>Ga0105055_10003244_pt1 | contig 24722 bp, 17 predicted proteins | sample BON03_FD_78090 | JGI IMG/M metagenome (GOLD analysis project Ga0105055, IMG submission 78090) | Freshwater microbial communities from Lake Bonney liftoff mats and glacier meltwater in Antarctica - BON-03 | ecosystem: Environmental > Aquatic > Freshwater > Ice > Glacier meltwater | place: Lake...
AAAGTTACGATATGAACGCTGCTGGAACTTTTCAGATTTACTTCTATTGTTTTCACTAAATATTGAAGTTGCATGACTTGTCGACGAAATCGAGAGACGGACAGACGGTACGGTCCCCCGTCTTGTTGTGGAGCATGAGGCGATTGTCACGGCTTGTCCACCAATCTCGTGTGGCTGTTGATGATTACCAGCATTGCTCCGCTCCTGAACTTGAGAAGAAATGGCGCAAAACGTGGAGCGTGATTCGAAATGTGAACGGGCCGAAGAAGTATGTGTTGTGCATGTTTCCCTATCCATCGGGGACGTTGCACATGGGCCACGTACGCGTGTACACAATAGGAGATTCGCTGTCACGTAGTTATAGAATGATGGGCTACAATGTGATGTTCCCTATGGGATGGGATGCGTTTGGACTTCCTGCTGAGAACGCCGCCATCGAACGAAAGATCGAACCTCGTACTTGGACAGAAAGCAACATAATTCACATGAAGAAGCAACTAGACGATTTGGGTTTATCATGTGATTGGGATCGAGAGGTTTCTACATGCGATGAAAAATATTTCAAATGGACTCAATGGGTGTTTCAAAGGTTGTATAAGCAGGGGCTCGCCTACCAGGCCGAAGCACAGGTTAATTGGGACCCAGTTGACAATACAGTGCTAGCTAATGAACAAGTTGATAACATGGGCCGATCCTGGAGATCTGGTGCAATAGTTGAAAAGAAACTTTTAAAGCAGTGGTTTTTTAAGATCACTCAGTTTGCCCCTGAACTTTTGGAAAGCCTGGACAGTTTGAAAGGTAAATGGTTAGATACGGTGCTTAATCAACAGCGTAATTGGATAGGTTTTTCCAAAGGAGCCGAGATACAATTCCCAGTTTCAAAGAACGAGCTTCTCAAGGTGTTTTCCACCCGACCAGAGACTATCTTTGGTGTATCGTTCATTGCAGTATCGCCGAATCACCCATTCTGCAACAAAACATCTAATGATGCCATTCAGAATCAATTGAAAGAATTGCGAAGAATGAATGACCCTGAATTAGTTGAAGGAGTTTTTCTAGAGCAATATGCGTCTCACCCTTTTCTTCCCGGTGTGAAGCTTCCCATCTTTGCCGCCTCGCATGTTCTGGATTCTTATGGACATGGAGCAGTAATGGGAGTTCCTGCTCACGATAATCGTGATGCTAGGTTCGCCCTCAAAATGGATATCAAAATATCCACTCCTGTCATTGACGCCGACGACAGATTGATCAACAGTGGAGCTTTCAACGGGCTTCTATCAACCACCGAGGCTCGCGAGGCAGTAATAAGCCACCTCCAATCTCATTCTATTGGATCTGAAACTTCCAACTACAAATTGCGTGATTGGCTGGTTTCGAGGCAGCGTCGATGGGGAGCTCTCATCCCTGTTGTTCATTGCGATACGTGTGGACCCGTTTTGGTGCCTGAGAATGAACTTCCAGTTACTGGACCAGAAAGTCCAGTGTCTCTCTCGGAGTGGAGTGACGATTGCATTTGCCCATCATGCGGAGGCTCTCATGCACATCGTGAAACGGACACGCTCGACACTTTTGTGGATTCATCATGGTACTTTTTAAGGTACTGTGATCCACATAATACACAAGCAGCTTTTGATAAAGACAAAGTGAGTCAATGGATGTCACCGAATGGTGTGGATTTATATATTGGTGGAGTAGAACATGCTATTTTGCACCTGCTGTATGCTCGGTTCGTTAATCGTGCCTTGCACAGTTGTGGTGATACACCTACCGCAGAACCATTTGATGCACTTTTATCACAGGGGATGGTTCTTGGCAGTACCGCCAAATGTATTGCTACTGGTGAATATTTAAGGCCTGACCAATGGACGTTGAATGAAAACCAACAGCCAGTGAAAGTAAACGATCCAGAGTCCAAGTTGGAATTGGTCTGGGAGAAGATGTCAAAGTCCAAGGGCAATGGCGTGGATCCCACATATGTGATTGCAAAGTACGGTGCCGATGCAACTAGAATGGCAATGCTATTTGCGGCGCCACCAGAGAGTGCATTAGAATGGGATGATGGTGCAATACACGGACAAATTAGATTCATTTCCAGAGTATGGACTGCAGTTAAAGAACATTCTACCGCGTCTATGACGAGTGATAAGGTCGCATCTGAAATGTTGAGCAAATCGATGCATAAATGCATTTTAAATGTAACTTCAGAATTGCTGTATAGGAAGAACCTCAATGTTGCGATTTCGGAGCTCATGAAATTGTCCAACGAAATTCAAAAACATGGCCGAGCAAGTTTTGAATCTCGGGACGCAGCCATTCGTGCACTGGTCTTAATGCTCGCTCCATTCGCACCTCACGTAACCGAGGAGTTATGGCTGGCACTGAATGAAAGTATTAGCAGGAATGAAAGTATTAGCAGTGTGCACGATCAAGAATGGCCCATAGGAGATGAGTCTATTGCCAATGCCCAGGATAGTGTGGTGGTTGTGGTGCAGGTGTCAGGAAAGAAACGAGGGATGGTTGAGATTCCGCTGGAACAAGGAGTGGATGGGCAACCTGTACTCCCCAGCGACGAATTCGTGTTGGAGAAATCACGAGAGAATTGCACAACATTTTTGGCAGGTGCAACAATACTCAAAGAGATTGTAGTGCGACCAGGGAAGTCCAAAAGCTTCGTTGTCAATATAGTGATAAAGAAAGTCCCATGTTGATTCGGTAGTGTCTATTCTGATCAATCGATTCAGTCGTATACTTTTAGAAGCTTCCTAGACTCTTGAAATAACATCAAATGAATTTTGAACTTTTTATTAAAATAAAATCAATCGGTTCTGTCGTTGATTAAGATCAAGTGCTGACCAAATTGGGTCTCGATGGGCCCGAGAACTTTACCAACTTCACCAGAGAACACCACTTCATCAAATTCTGGGACCATTTGCCCTCTGCCAAAGCTTCCAAGAGATCCTCCTCGTTTTCCTGAAGGACATGAGCTATGCTTCTTCGCCATCTCGGAGAAATCAGCACCCTCTTCAATTTCCTTTTTTATGGAGTTTGCTTCTCCCTCAGTTTTGACAAGAATGTGAGAGGCAGTAGCACTGGCTGCTAGAACAGCAGATAACAAGCACAAAAAAACTACGGCAACAAAAACAAGAGATCTCATCACGAAGGAACAATCTTGATCTTATGAAAAGAAAGAAAGGGGGCCTTTCCGTCACTTTCCTGTAAAATAGAAGCCGAAAAGCGAAAAATTGGGAATGGGCATAAAATGTGTACATATTCCAGTACCACTAAACGCGGTTTGCAGAGAAAAGAACCCCCATGATTACCAAGAGAATAGGAGGATACTTTCATCATCGACTAGCATTTTAATTGAAAGAGTAGTCGATAAGTTCAAATTTGAATGCAAAATCGTCGTTGCTATATTTTAGTATTTGGTCCATACATTCTCATACAAAAATGAATATTTCATGTTTTGGTATAATAATGGAAACGATAGCACCTCAATGAGGGCCACTTTTCAAAATTTAATCCGAAAAGCGATGGTTTTTCCATGGTTTTCGATCGCTACGACCTCTGCGTTCGTTTCAAAACCAGGGGCATAATGGCTAGGAGGTTCGAGTCTTCTGGAGCCCCACTTGTTATGACCGTGTCTCTTTTGGTTCGAAAATAGCTAGACAAAGTCAAAACTAAAAGTGAAAGTAATCTAAGTTAGAGAATTAAATTGTAGTGTTTCTATTTGTGTGACTCTCTGACGCGTGCTGTTTTAGCAGAGGCTGGAGAGAAGAGGTGTGTACTCGTTGTACTATGAGTTCTTAGTTCCTGATTTGGGAAAACTGTTAAAGAGATGAATGAATGTAATTCATGGTGTGTGATTACAGCATGCCCGCGGCAGATTCAAAAGTGGATTTGAATTCTAAATAAATATTCACTGCAATGGGTAGACCATGCGGGGATCACAGCATTACAGCAAGCAAAGAGTTAAGTGATGGCCACTGGCGTTGAGCAGAGAGTGAAGGTTGAATGAAGGGAGGCGAAAGGATTCTACTGGAACGACTTTCTAGAGGAGGTGGGAACTTATCTCAAGAGACGATGAAGAGCGGGTTTAAATTTTAATTATCTTCTGTTTCAAAAAGAAAAAAAAATGAATTCATATCGAAAACTATAAGACTTCCTTCCATGTTGGAGAGGGGCTTCTTCTTGGGCGTTGTATCGACGATTGTTGTGTATTATGGGTTGCGTAAAATATTTAAAATAGCCGGTAAATCCAGAAAATCCGCTATGTATCACGGAGGAATGTGCCGATTAAGACCTGGAATGTTGGATCAATACACTCAACTACACGACCATAGTAAGTATACCATTTTGTTTTAATTGATACATACAATTAAATGATTAGCTTGGGATCAAGTGATGGAACGAATGTACAAATCCAACATGCGCAACTTCACTGTTTATTTCCATGCAGAAACCAATCTGATGTTCTCTCATTGGGAGTACGTCGGGTCTCATTTTGAAGCCGACATGCAGAAGATTAGTGAAGATCCTATTGTAAAGCTATGGTGGAGCTATTGCGAACCGTGTCAAGACCCGCTGCACTGGGATGGCCCTCCGCCCTCTCAAGGTGGTTCTAATGGTAACTGGTGGGAGCCTCTAGTATGTGTTAATCATTGTGGGGCTTGGCCTACCGAGTACTCTTCTGTTTGGCCTCATCCCGATTTCATGCCTCAAAACCCTCAGCATAAGACGTCTACTATAGATACACCTCCAGATATTCACAATCGGGATCAAACTTTCCAATAACTCGGAATAAAATTTATATCGAACTTCGGTTTTACCAGAGCAGATTGTTGTTTTTAATCTTGTTATTCGTTAACGGTTTTTGGATCTTTTGTAGATGGGACAATCGGCGTTAAGTCTTCGGCATTTCTAATTCTTGGTTGCATGCCAGGAAGATTTCGACTTCTGGGTTTAGTATTTGTGACTTGCGTGCTACTAAAGTAGTTAACACGTCGATGATTATGTCCAAAGTGGGGTTGTTGTAGTGGCGAATCAGGTTCTCCTTCTCGTGATGAACTTCCTTCTGCTAATTTTGCTGCCAGGGACTCCCGCTTCAAAAAGCTGCTCGGCGTCGAATGCGGCTGTTGTTTAAGCATTGGCGCAATGTACTTATCAGGCAGCAATTTATGTGATACCACCACATTACGATTTTCAATTTCAGTTTTTAGAACTAAGAACCAAAGTTCTTGGCCTAAAACTCTATTCGTGCGTTCTTCCCACCGTGGAGTGTTCTGCCCTTTCATCCAGGGAGAAAGGTGGCTTTGAGGCAAGAACGCAATCAGAGGTCCTAATGCAACTGCAAAACCTCCATTCATTCGGTTCATAACTCTGCCTCGAATCGGCTCCTTCTTATTGAAACACTCTTGAATCAACCTCCAACTTACTTCCAGCGGGTTCATTCTTCCATCTAGTTCAGGAAGGTCGTCAAACAAGGGCAACAGGATATCTTTATACTGAACCATATTTGAATATCCCATTTTCAAAATAATTTCCTCTTGAAAATTTTTCCTTTGAGGCTGATCTCCATCAAAGAAGCCGTTTTCCAAAGCAGTTTCCATAGAACTCACAGTGATAGCTTTCTTGGAATCCTGGGATTTAGTGCCAATATGTAAGGGCTTAGGAGCTCGAAGCGAGAACACCCCTCCGTAGTAAAACGCATCTTTTGGATTAACGCTTACTTTTGTTACGACATTGAATCCTTGGAGATCCAACGAAGCTAAGTCATTGTCTTGGTAGTCTTTCATAATCTCTTCTCTCTCCCTGATCATTTCCTCAGGCATGGAATCATACAAATCATAAACACTCAATACAAATCCTCGAGTATTAGGGACCCGCCTACAGACTCGATTGATCATTGTTTTCATCAACATCTTGAAACCACAAACGACTTTTCCAAAACAATTCGGTACGGTCCCCGGTTCAGTGGACCAGAATTCCACCAGTCATTTGACGTGATGCCTAAAAAGACCTCATCAAAGCGCGCTCAAAGACATGATCCGCTAGAGAAGCAGATAAGAGCAGACCAAGCAAAACAGTTTGCTTCCACCAAGTCATGGAAGAAATCCAAAGTCAAAGGAAAGAAGTATAGTGAAGATGAGGAACGAGATGTTGTGCCATCGGATATGAGTAGGAAGATTCTCTCTTTTGCCAAAGAGCAATTGGACGAAGACAAGCTAGAACGAGAAAAGGAGAAGACTAAAACAGAGAGCCGTAAACAACGCCTCAGTGACGATGAAGACGAGGAAGAAGAAGACGATGAGTTCGAAGTAGAATACCTTAATGAAAACGAGTTCGAGCAGTTGGAGTTGAACCGGGACGATGAACGTGCACTAGAAGCATTTATGAGTAGAAATAAGCCAGAGCGACGAACCTTAGCTGATATTATTATGGAGAAAATTAAGGAAAAGGAACAACGGGCAGCGAGAGAAGCGGCTGAGGGGGGCGCTCCTGCTCAAACCCCTGGTTTGAATGATAAGCTAGCAGAAGTTTATAACAGCATTGGAGGTTTGCTGAGTCGATATCGAAGTGGCAAGTTACCAAAGGCATTCAAAATAATTCCTGCGTTGAGGAATTGGGAGGAAGTTGTATACCACACTGACCCAGACGGATGGTCGCCCCAAGCAATGAGAGCTGCCACGAGACTTTTCGCGTCTAATTTGAATCCGAAAATGGCGCAGAGATTTTACGCTTTAATTTTGATTCCTGCTGTCCGAGATGATATTGCAAGGAACAAGAAACTTAACTACCATTTGTACATGGCTTTGAAAAAATCAATATACCGACCGGCTTCGTTCTTCAAGGGGATTTTACTGCCGTTATGCGAAGAGGGCGATTGCACATTAAGAGAAGCCGCCATTATTGGTAGTGTCCTGTCGAAGGTTTCCATTCCTATGATGCATAGTGCTGCTGCCATGCTTAAGATGGCGTCCATGCCGTATTCTGGTGCCACGTCCCTGTTCCTGAGGGTATTACTGAACAAGAAGTATTCATTGCCTTTTAAGGTTATAGACATCCTGGTGCATCACTTCCTCGCATTCAAGAGAGAGACAAGAGAGTTGCCAGTATTATGGCACCAGGCTTTGTTAGTTTTCGCACAGAGATATAAAACGTCTTTAACCGCCGAACAGAAGGACGCCTTTAAGCCGCTATTGAAGCAACATTTCCATTATCAAATCACTGCAGAAATTCGACGTGAACTTTACTTTTCGACCTCTCGAAATAAGTAACTATTTTTTTTTCAAAAGTGCTCCATTGATGTAGCTCGATACCAAACTCATCTATAATACTATCTTCCAAATTTTAAGAAATCAATCAAAATGTACTCGGAAATCTGCTTTTGAAAGTGAATACTAAAGCTCCTAATAAAACCATTGGCGAATAACTCGACCAAACAAATCATTTCAAATGTTGAAATAGTGTGTGGGGGGCCATTATCTTTTTTTCGATGAGAGATGACGTTAGTGCATTGCTTGGCGATGAATTAAATATCGAACCATTTGAAATAGAAACCACTGTTAAATCGGATAGATGCTGCGAATGGAACGCCACCAACTATCATGCCGCATTACTCTGTCTTCTCAACATTTTCCTCTTTGCCGATCAGAATCTTTTAGCTCCAAATCTGACAGAGATCGCGAATGAATTTGGTTTATCCCCCGTTGAAAGAGACAGGAAGCTAGGTGGTGATATTGCTCTGGCTTTCTTTGCGGTGGGTGCTGCTAGTTCATTATTTTTTGGATATCTGGGAGACTCAGTCAACCGGATCATCGCACTTGCTTGTGTTGTATTTGCTGGTGAGCTTGCTTGTCTATGCACTTACTGGGTGACCACGTACAACCAACTCATTGCGTTACGGGCTCTTACGGGTATATCCATTGGTGGGAGTGTGCCCTTGGTATATTCATTATTTGGTGACATGTATGGGAATTCTAATCGTGGGTTGATAACGTCACTGGCGGGTGTAGCGATGGGATTCGGAGTCGGAATGGGACAAATAATAGCAGGACTTACAAGTCCATGGCGAATACCCTTTTTGATTATACCTCCACCCGCATTCATAGTAGCCGTGCTTCTTGTCACGACGACTACAGAACCGAAAAGGGGTGTACAAGAGGAGGTTCTATCAGATGAATCGGGTAAAGCAGATTTTCATTACGCTGAGAAAATCAACGCTCATAAATTAAAGCGGTTGCTGCAATCTCCCTCTTTCATGTTGCTACTAGCCCAAGGCCTCCCTGGGTCGTTACCTTGGGGTACTATGATTGTATACTTTAACGATTTCCTTTCTCAGGAGTTAGGTTTCACTGTTCAACAATCCACTCTTATTGTGCTATGCTATGGTATTGGGATCATTGTAGGACAACTATCTTCCGGTTATCTCGTCGATTCTTGGTTCAGACACCACAAGAAACTTATTGCACTGTTCATAGGTTCATGCACTATCTTAGGAGCAGTTCCCGTTATATTTCTATTGTACCTGCCTAGAAAAGAACTTTGGGTGTACTGCATTACCTGTCTTCCCTCTGGAGCTATTGCCGGAGTAAGCGGGGCAGCGATTCGGACCTTGCTTTTAAATATCACAGTGCCTGAAACACGAGGAACTGCGTTTGCGCTTCTCAATGTGGTCGATGACATCGGCAGAGGACTGGGACCCTTTTTTGTCAGTCTTATTATACAAGCATTGCCTGATAACAGAAGGGAAGCATTGGTGCTGTCGATGAGCGGATGGTTAGTATGTGGAATGTTTCTCATGTCTTTGGCATTCACTTTAGAACGTGATGTATATAAAGCAGAGGAGCATACTCTCGAGGCATATCTTGCCAAATCGGGCCTCTTAGGGGATCGCCTACGTACCAGAATACTTCAAAATGGAGAGGAAAACCTGGTAATGGAATGAAAATCAGCAATCGGCGCTTTGTTAGTATTAAAATAACGGAATATAAACTCTCGTTTGAAAATGGTGTCTCATCCAATTGTTTCTTCATTTTTTCAAATTCATCTTTTTATTTTAAATACCAGGTAGATCAAAGGATGCAACAAAAGGTTGAAGCTCTATAGTCTCCATTTTTTAATGTGGGATTTCTTAAATAATAAAAGGATGCTCATATCAATATTCGAATATTCTTCATCCAATTCGACTCTTTATGGTCTCCCATCAACACACTATCACGAATCAGACCGAAAAACGTCGGATTCTCGGTTTTTGAATTGCTTTGCGGTTTCTGCAAATTTTGAATTTGTTTGGGATTCGACATTCCAAAAGACTCCACTAAACACAGTTTTGGATTGCAAACAATTAAAGTTGTGTGACAAATAAAATCTCGATTCACTAGTTCAATCCTAAGATGCTTTTCTTGAACGAGTTCGATTTGTTCAATAGAAAATGAAGGTAATGCAAAAGAATCACAACACAAAACTTGAATGGTACTTGAATGCATCACCCTCTCCTAAACTGAAGTCGACAGACTTCCTGTTTTGATTCCCTAAAATCTGAAATGTTTCTTTATAGTTGGTAGATTTCTCTAATTGAAAAGTCCCAAGTATCGTTTTTGAATTCTCTTGGATCATACGTAGATCTCTTTCGAAGCACCATTCAATTTCCATCAGGCCGAATCTTTTGCTTAAGCATCGACCTTTCAAGTCTCTTAAGGCCCACTCAACACTATAACCAACTATACCTTCAGCTCCGTTTTTAACAGTTTGAATTTGAATCACTTGTTTTCTTTTATATTCCCAACCAATTTGATGCCCACACTGTTTACATACCGACACCTGCCACTGATGCCCTTCATAAAACGAATTCAAATGTTGTACAGGCCCCATACTCTGGACATTCGCATGTTTGAAAGTGGAAATTTCAAAAGTTTCCCCATCTGGATTGGTGAATTTCTTTCCTGGATTAGATTCAAACTCAAAAACATCAGAAACATCTGCAATATGTGCTCCACATTTTCTACAGACGATCTCGTGCTCGTTTAAACCCTGCAACATGTCCCCGGCATTGATTGAACTCATGGCAACAACAAGTACTATGCAAAACATGAATCTATGCTGCTCACCAAGTGACATCATGGCAGCAACAAGTACTATGCAAAACATAAATCTGCGTTGCTCCGATACCTCGGAGAGTCGGTTACTAGGAAATCTACGCTTGCTTCAAGTAGCCGTTTTGGGTTTGGGGGACCGTACCGTACGAGTGTAATACTTTCATTCCTTTGTGTGCGATGTTTGTCTCTTCGTTTGTTTTGGTGTCAGTTATTACCGCGCTTGTAGTAGCGACGAATATGCGTAAACTGCGAATGGAATCGAATGTGTCGCCTGAATTACGTGCATTGCGATGCATCTATATACCTGTATATGGACTGATGGTTGCCGGCGATTGGTTGCAAGGGCCGTTCATGTATGCATTATATGAGCAGTACGACTATTCTCACAGCACTATTGCTGCACTTTTTGTGTGTGGATTTGGATCGTCAATGACTATTGGGACGTTTTTAGGATGTTATGCTGACAAATATGGGAGGAAAAAATTTTGCATTTTATACGCCGTTCTTTATATACTATCCTGCATCATGAAACATTTTAAAAGCTTGCCTGTATTAGTGATTGGTCGGATATGTGGGGGAACAGCAACGTCGTTGTTATTTTCAGTTTTTGAAGCATGGATTGTTGCAGAGCACCCATCGGAGGTTTATCTTCCTGATACTCTCGCTCTTCAGTCCACTACCAGTTCGATCGTAGCAATATTGGCAGGACTAGTAGGACAAGCAACCACCGATATCTCACCGTTGAAGGAAGTACCAATCGGAATTTGTCAAGGCTTGTGTTATTACGGAGGAAACATTTGGCCTTTCGATCTTGCGTGCATCGTTCTAATAGCAGGAGCATTGCTTGCAGGAGTTTTGTTTAATGAAAATTATGGAGATCGCCAGCACTTGGTTGATTCTACGCCAGGAATCCAAGCTTTGAAATTGGTGGTGCAGGACCGAAATATGCTATCGCTGTGCTTCGTTCAGAGTTTGTTTGAAGCTGCAATGTATTGCTTTGTTTTGAACTGGACACCAGCAATGGAGACTGACGTGAAAGCTGCTGAAGATGAATTAGGAATCATCTTTTCCGTCTTTATGGTATGTTGTTTATGCGGATCTCAACTGTTTATCCTGGTCACTTCCTATTGCCAATGGAACATGGAATCCATGATATTGGTGGCATGCACAATTGCAGCGATAACTCACGCTCAAGTATGGGCCAACCTTCAATTGAATTATGTGAGTTTTTTTGTGTTTGAACTGTGTGTTGGCTTTTACATTCCGGTTATGGCTAGTGTGAAGTCTTCCTTCATAGAAGAAGCCCACAGAGGCGCGATTTATAATATTTTTAGAATTCCTTTGAATGCGATTGTGGTTTCTATTCTTCTATCTGGAATGTCGGTGACTTGGTCATTTGGAGTCTCCAGTTGCTTATTGGCGCTTGCTGCGGTTATACAATATTATCGACGATACTTTCTCCCTCATGATTCTTTATCTTATGTTTCACTGGAATAAATAACTCTCACGTTATCCAATCGAAGAAATCAACACCTTCAAACCTCCCTTCAAAAGTGGAATCATTACCAAGCCTAATTTGAAAACCAGAAATCCCAACTATAACTCCTTGACAAGTGTCCACTAGATTTCGGGTCATTTTTAGAAAAATTCTTTCTAGGTAGTCTTTTGACGCAGTTCTTTCTCCTGTTGAATCAGTGTCTTCTCGCTCCTCTTCAGTTGGATTTATATCCTCCGTATTTTCTTCATCCTCGGAGCAACCAGCGTAGCCACGATTCAGAGCTTCGATATAGATTCTTGCGATTCTAGTGCTATTTGCGCATAGTTTTTGAAAATATCCTGCCTTAAAAAGCATATCATACAAATGTGAATACAGTTGTGGTTCAAGAAGAGGTTTCAAATATCGTTCAATATATTTGATAAAGTCACAGAAATGCGAAAACTCGATCGCTGAAGACATGCATGTACCATGGTTCTTCAAGAGTTGATGAATATCATTTTGAAAGTCTTGAGAAGCTACAAGATTTAAAAAGTGATCAATCGGGGTGCATGTTTCACAACTTTCAGGTGATCGACGACTTTCATATTTCAAAATGAATTCCATAGGACATGAAGCCAAACTAGCAAAATGAATACCAGTCTTCCCCATATCTTGTGCGAGAGATTCTTTTGGTGCCTTTCTGTATATTTGTAACAAGCTTTCCAATGTGATATCGCCCGACTTGGAACAATCGATGCCATCTTCTCTCAAGGTTTCGTGATACTCGGTTTCCGATTCATAAATGTCGCAACCTGTAAATACATGCAAGCGATTGACTTCGCCAAGGTTGAGTATCCCATCATTATCTTGATCAAATTCATCGAAGATCTCTTGAATCATTTTCTCCCCTTTGTTGGAAAGAACTCCTTCGTCGTCCCATAGTTCTTCCAAGTCGAAAGCATTGCAAGCAGTTTCAACACAAGCTGAACCTACTCTAACAGTGACCGCACATTCAACTATACCATTCAACCATTTAGCAAGCTGACCTAACAGATCATTTGAAGGATAGAATAATGCAACCCTCAGCTTCCTCGCACCGCCTACAAACTCACAAAATTGAACCACGTGGACGCCAGTAAGAAAATCTCTCCAGTATTCATGCGTGAAAAAATACTGAAGTTTCAAAACGCTCATAGTCACTTGCGCCGCAGACACCGCAGCTGAACAAGAAAAATCCAGTAGCATGCATTCCTCATTGTCGTTCAATCCTTTATTCCAGTTTGATCCCAAATTCAAAAACATCTTCTCATACAGCTGCTGCCCTTTTTGTAAGAATTCTGATCCTTCAACTTGGTAGATCTCATCGTCTACTTGATCAGTAGTGTCAGATATAACTTCGTTGAATTCAATATGTTTTTGTACTGGCGGTCCAGTTGCATAAAATTGAAATGTCCCTTCAAAAATCCAAAGATCCCTTTTAAAACGTCCAACAGATATTTGATAGAGGTTTCGTGCTACCATAGAACCTTCACAGTCCACCCACATGCTATTTATCAACGGAACTGCATTTCCAATAAGAACTGCTCGGAGTCGGTTGAAGAGCATACTCTTAACCCCAGCTCCTACTGTCACAAGCACACGTGCCCATGCCCAGTAGTTACCTGTTGTCGGATTTAGTTTCACAAATTCAGCCATTGGCCAAGTTTGAGCCCATTGCAGAAAGGTTCCAAAGCCAATCTCACCGGCCATATCCGCTTTAGAAAATTCAGAAAAGACCGACACCCCGCATCTGGTTGCAAGTTCCGCAAGTAGTTGAGGCGTGAACCCTACAAGCTCGGTAGTATTGAAGACAAGATGGATATTGTTGGATAACTCGTCCATGTATTCTGTGGCCGAACTCCATTCGTGTCTCTCGTCTGCATTGAATGTAGTATATTGTTCCATCGTTAACCCGGCGAATGATTTGTCCGGAACACTAGTCATTGCAAATTGCTTTAACAAAGGATAAAGCTTGTATATGAATAGTTGCTGAAATCCTGCATTTCGTCTTGATTTGACTGGCTTTGTTTCTTGCAAAGTTTGTTTTAAATGGATGATGTCCATAATCTCATGGTTATCAAACGGATTTTCTCCCAAGAGTTCCAACGACAGCTCAATTTTTGAGAGTTCATCCAACACTTTTTTAATCTCTTGTCGTTTGAACTCTGCAAAAGCTGAATCATCTCCAGTTGCTACCAGACTTGCATTTAGCAACACGACATTGGCGGAAGAATCACGCTTGCACCACGCTACGAACTCCTGTAAGTTAATCATATTTCCTTTATTCCCTCGAAGGGCTTGAATGTTATCCATCATTGAGTCATTCAAATATCGGAATCCTTCTCCATCCGGCATCGGAATATTCTTCATAGTGCAATATCCGCGCATCGAGCATGTCATCAACGCCAAAGTTTCATCGGTTGTCAGAATTTTTCTTCTCCCAAAGTCAAAAAGTCCGAACAAAAACCCACTTCTTTGTTCTAGTGTTCCTTTACATATCAAACACAAACCCCCAAAAAAATCCAAAGCACTAACACTATCTGCCGACTTGGCTGGTGCTAGTATTCCTTGGGCATGAATCGATTCACCTCGAGCGAAAATTTCAAATTGCTGCAGCACCAGCAAACGATCAAACTTCTTACCCAGCAATTTCGAATCAGAAAGCAGCTTTTCGAACTTGCATTTTGAAAGTCCAAGCTCTGCATTGCCGTTTCTCCAAATTCCGTTTGCTTTTTGCAATTCTTTAAATTGCAAATTGCTCCAAACGTCAAATGCTGGCAGGAAATCGTAGCTTGAAAAGTCAGGTACGCACACACTCGATGATTTTACTTCTTCTCTCTCGACCTTGTCAATCTCTCGCGCGCGAATATCACGAGAGTACACCTTACCCATTCGCTGGGATTGCAATCTAACGCAATTACAAGAAACAATGACATTCATGAAGACACCTGAGAAAATATCACGGGTTCCGTTAATTTGTCATTCTGTGGCATTTCGTAACGGCTATTTATTATTGTTGATATGGGTGCCTCGTCGTCTGTGGTAAAACGAATACAACGTAAAGTCACTGCAGATAAAGTGACAAATGAAGCTGATGTATTGCCTGACATTTTAAAACCGAATAGCTTGACAGATGAAATTTTGAATTCCAAACCAGCAAGCTCGTTAGATTTAATACATGTTATTCCTGAAGGCACAGTAAAAAGTGTTCCTAAAACAACTGAGAGATTAGAGGATGAACAAGAAACCGAGAATATAGCTTCTGAAAAAGAAAGCGAAACCAGAAAAGCCGTTCCTCCAAACGTATCAAGTGGTCGACGATCATTTCCCAGAAAATCAAACTTAGCAGCTATCATTTCAGAGGTTAATGATACATCGATGGTTCAAACAGATGTTATTCCAAATCTCGATGATCCATTAATGCTTCAAAAAAATGTAACTTCAGAAACCAATGATGCATTAATTCTTCGAACAAATACAATTCCAGAAGTTGATGATGCATTAATAGTTCAAACAAATTTATTTCCGGAAGTTGATGATGCATTAATGGTTCAAACAAATGTGATTTCGGAAATGAATGATATATCAATGATTCAAACGAATACAAATCTCGGGATTGATCATAATTCAACATCGTGCAAACCAAATATTTCTGAATCAAGTTCTGAATTAATAGAGTCTGCAAAGAAACGATACGAGGACTGGTTTGGTCCAGTTAGGAATATGAATTTTGTTTATATGAGCGAAGGTAAAGTTCATGAAGTGCCGTATTGGGATTTAAACAAACTTTTAGACCCATTTGGAGCATTGAAGAACAAATCCAACTTGCCGAATAAGAAGAAAATAAGTCAAAAACGACCTGGGGGTAAACGCATAGCAGGGCGTCGTCTTTCACTATCAAAAAAATCAACGTCGAACAATAACTGTATTCCTAGACGTCCTCAATCAGCTGTGAAGAAATGTACCATCACAGAATTGTCATTTGAATTCGATCAATTTTTGCGTGACCGAATGCTAGAAAATTCACCGCCTGGAAATAGCGCTGAAACATCCCCAATAGTGTTGCCTCATATTCCCCAATTTTCCTTCGATGATTATAACCGGTATAACCGAAACGAATAGATCTCTAAAAAGTTAAGGATTGGCAATTTGTATTCAAATTTCAATAGTTACGTAAAAGCCTAGCAGTCAGAATACCTCCTCCATTTTGAATTGATGCGGCCACATAACGAAACAATATCCGATGAACTTGGAGTTAAAATGGGTTGTTCTTGGGCTCGTCACTGTGCAGCTATTTAGTGGATACTGGCAAGGCGATCTTCCTGTTCCTCTGTATATACCACTAAAAAACTACTTCACCCAAACTATGTCGGAAAGTGAGTTTGAATTCTACTACAGCATGCTCTTCACTGGGTACAGTTTGCTTTCGATGTTTGTTTTGTTCGTGATTGGAAGATGGTGCGATAAATACACTGCAGCCCGAATTGCTTTAGTATTCAGTTTGCTAGAAGTCTTTGGAATGGGACTAATCACAATTGGTGTGTCTACTCATCAAATCCAACTGATGATTATCGGAAGAGCCGTTTTGGGTCTTGGAAACAAGGGTTTGTACGTTTGTATGAACGCCATTGTTGTTAAGTGGTTCGCCAATGGAGGTGTCGCTTTTGCACTTGCTCTAATCCAAAGCTTAGGTCTGATGGGAAGCGTTGTAAACAACTTCGTCTCGCTTGATTTGTATTATCGCACGAGCTCTATTGTTGTTCCGTTTTCTTTGGGTTTGTGCCTTGCAATATTAGATTTTATCGCAGCTATTGTTATCTGGCGACTTTCCGTGTCAAGTGCTATCACCGGAACTGCGTTGCTTCCTCAAGGTCAATCGGAGAGTCCGAAAGCAGATTCGTCTAAAGAATCTATAGTACAAGTGTTACGAGCATTTCCCAAGGCATTCTGGTTGATAAATCTTGTGTCGTTTTTTACTTACTGTCTATTTCCCGCTTTCAATAATATCTCCCAAGCGTTGCTTGTATACAGAGAATGTGGGGGGGACTGCTGCCAAGTTAATATAACAACTTGTGAATTAGAAACTGCAGCAATTTCGAAAGTTTCTGGGTTGCAGGGAATTCCCTATACCACATTTGCAATTTTGATTCCATTCGCTGGATGGCTGATTGACTTTAAAGGTCAAAATGGGCATGTTCTCTCTACGGGATGTGTACTCTTCGGCTTGGCCCAAGGATTGTTGATGACACAAGTGGAATCTATATATGCATTGGTACTTCAAGGAATTGCATTAACTTGCTTTGGTGCCTCGTTTTGGAGCAGCATCCCTCTTATCGTTGATGAATCCGTTCAAGGATTTGCATACAGCCTCAGTATATGGGTCCAATCTGTAGCTATGATGGTGTCTCCTCTAGCTGTTGCGTCGCTTGCTGTTAATTACCCGGGATACGATGCCGTAGGATTTTATCTGGTGGTCATTGGAGTTTTTTCTTTTGCTGTTTCACTGGTTCTTGGTTTTGTCGATCATCGCGATGGTCTTGGTCTCAACATCAGGAATTGGCGGCCTTTGGACCAATCTCGGATTCCGGGAAATGCAGAAGAAAGTTTAGCTGTGCCTCCTTTTCCAACTCTCTAAACTTGAATTTCTTTCCAATTTAAACACATCCAAGATCAATTGTTTTAAAAGGATAGAAGCCATAAATCTCTCATTAGTTAAGAACAAAATAAAAGCCCAATGACTATCGGTAAGGTTTCAGAAGGAGCAAAACGCTATGAGGAAGTTTCACAATGCACCTGATGTAATTTAATTGTATTTCTCAACTTGACAGCAAAATCAACTGCAAATGCCTTCCACAATGTAGCCACAAGTGCATTTATAGCTACTCAATACCTTCAACCTCTTCTTGCTGCATCTTTGAAATGATCTTGCTTTCATGTACTTCCAAAATGTTTGCAACAAAAACCTTTATTAAGAAAAGCAACTCATGAGACCCCAACCAGTAAAGCCCGGTCTTAACATCAACACATCTATCGCACATGATTTGAACGACACCAAGCAAGATATGCGAATTTCAATTCATTTTGCAAAGCCGAATTCTTTAAAGCACTACAAGTAGTGGATAAAAGCCCTCAAATGCTAATTTCTTAATAAACAAGAGAACCTTGTTGAAAGAAAAAGCCTGATGGCAATCCGTGAGGTAATCAGAAGCAAGAACATTATGTGGAATCACTGAATTCACACTATATTTCTCCTGATGGAATTTAATTGCATCCCTCGACTTGACAGCGATGTCGCCTGCAAACGCGTTCCATGAAGTAGCCACTAAAGTATTTTTAAATACTTTATACATTGATGTCCCTCTCTCTGTATCACCAAAATGATCTCGCATACCTACCAAAAATGTCTGCAATAGTATCCTCGTATCCGCCATCCAGCACCAATAATGAAAGGAATCAAAAAAAAATATGACCAGAACCTGTCGCAGTTCTTTTTAATCCCTGGTCCAATAAGATACCCGAAACAAAGAACCTAGTAGATAGTTTATATAAGATTGACACAATTCCTGTATTACAGAAACCTACAAACATTAACAAACAAGAACCAGAGTGTATTTTACAGCCAAACATTATAAAATATACGGGGTCGGCTAATACACAATTTTAGTGATGTGCGCCCTAGTTTCACAATTAGTGCACACTCTTCATTCGTTTCAAGGGCATTGAAAAGAAACGATGGAAGATGACAAGGATTGGCGTTTCACTCAGTGGTTTCGAAAGATGCCAACTGAAAATTCTGGTCCTGAAGATGATGATCTGTCTGCCATAGCGTTTGACGAAACCGGTAAATACGTTGCTACAGGTGATCACAGTGGTCGTATCGTTGTCTTGGAAAACGAACAAGAAAAGAAAGACGAGAAGCTGCACTATAAATTTCACTGTGAGTTTCAAAGCCATTCAACTGAAATCGACTACGTTCGTTCAGTCAACATCGAGGCGCGTATCCAAGATATTAAGTTTTGTGCTCCCTCATGCGGGGCTCAATTCATGCTGACAACGAATGACAGATGCATTAAACTGTTTAAAGTTCAAGAAAAAGAGATCAAATATTCAACTGGATTCAACCTGAGTAAACCAAGTGCAGGTGGGAAACAGAAGCAGATACGGCATCTCAGGTTTCCCTTAGTTGAACCAGTTGACGCATGCCCGCAAGCCACGATGAGACGATTGTATCCTCGTGATATCCACAAATTCAATATTCATTCTATTTCCGTTAATATTGATGGAAGTACATTCATGAGTGCTGACAATTTGGTCATCAATTTATGGGACATCAATAGAACTGATGAAATTTACAACATCGTGGATATTAAACCAGTGAACATGCAAACATTGACTGAAGTAATTACAACAGCATCGCTGGATCCTTGTAACTCACATGCCATGATTTACGCCACCAATAAAGGAGAAATTCGACTGAGTGATTTGCGTGTAAAGGCGTTATGCGATAAACCAACAAGATCTTTCTCGCCACCTCGACCTCCTTCTGTGAAAATTCGTTCAAGTATCAATAATAGCAAATCAGCCATCCAGGAGATACTTATGTCCATATCAGATGCAAAATTTTCAAATGGTGGACGACAAATTATTGGGAGGGATTATCTCACTGTGAAGATCTGGGATCTGGCCATGGACAAAGAGCCCGTTAGAGTGATCCCCGTTCAGGAATTCCTCCACCAAAAACTCCCTACGTTGTATGAGACAGATTGCATCTTCGACTCGTTCGATCTCGCCGTGAGTCCCACCGGGGAAATTGCCACAGGAAGCTACGGCAACTATTTTCACATATTCGACATTAAGGAAAATTCGGATATACTAATGGAAGCATCAAAAGCATCAGTAGCCCGAGGCCCAATTGGAACATCCACATCAAAAAGTGCAAATCAGAAAAATAGTGATAAGAAACGAAGTTCCGTTTCAGCTCCTTTCATGAATTTATTCTGGAGTAGCTCGAGAAAGAATAATCGAATGTCTGAATCAAGCATTGGTAGTGATGGCGGTGTGACAAGCGCAATTGATGCTGACAACATCAACTTGAAACAGAAAGTGTTGAAGGCTGTTTGGCACCCTGAACAAGACGCCATCGCTGTCGCAGAAGGAAACAATATGTTTATATATGCAAAGTAGTTTTACCAATTAATTTTTTCCTGAATAATAATCATATTCAAAATCATTTGACCTGTCAGTATTATTAGGTTGGGAACAACGGATGTTTTTCCCAAAATTCATCAATCGGAGTTGCTGCAACGAGTTGGAGGTTATTATACAATACACGAATGAAGTAGTTGTTATCGGTATCATCAACCAATAATTCAAATGTAATTATTGAAGCATAGCCAGGCCAGCACTCCTCAAATGATGTCAACAAATACTTTTCTTTCCACATGCCAATAGCACAAATCAAAGGTAACACGGTGATATCATGACCGCTATACAATAAATACGGTTTTATCACGCTACCACAAGTCAAGTGTTGCTTGATTTTACTCAGCAAGCCTCCAGCCGCCAATTTACAAATCATTGGATCATGGTACCACCTCAAAAATCGTTTCGCCGTTATATTTAAAGTATGATCCTTGTGCTCTTGTAGGTTGTTTAGAATGGGCAAATTATGGGACTCTCTACAAATGAAATAATCACAAGAGTAAATCCACAGAAATTTATCTGGGAAGGAATTGTACAAAGGGATGTGATCCGTAAGCGCCTTCCGAGTAGCGGCAAATCGTTCCTCTTGGTCATTGAAGAACGAATCATTTCGAGATGCTGTCGCTACAGCTTTTTGAAGATTATCGTTTGCATCCCACGCATTGGCGATATCATCTGCATAATGAGGGACTTGAATTTCAACTTTCTTCCCAGAACCGAAGAAACCGTGTAGAAGGGATTGAGCGCTTTGCTGGGTGCGAGTGTAGTTAGTGGAGAAGACATCCACATCATCTTCATTGAAGTCGTACCGCTGCCGCAACTCCCGTCCTCTCTCTATTAATTGCTCCACTCCTTTCATAGTCAATTGGCCAAACACTGGATGTTCTGTTGGAATGGTCTTTCGTGATATCGGAAACCATGCATTCAACGGTTCTAGGAATTCCTCCGCTATTTCCGTCTTACTCTTCCAGACAGATTCTTCTTCCTCGTTGGAAAAGAAATTATGACTTGGACTTCGATCTCCATGGCGAAAAACGCTCACGCATCGCCGCACTCGAAGACCCATGTCTTTTGAAAGCATTGTCAATGGGGGGCTTTCCTAATAAAGGATGTCATAATTCTGACGACTTTCATGAGGAGCTATTGGCCCGACCCTATAAGATAATTTCATTTCGAACCACCCAACCGGTTAACGAACTATTTCATTAACAATTTAACATTCAATAATCATTAAAAGAAAAAACGGCTATGACAGATTATTGAATATTCCTTTACTAACGGATGCAATTCCAGTGAATACGGCAATGTTGGCTCTTAGAGAGTTCATATTTAAACCTCGAATTACAAAATAAGAAAGTTGATGCGACCGAAATTCAAAAGAGTTGCTCATAACATCATAGATTATGGATATCAGAAAAGCTACTTTCTCAACCGAATAGTGTAGCAACAGTTGCCTTTAATCTTTTGTGTCTTTTCCGGGTAAAAGCCCACCACGTCGTCGGCTTGCAACTCGAATAATTGATCTTTTCGGACGAGTTGAAGGGTCTTTCCATCTCGATATACGTCGAATCCGTTTGGAGAATGGCAAGTACAGAATAATGTTGGAACTTCGTTCTCGTCTACACGAAGACTAATGGTTGCATGTAATCGAGAAATGAATTCAGATTCTACAGATTTCGGGACAGGGCTCAGATCACATTTGCTGGATCTCCCATATCGAATGTCCTGGTAGGGAACTATTTCCATCGTAGTCTTGCCTTGAAATTCTAGAAAGTACCTCAGTCTGGAAGTTCTCAAAATACTACGAGATGATTTGGGCGATGGATCAATGGATTTTAATTTGCTTTCCATATCAGGGGATATCTCAGGTGTAGCGCTCGACGGGTTGTTTTTGATGCGCTTTGCATTGCTACTATTTGGAGTTGACATTTGTTGATGCGTTACCATCTTAGCCTCCCCTAATCGAGACGCCAACACACATATCTGCATGAATTCAAGCCACGAATTGGTATTATCCTTCAATTCCACTCCTTTTAAGATAATGGAGGACTTGAAACCCAGATTCTTGTCGTATTTCAACAAGTCACTTTGGGCAGCAACAAGATCCTTTTGGAACGTTTTGTCACTGGAAGGCAGTCCAAATAATTCGTCCATATCCGAAGCAAGAAATGGACTATTTATATTCTCAGCAAGGGCTTCCATCTTGCGCTTCGTTTGCCTGTCTTCAAATGGTAACCTGACTGTCAACATCTCCTCGAACAGTGACGATAGAACCACACGGAAACAATCATCGATCGTGTGGCATAATTCCGTTGCATGCTTACTCAATCCGGTTGCACTCATTTTCAACCGATAAAACAAAACTCTATATCTTAGCAACGCGTTCGCGTATGCAGGTGGGAATCTCTGCTGTCCAAAGGCTTCCACTTTAAAGATTTTGTTGTTACGTTCAGTCCCATTACAAATAGAGCTGGAAATAAAAGAAAAGCCAAGTGTCACTAATCGAAAACACACCAATTGATCATCAATAATTCCATCACTATAGATTAAACACGAAAATGATCGAATCACATTTTTACAGGCGTCTTGTAACATTTCTAAAGGATTTCGTAACACCGTCGGATGTGCTTCAAGTACCAGGTTTAAATACGCTTGTAAACTGGGAATAATTGAAAGCGTTTGACCTCTAAATCGATTTCCCATAAAACCACCCAATTTAGCTCTCTTCGCTTCGGCTTCCACAAAGTGCTTCTCTATTTTATTTCCAACCACTGTCTCCACGAATTCATCAAGTTCTTTTTGGTTTCGAAATTCAGAACCGTCTTTAGCAGCCTCAGTTCTCTCGCAGGCTTTGATGTATCGCTCTCGACATTCTCCAGAAGAAATTAACGAGTTTGATAAAAGGGCCTTTAGTAAAGGAACTATAAGGATGTTTCTCGCTGGTTCCACTTCCTTAAATTTGACCAAATAAGAGCAAAAATCGAGTGCATTAATCGCAATAGCAGTGTCGTTTTCACTACAACACATTACTTTGTCGCCTGATTTATCCCTTAACAACGCCTCCTTGAGTTTTGAAAGTGTGCGTAGAACCACACTACTATATCTTTGAACTAATTCGACTTCCTCTTCCCTTCTCAGATTCGCGTCGCAAGGGAGCTCTAGGGTACCAGGCAGACCTTCACTTATTTCAAACGATGGATTCTCCTTTTCAAACTTGTCTATGTAGGACTCGCGCAAGCGTTTCGTTTGAGACCCTGTAAAGAATCGGTCATGATCGAATTCAGTCATAATATAAAAACTTTCAACTCTAGTCACCTTGAATTGACTCGACTCAACGGAACAGCAATAGGTGATTTGCTGACGTTTCCTTTACGTCCTAGCCTCTACCTTTTTTTTACCTTAGGAGTGTCTCGTAGTCACTTTACGAAAATTTGTGGGGAAAAAATGTTACTCGTAGAACTCTAGTTACTGAAAATACTACTAAAAATTAACTTCATCGGTTTTTCAAAATTCGATGAGCAGGGTTCTTCAAGCAGTCGATGGGAATCTGCCTTCAGTGAAGAAAGCATCTGCCAAGAAACTGAATCACTTCTTATCGGTATTGGAACAATGTGGAATCCTATACAACCAACAACAGTTTCATCTGAGAGAAAGTACCTCTGCAACTGGAGCCCTTGTGGGGCTACGAAAGCAGCTGCATGCTTGTGGAGAAGTAACCAGAGACCAATTCGTGCAATCAGCGAGAGACTTTTTTGACGGAGACAAACTAAATGCTGGTCTTGTACCTTTAGAAGGATCGAGTGAAACAGTATTGAGACTCCTGACTCAAGTGATGGTCATACAAACGAAGGTAGTTGAGTTTTTGTTAGAGTGCGTGGTGGAACAATCATGCATTGATTCAGAGGATATCGAGCACGACACACCCCGAAAAATTTTGCAGCAACTTCATTTTTTGAATGTTATTGAGAATGGGGATGAGTTCGCCAAGCTACTTTTTGACTGTTTAGGTAACTTGTGCGATATGGGGCTTGAATCCAACAGGCTGCAGAGGGAGATAGTGGAATTGGTACCCCATGTATTAGAAGATGCTTAACATCCATATGCCGTTGAAGTGCTTCAAAGACTTTTGGAGTCACAGAGAGATTTGACAGTTCCACTTATTGAGTGTATTTCGAACTTGCGTATTTCAAATACTGTTTCAAAACAAGTCAGAAAAACTGTTCTCGGCATTTTACAATCTGCTCCTTTTGCGGATCTTCCAGTGGCGATTCGATACCTTGTTGAATCACAAGAATATGGAAACAATGGGGATATTCGCGAGTCTCGAAGGGAGGTTCTAGAAGACCTGAGGATTCGCTGCGGTCGCATCTCAGACGAGGACATTGTAGGATGTTCGGACGAAACAAGGAAAACGATGAGCAGCAGCGTCCCAGCTATCATCAATACATTGCATGCCAGCATGTCTCATCGTCCTGATATAGGAAGAGCTTATTTAGAAGGTATTGCTGCTTCTCCTAGATTATCGGTGATCGATTTTTGGTTCTTGATAGCAATGCAAAAGAGCAACCAGCATCTGAAACAAGTGGAGAGTGTGCTCGAATCTTGCGTGCTGAAAACCTATTCACTGGATCGATCAGTCGTTCGATCGGCGATTTCAAATCAATTTCAAATCATCGAATTTCTGTTTCCGCAGTTTCTCAAATTGGCCGGTTTTCTTGTCGGGGCCGAAGCAGCTCCGAGTTTTGGTGCTCCAAAAAACCTTCGACCACTTCAAAATCTTGGCACATACATGTATCACGAATTGTATTTCGAATTCAGGGATACCTATTTCAGACAGGAAATCATCTATGCATTGGTGATGCATGCGAATTCTGAAGCATCCTCCGAAGCCATGGCAGGACTCGAAT
>Ga0105055_10003255_pt1 | contig 24665 bp, 19 predicted proteins | sample BON03_FD_78090 | JGI IMG/M metagenome (GOLD analysis project Ga0105055, IMG submission 78090) | Freshwater microbial communities from Lake Bonney liftoff mats and glacier meltwater in Antarctica - BON-03 | ecosystem: Environmental > Aquatic > Freshwater > Ice > Glacier meltwater | place: Lake...
CAAATTTCACGAAGGCCAAGAGCCAACTTGGCACTCAAGCCCAAGCAAAAAGGCTCTGCAAAATTTGATTTTCACGGTGCGGCCTTCTTCGGCAATCCACTCCCCGCCGCCCACAACATCGACACCGGCACCGCGTGCAGCTTCTCGTCAAATGAGGGTCAGATTCCAATTAATCCCCAGAGCTTGCCCGCACAACAAGCGGCGGCGCGTCTGGCGTTGCTGGCTGGCGCAGCACGGATGACTTGCTCGCCAAACAAGTCCAGATCGGGTTGAGCGGTGCCCGCACGGCCAATGAAATGAGGGTCAGATTCCAATTAATCCCCAGAACTTGCCCGCACAACAAGCGGCGGCGCGCCTGGCGTTGCTGGCTGGCGCAGCACGGATGACTTGCTCGCCAAACAAGTCCAGATCGGGTTGAGCGGTGCCCGCACGGCCAAGGCGGGAGAACAGGTGCGCCACAGACGCCTCGATTTGCTGCCACGGCATGCGCGAGAAAAACACCATCAGTGGGTGGCGACACTTAGCGCGTTGGCGCCTTGTGGCATGAGTGCGCCTGCTGCGCGCTTCAGGTGCACGAATAAGTCCACGCGGCACGGCAATGGCCGCTACATCGCACAACTTATCCGCCTCAGCGACCCATTGCACGACGGATTCCTCAGTTCGGCTACTTGTTCAGCGCTGCCTTAGTGCCTTTTCACCGCCTTCCAGGTTCCGCCATAGCGGTACAGGGGGTTGTTGGGGCTCAAGCGATCCCAGCAGGTTTTGCAAATCAGTTGCCAGTTTTTGGAAACGTCCAACTGGCAACGGTACAGCGTGGTGGCAAGGGCTTGGCAAGCGTTGCAGTTCTTGGTGCGTTCTCGACTCACAGCCGCCTCATTTCTTTAGATCTAGGATCCCGAAGCATTGTATTGATCCCAAACGGTGCCTGCTGTTTATGGCACACCGACATGAACATCCCATTGCTCAAGAGTGCCCGTACCCGCAGTCGCGCTGCACGCAGAGATCGCCACCGCCGCAGTGTCCCGAGGGCCGCCAGCTGCAGGTTTCAAAAACTGCTGACCGACAACGGCAAAGAGATTACGGGTCGGTTCTTTGCCAGCCGTGAGTGTGATCCCAATGGGACGCATGAGTTTGATCAGCGCTGCCATGCCCTGTGCGAAATTGGGGTCACGAAATTGGGGTCAGACTCCAATTGATTTCGAGGTCCGGATCCCTGTTTGACCGACTAACACCCCGTACTCCGCTGCCACCTTCCAGCTTGCCCAGCGCCCTACGCACCAGCAGATCTGAGATGTCGCGCAGCGCTGTGTCGGCAGAGCGTTTGCCAATTGCCGCCCGCTTTGCGTTCGTCAGCATGTCTTCCATGCCGTCCAGCAAATGGCTCAGCACCAGCGTCTGCCGCGCGTTCATGGGGGTGCCCGCCCAGCGCTGCCGAAACTGGGCCTTATCAAGCACGCCCGCAAGCAACCCATCAGTACCCTGCACGGCGCGCAGCAGCCAGGCCCAATTCACGTCATCCGGCCAGCTGAGCCACGGCGTCGCGTCCAGCGTGGGGCGCTGGGTGGCTCCCGGCTGGTCGGCATACCGCTTGCGCTCACCCTGTAGCTGGGTGCTGAGGCTGTAAAAGCGTCGGGCTGCGCCTTCTGCCCGGGCAAGCACCATACCCACGGCGCGGCTGATACAGCCGTTGCCATCATCAAACAGGGCCTGTCAACTTCAGCCTTGCACCGGCCGAGTCCCCACGTTGAGCCGCCAGCCCTGTGCGTGTAGGACTTCGACAAGCGTCGCAAAGCTGGGGTTGCCTTGTTCACCCAGGGCTTTTTACAGCCCTTCGCGGGTGATGCCGGTGTCGCGGGCGAGTTGCATCATGCCGCGTGCCCTGGCTATGTCGCCAACGGCTTTGCTGAGCAGCGCGGCATCGTCTGGCGCTTCGTCCATGCAGGCCTGAAGGTACTGGGCGCTGTCTTCGTCGGATTGCAGGTAGTCGGCGGCACCACAGGCTTTGATGCCAAATTGTGCGGCGGCGGCGGGGTTCATCACGCCAGCCATGTGTCGAAATCGGTGGTGCGGAGGATTTGGAAGGAGGCGGTTGGCGCGGGCGTCGTCCGCTTGAGTGACCCCAATGCACCGCCAAAAATGCGGCGCTATGTGTTGCACTTGGCCTTTGAGCGCAGCCCATTTTTTCTGGTTGTATTGGAGTGCAATACTTGACCTCATGCGTTTGAATTTCCAACCCCTTCACAGTCTGTGCAATGCGGCCGAGAGTTTCGTGGTGGCCAGCGGCGCGGCACACAACTTTCTGCCCAAAATCAGTGCCTTCCATGCCACCGAGTGAGGACCTTATCTTGACGCTAGCCGGGCGGGATTTCTGGCCTTCCTGCGGCTACCACCTGCTTGCTCAAAATGCCGACGGGCATCTGGTTGTCACCGATAGGTTTTTGCGACACCTGCTCGCAAGGCCCGAGTTCGCGCCCATCGCCTCCTCGTGCGCCGCTGAGTTGGCGCTGCACAGGCAATTGCTGCAAACGCCGCAGCGTGAGGTGGCACCCGCAGAACTGTTGGTGTTTGAAGACCGTGACGCGGCGGACAACTACGCCGTCTGGTTGCGCTTTCGGGCTCGCCTGCTGGCTGCGCCCACGCTGGAGGCCAGTTACCTTGCCTTGTTTCAGGGTGAGGGCGTGGATGTGGCACCGCTGCTGGTGCAGCAGCTCACCCAGGTGCTGTTGCGCCATGTGCTGGGCCAGGCAGCGGGAGAGGGGAAGGAAGGCGCGACCGCGCTGGAGGTGCGCGCCGCCGAGATGCTGTTTCGGACCCAGAAAATCACCATCCTCGAAGACGGTGCGGTGATGGCGGCCGATGACGAAACCGTCCAGCGCCACGCCATCGCCGGCGGTGTCAATTTGATCGGCGAGTTGCTCCAACAAGGCGGCGTGCCACAGCGCAGTGTTGACCTTGATGTGCTGAGCGAGGACGGCCAGGAGGACTATTGGTCGCGCAGCGAACACTTTGATCTGGTGTTGCGGCTCAACCATGGCCAACCGGCGCTGGATGCCTTGTGCCGCGTGCTGGAGCGCTGGATTGCGCATTTCCTGCAGCTGCCGGTGCGCATCCAGATCGACCGCGAGATCGCAGACGAGCAATGGGTGTGGCATGTCGGGCTGGACGCGCAGGCCAGTGGCATTCTGAACGACATGTACACCGGGGTTGAGGTCAATCAAGACCGCATGGGGCGTCTGATGTGCTTGTTTCGCCTGACGTTCGTCAACCCGGCCGACATGCTGGCCGAGGTGGCGGGGCGACCGGTCTACCTGGCGATGGCGACAGATGAGAGCCATCGGCTCAATTTGAAACCCCAGAATGTTTTGCTGAATTTACCCCTGGCCCAACACTAAAAAACATTTGGCGCCAGGTTCACAGGGGCTCGCAAGAATGACTTCATCCCATCCATCTGATCCTGTGTGATTGGGTACCCATTCGTAGCTGGGCATTGTTCCGGGCAAGGGAAGTGATGCGTGGCGTGAGTGAGTCCTTCAAAGCGCAGCAACCCAGATGAACGAAGTGCATGCTCAGGCCCGAACCACAGCGCATACGCGAGCCGAGATCAAAGAGTCGCCAGCCTCCTTGGTTGCGCTGGCTGAGACCAACAACATCAACCCGGATGTCTCACGCTCTGGGCTGGATCGGTGCTTGCGCTGCCACGGCGTGGGCAACCTGCGAGACCTTCAAGCCCAGGCGCTGGTTGATGCTAAAGAAGTCCAGGCGCCGGTCAAGACCTTCAAGGACTACGAGCCAGGTTTCCTGCACATGGACATCAAGTGCCGGCCACAAATCCTGTGTCTGCCGCGCTATCCACGAACCAACGGCAGCATGGTGGGGCGCTTCAACGGCAAAATCAGCGAGGTGGTGAAGCAGACGAGATTCGCTTTAGCCGCCGTGTTGGAGGCGACGCTGGAGAGCCATGTGAAGACCTACAACCATCAGATTGCACAGCGTGCGCTCAAGCATCTCTCACCCGCTCAGGCATTAAAAATCTGGCAAAAGAAAACATCCCGGGTTGTTCAAGAAGCGCGTTTATAACCAGGCGGGGCTTGACAGCTATCCTCCTCATACACTGAGATAGGCGCGCCGCACATCCTGATTGGCTGACAGTTCGGCCATCGACGCCTCGTAACAGATTTGTCCTTTTTCCAGTACGTAGGCGCGGTCGCACACCAGCTCAGCAAAGTGCATGTTTTGTTCGCACAACAAAATACTGACCCCTTGCGATTTAAGCTCCAGAATCATATGGACCATTTGCTCCACAATCAATGGAGCAACGCCTTCGGATGGTTCGTCGAGCAGCACCAGATAGGGATTTCCCATCAGCGTGCGCGCAACCGTCAGCATTTGCTGCTCGCCGCCGCTCATGCGTCCGCCCAAGCGGTCGGGCATTTCCCCCAGATTCGGAAATAGTTCAAATAGCTGCGCGGGTGTCCATTTGGGCGCGGGCGTGCCATCGGGCCATTTTCGTGGGTTTTGGCGGCCAACTTCCAGGTTTTCCATCACGGTCAGGTCGGTAAAAATACGCCGATCTTCAGGTACATAACCCATGCCCAAGCGGCCCGCACGATGCGGCTCATTGCGTGGCATGTCGGTGCCCATAAACGTCACATTGCCGCGCCGTTTTTCTAGCATCCCTGTGAGCGCCTTGAGCGTGGTGGACTTGCCCGCACCATTGCGCCCCATCAGCGCCACCGCTTCACCACGGTCCACATAAAGATTGACATCAAACAATATTTGCGCTGCGCCATACCAGGCACACAGGCCTTTGGCTTGCAAAAGCGTGTCTGTCGCCCCCATCATGTTGCCTTCACGCCTGATAGCGTTTTAAAGGTTTTCCCTGTCCCAAAGTACACTTCCTGTACCTGTGGGTGCTCGCGAATTTCAAGCGGCTTGCCGTCTGCGATAAGCCGCCCGCGCGCCAGCACAATCATTCGGTCGGCATAGGCAAACACCACGTCCATGCTGTGCTCGGTAAACAGAACCGCCATCTTGCGATCATTGACCAATTGTCTGGTCAATGCCATCAAGTCGTTGCGCTCTTTGGGCGCCATGCCTGCGGTAGGCTCATCCATCAGCAAAAGCTTGGGGTCATTGGCTATGGCAATCGCCAGCTCAACCCGCTTCACATCGCCATAGGCGAGCACACTGCAAGGCCTGTCGGCCTGGGGCTTCATGCCGACCTGGTCCAACAGAGTCAAAGCCTCGCCCCTCTTGTAATAGGCGGCGCGGATAAAAAATGAGTAAAGCTTTTGGTCGCGCGACAACAAAGCCATTTGAACGTTTTCAACAACTGTCAACGACAAAAAAGTCTCGGCAATCTGAAAAGTACGGCCCACACCCAGCCGCCAGATACCACGCGGTGCAAGACCCAACAGCTGTTGGCCGTCCAGCGTGATGGAGCCCGCATCAGCCCGCAGCTGGCCATTGACCATATTAAAGGTGGTGGACTTGCCCGCACCGTTCGGGCCTAGCAAGGCCAGGAGTTCGCCCGCAGCCAACTCGAAGCTGATGCCATCAACCGCTTTGACCCCACCGAATGACTTGCCGAGGTTGGCTACTTTTAGCAAACTCATGCTGCTGCCTTTTTTAATTCATCTTTGCGTTCGCGCCACTTTTGGTATTGCTGTTTGATGAAGCCCGCAATCCCCTGTGGGAACAGCAGCACCAGAATCAGAATGATCACACCCAACATAGCTCGCCAATAATCGGTATTGCGAGCCACGGTATCGTGCAGCCAGGTAAAAGCCACCGCGCCTACAATCGGTCCAGCCAGCGTTTGCAGACCGCCCAGCATCACCATCACCAGGCCATCAATCGAGCGGGTCACATGCAATGTCTCGGGCGAAATACTGCCCTTTGAAAATGCATAAAGCGCGCCCGCCAAGCCAGCGAAAGCACCTGCAATGACAAACGCCGCCCAGCTGATGTGGTGCACGTGGATACCAATTGCACCGGCTCGCAATACCGAGTCGCGTGTGGCGCGCATGGCGTATCCAAATGGCGAGTGCAAAAATCTGTGCAGCAGCAAGATGGCGCCAGCCACCAGCACCAGCGTCAGGTAGTAATAGACCTGCTTGTCAGCCAGCCATTCGGCTGGCCAGACGCCAGTTAGGCCGTTGCTGCCGCCCGTGACAGCGTCCCACTGGAAGGCAACCGCCCAGGTAATTTGCGCAAATGCCAGGGTCAGCATGGCCAGGTAAACACCCGACAGTCGCACGCAAAACCAACCATACACAAACGCGCCCAGTGCCGCGACAACCGGTGCCACCAGCAGTGCGCCCTCCATCGGCAGGCCCAGCTTGCGCACCATCAGCGCTGCACCGTAAGCACCCAGGCCGAAGTAGGCTGCATGCCCAAACGAATGCATGCCCGCCGGGCCCATGATGAAGTGCAAACTGACGGCAAACAACGTGGCCACCATCAGGTCAATCATCAGCACCGTCAGGTAAGGTGAATCGGTGGACAGGCTGGGCGTGACCACCAGAAGTCCAATGACCGCCAGCGTTGTACAGCGGCTCAGTGGCCCCGGCAGCTTCAGCGGTTCTTCTGCTTTGGCGGTGTGCCTGCTTGGGGTTTGTGGCCTGCCAAACAAACCCCAAGGCCGCACCACCAGCACGACAGCCATGACAACAAACTCCACCACCAGTGTCAGTTTGGAAAATGAAATTGCCACACCAGCAACCTCGACCAGCCCCAGCCAGATACAAATGGCCTTCAGCTGGGCAATCAGCAAAGCCGCGACATAAGCCCCGGGGATCGAGCCCATACCGCCGACCACAACCACAACAAAGGCGGCGCCAATAATGTTCAGGTCCATCTCAAGGCTGGCGGGTTCGCGCGGCAGCTGCAAGGCGCCTCCCAACCCTGCCAGCATGGCACCCAGCGCGAACACAGCGGTAAAGAGCCAGGCCTGGTTCACCCCGAGAGCGCTGACCATTTCTCGGTCTTGGGTTGCAGCGCGCACCAGCGTACCCCAGCGGGTCTTGGTCAGCAGCAGCCACAGCAAGCCCAGAACAAACGGGCCGGCGGCGATCAGGAAAAGATCATAGGTTGGGAATTGCCGCCCCAAAATCAAAATCGAGCCGGTCAGGCCAGGTGCTCTGGGTCCAAGCAATTCTTCAGGCCCCCAAAACCACAGCACAGCATCTTTGATCACCAACCCCAAGGCAAATGTCGCCAGCAACTGGAACAATTCAGGCGCTTTGTAAATGCGGCGCAACAGCAATATTTCCACCAGCGCACCCAGCACACCCACAGCCAGCGCAGCCAGCAGCAGCGACGGCCAAAAGCCAACTGTGGCGCCCAGATTGGCGACCAGCGAATAAGCTACATAAATGCCCACCATAAAAAACGAGCCATGTGCAAAATTGACGATGCGGGTAACGCCAAATATCAGCGACAAACCCGCTGCCACCAAAAACAGCGACGACGCTCCTGCCAGGCCGTTCAGCAATTGCACCAGGAGACCAGAAAAACTCATGCTGTATTGCCTCGCGCACTGCAGTAGATCAATTAAAAACCAGACATTGATTTATTTTTGCGCTTCAGCTGGGCGCATTTTTTTGACTTCTGCGTCACTGGGCTGCACCTTCGCACCGTCAACATAGCGATAGTCCACCATCACCCCTTTGCCTCCTACGGTTTTGGTGCGGCCCACAAAAGCGCCCATGGTGGACTGATGATCTTGTGTGCGATAGACCACGGGACCAAACGGAGTCATGACTTTCAGGCCACGGAATGCTGCAATCATTTTTTCAGTGTCTGTTGACCCGGCTTTTTTCATGCCTTCGGCCAATGAATAGATGGCGGCATAACCCACCACAGAGCCAAGCCGCGGGTGGTCTTGGTACTTGCCTTGATAGGCCAAAAGAAAGGCTTTGTGCTCTGCTGTCTGAATTCCGTACCAAGGGTAGCCCGTCACCAGCCAGCCGTTGGGTGCTTCTTCTTTGAGTGGATCAAGGTACTCAGGCTCGCCCGTCAGCAAACTCACCACCTCACGCCCCTGGAACAAGCCGCGTGTGTTGCCTTCGCGCACAAATTTAGCCAGATCGGCGCCAAACAGCACATTGAAAATAGCGTCTGGCTTGGCATCGGCCAGCGCTTGCACCACACTGCCCGAGTCGATGCGGCCAAGCGGCGTGGCCTGCTCAGCCACAAACTCCACATCAGGTTGAGCCGCTTTCAGCAACGCTTTGAAGCTGGCTGCCGCTGACTGGCCATATTCGTAGTTGGGATACACGATGGCCCAGCGCTTTTTCTTCATGGCAGCAGACTCGGGTGCCAGCATCGCTGTTTGCATGTAGGTCGATGCGCGCAAGCGAAAGGTGTAGCGGTTGCCGTTTTGCCAAACGATTTTGTCGGTCAGCGGCTCAGCTGCGAGGAAGAAAATCTTTTTCTGCTTTGCAAAGTCAGCCAATGCCAGGCCAATGTTGGACAAAAATGAGCCCATCAGAACATCGACTTTTTCGCGCAAAATCAATTCCTCAGCGGCGCGTACTGCGTCGCCTGGGTTGGCGTTGTCATCGCGCACAATCAGTTCAAGTTTGTTGCCATTTACGCCACCCGCGGTGTTGATTTCTTCAACCGCCAACTCCATGCCTTTTCGGTATGGTTCCAGGAAGGCTGGCTGCGCTTTGTAGCTGTTGATCTCGCCTATTTTGATGATGTTTTGCGCCTGGGCGGCAACCGTAGCGGCCATTAAGAAGGTTAGCGCCAGGGCGTTTATTTTCCAGCGGTGAATTGTCATAAGAACTCCTGATTGGTAAACCAATTGCGAATTAAAAGGTGAAGTGCAACACCCTGGGTTTCAGTGAATGAGAGTGTTGAGCTGCAGGCTGTTGATCAACAATTTGCGCTCGGCGGCTGTTGGAGATCGTACCCCCAGCCCCTGGCGCGGGCGGGCACTAAGTTTGCTAGGGATGGTGTCGGGTTGTTCCTGGTTGTTGGCAGACAGATCACCGCTCCCGGGCAGGTACTGGCGCACCAGACCAGTCGTGTTTTTGTTGGAGCTGCGCTGCCGAGGCCTGTGCGGGTCGCAGAGGTGTACCGCGACGCCTGTTCGGCGGCTGCGCTCTTTGTGCATGGCCATTTCCCGGCCCTGGGTCGTGCCTCATGCGCAGGCGCACGGGCTGGGCCATGTCGATCAAGCTGTCTGTAGCGGCCAGCATCACAGTTGCCGCGCTGGCCGCTCTGTCGGGATGCCGGCTGGGTGGGGGCCGACAACGGGCAGGGGTTTGGCATGTCTGTCGTACCTTGGGTTGAACAGGACACTTTTGCGGTGAATGCGCGCCATGTCTGCGTCTCGGCACACACAAGGACAAGCCCTGGCGCGACCGATCCGGGGTCCAGGCCTCTTGTGGCGACTGCCCAGCACAACAGGCGTTTGGTTGGCGGGGCCATTGGGCGAGCGTGCACCGGAAAACCCATGACCGCCTTGGGAGGCCCTGCTCCTTGGCAACAGCGACAAAGCTGCGGCACACTGCATCCGCTTATGACTGCGCTCCCCTCAGACCTCATCGTTGCCCGCCCCGAAGGCCTGTATTGCCCCCCCGGCGACTTTTACATAGACCCCTGGCGCCCGATGGACCGGGCGGTGATTACGCACGGCCACTCCGACCACGCACGACCGGGCCACGCCCACTATTTGGCGCATACCCTGAGCGAGGGCACATTGCGCCAGCGCCTGGGCGCCGATATCGCGCTGCAAACGCTGGGCTATGGCGAGGCCATCGTTCACCACGGGGTGCGGCTCTCGCTGCACCCGGCAGGTCACGTCTTGGGTTCGGCGCAGGTGCGGCTGGAGCATGGCGGCCGGGTGTGGGTGGCCTCGGGCGACTACAAGACTGAGGCCGACGGCACCTGCGCACCGTTTGAGCCGGTGCGCTGCGACACCTTCATCACCGAATCCACCTTTGGCCTGCCGATCTACCGCTGGCCCACGCAGGCGGTGCTGTTCGAGGAGATCAACGCCTGGTGGCGGCGCAACGCCGACGAGGGCCGCGCCTCGGTGCTGCTCTGCTACGCGTTTGGCAAGGCACAGCGGGTGCTCAGCGGGGTGGACGCAAGCATCGGGCCGATCGTGGTGCATGGCGCGGTGGAGCCGCTGAACGCGGTGTACCGCGCGGCTGGCGTGGCGCTGCCCACCACGCACCGGGTGAGCGACACATCGCTGGACAAAGCCGCACTCAAACGCGCGCTGGTGCTCGCGCCGCCCTCCGCCCACGGCACGCCCTGGATGAAGCGCTTCGGCGCCGATGCGTCCGATGCATTTGCCAGCGGCTGGATGCAGGTGCGTGGCCGGCGCCGGCGGCGCGGTGTTGACCGCGGCTTTGTCATGTCCGACCACGCCGACTGGCCAGGCCTCATGAGCGCCATCGCCGGCACTGGCGCGCAGCACATCCGCGTGACGCACGGCAGCGTGCCGGTGCTGGTGCGCTGGCTCACCGAGCAGGGCTTGGACGCGCAAGCTTTCGAGACCGAGTACGGGGCAGACGATGTGAGCGATGTGGCCGCAGGTAGCGAGACCAGCGCGCCGAACACACCTGGGATTCACGCTGGGCCTGCCGAAGCGATCCTGTTGCAGGCGCAGCTCCCGGCAGCCCCCGGCGAGGAGGACCCCCGTGCGCCTGAAGGTGGTGCGCGGTGAAGCGCTTCGCCACCCTCTACCGCGAGCTGGACGCCAGCACCGCCACGCGCGAGAAGCAAGCCGCCCTGCTGCGCTACCTGCAGGCCGCACCACCGGCAGACGCGGCCTGGGCGGTGTACTTCCTGGCGGGCGGCAAGCCGCGCCAGACCGTGCCGACCCGCCAACTGCGCACACTGGCGCAGCAGGTGACGGGGCTCACCGAGTGGTTGTTTGACGAGAGCTACCAGACCGTGGGTGACCTGGCCGAAACAGTGGCGCTGCTGCTTCCACCCGCCAGCGCGCCAGCCGAGCGCGGCCTGGCCGACTGGCTGGTGCACCACCTGCTGCCGCTGCGTGGCATGCCGCCCGAGGAGCAGGCCGAGCGGCTTCGCGCGCAGTGGGACACCGTGCCCGATGATCAGCGCTTTGTGTATTTCAAACTCATCACCGGTGGCTTTCGGGTCGGCGTGTCCCGGTTGCAGGTGACGCAGGCACTGGCGGTGTTGGCGGGTGTGGAGGCCACACGGGTGGCGCAGCGGCTCATGGGCTACACGGCGGTGGGCCGCCAGCCAGCTGACGCCGACTATCTGGCGCTGGTCGCGCCGCAATCCAGCAGCGAGTCGGAGCCAGCCCGCAGCGGCCAACCCTACCCGTTCTTCCTCGCCCACCCGCTGGCCGAACCGGTGGCGCGCTTCGACGAATTGCTGGGCCCGCCGTCGGGCTGGCAGGTGGAATGGAAATGGGACGGCATCCGTGCCCAGTTGGTGCAGCGCGGCGGCCAGGTCTGGCTGTGGTCGCGCGGCGAAGAGCTGATCACCGACCGCTTTCCCGAGCTCGCCGCGCTGGGCGAGGCGCTGCCCGACGGCACGGTGATGGACGGTGAAATCGTGGTCTGGCGCGACGACAGGCCGCAGCCCTTTGCCGAGCTGCAAAAACGCATCGGCCGCAAGACGCTGACGCCGAAGCTGCTGCGCGATCTGCCAGTGGTCTTGCTGGCCTACGACCTGCTGGAGCAAGGTGGGCAAGACTTGCGAGAGAGCCCGCTGCGCATCCGCCGCGCGGCGCTAGACGCCCTGCTGCAGCAACTCAACCACCCCCAGCTGCAAGTGAGCCCGACGCTGCTTGGCGAGCAGTGGAGCGAGCTGGCTGCCCTGCGCGAGCAAGCGCGCGAACGCGGTACCGAAGGCTTCATGCTCAAGCAGCAGAGCAGCGGCTACGGCGTGGGCCGCACCAAGGCGGCGGGCACCTGGTGGAAATGGAAGATCGACCCAATGAGCATCGACGCGGTGCTGATCTACGCGCAACGCGGCCACGGCCGGCGCGCCAGCCTTTACAGCGACTACACCTTTGCGGTCTGGGACGCGCCACCCGAACGCACCGAGCGAAAACTTATTCCCTTTGCCAAGGCCTATTCCGGCCTGACCGACACTGAGATGACCAAGGTGGACGCGGTCATCCGCAAGACCACGCTGGAGAGCTTCGGCCCGGTGCGCAGCGTGCGGCCCACGCTGGTGTTCGAGCTCGGCTTCGAGGGCATCGCGCGCAGCCCGCGCCACAAAAGCGGCATTGCGGTGCGCTTCCCACGCATGCTGCGCTGGCGCGAAGACAAGCCGGTGGCCGAAGCCGACACACTGCAAACACTGGCGGCGTTGTTGCCCAGCAGCACCCTGTGAGCCCGCGCAAAAATCCGGTTCGGCCCGATGCCAGCGCCTGGCTGGCCACGCGCGGCTGGCAGCCGTTTGCGTTCCAGCGCGAGGTCTGGGCTGCAATGGCCGCCGGCGAAAGCGGCCTGCTGCACGCAACCACCGGTGCTGGCAAGACCTACGCGGTCTGGCTCGGCGCGCTGCAGGCGCTGGCTGGCGCTGGCAGCGGAAGCGCCAAAACCGCCGCGCCGCTGTCGGTGCTGTGGATCACACCCATGCGCGCGCTCGCCGCCGACACATTGCGCGCGCTGCAAGAGCCGCTGCCCGATCTCGCGCCCCACTGGACTGCGGCCACACGCACGGGAGACACCACCAGCGGCCAGCGCACAGCACAAAACAAGCGCCTGCCCAGCGCGCTGATCACCACGCCCGAGAGCCTGAGCCTGCTGCTCTCGCGGGCCGATGCGCAGGCTTCGCTGGGTGGCGTGCGGGTGGTGGTGGTGGACGAGTGGCACGAGCTGCTGGGCAACAAACGCGGCGTGCAGTTGCAGCTGGCGCTGGCGCGGCTCAAACGCTGGAACCCTGGCCTGATCGTGTGGGGCATGTCGGCCACGCTGGGCAACCTGGAGCAGGCGCGGCACAGCTTGCTCGGGCCACAGCAACCGGGTCGGCTGGTCAGGGGGGCAACGCCCAAAACCCTGGTGATCGACACCCTGATTCCACCGCGCGCCGAGCGCTTCCCCTGGGCCGGGCACCTCGGCTTGGCGATGCTGCCGCAGGTGGTCAGCGAGATCGAGGGCAGCGGTAGCACGTTGGTCTTCACCAACACCCGGGCCCAGTCCGAGCTTTGGTATCAGGCGCTGCTGCAAGCCCGGCCTGACTGGGCGGGGCTGATCGCGCTGCACCACGGCTCGCTCGACCGCTCGGTGCGCGACTGGGTTGAGACCAGCCTAAAAAGCGGCGCGCTGCGCGCGGTGGTCTGCACCAGCAGCCTGGACCTCGGCGTGGACTTCTTGCCGGTAGAGCGGGTGTTGCAAATCGGCTCGCCCAAAGGGGTTGCTCGCCTGCTGCAGCGCGCCGGCCGCTCGGGTCATGCGCCTGGACGGCCCTCGCGCATCACCCTGGTGCCCACCCACAGCCTGGAGCTGATCGAGGGTGCCGCTGTGCGCGCCGCTGTGCGAGCTGGCCAGATTGAGACGCGTGAGCCGCCGCAGCAACCGCTCGATGTGCTGGTGCAACACCTGGTCACCGTGGCGCTCGGTGGCGGCTTTGTGCCCGACGAGCTGCTGCTCGAGGTGCGCAGCACCGCCGCCTACGCCGACCTGTCAGCAGAGCTCTGGCAGTGGTGCCTTGACTTCGTCTCACAAGGCGGCGCTTCGCTCGCCGCCTACCCCGACTACCACCGCGTGCGCCTTGATGAGGGCGGCATCTGGCGCGTGCCCGACGCGCGGCTCGCGCGCCGCCACCGCGCCAACATCGGCACCATCGTGAGCGATGCCAGCATGGTGGTGCAGGTCCTCGGCGGCGCCAAACTCGGCACAGTGGAAGAAAGCTTTGCCGCACGGCTCAAGGCTGGCGATTGCTTTCTGTTCGGTGGCCGGGTGCTGGAGCTGGTACGGGTGCAAGACATGACAGCCTGGGTCAAGCGCGCCAGCGGCAAGCGGCCAGCGGTGCCACGCTGGAATGGCGGGCGCTTGCCGCTCTCAAGCGCCCTGGCCGACGCGGTGGTCGATCAATTGGCCCTCGCTGCGAGCGGTGCTTACAACAGCCCCGAGCTGCAAGCCGCGCAAACCATGCTCGCGGTGCAACGCGACTGGTCGGCCCTGCCGACGCCGCAAACCCTGCTGGCCGAGACGCTGACCTCGCGCGAAGGCTCGCACCTGTTTCTCTATCCTTTTGCTGGCCGCCATGTCCACCTGGGCCTGGCCAGCCTGCTCGCCTGGCGGACGGCGCAGCAGGCGCCGCGCACCTTTTCCATGGCGGTGAACGACTATGGCTTTGAGCTGCTGTGCGCCGATGAAGTGGACTGGCCCACGCTGCTGCCGTCGCTGCTGGCCGCACCCTCCAACGAAGACGACTTGCTTGAAGAGGTGCTTGCCAGCCTCAACGCCAGCGAGCTGGCCCAGCGCCGCTTCCGCGAAATCGCGCGCATCGCTGGCCTCATTTTTCAAAGCCATCCAGGCGAGGCGCGCAGCAGCAAGCAACTGCAGGCGTCGTCCTCCCTGTTCTGGGAAGTGTTCAAGAAATACGACCCGGGCAACCGGCTACTGCACCAGGCCCAGGCCGAGTTGTTGCAGCTGGAGCTCGACATCACCCGCCTGCGCAGCAGCCTGACGCGCATGGCCAGCCAAACCCTGGTGGTGAAGCCACTGGCACGACCGACGCCGTTTGCGTTTCCGCTGCTGGTGGAGCGCTTGCGCGAACAGCTGAGCAACGAAAAGCTGGCGGATCGGATTGCGCGCATGGTGGCGCAGCTGGAAAAAGCAGCAGGTGGGGCAGCGGGTGGAGCGGCTGATTCGCTGGCTGCTGGGGCGGTGCTGGAGACCCTTGCGCATGGGCGGGATGCGCTGGCAGATGGGGCTTCTCGGCGGCCTCGGCGAGAGAGGAAGGTGTCTCGGCCTTTGCCGCCGCTTTAGCGCTTTGGTTTGGTTTTTTGTTTGAGAGGCGTGCCGGGTTTCGCCCCGGCGGGCGCGGTGGCTTCGAAGGTTTGTTGTTGCTTTCGCGGCGTGCCGGGTTTCGCCCCGGCGGGCGCCTCACTTTTCTTTGCTTCGCCAAAGAAAAGTAAGCAAAAAAAGGCGAGCCGAAGCCTGGGCCGCTTTGCGGTTCCTTGCGCTGCTCGCGTCAAGCGGGGTCTGGCTAAACGCGCTTCGCTCAGACAAACGCCAGCCCTGATCCGCTTGCCGCTGCGCTGCTCAGCCCGGTCACACGGCTGCATTCGGGGACGGCAGCGGACTCCCCCGAGACGCAAGCAGCTTCGCACGCTGGGGAGCCCGCATCCGCATCCGTTTTCGCCTTCAGCCGTGGTGCGCTGGCGAGTAGCGCAGGGCTGGACGGATCAGGGCGGTCGTCTGTTTGAGCGAAGCGAGTTCAGGCCGACCCCGTCCAGACCGAGCAACGCAGCGTGCCCAAAGCGAAGCGCAGGGACAGCGCATTCGGCTCGCCTTTTCTTTGCCTACTTTCTTTTGGCGAAGCAAAAGAAAGTAGGGCGGCCGCCGGGCCGAGACCCGGCTCGCCCAGCAAGCCAACACAGGGGGACAGAGAGCCCTGAGCACCACAGCAGCAAACACCGGCCGCTAAGCTCGACGCCCATGGAACAAACCGCCGCTCCCCACGCCACCGTGCAATGGACAAAAGAAACCCTGCACCTCCTGCCCGACCAAGCCCTCTTCTGGCCAGCACAAGAAACCCTCTTCATCGCCGACCTGCACCTCGGCAAAGCCGCCACCTACCGCAAGCTAGGCCAGCCCGTGCCCGCCGGCAGCACACAGGACAACCTGCACCGCCTCTCAATGCTGATCACCCAGCACACCCCGCAACACCTGGTCTTCCTCGGCGACTTCCTGCACGCCGCCGCCGGCCGCACACCCGAGCTGATGCAGGCGCTGCAAACCTGGCGCCAACAACACACCGCAGTGCGCATGACACTGGTGCGCGGCAACCACGACAGCCGCGCGGGCGACCCCCCCACTGAGGCGCAAATCGAAGTGGTCAACGAGCCCTGGCTGATCGGCCCGTTCGCCGCCTGCCACCACCCGCAAACCCACCCCACCCATTTTGTGCTGGCCGGTCACGATCACCCGGTGCTGCATCTGCGCGGCCCCGCACGCGACCGGCTGCGCCTGCCCTGCTTCGTGAGCGACACCGCACAGGCAACCTTGCCCGCCTTTGGTGCCTTCACCGGCGGCTTCGCCGTTGAACCTCGGCACGGTGTCAACTTGCACGCGGTGGGCGGTGGTCGGGTGTGGGCGGTGCCGGGTGCTTGATCCGGGCGGCGAAATAGTCGCTTGACTGAAGGCGTTGTGTGCTGAGCGCTGCGTGAGTTCGACCAGTTGTGCCTCCCACCGGTCGAGCTGCTGCGGCCCGAGCAGATCAACATGTCAACAAAACCACGCGGTATTGGGGTTAAATTCGCCCACCCACGCCTTTGAACTTCTCTACAAAGGCGGCAATTTTCTGAAATACGCTTTGCTTCTTGGTCAAATACAAGGGGTTGAGTGGACTCATCTTGGGCAACAGCGCGTTCAGCTCCGTGCCGTTGTCACTGGCAAACTCCCGTTTCAGTGATGTACTGATGTAGCGCTTAGCCGCATCCGCGTTCAGGTTCTCAGTGCTGATCAACTCTTGCGCCTCGCGCTGCTGTTCGGCTTGAGCAAAGGCAAAGAACGCTTCAATCACACTGGCTTTGTCACCGATCTGGTCCAGGTCGGTCTGGTTGATGAAATCGACCAGCAGGCTCTCCTTGGCACGGTTGCCCAAACTGGCGCGAATCACCCGACGCATATCCTCCACGAGTGCCGCTTTGTCCTTGACATTTTTGTTGTTCTCAAAAATCAGCCCAAGGATGTAGTCCAGGTTGATCTCTTGCGACTTCAGCAGATCAACCTCAAAGACAACATCGTCCCAGTCGACGGTGGACTTTTCCTTCTCGGTAGACGATTTTTCTCGACGCAGCCAGTCACGAACGTCGTTGTAGGTTGAGCGGTAGTCTTGAATTTTTCGCTCAGAGGGAACGTGAATCTCTTGCAAAGTGGCCAATGCGCCATCGTCCAGATAATGCTTGGCCTTGAACTCCTCAACCGCTGCCGGGTCGTTCATATCAATGCTCTGCAAGGCCTTCAAGCTGGCAAATTCGTCGTAATTTTGCAGCACGTTTTCTACACGCAAATACTCACCAAACAGCTTCGCAAAGGCCTTTTTCTCGGCTTCCTTTTCAATGGTGGCGGGGTCAGAGAAGCGCTGCTCCAGCTCCTTCACCACGTCCACAAAACCCCGCCTTGCCTCACCCGTTGCCAGATCGGTGAAGCCTTCCATGTATTCCCGGTAGCTTTTCTCCAGCACCACGTTTTTGGTGTTGTTGTCGCCAAACAAGGTGATGGCGTCGATGGTCGCCTGCTCCAAATCACGGAAGGTGACAATGTTGCCAAAGGTTTTGGTAGCGTCAAAAATCCGGTTGGTGCGCGAATAGGCTTGAATCAACCCGTGGAAACGCAGGTTTTTGTCTACAAACAGGGTGTTCAATGTGGGGGCATCAAAGCCGGTCAGGAACATGCCCACCACAATCAACAAGTCCACCTGTTCATCCATCGGAAGTCGCTTTCCGCTGTCGTCTGTGCCTTTGACGCGTTTGGCCAGATCGCGGTAGTAATTCTGAAAGCCGTTGCTGTCCATGCTGAAATTGGATTTGAACAGCGTGTTGTAGTCCGAAATGACCGCGCTCAGAAACTCCTTGGCGCTGCTGTTCATCGCAGACACTTCAAAGCTCTCATCTTGAATGTCGCCCACCGCATCTTGCTCTTCATTGGCTGCAAAAGAGAAGATGGTGGCAACCTTCAGAGGCCGCTGTGACACTGCGCTATTCGCCTGCAAGGCCTTGAAAGCATCGTAGTAAAGCTTGGCGGCGTCCACACTGCTGACCGCAAACATGGCATTGAAGCCCTTTCCCGCCTGATGGCCACCAACTTGCAGGCGATGGGTTTTCTGCCGGAAGTTGTTCAGGATATATTGGGTGATTTCGCGAATGCGGTCTGGGTGCAACAGGGCCTGCTTGTTTTCTGCTGCACTGAGCTTTTTATCGTCCTGCTCGGTCTCGAAGGCTTTGAACCGCGGGCGCACATCGTTGTAATCGACCTTGAATTTCAACACCTTCTCATCGCGTATGGCATCGGTGATTACATACGAATGCAATTCACGTCCAAACACGCTGGCGGTGGTTTCAGCGCCAGCGGCGTTCTGCGGAAAAATCGGTGTGCCGGTAAATCCAAATTGATAGAACCGCTTAAACTTCTTCTTCAGGTTCTTCTGCGCTTCACCAAACTGGCTGCGGTGACATTCGTCAAAAATAAAGACCACTTGCTTGCCGTAGACGGGCAAATCGCCCTCGGTCTTCATAAGGTGGTTGAGCTTCTGAATGGTGGTGACGATGATCTTGTTGTCGTCTTTGTCCAGGTTGCGCTTCAAGCCCGCTGTGCTGTCTGAGCCGTTCACGCTATCGGGTGAAAAACGCTGGTATTCCTTCATGGTCTGGTAATCCAGATCCTTGCGGTCCACCACAAAAAACACCTTCTCGATGAACGCCAGCTCGGTGGCCAGGCGAGCCGCTTTGAAGCTGGTCAGCGTTTTGCCCGAACCGGTGGTGTGCCAAATGAAACCCCCGCCTTCCAGCGTGTTCCAGCCCTTGGCCTGGTAAGCGCTGTTGATCTTCCACAAAATGCGTTCGATGGCGGCAATTTGGTACGGGCGCATCACCAGCAACGTGTTGCTGGTATCAAGCACCGAATAGCGCAACAGCACTTTGAGCAGCGTGTCTTTCTGGAAGAAGGTGGCGGTGAAGTCTTTCAGGTCTTTGATCAGACTGTTGTCGGCCTTCGCCCAGTTCATGGTGAAGTCAAAGCTGTTTTTGTTGCGCTGGGTGGTGTTGGCAAAGTAACGGCTGTCGGTGCCGTTGGTGATGACGAACAGCTGCAAATACTTGAACAGGGAATGCGTGCTGTTGAAACTCTCTTTGCTGTAGCGGTGTACCTGGTTGAACGCTTCGCGAATGGCCACGCCGCGCTTCTTCAGTTCCACCTGAACCAGCGGCAGGCCATTGACCAATACGGTTACGTCGTAACGGTTGGCGAAGCCGCCGGTTTGCTCAAACTGCTTGATGACCTGCAGCTTGTTGCGGGCGGTGTTTTTCTTGTCCAGCAGGTGGATGTTTTGAATGCGCCCATCGTCAAACACGAAATCGTGAACATGGTCGGTGTGAACCTTGCGGGTTTTCTCAATGATGCCGTCGCTGGGCTTGTCGAGCCAAGTCTCGGCAAAGCGCTGCCACTCAGTGTCAGTAAAAAGCACGTTGTTGAGTGCTTGCAGCTGCACGCGCACATTGGCCAACAGGGCTTCGAGCGTGGTCAGGCCCTGTGGAGCCTCGTAGCCTTGTTGAACCAAATCCTGAATGAACTCCCGCTCCAGATCGCTTTCGCTCTGGTAGCCCTCATTTACCTGCCATTGCTTGGTGTATTTGTCCAGAACGATGAAACTCTTTGATTCAGCAATGGTTTTGTAGTCACTCATTGGGCTTGTTCTCTTCGTTGTGAATCAGCGCGGTCAGCTCGCTCTCAATCTCTTGCACGGTCGGTAACTGAGACCGCACCGCCAAGGGAATGTCCTTGGTGATGAACGAGCTCACGCCCATCGGTTTGTGGATGTCGCGCAGGGCGTACTCCACATCCAGTTTGTCTTTGTCTTTGCACAGGATCAGGCCAATGGTCGGCTGATCACCCTCGCCGCGCAGCTGGTCGTCCACCGCCGACAAATAGAAGTTGAGCTTGCCGATGTATTCGGGTTTGAACCCACCCGCCTTCAGCTCAATCACCACATAGCACTTCAAGCGCGCGTGATAGAAAAGCAAATCCAGAAAGTAGTCCCGGCCATTCACCACCAACGGGTATTGCCGCCCGAGGAACGCAAAGCCCTTGCCCAGCTCCAGCAGAAACCGGGTGATCTGCGCGACCAGTTGGTTCTCGATGTCGCGCTCCACTGCTTGCGGTGTCAGTGTCAAGAAGTCAAACACATACGGGTCTTTTAGGCTTTGCTGCACCAGCTCAGACTGCGGTGCAGGCAAGGTCTGGGCAAAGTTGCCGACCGCCTTGCCCGCACGCTCATGAAAGCGCTGCTCAATCTGCCATTCCAGCACGGTGCGGCTCCAGCCGTGCTCGCGGCAGGCCTGCGCGTACAGCAACACCAACTCCACCGACTTGACCTTCGCCAGCAGGGTACGCACATGCCCCCAGGGCATTTGTCCCACAGGCTGTGGGACAACTTCGTACTGCGGGCAGAAGAAGGCATAGAACTGCCGCATGGCAAACAGGCTGGTGCGAGAAAAGCCCTTCATGCCGGGGTAGCTGGCTTGCAAATCCAGCGCCATCTGTTCCACCACCGCCGAACCCCAGGCGCGCTCGCGTAACCAAGTGTCCAGCTGGCGGCCAATGTCCCAGTACAGGCCCAGCAGCTCGGCGTTCACCGCCAGCACGGCGCGGGTTTGCGAGGCTTGAATGCGCCGTTTGATGACGGCCAGCGCCTGGCGGTAGTCGGTGTGGTGGGTGATTTCGCTCATGTTTTCAGACTCCCTGCTGCTGCCAAAAAGCATGGCGGCTTTTCAGGTGATCCGTCAGCAGTTTGACGGTTGCCTGTTCTGCGGGCGTCGGCACCGCCATGGTCTCGTTCGACAACGTGCTATGGCTGGTGAAGTTGATGATGCGGCTGAGGTAAAGCTGCTTGTCGTCTGGCAACAAATCAGACCAGTTCGGATAGCCCAAAAAACTGGCCGTTTTTTCGTAAAGATTGCGCAGCAGCGTGAAGTGGTAGCGCTCCACTTTTTGATCGGCAATGGCCTGCTCTATGGTCTGCAGTAGGTGCAGATGGTAAGAAAAGCTTTTGTTGGAGTCGCCGTGTTTTTCTGTCAGCGAGAAGCCGCCGTTTTCCATCCGCTCCAGCATGTAGCAGGCCTTGTTACTGAACTCGTTGAAGAGCACGTTATAAAACAATGGGCTGTGGGTGGTGATGATGAACTTGAGATCGGACTGGCTGGATTTGATCAATACCGCCAAGTTGACCGCCAGCTCAATCAGGTGATCGTCATCCAGCGAACTCACCGGATCATCAACAAAAACATACTTCAGATTGTTAAATGCATCGGTTGAGCGATTTTCAATATCAACAATGTTGAGTTCGGCTATCAACTGTTCCAGCAGTGCGTTGAAAACACTCCAAATGAAATTGCTTTCTTCACCTTTGGATATTTTGATGTGGGGCTCTTGCTGATTGTTGCCGCGCTCAAACGAAAAACTCACGGTCGAAAAGTCTGGGCTGAAATGTGGCGTTAGCTTCGCACTGGTGTGGCGCTGAAAAGTGGCGGTGATGCTTTGATCTTGGCCTTGCTCTTCAAATACCCATTTTGTGAACGAGTTGGGTTGAATTCTCAGCTTGGGTTCCGCGTCTTGCCCCAAGTCGTTGTCCCAATAGAACAAATCTTCTGTGAAGGCGCTGTAGTAAAGAAGGTTCTTGGCTGCCAAATCTGACGATGGCGCATCTTCATCGTCTGCTTTTGGTGAAGTCAGCTGTTTGGACGCCCGCGAGAGGCGTGTCTTTCCTGTGCCGTTGAAAGCATAGATCAGCTGCACCTTTTTGCTGGCGTCTTTCAGCTGCTGGGTAATTTCTGGCAGCGTCTTGCTCATGTCAGGCTTCTACTGCATCAGATTTGGGGAAATTCAACAATAGGTTGCGGTAATGCTCGTATTGCTGTTGGCGCAGCGCGATTTCGCGGGGCAGGCCTTCGGTGAGGGAATTGGTGAGGGTGTCGAATTTATCGAGGATGGCGACGATGCGGGCTTGCTCGACAAGGGATTTCTCAGGGCTATCCGGAAATGGCAGAGGTATTTCTATATCCTTAACCATCGGCTTGGTAAGTTGAGCTATGCCCGCCGGTGGAACTTTATATTCGCTTTCAATAGTTTTCATGAAATAATAAGCATACTTCAAATTTATTCTGATCTTTGGCGTCAACACCAATAATCGTACTATTGGAAAGAATGGTTTATCTCTGTAACTCGTCCAACCGATTGTACCTCTCGCTGATATAGTTAGACTTGGCTGTAAAATCTTAGCCTTATCAGTCCATCCATATAGTGATTTATCTCCTATACCATTTGATAAAATAGGAACGTCAAATTCCTCCGTCTTGGAATTGGATAATTTATTTTTTGGAGCATCACCACCTGCAAAAATATCAAAAATTTCATCCAAGGATTTCCACTCCACTTCGCCATCTTCAAAACTCAACAACTTATCGCCTTCAATCTCCGCCACAATGGCATCAATCGCTGTGCGCAGCTGGTCGATTCGGGCAACGGTGGTTTTCAGCTTGGCGTCGAGCTGGGCAATGTCCACCACCTCGCGGGTGTCTTTGGCGTCGATGTAGCTGCTGACCGACAGGTTGTAATCGTTGGCAGCCACCCGCTCGAAGGGCACCGACTGAGCGAAGTGTTCGATATTGGTTTTGCTGTCAAACACCGCCATGATCTGGTCAATATGCGCGTCCAGCAACACGTTGTTGTTGGTTTCTTTCTTGAACAGCGCGCTGGCATCAATGAACTGGGTGGTGGTGTCGGTTTTGTGTTTGGACAGCACCAAAATCGTCACGGCAATGGTGGTACCAAAAAACAGATTGGGCGCGAGCGAGATCACCGTTTCCACATGGTTGTTGTCCACCAGGTATTGGCGAATTTTGGCTTCGGCCCCGCCCCGATAAAAAATGCCAGGAAAGCAAACGATGGCTGCGCGGCCTTTGGCTGATAGGTAGCTCAGCGCGTGCAACACAAAGGCAAAGTCGGCCTTGGATTTGGGGGCCAACACGCCCGCTGGCGCAAAGCGGTCGTCGTTGATGAGGGTGGGGTCGTCTGCGCCGATCCACTTCACCGAATACGGCGGGTTGGAGACGATGGCGTCAAACGGTTTTTCGTCGCCAAAGTGGGGGTCGATCAGGGTGTCGCCCAGCGCGATGTTGAATTTGTCGTAGTTGACGTTGTGCAGAAACATGTTCATGCGCGCCAGGTTGTAGGTGGTGTGGTTGAGTTCCTGCCCCCAAAACCCGTCTTCAATGATGTGCGCGTCGAAATGCTTTTTGGCTTGCAGCAACAGCGAGCCCGAGCCGCAGGCGGGGTCGTAAATTTTGTTGACGCTGGTTTGCCCGTGCATGGCGAGCTGGGCGATCAGGCGCGACACATGCTGCGGTGTGAAAAACTCGCCGCCCGATTTGCCCGCGTTGGCGGCGTAGTTGGAGATGAGAAATTCGTAAGCATCACCAAACAGGTCGATGTGGCTGCCTTCAAAGCCGCCAAAGTCCAGTTCGGCCACGCCTTTGAGAACAGCAGCCAATCGGGCATTTTTGTCTTTGACGGTGTTGCCCAGGCGGTTGCTGGTGGTATCAAAGTCGGCAAACAGGCCGCGTATGTCACGCTCGGAGGGGTAGCCCAGGGCCGAGGTTTCAATGGCCGAGAAGATTTTGGCCAGGTCGGTGTTCAGGCTTTCATTGGCGTTGGCGGTGGTGGCCACGCAGCGGAACAACTGGCTGGGGTAGATAAAATAGCCTTTGGTCTTGACGGCGTCGTCTTTGATGTCGGGCGTGATGACCACGTCGGCAAGGCCTGCGTAGTCGACGCTGTCGTCCCCGCCTTCGATGTAGGCCGCAAAATTTTCGCTGATAAAGCGGTAGAACAGGGTGCCCAGCACATATTGCTTGAAGTCCCAGCCATCAACGGCACCCCGAACGTTGTTGGCGATTTTCCAGATTTGGCTTTGCAAGGCGGCGCGTTGTTGGGAGCTTGTCATGGTGTTTTCTTGTGGCGAAGCGGGGTTGCGGTGTTGTAGAAAGCGCGGTTTGTGCTGCTGAAGCGCGATCAAGATCGGTGCAAATCGCGGAACATTTCGGTCGGCTGGCAGGCGTGCGTCAGTCTACTGGGACGATATCCGCCATCAGGCATCGGGAACCTTGATACAGGCCCACCCATCGCATAACGCTGATTTCCGCACGGCTCCCAGATAGAAACCGCCCACACATGACCGCCACCACTTCAAAACCTTTCATCGAAACCCACCAGCTGGGCATGTCCTACCCGCTGGCCCATGGCCGGGTTGATGTGCTGCGCGATGTCAACATCACCATCGCAGCCGGCACGCGCGTGGCCATTGCCGGGCCCTCGGGTTCGGGCAAGACATCGCTGCTGCTGCTGCTCTCGGGCCTGGAGCGGCCCACTGAAGGTCGGGTGGTGGTCGATGGCGTTGACCTCGGCACGCTGGACGCCGACGGCCTGGCCGACATGCGGCGCAGCAAGGTGGGCATCGTGTTTCAGTCTTTCCACCTGCTGCCCTCGCTGAGCGCGCTGGACAACGCGGCGTTGCCGCTGCAAATGGCCGGCCGACGCGAGGCGCGCACGCTGGCCACCGCCATGCTGCAGCGCGTGGGTCTGGGCGGGCGGCTGGGTCACCGGCCGAGCCAGCTCTCGGGCGGCGAGCAGCAGCGGGTAGCAATTGCGCGCGCGCTTGTGCACCGGCCGAGCCTGCTGCTGGCCGACGAGCCCACTGGCAACCTGGACGAC
>Ga0105055_10003261_pt1 | contig 24642 bp, 24 predicted proteins | sample BON03_FD_78090 | JGI IMG/M metagenome (GOLD analysis project Ga0105055, IMG submission 78090) | Freshwater microbial communities from Lake Bonney liftoff mats and glacier meltwater in Antarctica - BON-03 | ecosystem: Environmental > Aquatic > Freshwater > Ice > Glacier meltwater | place: Lake...
CAATATAATTTATCTTTGCCGGATACACTGCTCTTACCTTGCTTCTCCGCTCTCGCTATTCAAGTCGCATCCGGCTGGTTCTCGGGAGCAGCTTCGATAAACTCAGGCAGCGCCCTGCAACGTTCGGCGATTTGCCTGATCAACGGGTACTGCGACATATCCAAATCAAAGCGTTCAGCATTGTAGACCTGCGGCACCAGAAAACATTCAAATAGTCCAGCGCGGCCATTTAGCCAACCGCTTTCGGGATGATCTGTTTCCAACTGCTTTTCCACGGCCGTGAAGCCGATGTCCATCCAGTGGTGCATCCAACCCGTCTGGCCGGATTCAGGCTCAAATTGAGTTTTTATATACTGCAACACCCTCAAATTGTTCAACGGGTGAATATCACAAGCAATATTAAGCACCAAAGCCCGGGTACGTGCTCTTTGCAGCGCACTACCAGGCAGCAAAGGATACGCTTCAAAACACTCGTCCAGATATTCACAAATGGCCATGGACTGGGTAATCGCCTCGCCTTGATGTATCAAAACCGGCACCAAACCTTGCGGATTGAGCGAACGAAAATCTGCCTGATGTTGCTGCCCTCCATCTTTGACCAGATGAATGGGCACTAGCTTATAAGGCAAGCCCTTCAGGTTCAGGGCGATCCGCACGCGATACGCGGCACTGCTGCGCCAGTAGTGATAAAGCACCAGACCCGGGTCCAAATTTGGCCCTCTCTCATTTGCCATATTCAATCCAGCTTATACCCTGTTATCACGAACCGGCATCAGTTTTCATAAGCGACGATGGTTTGTTCAATTGGGCCAAATATGGATTCACCTTGCGAATCCAGCATTTCGATACGAACTTTATCTCCAAATTTCATAAATGAAGTCGATGGCTTGCCATCGGCAATGATCTCCAACATACGAATTTCGGCCAGACAAGAAGCTCCTTTTCCGGTGTCTTCATTAGCGACCGTTCCGGAGCCAACGATTGTTCCGGCTGTCAGCGGCCGTGTTTTAGCGGCATGCACGACCAGCTCTGCAAAATTGAACTGCATATCCACTCCGGCCTCAGGATGCCCAAAAAACTGACCATTGAGCGTGGTGTGAAGCGGCAAGCACAGCTTGCTGTCCTGCCAGACGCCATCCAGCTCATCCGGGGTGACCAGCACAGGCGAAAGCGCTGAACGTGGCTTGGATTGCAAAAAACCGAAGCCCTTGCCCAGCTCAGCTGGAATCAGGTTCCGCAAGCTGACATCATTAATCAAACCCACTAACTGGATATGTTGCACGGCTTGTTCCGGAGAAACGCCCATTGGCACATCATCGGTAACAACAATGACCTCGGATTCAAAATCGATGCCGTATTCCTCGCTGGCCACTTCAACTTTATCTGTTGGACCGAGAAATCCAGCCGAGGTGGCCTGATACATCAAAGGGTCACTATAAAAAGATTCCGGGACTTCAGCGCCACGAGCTTTACGCACACGCTCGACATGAGGCAAATAAGCACTGCCATCCAAAAACTCATACGCTCTTGGCAACGGCGCAGCCAGCTGTTCGAGTTTCACAGGCTGAATGTCATCACAGGAACCTTGATTCAATTCTGCATAGAGTGCATTCAATCTGGGCGCGGCGTGCTGCCAGTCATCCAGGGCTTGTTGCAAGGTAGTAGCAATATCTGAGGCTGAAACATAGTGCTGCAAATCGCGACTGACGACGATCAGACTGCCGTCACGTCCACCGGCCTTAAGGGAAGCGAGCTTCATGGGATGGGTATACTCCGTTATAAATTTGGTAAGCACTTATTGTAAGTGAATTTTAACAGCTTCGGGCTGCCATCACCCGGGCATTCGTTGCTACGGTTGAATTCGACTGACAGTGCCATCATCTAGTATTTTTGCCCGACGGGAATCAACTTGACACTCCTTTCAGTATTCACATTGCTGCTACAGGCTGCTTTGGTTATTCATGTGCTCAAAACGGGCCGCAGCCGCTACTGGATTATGGCGCTGATTTTTATCCCGTATATCAGTGCGATCGCCTATTTTGTGATTGAGCTTCTGCCTGAATTTTCCAGCAGCATGACCGGCCGCAAGGCTGTCAGGAATATCAAAAAAACGCTCAACCCCGACGCCGAACTTCAGCATGCTCAGGCAGCCTGGCAACAATCGGCCAATGTGGATAGTTCCCGCCGCTATGCCGAAGCTTTGATCGATTCGGGCAAATTATCTGAAGCTGAGGATATCGTCAGTCAGGCGCTTAAAGGCCTGTTCGCCACTGAACCCACCCTGCTGTTGGTCAAAGCTCACATCGAATTCGAACAGAATCACCCCCAATTGGCGGTCGAAGCGCTCGAAACACTACAAGAGCACAATCCCGACTTTCGCAGTGCAGAAGGCCATCTATTGTATGCGCGATCGCTGGAGGCTACCGGCGAACTGAAAAATGCCGTGCGGGAGTATGCTGCGGTATCGAAGTACTTCCCCGGGGTTGAGGCGCGCTATCGCCTGGCCTTGTGCTTGAGGAAAAATGGCAATGAACAGGCAGCATTGACCGAATTCCAATCCATTTCAAACGATGCTAAAACGGCACCAGCCCATTTCCTCAAAAGCCAAAAACATTGGCTGGATGCAGTCAAGCACGACATGGCTCATGTTTTTCGTTTGCCAGATTCTGATTAATCTGGTATAAAGTGCGGCTGTCTGTGCCGTGTTGGCACTGAACAGAAAACGCGATGTCATTATTAACAAGCCGGGCCGTAAAAGTCAGCTGCGTTAAATGAACATCAAATACACACACATACTGCAACCGTTCGGTTGGGTGCCCTGCAAAATCAGGGTTTTCCGGACAGGGTATGTGGAGGACTAACCCGGGAAGTCAGCGACCTTTGATACTGATCAAGTGCGTTGGGTTTCTGCTATTTTAAGGATTTACAACATGCCTAATATTACTATGCGCCAGATGCTCGAAGCGGGCGTACATTTCGGTCACCAAACCCGTTACTGGGATCCAAAAATGGCTCCGTACATTTTCGGTTCGCGTGGCAAGATTCATATCATCAACCTCGAAAAATCGTTACCAATGCTGGTTGATTCGCTGAACTTCATCAGCAGTATTGCAGCCAAGCGCGGCAACATCATTTTTGTAGGTACCAAACGTGCTGCATCAAAATCTATCCAGGAAGAAGCAACCCGTTGTGGCATGCCTTTTGTGTCACACCGCTGGCTCGGCGGAATGCTCACCAACTTCCGCACCATCAAGCAATCGATCAAACGCCTGCGCCAGATTGAGAAAATGGAAGAAGACGGCAGCTTTGCCCGTCTGGTTAAAAAAGAAGTACTGAATCTGACCCGCGAACGCGACAAACTAGAAAAGAGCCTCGGTGGCATCAAGGATATGAAAGGTCTGCCAGACGTCATGTTTGTAGTTGATGTAGGTCATGAAGACATCGCAGTTAAAGAAGCGCGCAAATTGGGCATTCCTGTTATCGCGGTAGTTGATACCAACTGCTCACCTAATGACGTCGATTACGTTATTCCAGGTAATGATGATGCGATTCGCTCTATTCGCCTGTACACCCAATTGGCTGCTGATGCAGTGTTGGAAGGCCGCGCATCTGTTCCTCATGTAGATGACAGCGACGAATTCATCGAGCTGGATGAAGACGGTCGTCCGGTTAAGCGTGCCGAAAAAGCACCTAAAGCCGACAAGCAAGCCGCGCCTGCGAAGAAAGTTGCTAAAAAAGTAGTTGCTAAAAAGGCACCTGCTGCTGAAGCATCAGATGAAGCTGCTGCCGCTGAAAAGCCTGCAAAAGCCGCTGACAAAGTTGAAGCTAAAGCAGAAGTGAAAGCCGACGAAGTGAAAGCTGAGCCAGAAAAAAAGGAAGTGAAAGCCGACGAAGCCAAAGCTGAGCCAGAAAAAACTGAGTCCAAGCCTGCAGAAAAAGCAGACGCAGACAAGGTAGAAGCAACAAAAGAAACTAAAGCGGCAGCAGCACCGAAGAAGAAAGCCGCCTCCAAGAAAAAGGTAGCGAAGAAAAAGACCACCAAGAAAAAGGTCGCGAAGAAAACTGCTGAAGCCAAAACTGCTGAAGAATAGGCAACACTGAAAGACTACCCCGCCCGTTGGCGGGGTATCACCCGGCGCCGATGCCGGAACGACTAAATTGAATTAAAGAAGGAATATTGAGATGGCCATTACTGCCTCAATGGTAAAGGAACTTCGCGAGCGCACAGGCGCTGGCATGATGGAATGTAAAAAAGCGCTGGTTGAAACCAACGGTGATCTGGACGCAGCCATAGAATACTTGCGTAAAACCGGCCTCGCTCAGGCAGACAAAAAAGCAGCTCGTGTAGCAGCTGAAGGTCAGATTATTCTGGCCAGCAGTGCTGACGACACAGAAGCAGTTATGGTTGAAGTGAACTGTGAAACCGATTTTGTAGCCAAAGACGACAACTTTCTCGCTTTTGCCAACAAAGTTGCCCAAGCGGCTCTGGTTTCATCTTCTGATGAGGTAGATGCATTCATGTCTGGCGATCTGGAATCAACACGTCAGGTGCTGGTTTCTAAAATCGGTGAAAACGTACAGGTTCGTCGCATGGCCCGTTTGGCCAGCAACGGCAGTATTGGTGCTTATGTTCACGGCGGTCGTATTGGTGTGCTGGTTGATCTGGAAGGTGGTGATGTAGATCTGGCACGTGACATTGCCATGCACGTCGCCGCACTGAACCCGGCCTATAACACTGTTGACGACGTGCCTGCGGACGTACTTGAGAAAGAAAAGCAATTCTTGATTTCCCAGGCTGAGGAAAGCGGCAAGCCAGCCGACATCATTGAGAAAATGATCACCGGTCGTTTGCGTAAGCACTTGGCCGACATCACCTTGATGGGCCAGCCTTTTGTTAAAGACGGTGATATTACCGTTGAAAAACTGCTGAAAAACAATGGCGCGAAAGTTAACAGCTTTATCCGTCTGGCAGTTGGCGAAGGTATCGAGAAAAAGACCGAAAACTTTGCAGACGAAGTCATGAATCAGGTGAAAGGTGGCTGAAGCCGCCTATCAGCGCATATTGCTCAAGCTCAGTGGTGAAGCACTGCTGGGTGACGAGGACTATGGAATTGATCCGGTCATCATTGGCCGGGTCGCTTCCGAAATTCGTGAAGTTCAGAACACCGGCGTGCAAATTGCCATCGTTATTGGCGGCGGCAATATTTTCAGAGGCGCCGGCCTGGCTCAGTCAGGCATAGACCGCGTCACCGGGGACCATATGGGTATGCTCGCCACTTTGATGAATTCATTGGCGTTGCAGGATTCACTCGAAAAAGCCGGGGTTGATGCACGCGTCATGTCCGCTATTTCAGTACATGATGTCAGCGAAGACTACATCCGCCGCCGTGCCACCCGCCACCTTGAAAAAGGTCGCGTCGTCATCATCGCAGGCGGCACCGGTAATCCTTTTTTCACTACTGATACCGCTGCGGCGTTACGAGCAATCGAAATTGGTGCGGACATCGTATTGAAAGCGACCAAAGTCGACGGTGTTTACTCATCTGATCCTAAAATACATGCTGATGCCATATTTTACGATGCATTGAGTTATGACGAAGTGATTGAAGGTAAACTCGGCGTAATGGACACCAATGCCATCGTCTTGTGTCGTGATCAGAAAATGCCGATCAGGGTATTTAACGTATTTGGTACAGGTAACCTGATGCAGATTGTCACGGGTAACAAGGTCGGCACTCTGGTCAGCTAACTACTTTGGCATAAGCTGCCACTTACAAGTCACTAATGAGTCACCCAATGATGGTAAACGGGAGATAAAAATGAACGAAGATATCAAAAAAGATACCCGCATTCGCATGACTAAAAGTCTGGATGCGCTGCAGGTCGAACTGGCTAAAATTCGCACCGGTCGCGCGCACCCCAGCTTACTGGAACACGTGCACGTCGAATATTACGGTAGTAATGTTCCCATCTCGCAGGCTGCTAACGTTGTTATCGAAGACGCGCGTACTCTGGCAGTATCTGCCTGGGATAAAACCATGATCCCTGTACTCGAAAAAGCCATCATGACATCAGACCTCGGCCTGAACCCTGTTACAGCTGGCACCACCATTCGCATTCCCCTGCCGCCATTGACAGAAGAGCGCAGGGTTGCGCTGGGTAAAGTTGTTCACGGTGAAGGTGAAAACACCAAAATCGCGATCCGTAACATCCGGCGCGATGCCAACAACAGCCTCAGTGAGCTTTTGAAAAGCAAAGATATCTCCGAAGATGACAATCGTCGCGGCGAGACGGACATCCAGAAAATCACCGATGACCATGTGAAAAAAGCCGATGAGATGGTGGCCCTGAAAGAACAAGAATTGCTGGAATTTTGATGCTTCGCGTTGTAATTGACCACCAAGGTGGTCACGATTCTGGCCATATAGTTGCAATGGGGTGACTTCACCACCTGCGATACCTGGCCATATTGCCATTGTGATGGACGGCAATGGCCGCTGGGCAAAAAACAGGAATCGACCGCGTAATTTCGGCCATCAAGCCGGTAAAAAATCTTTGCGGGCTACCATTGAGCACTGTGCCAGCCTGAAAGTGGGCACTCTTACCGTGTTCGCATTTTCAAGTGAAAACTGGAACCGCCCGGAATCAGAAGTCTCGCGATTGATGGAGCTGTTGTTGCGCGCGCTTAACAAGGAAGCGCATGAACTGCATGAAAATGGCATTTGCCTGAGGTTTATCGGCGACATGTCAGCATTCAAGCCCGCCCTTCAAACCAAAATGGAGCAAGCTCAAGCGATGACAGCCAACAACACGCATATGGTCGTCAACGTGGCGGTCAACTATGGCGGACGTTGGGATATTACTCAGGCTGCCAGACGATTAGCAGAATCTATGGCTGCTGAAGGCCTCTCCTTTGATGACATCTCTGAACAGTCTTTTGCAAGTTACCTGGCACTGGCAGATTCACCTGACCCGGACCTGTTGATTCGGACCGGTGGCGAAATGCGCCTCAGCAACTTCCTGCTTTGGCAAAGCGCCTATACCGAACTCTATTTCACCCCTGTATTGTGGCCTGACTTTGACAAACAGGAATTAGACAAGGCCATTGCTGCCTACCAGTCACGTGAACGCCGCTATGGCAAAACCGGTGATCAAGTCAGGAACAGCGCCAATGCTTAAACAGAGAATCATCACTGCGCTGCTTTTACTACCACTGGTTCTGGCGGGCATTTTTGTTATGCCATCAACCTGGTTTATGCTGGTATTGGCTGTTGTCATGCTCGCGTGTACCATCGAGTACGTGCGCTTGGCCGGCTTCTCAGGCACCCTCGCCACTGCCGTTTTTGTGCTGATTCAGAGCGCTATTTTCATAATGATTTATCTTTGCTCTGATAGTTGGGGCAAAGATGCGCAGGTGTGGCTCGGCGCCTTTTCTATTGCCTGGTTATTGCTATTCGGTCGACTGGCCATGTTCCGTTCGGAGACCCGGATTGATAGCCGTTATCGCGTATGGTCTTTTGTTACTGCCATTGTTTCGGTTACCAGTGGCTGGTTTGCACTCAGTTGGTTACATATGCAAAATCAGGGGCCGTGGCTGATTCTTTTGCTGCTGCTGATGGTCTGGGCTGCAGATACCGGTGCTTATTTTTCCGGCAAAGCCTTTGGCAAAAGAAAATTGGCGCCGCACATAAGCCCCGGCAAAACCATTGCCGGCTTAGTTGGTGGTCTCATCCTGGCAGTCTTCATTGTCTGGCTCACCGTGCATTGGATGCCGCCAGTGCAACTTTTGTCAAATTTGGACACAGTTCAAATGCTGTGGCTCAGCCTGATAACGGTACTGATTTCGGTTGGTGGAGACCTGATGGTTTCCCTGCACAAACGTATTTCCGGATTCAAGGATTCCGGTCAGTTGCTACCGGGGCACGGCGGCATATTGGATCGATTGGACAGCTTGTTGGCGGCCGCACCATTTTTTGCGCTGGGCCTGCAAATGGCATCGGCATAACGGTCACGTTGTGCAAAGTCAGGGCATTACCATACTTGGAGCTACCGGCTCAGTTGGCCAAAACACGCTGAGGGTGCTTGAACGGCACCCCGACCTTTTTCACGTTATTGCGTTAAGCGCTCATGGCAATACTGCTCTGCTGGCCGGGCAATGCCTCAAACACAATGCAAAATACGCAATTGTCAGTGACCCGGCACAAGCCGCCAAGCTGAAATCCGATCTCGATGCACTCAACTGTACAGCCGAGTTGTTGGTCGGGCCACAAGCACTTGTAGATGTAGTTAAGCTCGATGAGACGGACATGGTGATGGCAGCTATTGTAGGGGCTGCAGGTCTTCAAGCCGCATTGCAAACTGTTGAATCCGGCAAGCGCCTATTGCTTGCCAACAAGGAATCCATGGTTATCGCCGGCGCGCTTTTTCGAAAAGCCGCAGAACAATCCGGTGCCACCATTATCCCTGTGGATTCGGAACACAATGCCCTGTTTCAGGCGCTGCCAGCAGATTTTGGAAAAGGCCTGACGAGGGTTGGCGTCAGGCAGTTGATTTTAACTGCCTCCGGCGGCCCGTTCCTGAACCGACAACGCGACAGCTTGAAAAACATCACTCCGGATGAAGCCTGCAATCATCCAAACTGGGACATGGGTCGAAAAATATCAGTTGATTCAGCCACACTAATGAACAAAGGCCTTGAAATAATTGAAGCCCGCTGGTTATTTAATACCGAACCGGGCCAGATAGACGTCATCGTACATCCGCAAAGTATCGTTCACTCACTGGTGTCTTATTGCGACGGTTCTGTATTGGCTCAAATGGGCGTTCCTGATATGCGCACACCCATTGCCAATGCATTGGCATGGCCGGACAGGATTGATGCGGGTGTCCAACACCTGAACCTTGCACAAGTGCACCAATTGGAGTTTTATCCTCCGGATCTGGAACTTTTCCCCGGTTTGAAACTCGCTTTTAGTGTGCTTGAATCGGGAGGCAGCGCAGCGGTCGTTTTTAATGCAGCCAATGAAGTTGCTGTAGATGCTTTTTTAAATGAACGCATAGGTTTTCTGCAAATACCCGAAACAGTCGCAACTACACTTGAACGTTGCGAAACAGGTAAAATAGACTCTCTCGAGCATGTGCTTGAAATTGACCTTATGGCACGGAATTTGACCAACCAGATAGTCAGCACGCTCAACTGAATGGAAAAATGAAATACATATGTCTGCATTTTTAGGTTCTATCTGGTGGTTATTGGTCGCACTCGGCCTGCTGGTCACCTTTCACGAATTCGGCCACTACTGGGTCGCGCGCCGCATGGGCGTGCGGGTACTCAAGTTTTCGGTTGGCTTCGGCAAGGCAATATGGTCTCGAACAGCTAAAAATGGCACCGTATACGCGATTGGGGCCATTCCACTTGGCGGCTATGTAAAAATGCTGGACGAACGCGAAGGTGACGTCGATGCCAAAGATATGGATGAAGCCTTTAACCGCAAATCAGTCTGGGCACGTATTGCTATCGTCATCGCAGGCCCGGCGTTTAATCTGATATTTACCCTGCTGGCCTTCTGGCTGATGTTTCTGGTTGGTATTCCAGACGCTCGCCCGGTGATTGGCGAAGTCAATGGTATCGCCGCCAGTGCTGGCTTGCAGGCCGACGATCGGATTCTGTCCGTTGATGGCGAATCCACAGATACCTGGTCGCACGCTGTGCTTGGACTGGTTACAAAAGCGATTGATCGAGACAAGATCACACTCAGGGTTGAACAGCTCAATGGCACACAGCGAGAAGTACTGCTAGACCTCAGTCAACTTGACGACAGTTTTGAAGAAGAAAACACCCTCAAAGATATCGGCATTACCCCCTGGCGGCCCAAGCTACCTGCCATCGTGGGTGAGGTCAGTCCGGACAGTCCGGCGTCGCGGGCGGGATTTAGAGTCGGTGACCGCATAATAGCTGTTGCTGGCGAAGACGTACCTGATTGGGCCTGGGTTGGTTCACTGGTGCAGAAACACGGTGTAGCCGATGAGCCACTGGGCATCACCGTTGAAAGGAATGGTGGGCCACTTCAATTGCAGGTTTCGCCTGAAAGCATGTCTAGTGGAACGCGTTCTGAGCGACTTATTCTTGGCATTACCAACCAATCGGCAGGTGCCGATATACAAGCGCAAATCAGCCGAACCTATTTTTTGAACAAACTGGGAATCTTCGAGGGTTTCACTGCCGCTTCGTCTGAAATGTGGCGGCTGACGCGTTCAACCATGGGTTTACTGGGGCGCATGCTGACTGGCTCAGCATCGGTTAAAAACCTTTCCGGCCCCATAACTATCGCCCAATTTGCCAACAGTTCCGCTAATGCCGGTTTCTCCAGTTTCCTGTTTTTTCTGGGCGCTATCAGCCTCAGCCTTGGAATTTTGAATCTGTTGCCAATTCCTGTATTGGATGGAGGGCATTTGTTCTATTACCTGATAGAATTAGCCAAGGGAAGCCCGCTCTCCGATCAGATGCAGGCCAAAGGGCAATATATTGGCCTGCTGGCATTGTTCGGTTTGATGGGAATTGCATTTTTTAACGATATTTTACGCCTGGTCGGATAGACTTCCCGCCTGCTAAACACGAACCCTTACGGATCCGTATCAATGAGAAGAATTTTAATCATCCTGCTGTGTGGCCTGTGCTTTGCCAAGTCCGCACTGGCGCTTGATCCCTTTACCATTACAGATATCAGGGTAGAAGGACTGCAACGTATCTCTGAAGGTACCGTTTTCAACTACCTTTCAGTAGATAAAGGCGACGTATTAACTGCATCAGGCGCACGCCAAGCCATACGATCCCTGTATAAAACCGGCTTTTTCAGCGAAGTGGATATCCTGCAGGAAGGCACCATCATGGTGATCAATATCCAGGAACGGCCGGCGATCGCCAGAATTTCACTTTCCGGCAACAAAGCTATTAAAGACGAGGCCATGCTGCCAGTGCTGGCGGATATCGGACTTTCCGAGGGTGAAGTTTATCAACCGCAATCATTGGATCGCATCAAACAGGAATTGATCAAGCAGTACTTCAGTCAAGGCCGCTATGGGGTAACGGTGGAAAGCCGCGTCACCCAGGTCGATCGTAACCGTGTCAGAATCTCCATCGTAATCAATGAAGGTGACACGGCCAAAATCAAACATATCAACGTTGTTGGCAATACACTGTTCACAGATAAGGAAATCGAAAGCGAGTTTGAATCCAAGATTCCGCCTTTCTGGAAAATCTGGTCAAAAGACGATCAGTATTCACGCGAAAAGCTGTCAGGCGATCTTGAGAAAATTCGCTCCTACTATCAGGATCGGGGCTATATCGATGCCAATGTTGAATCTACCCAGGTAGCCATCAGCCCGGACAAAAAAGATATTTATATCACCGCCAATATTATTGAGGGCGAACAGTACAGCGTTGACAAGATTCAGGTTACCGGCGACCTGGTGATTGAAGAAGCCACCTTGCGTCGACTGATCATGACGCAGGCAAACGATGTTTTTTCGCGCAAGAAAATGGAACAGAGCGTCGAAAATATTACTGCAGTCCTGTCGAATATCGGCTATGCATTCGCTAACGTTAACCCAATCCCTCAAATCGACCGCGACAATCGACTGGTAACGATTAACTATTTCGTTGATCCCGGCAAACGCGTATACGTGCGCCAGATTACGTTTATTGGTAACACTGGTACAAAAGATGAAGTGTTGCGACGGGAAATGCGTCAGTTTGAAGGCGGCTGGTTCTCGCAAGCTGCCATCGATCGTTCAAAAATTCGTATGCAACGCCTGACATATTTCGAGAATGTTAGCATTGAAACCCCGGCCGTAGCCGGTACGGACGATCAGATCGATGTGGTCGTCACTATTGAAGAACGCGCGGCTGGTAGTTTCTCCGTTGGTTTGGGCTTTTCGCAATTGCAGGGCCTGATCGCCTCGTTGTCGGTGCAGCAGGACAACTTCCTCGGTAGCGGCAAGCGCGTCGGCCTGGCGCTTTCGCATAGTAGAATCGTCAGCAACTTCAGCCTGAGCTATGACAACCCCTACTGGACCGAAGATGGTGTCAGCCGTGGCTTCTACGTGCGCTATTCTGAATTTGATCGCCAGGGTGCCAACATTTCCACCTTTACCAGTACTGAAGCAGCAACCGGCATTAATTTTGGCGTGCCGCTAACAGAAGTCGACTACGTGCGCGCCGGTATCGGCATCAGAACAACCGATTTGAACATCGGCAGCTTTGTGTTTGACCGACAATTTGTCGACCCGGAGGATCCCAATAATATACTTTGCGACGATCTGAACAATAACGACATCTGTCCGGAACAGTATTTCATCCCGAGACCGCTCGATCCATTGTCGCACTCGCTCGATCACAATGGCGATAATGAAATCAGCAATGATGAGCGCGCATTCAACGTGATCGATACGACGCTGGCGTGGGCGCGCGATACCCGTAATCACTTCCTGAACCCGACAATTGGCTCGATCCAGAGACTTACTCTGGAAGCTTCAACGCCTGGCAGCAGTCGTCAATACTATAAACTCAATTACAAAATGGCCAAATTCTATCCCATCTGGTGGGATTTGGTATTTTCATACCGCGCCGATATAGGCTTCGGCGATGCCTATGACAACTACGACAGCACTTCGCTTGCAACTCCGGTAGATACCAGCGTTCCTGATAGTTTCGTGCGTGATTGCCTGAATGAAGAAGTCATGGCGCTGGATACCGGCTTGCCGTTTTACGAGCACTTTTATGGTGGTGGTGTTCGAGACATACGTGGCTTCGAAGACAATACCCTGGGACCGAAAGATCCTCAGTGCCGGGCCGTTGGTGGCGATTTGAAAGTTTCTGGTGGTTTCGAGTTGGCCATACCAACACCATTCACAAAAAGCGGCGGTTCACGAATCGCGCTGTTTGTTGATGTTGGTAATGTTTACCAAAACCTGGATCATTTTGACGCAGGCTTGTTGCGCGCATCCACTGGGATTTCTGTCACCTGGCAGGCGCCTATCGGCCCGATCATTATGAACTACGCCTTCCCACTCATTGAATTTCATGGCGACCGTACTGAAAGCCTGCAATTTTCATTCGGAACAACGTTTTAGGCGGAATTCTCTCAAAAAGGGTACAATTTGAGATAATGAAGCGTATTTTACCCATAGTGCTGATGTTTTTGATGGTCGTGGCCTCTCAGGCGACGGCCCAATCATTGCGTGTGGGCTATGTGGACATGAAGCGGGTGCTCGACAATGCACCTCAGGTAATCGCCGGACGTGAGCTACTGGATCTGGAATTCAGGCCAAGAAATGAGGCCATCGAATTTCAGGAAAGGCAATCTAAAACCATGGAAGATCGGCTGCAGAGTGGTGATATAGCTGAAGATGCCAGAATAAGACTGGATCGGGATTTGCGAGAAACCCGACGCGCTGTCAACCGCCAGAAAGAAGACCTGCGTGACGAACTGTCTTTTCGCCGCACTGAAGAAGTCCAGAAACTCGAGGGTCAGATCAATCAAGCAGTTCAGCAAATTGCACGTGATAACGGCTATGACCTGATTTTATCCAGCCCGGTTGTTTACGCTGACCCATCGCTGGATATTACCGACCAAATTCTCCAACAACTCAAAATAGAATATGACGCAGATCTGCGAGACAGGTCGCTTCGCTGAAGCGCGCTTAGGTTTTGCCCAGTTTATTGCTAGGCGTGCCGCGCCGGCACAACCCGAATTCGGATAAATCAATGCAGCAACATAGCATCAAACTCTCAGAGCTTGCTGAAGCACATGGCTTGAAGTTTATCGGAGACGGCGAAACTGTAATAGATGGCGTAGGTACTTTGTCAGACGCCACCAGTAGCCAACTCAGCTTTCTCTCCAATCCTGCTTACCGGTCACAGCTTGCAACTACCAGTGCGGCAGCCGTATTGGTGAAACCTGATGACGCAGAGCTTTGCCCCGTCAACGCCTTGCTCAGTGATGATCCCTATGTCAGCTATGCCCGGATGGCTTCACGGTTTGACCATAGGCGCCACCCTGTAGCGGGCATTCACCCGACCGCCAGTATCGATGCTGAAGCGGCCATAGGTGAAGGCGTATATATCGGGCCACATACCAGCGTAGGTCCCGGTTGCCGCATTGCCGATGGCTGCTTTATCGGGCCTGGCTGTATATTGGTTGCCGATTGCGAATTAGGCGCAAACAGCCGACTGACCGCAAGGGTCACATTATGTGATGGAGTTAAAATCGGCCAGCGTTGCACCATTCATCCAGGCGCAGTCATCGGCGCAGATGGATTTGGAATGGCCTTTGACCGCGATCATTGGGTTAAGATACCGCAACTGGGAAGCGTACAAATTGGCGATGACTGTGAAATCGGCGCCAACACAACAGTTGATCGCGGTGCGATCGGTAACACCATTATCGAAGACGACGTCAGACTCGATAATCAGATTCAAATTGGTCACAATGTGCACATTGGCGCGCATACCGCGATGGCGGGACAGGTGGGTATTTCAGGCAGCACTACAATCGGCCGGTACTGTATGTTTGCCGGCTCATCCGGTGCGGTCGGACATATACAAATAGCGGACCGGACGACGGTGAATTTTCGTAGCGTAATTACCCGCTCGATAACCGAGACTGGCACAGTCTGGAGCAACGCTCTGGGGGCTCAACCGATGCGTGAGTGGAACCGCACAGTGGTACGTTTACGTAAATTGGAACAGCTGGCCCGACGCGTACTGAGACTTGAAAAATCGGTCGCAAGCCGGGAAACTCTAAAAAACTCCACGGGGGAGACTCAGAAAAAATGACTAGCAATAAATTTGAATTGCCTATTGAGATTGATCAGATCAAGCGACTGTTGCCGCACCGATACCCGTTTTTGCTGGTCGACCGGGTGCTCGCCTATACCCTTGATCCGGAAAAAACGCTGACAGCCATTAAGAATGTTTCAGTAAATGAGCCATTCTTTCAGGGTCACTTCCCCCGTAACCCGGTAATGCCCGGGGTATTAATACTTGAAGCGATGGCGCAGGCTTGTGGCATATTGGCTCACGTCGCTCTGGCCGCTAAGGAAGATGAAGCTGCGGTCTACTATCTGGTGAAAATAGACAATGCCAGATTCAACCGCAAAGTCGTCCCCGGCGACCAGTTGGTAATGAATGTTACACAAAAACGATTGATGCGTGGCATGGGCCTTTATGAGGCTCGTGCAACAGTTGATGGCCACCGCACCGCTAGCTGCGAAATCCTTTGTGCCGGCTCCTGATCACTTAAGACAAGCGTGTAGAGATTAATATGATTCATCCGACCGCCCTGATTGACCCCAAAGCCGAACTGGCGGACGACGTCGAAGTCGGTGCCTTTACTATCATTGATGCTAAAGTACGCATAGACGCCGGTACTGTGATCGGACCACACGCGGTTATCACAGGTCGCACGACGATCGGTAAAAATAACCATATTTTTCAGTTTACCTCCATCGGTGAACAGCCTCAGGACAAAAAGTACGCAGGAGAAGATACCGAATTGGTTATCGGGGACAACAATACCATCCGTGAATTGTGTACCTTCAGTCGTGGCTCGATGCAGGGTGGCGGCGTCACCCGAATCGGTAATAACAATTGGTTGATGGCCTGCGTACACATTGCCCACGACTGTATTCTGGGTGACAACATCATCATGGCCAACAATGCGTCTCTGGCTGGCCACGTCAATGTCGGTAATCACGCGATTTTGTCAGGCTACTCGCTGATTCATCAGTTTTGCAGTGTCGGCGAACACAGCTTTACGTCATTTGCCAGCCACGTTAATCAGAGCATTCCTCCGTATGTAACGGTATCCGGAGAAAAGGCGCGGGTTAAAGGAATCAACTCCGAGGGCCTCAAACGACGCGGCTTCAATGCTGAACAGATTGCTCAGGTGCGACGGGCTTACAAGTCTATCTACCGCGAGGGCCGGCCACTGGAAGAAGCCAAAGCGATATTGGCTGAAATGGCCGTTGACCACCCCGAGATTAAGCCAATGTCTGATTTCCTGGATGCAGCCGAGCGGGGCATCATCCGTTAATCATTCAACGCCTTACATGATATGAATACTCCCCGAATTTCGACCATCGTAATGGTTGCAGGTGAGGCATCCGGTGATCAACTGGGCGCAGCACTGATAGATGCCATTCGCGTACAGCAACCTGATATGAAGTTTGCCGGCATCGGTGGCCCGTTAATGCAATCGGCCGGCATGGAATGCTGGTGGGATTCTGAACAACTGGCCGTGATGGGGATTCTTGAAGTTTTAGCTCATGTGCCCCGACTATTAAAGCTGCGCAAAGCGTTGATCAAAAAGGTAGTCGATCTGAACCCCGCCGTGTTTATCGGTATTGATGCACCAGATTTTAATCTCGGCGTGGAAAATAGGCTGAAAGCGAAATCAGTACCAGTGATTCATTACGTTAGCCCAACCGTCTGGGCATGGCGTGCAGGTCGGGTTAAAAAAATTGCGGCATCAACCGAACGCGTATTGTGCCTGTTCCCCTTTGAACCACAGTACTATCCTCCTGAAGCCGTCAAAACCGATTACACCGGTCACCCGCTAGCTGACTCAATACCCATCGACAACGATGCTGCCAGCGCCCGGGAAACACTGGCTTTAAGTGACAGCTCTCCATCTATTGCTCTATTGCCCGGCAGTCGCATGAGCGAAGTTGAAAAACTGTTTCAGCCCATGCTCGAAGCTGCAGTTCTGCTAAGAAAACAGTTCCCGCAATCCTGCTTTATGGTGCCCGCAGCCAGCCCGAAAGTTCGAGACTTTGTCGATTCTCAAATCCAGCAATTTCCTGAACTGAATGTTCAGGTATTCGCATCAGGTGCCAAAACGGTTATGGCAGCCGCGGACGTGGTGATCGTGACATCCGGCACGGCCACACTGGAAGTCATGCTGATTAACCGCCCGATGGTCGTTTGTTACCGGGCTGCAGGTTTCACTTACCGGGTATTGAAAATGCTGGTAAAAAGCCCTTATTTTTCACTTCCCAACATACTGGCGGCTGAAGAGTTGGTCCCTGAACTGTTGCAACAACAGGTGACCGCCGAAAATATTGCCCGGGAAGTGACTTTCTGGTTGCAACACCCGGATCGTTGCGCGCAATTGAAAGAGCGGTTTATCGAAATTCACGAGCAACTAAGAACAGATGCAGCCGCAACCGCCGCTATTGCGGTTTTAAACCACATAGCTTTAAGCCACGAAACCCTAAATGACTAATGCTCCCATGCTTATTGCCGGTGTCGACGAGGCCGGACGTGGGCCGTTGGCGGGTCCAGTGGTGGTTGCCGCCGTCATACTACCCGCTGACCATCAGCTGACTTCATTGGACGATTCCAAGCGGCTCAGTGCCAAAAAACGTGAGCTATTAGTGCCACAGATTGAAGCACTGGCCATCGCATTCAGCGTGGTTTTTGTAGAAGTTGAAGAAATTGACCGCGTGAACATCCTGCAAGCCACCATGAATGGAATGCAGCGCGCGGTGGCCCAGCTAAGCCCCGCACCATTTAAAGCGCAAATAGATGGTAATCGCGCGCCGCCGCTGGACTGCGAAGTTGAAACGATTGTCGGGGGTGACGCACTGGTGCCTTCGATATCGGCAGCCTCTATTCTTGCCAAGGTGTACCGCGACCAGTGGATGCAATCATTACACCAGCAATACCCGGATTATGGTTTTGACCGGCACAAAGGCTACCCCACTGCCCAGCACCTGGAGCGCCTACAATTATTCGGCCCCTGCCCCGTGCACCGGATCTCGTTTGCGCCCGTCAAGAGGGCATCTCAAGCGCTCGTCTGACAGCTTGTTTACCGGCGCCTGAGATTCATCACGAAGCTGGTTTGATAACAGCCTCGATATCTTCCTGTGTCACCGGCCCCAGAAAAGTTTTTACCGGCACGCCCTGAGGGTTCAGAATAATGGTTTTCGGCAATACCATAGGCGTACCAAAAGGCTCGGGCGGCGCTGCAACATCGACCAGTAAGATCTCATAGCTCGGCTTAAACTCCTCCAAAAACTCATCAAACACCGAGACATCCGTGTCTTCAAAAGCCAAACCCAGCACAACAATGTTGTCGTCAGAGTCATGCAAAGCTGACAATTCAGGAATTTCCTTTCGACACGGTGCGCACCAGGTCGCCCAGTAATTCAACACCACCCATTTGCCACGCAATTCACTGAGACTGAGATCCTCACCGTGGAGCCGAGGCAGGGTAAAATCTACCGGCTCTGCGCTTTCCTCAGCCGCCGATGCAGCCGAAACAGCCGAAACAGCCGAGAAAACCATAAACGTCAATAGCAATAGTAGTAGTTTTTTAAGTATTTTCATTGTTGTTTGATCCAGGTTGTTTGATTCATGATGTTTAATCCAGGCGATGGGTCACGAATCGTTATACATACTCTTCAGTGACCGGTTCATATTCATTTCGCCCAATTGTATAGACCGGAAAAAGGCCTTATCCCATTCACTGTGACTGGGAATTTCAAGTTTTTCACCAATCGGCAGGTAATATTCACCTGCCCGGTAAAGATCCAACAAAGTTACCGCTTCCAGATCACAGCTGAGTAACCACTCACCTAATTCACTGCGTGTCGCAATTCCCGCCTCGAACAACTGCTCGAGATGACCAGCCAATTCAGCCTCCGTCATGCCCTTAATCGAATGCAATAAATCCTCAGATGTTACCGTGACGCGATTGAGTTGGCTTTTCCAAAGTAGACCCACCAAGCGATAGGCCAACAGGAACTCCCACTTTGGCGGCCATCCCCAGTCTGTTTCACGGTCTCTGAAAGTGGTCAAAGATGCAGCTAAGGAAGCCCCCAGCAAAACCACAATCCAAACCAGATATAGCCAGAACAGGAAAATGGGAATGCTGGCCAGCGTCCCATAAATGACGTTAAAGCTGGCATTCGCTACAAATGCGACAAATAACTTCTTAGCGATGGCAAATAACATTGCTGACAAAAGAGCGCCGGTGGCAGCATAGCGGATGCGTACCCGCCGGTTTGGCACCAACATAAACATGATGGTAAAACCCAACCACGACAAAGCAAATATCCCTAACCCGCGCCATACGGAGCCGGAAGAGATGCCCAGTGTGTACTGCTCAAAAATAGGCTGGGCACTCAGGGCAATCGCAGCACCTACTGCCAGTGGCCCCAAGGTTAACACTGACCAGTACATGACAACGCGATCACGCATACTGCGGGCAGCGGGAACACGCCAAATTAAATTGAAGGCACGCTCAATTCGAACAACTAATAGCAGCGCCGTTAAAATTAATAGAACCATACCGGGTAATGTCAGCTGCCCGACCGCAGCTAAAAACCCGACCAGATAGACCTGCACCTGTTCACCGGACGCTGGCACAAAATTATGGAAAACAAAGGTTTGCATTTGCTCGGTCCATTGCTGAAAGACCGGAAAAGCCGAAGCAACCCCGAAAATAACAGCCAGAAGCGGCACCATCGACAGCAAACTGGTGTAACTCAGCGATGCAGCCTCATCGAATAACCGAGCTTCACTGAAATGCCCTGAAACATGAGCCGCCAAACGTTTTAAACGGGGAACGTCAGTAAGGAACTGCCATGATTTCCAATTAAATTTTCTGTTCACACCCTATACCTGATCCTGCATTCAAAAACCCTGCCACGATTACAACCTGCCACGGCCACAAACTGTATAATAATCCTACCGCGCAGATTAACACGAGACGCTTGCCGGTAATGACTGTCCGTACTCAACAGATAAAGAAGGTTAACAGCTTGAAAGTTCAAATACTGCACAATCCCCGCTGCTCTAAATCCCGGACCACATTACAGTTGTTACAAGATAAAGGCTTTGAGCCTGAAGTCCTGCTGTACCAACAATCGCCACCAGATGTCGATCAGATTGAAACCATCCTGAAAATGCTGGCAATGAAACCTCGCGATCTGATGCGCAAAAGCCAGCCGGAATACAAGCAAATGGGTCTGGACAATGAGCAGCTCAGTGACCAGCAACTGATTAAAGCCATTCACGATGCACCTAATCTGATTGAGCGACCGATCGTGCTGGCCAACGGCAAGGCATCTATCGGACGTCCTCCTGAATCAGTACTCGAAATACTCTGAGTTGCGGGACCCTGTCGGACCTAACATGCTGCAAGTGATGCGTTGGACACGGCTGATGCAAATCGCCTACGTAGGCGTTCTGGTTTGGCAACCAGTCTGGCTCGGCCTGCTACCCGAACCTTTCGGCCCACAGAAATGGTGGCTGGCAATCGCAGCCTGCGCAATTCCCTTGCTGCCTTTGCGTGGCATATTAAATGCCCGTCACCGCAGTATGATTTACGGCGGTGTGATTATGATTCTGTATTTTACCGCCGGGGTTATGGAAATTTGGACCACACCGGGACATCGTTTGGCCGCAAGCCTGCAAGTGCTACTGGTTATTGTTTACATCTTGGCCTTTAGAATGCGCATCAAGGCTGCTGCAATGGCGCAGGGGCCGTCGTAAAAAACTGTCGATACGTATTATTGATCCGGGTCATGGCGTGCATCAGACTGACGGGCATTGTGCCTTCCTTGCGCACCGCTTCTGGTTGCGATGCCCACGCCTTTCTCAATTGATCCAGCCGCTGTCTGGAAATTTCGCTAACCGAAGTAAAGGCCACATTGTCCTCTTTAAACCGGCGTAAGGTGCGACGTTCCAGCAGCCCCGCATCACCGGCAATTGCCCGCCGTATCGGATCCGAATTCAGCAGGGATTGTGGATAAAACAACATCATCTGAATACGCATCAGGGCTTTGTTCAGGGAGATTTCTGACATCTCCGTATATAGCGACACTGCTTTTCCTTCGGCATCGCGCGCGTTGGGCAGCAACACCCGCTGATAAATTCCCGCTTGCTCTCGCTGATAGAGCGCCTGCAAATGTTGCTCCAGAGAAGTTCTTATATCCTCGGGCGCTGGCAATTCAAGGACTGAAACTCCGATACCGGTAACAAACCAGTCGCGCCATTCTGCTCCACGATCCCAATTGCCTTGTAATAGTCTTGAAGGCAGCGCCCTTGATGCCGCCAGATAAGTCAGGCGATCAGGTACAATTCCGCCTCGATCTACCCTTAGTGGTGTAACTATCTGGGTTCCAACCCATTCTGACGGACAACTGTCCAGCAGCACCTCATCCGAGGCCTGTGCGAACAGATAGTGTTGCTCCTGGGGACTGGTAAAACGAAAACCGAATAGATCCTGAGAATCATCATTTTCGGTATATCGCCCAACCAGATCAAAGGCCAGATGACCAAAGTAGTTGGCAACGTTGTCATCATCCGGGCGCACCAACTCAGAACGCCGATCGACCCACTCCATGTTGCGGTAACAAATTTCAATATTACCCATACCCGTTTGTTCAGCCAGTAGATATTCATCAGGAAACAGACCGATCAAAGCCCGGGTAGCACTTAAATTACCCGTCATTTCACAAGTTTTATTCAGATTACATGGGCCTATTGTTAAATCTTCCGGTCGATAACTTGTCGTTTGAGTCGCATTTTTGGCCAGTTCAACATCCGCTCCGGGCCGTAAATTCTGGCTTCGAAAATCAGATTCAGCAGTCGCTATACCCACATCCAGCTGTCTTAGGGCGGTTTCATAATCCACCATCACCCGGGTGACCGGGTCGTTTAAGGCATCACCGGAAAAACAAGCTGCCTGGCGTGCCAATTCCTGCGCCAACTGCTCACCGATACTGCGCGTTCTGGCCAACCGGGACTCGTTTTCCGGCGTATTGAAAAACTCCGGCGAATATTCCGCAAACCAAACCATGGTGGTGGCCAATAGCGCCCACTCCAGCGGGTTTCCGATCTGTGTATCTGGCAAATTACAACTGTTGGGGTAGCGGCTATGAAGATAACCGATGTGATAATTGATTCGCTGATCTGGTGTGACATTCAATTCACGCAAAAGTGAATCAGCACGAAACGGCCCTGCCACGCTGCCCGACAACTCCGCAGTACGAATTTGCGTATTAGCAAGCTCTAGTAAGCCCTCTATACAACCATCGAACTGGTTGCGCGTCATATCGGAAAACCCCTGCTGGTCGCGACTTGCGGCCATTCTGGTACAGGCAGTTACCTTATCTGCAATCCTTACACGAACCGGCGTTTTGAAGTAGAACCCCATATCCGGAATCATCAGGGCAAGTTGAGCGACGACATTGGCCAACTCTTCTCCCGGTGCGAGATTGACAAGCGTATCGGGTGCATTTGAGATGCCCGTCAAAACTTTGTAGCTGCCGGCCATCGCAGCGTTAAGGCGGGGGTCCACACGGGCAAAAGCCTTGGCGTAATGTGCAGAAATCGGTGGCAATTCATCTACCAGCCACTGGACAAGGTTATGCTCATCCATGGCAGGCGCAGTTTCGCCCACAAGGCCGGAGGTTATCGCTAGCAGGTCCCGCACAAATTCAAAGTATTTGCCGTCCTGCAACCCCTCGACCATGGTCGCCATATGTAATATATCTGCATCTTCTCTAACGCCGTCTTCATCTCTGACGGGGATCGTAAGTAGCAAGTACTCACGTAATTCGCGTAAGCTTCTGGCATCGTGTGGCCCAGCTTGCACCGAGCTTGCAGCTAACTTTGAAAGCACCTGAAAGGGCTGCAATTGCGACTGTTCTATAAACGCTGAATCACTCCTCGCTAATACGCTCGGCGCCGGGCCCGGCTCAGGGAACCATTCGGCTTCAACCGCTTGCCATTGCACCGCAGCTTCGCCCTCTGTGCTAACCAGCTGCAAAAAATCATCCCAAACCGGAACCGCAATGTGCTCGATACCGTAAAGCAAAATGGGCAGGTTTGCGCTGGCCAGTCTTTCATTAGCACGCTGAAAAACCTGAAAAACGGTCACGTCCAAAGGTGTGCTATCAGGACGAACCAATGCCATCACCGGCAGTCCCTGATCACGCAACTCTCCAGACAGCGACCAGGCAGCAGGGTCCAATATGCCGCTGTGCGGCTGAGTCCAGCCGTAAAGCTTGACCAATCTGGATAACCAACCGCGATCCTGACGAAACTGTCTGGCCAGTGCTTCAGACGTTGCTGCGGGATCTTGTTTAGAAATTTCGAGTACATGTTGCGCAGCTGCGAGATCCAGCAATGCTTTATTGCGCCACTCAGGGGACGCCAGTGCTGCTGCGATCTGTTGGCTTTGCGGAAACCTTACGACAACCGCCGCGACTTCTTCCATCAGTTTGGCAGGAACTGGCGTGGGCTCGCTTTCCTGTGCAATTGCTATGCCCGATAATAATAGTCCGAAAACCGAAAAACCCAGACACCACCATCCCCTGCGGCTACCGCCAATGCACACCGGCTTGTTCTGATGATCAGGAGTTCGTCTGCTTTTCATAAATTTCTGTTCAGGTTTTGTCTGGAATTGATGGCGAGCAAGCTATACTACCTGTAGCTGCGCAAAAGCGGTAATCGTTTGCAATCTACTAGTCTAACTCAGGTCACACACATGGAAAAATTACTCATTATCACCACTGGCGGCACCATCGATAAAATTTATTTCGATGACATGAGCGATTACCAGATCGGTGACCCGCAAATTGGCGTGATTCTTGAGCATATGCAGGTCGCTTTTGACTTTGAGGTCAATGCCTTGATGCGAAAAGACAGCCTGCACTTTACCGATGAAGACAGAGAAGCCATTTGTGAGGCCGTTCGCGCAAGTCATGCCAGTCACTTTTTGATAACCCACGGCACCGACACCATGGTCAAGACCGCACTGATGCTGTCAGACATCACTGACAAGACCATTGTTTTTACCGGCGCACTGAACCCCGCACGCTTCCGTGATTCTGATGCCGTATTTAATATCGGTTGTGCAGTTGGTGCCGTTCAATCGCTGACGCCAGGCGCCTGGATCGCAATGAATGGCTGTGTGTGGGACCCTCGAAAAGTGCGTAAAAACCGGGGTGAGAATCGTTTCGAGGCCACCTAGACCGGCAACTTTAGACCGGCAACTTTAAACCAGCAGTTTCACTGCATGAATAATCAACCCGACCATACCGCCAACCAGGGTGCCGTTGATGCGGATAAATTGCAGATCACGGCCAATCGCCAGCTCCACCCTGCGACTGGTGTCCTTGCCATCCCAGGACTTTACCGTGTCGCTGATCAAGCTGGAAATCTGCGCACTGTTGCGGGCCACAACATTGGTGATCGCGTCGGTTAACCAGTTGTTAATCCAAACTTGCATTTCCGGATCGGCATCCAGTTCCAGAGCAACACTTGTCACCCATTCGCCCAACTGCTGCTTGATAGCAGACTCAGGCTGATCAAGGTCTTTTTCTATACCGTTTGCCAGTTCTTTCCACAAGCCATATAAATAATCCTGAAGTTCATCGTTCTCCAGAATTTGCTGCTTAAACTTGTCACCCCACCGCTCCAGGTCCTTTGAGTGCTGCAAATCCTGCGCCAGTGCACAAGCCCACTGGTTAAACTGATTGCGCATGCTGTGATCGGGATCCAACGCCATTTCAAACAGCTGCTGCTCAACCCGTTCCAACAGTTTTTTCATGATGCGATCGTCAATA
>Ga0105055_10003266_pt1 | contig 24626 bp, 16 predicted proteins | sample BON03_FD_78090 | JGI IMG/M metagenome (GOLD analysis project Ga0105055, IMG submission 78090) | Freshwater microbial communities from Lake Bonney liftoff mats and glacier meltwater in Antarctica - BON-03 | ecosystem: Environmental > Aquatic > Freshwater > Ice > Glacier meltwater | place: Lake...
ATATTTTATTAAAGTTATTCTAAATACCAAGTAGTTTGTTTTTCATGAGATAAAATATGGAAATTGTTTAAATTGTGCAATGAATAATAACATCGGGTTCAGCGGCCTTGAAGACCCTACTAATACTATCAAATCACTTGCAGAAAGAATATCTCTTTCATAATTACGCGAGGATAGTTAATGCAGGCTTGAAAAAGTCAAAAATGATGGCAATCCTTCGATAGAGTACTACATGCTTGAATGGCATGTTGCTGATGAAACCTCCTATGGTATCAGTAAATTGATACATCTTGGTGAAACCTAATTGCTTGTAAATATGCTGATCTACCCTGTTGAGAGGTCTTACTATAATATCATTTGTAAAACGCCATTTTTTCAAAATCTAGAGGCATATTCTCACATTTCGTAAATTGAATCCCAAAGAAAGATTTGAGATTTCATGTAGTAGCTTAAGCTGCAAAGGCAGTCATTTTATTGAGAACTTGCAGGCAGTTTGATAATAAAACAGTGTTACCGGCGACTCGTTCAAGTGAGCAATCATACCAGTGCTGTAAATGTTGGAAATCTATTAAAATGTCAAAAACATGAAGAAGCCCAAGAAGATGCACGTGAAGAAACTAACTGAAACTTCATGGGTATTTCTTGCTGACATTTATACAAGTTAATAAGGTAATTGATTAATATATCAAACAAAACCTATACTGATGATCAGATTTCTTCTTTTGTTACACTTGTTTTCTCTTGCATTCAGTGCAAAGACTGTTTCTTTTGGAGGGGGTGCTTTCGTTTTTACATATCAAAATGATCCTGTCAAGCAAGAAGTTGAATTCACAATCACTGGAAGGACCAGTGGCTGGGTCTCATTGGGATTTCGAGACAGGTACGTTTTAAAGTAGCTTCACTGAAGAAGATATTCATGTTATTTTTCTTCAGCGGCAAATTTCACACTGGTGGGGATTGTTTCATTGGAGCGATCAATTCAGGAACAGTGAACTACTATGATGGGAGAAGCACTTCCGAAAATCAGCCATCACAAGATTCGGTGTAAAACTACAACCTTCTTTCTAGCTCTCAAAGTGGTGGCTTGACAACCTTCACCTTTAGTCGAGCGTACAGCACGAATGATTCCAAAGATGTTGTGTTTCAAGACGCCGTTCAGACTATATTCTGGGCATATGCAACATCTTCCTCGCTTGGAAGGGAGCATCAGGATAGAGGTAGCGCGAAGGTGAACCTTTTGGCATATGATCCGCCTCCAACTTCTTCACCAACTGCTTCTAAAGCCCCCACCAGAACCCCCACAACAATAATCTCAACGGGATTCCCCACATCTCCTGTATCACGAAGTCCAACTTTAGTTGGACAAACGTTTTACCCGACATATGATCCGACAACTCAAATTATTTCTCTGGGTCTTACTGCCGCACCTTCGCTGAAAGCAACTCCTGTCCCAACATTTGCAATCACAGGAACACCAACAGTCGGTGGTCCATGGCCTTCAGGTACATATTCAGCATCTGGAGGACAGTTTGTGCTTACTTGGGTTGTTGATACCGCCCTAGGAGAGATTGAGTTTATGATGGAGTCTAAGACAATGGGATGACTCGCGTTCGGCTTTTCAGGGGGAAGCAAGTTTCATTCTGGGGGAAACGGATTTGTAGGATACGTTGCAAATGACTTCGTAGGTGGGTTTGAAGGAACTAGTTCGTCGCAATCACGTCCGAATCAAGTCAATGGGCAAAACTACAACATCATATCGGGAACCCAAGGTCAAGGAACGACCAAAATAGTTTTTAGTCGGAAACTCGTGAGCGGGAATGGATTAGATATCGTCAATGCAACTCAAAAGGTTTTTTGGGCAGTTTCAAATAGTGAGAGCCCCTCTCAAGAACATTCGCTTTTCGGAAGTTTCTCTGTGAATCTACTCGTAAATGACGGTAGTGCCTCCGTTGGCGATACTGTTCTAACTGCGGTCAACCCTGGACTAGCGATGGTGATAGTACTCTTTGTATTCTTGATTGCTTTGCCTGGAACATATCAAACCTGCTGGCAAAGTCAAAAAGGAAGTTCGGTGTTCAAAACAAGAGTCAAAGGATCAAGCTATGAATGGCGTGAGGTCATCAATATTTCGTTTATTCTTGGGGCAGGAACTGCGTTGTCATTTTCTTGGTGGCCTGATGACGTGGGGAATGCTTTCGGTTACATAGGTTGTGCCTATGCTTTTATAGCTGTTCTTCCAGCAACCAGGAATTCTGTTGTAACTTTATTGGTCCGACTTCCCTTCGAACGTACAGTGGTGTATCATCGTTGGATTGGTCGTTTTACTCTATTAGCTTCAACTGCCCATGCTCTTTGGTATATTCTGAAATGGATCGATGAAGGAACCGTTGTTGAAAATATGTTTCAAAACCAGAAAAATCTGTTTGGCTTCATTTCACTGCTTGCTTTGACGATAGTATATGTTACCAGCATTGAATACATCAGACGTCATTACTATCAGTTCTTTCGATGGGTGCATTATCTATTCATTGTTTTTTACGCGTTTGGGGTCCTTCATACTTTTGAATTCCTTCCATATGTTATTGCTGCCTCCGTCTTTAATCTTTTTGATTTAGCGTTGCGCTATCGCTTTGGCACACTTAGAGCTTAGGAAGCGGAAGTGGCAATATTGGCGGATAGTACAGTGAGGGTTCGTATTCCTAAAAGCTTTCACGTACAATATCATCCAGGCCAATACGTGTTTTTAAATTTCTCTAAAATCGATACAAGGCAGTTTCACCCTTACTCCTTAACACCTGGTCCCCATGAACCATTTTTGGAAGTTCATATCAAAGCATTAGGGAACCACACAGAGAAACTCGTAGGCGTAGCAGCAATGGTCAATTTGTCGAATTCTGCTGCAACATCAGTGTCAATCGAACGCGGTGCATTCGATCTGATGACAAAAGTGAAGGTTGATGGTCCTTATGGTAACTTGGGCCATTCACATAAAGATTGTAGTTTTTTAGTCCTGGTAGGAGGTGGCATTGGCGTTACTCCTCTTATCTCGGTTATTAAGGATATCTACAAATTCGGAGCTACTGAGCAGGAGAGAAAGCGCTTGCCTCGCACAAATTTGAAAAATGTGGTTTTGGTTTGGACAGCGTCTTCTATTTCTAGTTCTTAATGGTTTGCTGACGTTTTTGAAACTGCAAATGCAATTTCAAACTCTAGTCCGTTTTATCCCAAGTTGTCTGTTCGCCTCTTTGTCACGAAAGACTTCACTGCATCCGACACTAGTTTTTCTTCCTTGGAGCATTTGGCGGGGTTTTCTGTCACCTGTGGCAGACCATCCATTGAAAATGTTCTGCATGAAATTGAAACTCAGGTGATAGATTCTCCAGGGTTCAAGCGTACATCAGCCCCGGTAATAGCTTGTGGGCCAAACAAACTGGTTAAAAGTGCGTGGGATGCAACAACTAAAAGACGCACATCGGTCCAATACGTCTTTCACCATGAAGTATTCGCCTTTTGAAAATAGTATTTGTAACAATAAATAAATGACATGGAGCTTGAAAATCTGAATTGTTATCTCTGGTATGAGGTCAGTGAATGTTCTCCTCTTGCTATATACTATTAACAGCAAATCAATTCAAAATGAAGAAACTCACTATCGTCAGTTACGATCCATTACTTTATAATATTCGTTTATGTTTTATAGCCACTTTCCGGTGAATAGCAACCAAAATGATTCTTTTAAAGCACCAACAGCTGAAATGGTTCCGGTTACATGCGACAGCTTTGGAGGGTCGGCCACACACTTGGTCTCAGTTTCTTCATTGAGAGTGTTTTCAATATCAAGTACATATCGAAGTCCTTCATCGTTCGCTCCGTCCAAAAGCTCGTAAACTTTATTCAAGTCATGAGCTGGGATAACTTTGATGTCAGGATATATTTTATGCTCGGCACACAAATCCATAACTTTTTGAGTGGCTTCAATACCCCCAATCCCGCTGTGAAGGATTCTAGATCTATTGCCGGTGATTTTATTCACGATCATTGCTCCAGCAATACCTTTATGTAATCCAAGAAGCACTTGTCGTCCTCCCTTTCTCTTCAACAGTGAGTTGAAATCCACATAACTGTGATACACAGGAATGGTATTCAGAATCAAATCAAGACTATTGGCATTTTCTTTCATTTGTTCTAGGGAAGAACTCACAATAAAACGATCTGCGCCACATTCTTTGGCAAAAGCTTCTTTTCCTACACCACGTGAAATGACTGTAACCTCACAACCAAGTGCTTTAGCAATTTTACACCCCATTTGGCCCAGACCACCAAATCCACATATACCAATCTTGTCTCCTGCTTTGATGTTTTGTCTCTGCATCGGATCGTACATGGTGATCCCCGCGCACATCACAGGTCCTGCGAACTTCAATGGATAGTCGTTGGGAATCAATATGGTGAAGTCTTCGTGAATCACCATCTTGGTGGTGTATCCCCCCAAAGTGTGACCACCAGCTGGGTACGACTCAGCCCTGCCACTGCCGTTATCCTTGCTGTTGTATGTACCGACTTGCTTGGAGCACATCTGCTCCTCACCTCGAAGGCACGCGGCACAACTCATACAAGCGTCGACCATGCATCCGACACCCACTTGCTGACCTACTTTGAACTTGGTTACTTTAGATCCAACCTGAGTACATATCCCTGCAAGTTCATGGCCTGGAACACATGGCCACTTAACTGGTCCACTCACTCCGGTAGTGTGACCTGCTGCGCATGATAAGTCGGAATGACAAACGCCACAATACTTCATGTCGATCAATATATCGTATTCACCTACAGGTCGTCGTTGCAATTTCATTGGTTTGAAATCGCATCCTGTATCGGTACAACCCATGCATAATGTATCTACGGGTTCCATAACGACCAAAGCTACTTTTCGTTTTTGGTTTCATTACAACTCTAAGAAAGACAGGAAAACAGACTCTTATAGTTTAAGGTAGTAAGGAATCACATGATCTTTCTTCGACGAACAAAGAACCAAAAGCAACATGAAATTAAGTGGGGGTCTATCCGATACTAAACGGTTAAACTTTGTAACTGATTTTCATCATAAACGGAACTGTCAACTAGAACTATGGATCGACGATTGAAGAGCAAGATGAAGAAGTGCGACCCGGAGAGTTTCTCCATCCACGACTTCCTTAACGAGGGGAAGTCCAGTGATGCAGCTGATACTCGATTTGCGGAAGAAGATTGCTCTGGAGAAGTGCAGAAGTTCTTTGTGGTGGGAGGCGGGGGTAAGGTTGGTAGCCTAACAAAAGAGATTGCTAACATTCTCACCGAAACTACTGGCTGGAAGCAGAAGAAAGACAGTCATGGAAGGTACCATTTAGTACTAGGCGGCAACCGAGGAAGTGGCATCTCGTGGAAAAGCATTGGGCAATTCAAATGGGACTTTGGCATTATTCCGCACTGCAACTGTTTCAGAGGATACATTTGGCTGACCCAAAAGACCAAGCTTATTCAAGTGCTTCGCGTGGGGGATATTGCAGATTTGATGCCAGAATCCTATCTTTTCTTTCCCTCTACCTCTGAAGATAATGAAATAGATGGACTTCGAGCTGCCTTCGAAGGAGGATCTAAACGTGGTTCTACTGACAACACATGGATAATCAAATCCGCAGATGGCACTAGAGGTGAAAAGACGTTTCTCATGGACAACTTTGATCAGATTGTTGAATTTCTTGAATCACAAGAACAGACGAGCGCGCCGTGGGCTATTCAACGATACATATCAAACCCATTGTTGCTTCCTGGTGGCAAAAAATTTGATCTGAGATTTTTCGTTCTCTTGGATAGTAGGTTGAACCCGTATATTGCCACAGAAGCAGTTTGCAAGACGTGTCCAGACTCTTTTTCATTGGATGATTTGACGAATACAATGGCACATTTGAGCATTCCAGGAAAGAATGGAGCCAACCAAATGCCAGTGGAACAACTAGCCAAGTGGCTTTCTTCCGAGCATGGAGTAAATTATGAACAAGCTGTGATGACTCCAGTTCGTGAAACCATCACGAAGGTTCTCGCTGCAAGTCGACCCAAACTTGAAAATGTAGAACATGCTGAATTCACCTCTTTTCAAGTTTTTGCTTTTGATTTTCTGGTCGATGCGAATCTTAAAGTATGGTTCACCGAAGTGTCCGCCGTTTCAAGCATGCCTGAGCAAATGGTACATGAAGCAGCCAAGGATATCTTCAGCATAGCAATTCAACCTCTTTTCCAAGAAGACGAGGAATCACGTGATGGGAAGAAACATTCCTTTTTCATGCCATTGGTAGCGGAGACTCGTGTGAGAAACAACAAGAAGTAATTATTAATCTTTGGAGCAATCATTATTATTTTCAAAACTTTCACTGAAAGAGTTCCTAGGCTACAATCTCCCCTACTTTGATGCGCGGGAACTCCACGATGGTTCTATTTTTGAAAATGTCTATGAATTGTTGATCACCCTCGATACGTTCCCATGCTTCCCCAGGGACATTCGTTTCAATATTAAACTCAATAGTCTTGTTTGTTGGATCTAATTTCATTGCGGATGTAAACGCTTCAAGACAAGTTGTTGTTTCAGATACTTTGGAAACAGTTTTAATTAAACCACTGCTCAAAAGCCATTCAATTCTCCAGTTAATAATATTGTTTCGCTTGTCGTAGTAGGTCGTATTCTCTGACCTGCGTGTCATCCCTGCGGGCATCAAAAGGAGCTTGATTCCTCGTTTTTCAGTCTCATTCAACAGATATTTCAATCTCGGAGGCAGTTTTGAAACTGAAATTCCTTCATCTATTCTTGAGTCTTTTTGGGCGACATTTGGTCCGAATTTCGTGATGGTTCTTTTAGCGCTGTCATGCTCCGACTCGACATCTTCAAGGAACTTCAAATCTAAGAAACAGTTAATTCATTCAATATAAAAAACTAATAAAACTTACCACTATACATGTTTTGGTCCGTAAACTCCTTAATGGGCACATAATCCGTTTTTCGCCTTTTACCGTCGCAATGATTCTTTGTTCATTATTCAAATACATGATCTTAAGAAGAAGAGGTGGACTTACAGTTTCTTTGTGCTCCTTGGAACATTCGAGAGAACATGTTCGGATGCTGCAACATGGACAAGTATATTTCGATTCAGTATTGGTGCACACGTGGCACATAGATTTCAAAACTGTTTCTCCGCTCATCGTTTGACTGGCAATCAATCTAGATGGGGGGCTTTTCGTAATAGTAACGGATATGTGGTCAGTGCCAGGAATAGTACGAGTGGAGGTGCTTGGAGCTGAAGGACTTGTGAATGTGGAGACATTTGGAAAGCAAGATCCATATGTGAAAGCATGTTTATTCGTAGGTACTGATGATGAATTGCGATATTACGCGGACAAGCAAGAAGCATCTGGCTTTCTCTCAGGTCTCACCGCAAAAACGGACGATTTGATGAAAATGCTTATTCAAAATGTCAAAGTGTGGAAACGAACGAATACTGTTTCTGATGGTGGGAGACTAGTTTCAATTTGGCCTGAGAAACAGGATGATTGGGGTCGATCAAACAAGATGTCGTTCCGATACAATGGCAGAGATGATAGGAATAAACCTCTAGTAAGACTTGTTTTGCGTGTGATTGACGAAGAGAAAGTAATGAAAGATCGAGACATAGGGTCAACTATGATAGACCTCGAAAAACTAGTTCTAAGACCTATGGAGATTACCAAGCATCAAGTATTCTTAGATAACAAGGGGGGAAATGTTTCTATAAATGTTACGTTTGAGCCCTGGTCAAGATTATGCGGAAGAGGCAATATAACAATTCATTTTGAAAAAGGGACGAACCTTAGAAGAATTGCGAGTCTGAGCAAGGAGGACCCGTACGTTGCCGTCACTTTACTTCCTTGGGACATTCGGGGTAGATCGGTATCTTGCTTTAACGGAGGAAGGAATGATATTGTATGGCCAGGAATGATTATAATTCCATTTCCTGGTCTTGATAACAATTCAATATCGAAAGATGCTGTTAACTTGTGCTTAACAGTGTTTGACCAAGAAACGGTAACGAGTGATAGGTTTATGGGCCGAGGTTGGGCACCATTAACATCGTTGATTGAATCTGGAAAAGAGCAAACAATAGATATCCAACTATGGGATGAAACAGGCGTAGATTCTGCCGGTATTCTATCTGTTAAAATGCAATTTGAGCCACAATATTCTCTCTTTGACAAAGTTCCGAATCTAAGTAACACTTTAGGATCCTCCGACGGTGTTAAAAAAGCATTATTAATAGGAATAAATTACACTGGCACGGAAAACTCACTGCGTGGATGTCAAAATGATGTCTTGAATATTCAAAAGATGCTCCGTCAAAAATACAACGTTGAAAACATTCGACTTCTAACGGATACTTCGAATGCTGACAAACGCGATATTCCCACCGCCAAAAATATTAGACTCGGACTCCAATGGTTGTTAGAAGGCGCTAAATCAGGTGATAAACTATTTCTTCATTTCTCTGGCCACGGAACTCATGTGCCTGACGACAATGGAGATGAAGAGGATGGGGCAGATGAGAGTTTAGTTCCGTTAGATTTTGGAAACGACCCAGAAACTTGGATAACAGATGATGAGCTGCGAGCTTCCTTCTTCGAAAGAGTCCCGTTAGGTTGTGACGTAACAGCTATATTTGATTGCTGCCATTCGGGCACCATGAGTGATTTAAAGCTTATCAATATAGGAGGAGCATCAACCTCAATGAAAACAAATAGCGATGTTGCATCTAGATTTTGGCCTCCTTGCGAAGCATTTGCGGAAAAAATAAAATCGCTATCAACAGGGAAGAAAAAGCGTTTGTTTGATACAAACTCGATAAAAAAGCGAGCAATGAGTATATCACGAGCAAAGGAAGGATCGGCAATTGCCGTTATTAGTGGATGTAAAGACAATCAAACGAGTGCAGATGCAATGATAGATGGGCAATATACTGGTGCACTAACATGGGCTGTTTTGAGCGTGATGAATTCTAATGATAAGTTATCTCTTGAGGCATTTGTCACGCAAGTTCGTAAGCAACTAGAAGAAAAGTATGAACAAATACCGCAACTAACCGTTGGAAATTCGAAATCATTGTCCTCTCATTGGATGGAGGGCTGGAGAAACGGATGTGCACCGACTAAAAAAAACTCGAAGAATTCAAATGAAATTTTGAACGAAGCTATAGTTCACACACGTGATGATAGTACCCCAAATGTTGCGAACACTGAAATAACTCGTGACATACAAGATGTTTCCAACGAAACCAATCTAGTTGTTGTACCAAACCAAAATAGCTCGGTCGCCAGCAATGCTAATCTTGCAACAAATGCCACAGAAAAGGAAGAGGTTCAAAAAAGTGACAGTGTTCCAAATGTTGCTAAAACTGAAATTCTCCGTGACATACAAGATGTTTCCAACGAAATCAACCTAGTTGTTGAACCAAACCAAACTAGCTCGGTCGCCAGAAACCCTAATCTTTCAACAAATGCCACCGAAAAGGAAGAAATTGTGTCAAGCGACATAAATTTAAAACCCGAAGAAATTACACTAAAGCAAACTCATGCAAAAAATGATGCTTTCCACAAAACAACAAATGAAGCAACCAAAGTTGATTTGATCGAAAACCTCGAGGCGAATAAATCAGACACGAAACCATCTGAAATGGAATTTTCGCACCAAGTAACGGGCGATGAAGAACTTCCTGATATAAATGCCAACTCAGAATATGAAACCAAGAATACATCAAAATCAAAGGATGTGTGGAATAGCGAAATATACGGAACGAAAGTGTCGAAATCATCGAATAATAAAGGAATCTCTGTTCTTTTCCAGAAAAGCAATCGCATTTCGCCATCAACTGTCAAAACAAAACAGCTCAAAAAGAGTATTCGAATAAGAGAAAACCCAATTCGGAAATCTGAATCAAAACACCAAAAAAAACGGAGCACGTCAGATGACGACACCAGAGGCTCCTTTTTTACCAGACTTCATTCTCAACTAGATGCCAAAGATAGGACGATGAAACATCAAGTAGAGAAAGATGCATACGACGCAATTCAAAATAAGAAGGAGTGTGCAAGCTGTGGAGTCCAACAAACTTATGAAGAAGTGCGAAAGAAACAAAAGTGTTGCCCCAAATGCGGAGCTAAATACGCGCACAAAATCACGTGGCAAACTGTTAGAAATGAATTCATGAACAGAAATTTCAAAGCTTAATTCAGAATTAAGCCAAGAAAGGAGCTATTCGGTATACCACTATCACTGTAACTACGCATCTCAAACAACGATGCTTCTGACCCTACCTTTTTTTAAAAACTTTTCAAAATAACATAACCGTATTTGAATACAAGATGGACGAATGGACGAATGCGTTTGGTGCGTTAGATGAAGCGAATGCCATTGGATTTGGAATGTCTGATCTTGATGATTCATTTAATAGTTTACAAAGCAAGGAATCCCATCGATTTCAAACAGGAGGTAAGTTCACTGTGTGCTTTAACTCTAGCTCATGTTCGTAGAAACGGTGGAAGCTCGGTTCGCAGAGGATGAAAGATTCCTATTTGATAATCCTGAAGGTGGTCTTCAAGAAGAAACATGGGAGAAATATAAACCGTTTCCTTTCGGGTCTCCTGGAGCTTATTTCAAAAAGAAATCAGCACCATTTACAAAAGCAGAGATGATCGCGGAATACGTACGTACATTGCATTTCATGCATTGCAGTTAATTAATTTTATAGCCTGGATTTGCTTCTCCTAAATCGAAATCGATGTCTCCTCCGACAACGAATGACCTTGCGGCATCGCTGGCTCTTGAGTTTACTCCATCAAAAAGCAAACTGGTTAAAAAATCATTAGGGCAGCTACAAAACAAATACAAGGAGAATTTCCCCCCCAACAATGATTTGACGATTTCCATTCCTCAGGCTTTCGAAGTTGTTAACCACATGTCAGCCTTTGTTGGTGAAACAAGGTCCATTCAAATTCCAATAGAAAACCGAGGAGGCATTGACGCCAAGGTGAAAGCAAAATTGGTACTTCCACCTGGTTGTTGTGAGCATATTCAAATCACCCCTCCCAATCTTCTCATCAAGTCTTTCAGTTGTAGAACTCTCACTTTGGCATTTCGTCCTTCCATTTCGTCCTCTTTTTCAAAAATAAAAATAAGGTTGGAATTGCTTGATGCCCAATCTCATCTTCTGCATTCGATGCGCTTTGAATTGATGGCTACTATTCCGAATTCATTAGCTGTTGACAAGAAGTGCTTGTTGTTGGATGTGTGTGATTTGTCAAGGAGTCGGATTGTTTCGATGAATATTTCGAATGATTCAGATTTTGAAAGAATAGCTGAGCTCAAACTCGTTTCCACGGACACAATGTTTTTTAGAGAGGAACAACTGCCATTTGCTACAGAAAAACAATCTACGGCTGAACCGGCATCTGAACATGAGTTCAAAGCAGCATGTAAGATTATTTCCCCCGTTGGTCAAACAATCAGACTACAAGCTCGATCGTCTTTGAAAGTTGACATTGAATTCTCTCCTACTTGTACTAAAATATTCCGAGGCTTCTTCATTGTAACTCCAATGGTTGATCAAACTGGCAAATTTACCAACGCCAAGGCTCTGTTTAATGTAGTTGATAGATCAGAAGAACAGAAAATTCCGCTTTTGGGATTCGGAGGAGTTGCGCGAGTGATAAGCATCGGAAAATCAAATCTGGAATTCGATAATTCCAGGTTCAATCCTGCAAACGGATATCTTACTCAAACAATCACGATAAAAAACGTTGGTTCAAGAACTGCAGCGGTTAAAGCTCTTAAGCCTTCTTCAATGAGGGGGCTTTTGTTTAATACATATAATCATAGAATAGATCCGGGCGCGACACAGGAGATAACGGTTCGATGCCGAAAACAGGATTTGCTCAAGCCGAATTCAGTATTGAAGGTGCAATGGGTAGACCAGGCGATTTTGATGGTTCATCGCTATCAGAATTCTGACATAGAGGATTAGACTATTAATCTCTTGCGCTCGAAAATATCCCGGAATTGCTTACCTCGAAATTGGATTGATGACGAAACATGGTCAACACGGCGTCAATATCGAGTCGTTGAGTACACCGTGACTTCGTTTGTTGTTGATCCTGATACAATACAAAGCACACACCCTGATACAGATCTGTGTGAAGTCTCTCCCTCAACACTTAACCTGGTCAAGCATGCAGATTCTAAATTGAATTTTCATGGGTCGTTTTCGATAAGGAACATATCTCGGAATAAGGTTCGATTTACGTTGGATTACGACAATCAGATTTTATCCATTGCAAGAGACAGCAGTTCTTTGTTTCTAGAAGCTGGGGAAAGAAAAACAATCGATGTAAATTGGTACAAGGACAAAATGGCAACTGCAGCGAAGTCAAGTATTATTTCAGTGGTTACTCATTATCCCTGTGGAAATTATGTACCCAAGGAAATATTGGTAACCCATCCTGGATCTCGAGCATGCAAATCGGTCTATTTTGCCTCGGACAACATCGATTTTGAATATTCAGTCAATCGTTTGGAACAATTTCATGTCTCAATAGTCAACAGAACCGATAATGAGGTTAAACTCAAGCTATGTGTAATACCTAGCGATATATTTATTCTAACGCATGAACAGGTTACATTGCAGAAAAAGAGTAAGGTTTCTTTACCAATGCGATTCCAGACCAACTCGCCGGAAATATGTACTGGGATATTGCAAGCCTCGGTGGGAACGGAGCATTTTGAAACAAAACTTATTGGTTCATTACATTGACAAGATAAATCTTCTAATAAAATGAATTAATCTGTGTCAACAATTTTATTGGATGGCTTGCTTTTCAGCTCATCCAGTTTTCGTTGCTCAATTCGACGAATCAACTCTGAAGTACTCATTCCTTCGTGTCTGGGTACAATTCTCGTCATCCCCAGTCTCCTAGGAACTGCATACCATTCATCATCAGGGTTATTGTATTCTTCTCCGTGAGCTACAATATGGATTCTGTGCTTGCGAATGAACTCCTCATTCAATAGTCCTTTCTCGCAAGGTGCGTCGGGTATAATATTGTAAACATATTTACAACTTTGAACCACAGCTTCTCTTTCTTTCGCAGTCATAATTGGTTTTCGTTTATACGGAGTAGCATCTTTGTCGTTCACAACTCCAACAAATAAACGAGTACCGAACTTTGCAGCATTTTTGAACGCAGTCATGTGTCCTAGATGTGGCATATCATATATTCCGTCACAATACACATTAGTGAGGCGAGTGAGAAGCGGCAATCTGGTGAATGTAGAGACCTCAAAAAGAACAGCAGAGTAGTAAAATGGTACCAAAATGAATGCAAACAAGTTACTTAGCAATCCAGCCATACTAATCAATACGACCCATGGATGAAGCTCTCGCTTGGCCATTCGAGCTACTACTAAGTCACTGGTGATCATTGCGGTAACAAGTCCTTGACCTACAATATCTGAGGTAGAGAATTTGAAATTGAAAATCAGTAAGCCAGAAGGCACCAAGAGGTACATGAAGCAAAGCATAAGAGACCATTTGGTAACACTATTGTGCGAACTTAATCGAAATATGTTAACAACGGTGTAGGTGAATACCCAGAAAAACAAAGTTCTAGATAACTTCACAGCTGGATCATTAAACATCTCAGGATTCGATTGCAGCATAGCAGCAGGGATAGCTGTTTGCATGTATTCAATAACACGACTCGTCACAAAGTCGATGAACGACAGACCGAACATACCGCGTAATGCAAGTGTAACGATGAGCAAAGTAATACCTTCTCCTGGACCACCGAATATACGATACGAAATATATTCTTTCTTGAACCCACTTAAATGTTTGTTCAAGATCATCAACTGCCCTACTTGGACATAGTGCCAAACAACGTCGGTCGATTCGATGTTGTAGCATTCGCAAAGAGTAAGCACCATGAAAATCGTACCTATCGAGCTGCACATATGATCAAAAAATTCAGTGAGCGATGAATCATTTCCAATCCTCACAGCGTGAATACTATCAATGGCATCCAAGGTCCAATAGACAAAAAGCAGGATGATTGCAATTCCAGTAGTAACTTGCGGGTACTAAAGCATCAATTATCAATGATTAATCTGCAATAAAAGGGAATTCTAACTCACCTCTTCTCCTTGAGTAAAGCAAAGGTACCAGGCCTGTACTAAACACAAAAGTCCAGCCACCGATATCATGTTGGGGGCTAGTTCCTCAGGAAGGCAAGACGCTACTCTTTCCCACAGAGGCGCCATGAGTTTGCTAGATAGTGACTTGTCATATGTGTGTGTCGTATATGAAGCAAATCGATCTTTCTCCACTTCAGTCAGCAGCATCTTTGGTTTGTGACGTTACCATGACTTACTATGATTAGGGTTTTTGATAGATACCTGCTAGTGTTCTTTAAGAACAACAAAATCCATTTTTGAAATGGGAGGTAGCCTTGGTTTCTGATTCACTCGCGCGATAAACCGTCGGGCTCTATTCTTTCAACGTGACGCTCTTGTTTTTTAGGAAAGTTGAGATCGATGCTCTTTTCTACTGCCTATAGTATCATTAAAAAATACTCCAAATGTAGAATCAAGTTGCTATTTTATTATTAATCAATTTGGATTTGCTGAAATCAACGATGATGCTTTCCTCAGAATTCAATTCTTCTTCAGAGCTGGACTCAGACTGATCCTCACGAATTGATTCAGACATTTTCGGAGGTACTTTTGATACACCCTGTTCTTCTTCTCTTCGTTTCTTAATCTTTTCTCGCACAATAGCAAACTTTTGCATTTTCCTCTCCCACCATCGAGTTCCCAAAAATTTGGCTCGCAAAGTATCTCTAATTTTGATTGCTGGGAATAAAACCAAAGGATACCGTTTTTGCATATCCATAACGGTGTCCAGACCAAACATTCCTTTACCATCGGCATTCTTTTCGCAAAATTGGACAGCAACGATTAGTAATGGTTTATCTTCCAGCTCGGAATCGTGCATTGATTTCAAAAGTTGTCTTAAATGAGGGCCTGTAACAAGTCCGAGGTCATTTGCTTCCATGAATGAATAGCACATCTTGGTTATTTCTTGTGCACCAAATAAACATAGTGTTCCCAAACTATGAATGAACTCTCCAAAGTCCAAGAGTCCGTCATCACTTGTATCTAAAAAACGAAATAAGGTTTTGGTGAATTGGTTAACGGGTAATGCGATGGCAGAACACAGCTCATCAATGGATATCTCGGCAGAACCATCAGTGTCCATCGCTGCAAAACCTACCATGAGTCTCTTGACATCACTTTTGGACAATGCAAGAAATTCAACAGCATCCGCAAGAACATCTGACTGCTCCACATGTTTTTGCATTTCTGCTTCGTTAATTTGCACTTGAATTTGATCTGCTAGCATTTGAAGCCGACTATCTGGACCCGATTCTTCTATTAGCTTCAGATATCCTTCTCGCTTTTTTGTTAGCGATCCTGTATCTAGTCTATGTGTCTGCTTCGAGCATGGTTCACCATTTTTGTCGGGAGGTTTACTCCAATGAGCCCAAAGTTTCATCCCTGCGGATAAATTCACCTTGGTTAGATCCATTTTCACTTTTTCATAGCCAAGTGTGGCACACTCTTGTTCTTCCATGGGATCATAAGTGACTCGAATACCGTCCAAACATCGTTTTGAGGATGCGGTAAAATTTCCCAAAAGAAATTCAATTCCAGGAGCTCTACCAATACCTGTCATTTTCGAATGATTTACAACCTTGAATCCATTTTTTCTCATGTGGAAATCATGTTTTTCATTTGCATGGGATATTTGAAAATCGCTGATGAATTCTTCTGCATTGATGGATGTTCTGAGCCATATATGAATGGGATCATCTCGTCCTAGATTCTTGTAGTATTGCTGCAGGTATGGATGCCGTTCTCTTTTTTTTTCTTGTTGAATGTTTTCCATCTCTTGTAATTCCAACGCACCTACCGTAAATTGGATATCCGCAGCAATGGCTTCGAAAATATTGGTTGTTGCTTTTTGCCTTTTCAAAATAGACATTTCCATTCGTGCCTCTTCTATTTTGTTTCGATTCCACCAACTAGAAAGTTTTTCTCGAACATCTCCGAAAACAACTCTGTTGGTTTGTTCCGACTCTGCAAATATCTCCGCTGGTATCTTTCCTTTCTTGGATTCGATTTTCTGTTTAATTTTCTGTTTTGCATCCTTGTCTGTTGTGACTTCTTCTTCGAATGCCTCTTCCAGCGCTGCTTCACTTGCTAATCTTGCATGTCGGATGTTGAGAGCCGAGTGAATATGAAAATCCATCTTTTGCTGGATATTCATTGTATTGATACTTTTCAGGACTTCTGCTGGAAGCAGTGTCGTCCATACTTGCCTTTTGAATTCAAGTTTTAAACCAGATGAAGAAACGGGGTTCCGAAGTGATGGTGGAAGTATGCCGGAAAAAGATTGCATTTTTCCGACAACCGGTCGTGTGAAACATTCGAGATTTCGGTCAAAACTTCGTGAAATTCCAATAATCATCCGTGATTGCTTTTCTATTTGACGCTGATGGCTCATTATCCGTTCACGAGTAGCCTGTTCAAGTTCAAGAAATTGAATAGAATCTTCTTCAGCTATTGCTCGAATCTGCTGTATTTGAAGTGAACAGAGCTCATTGAGATATGAAGTAAGCGCTTTATCCAAGTGCAATAGTTTGCGAATTTCTTTTTGGCGATCCTTTTCATATTGCAGAACCCCATGTAGCCTCTTGTTTTCAAAGACCGTAATTTGGTGCATATGCTGCCAATGATCGGCCACGCGGTCAAGCAGCGGTTTGCATGTCACTCTGATAGAATCCTGAATCTTCGCAGTGGGAGTATAGTTGGGTTCTTTGTCCAGATATAGGTTAAGCCACTCTAATTCGCATCCCCAAAGTATTTCTAGGTGCGATTCGCATTTCAAATCAACGAGAGAACGAATATCTTGCGATGAAGATCTTGCGTACATAGAACATAAGAAATTAAGCCTGGGACTTTGATTTTGAGTTAAATCGTCTCGTCTTCTTCGAAATATCTTTTCTAACCGCTCTAATTTCTGAATTTCGTTTCGATATGTTTTCATTTTCGCAGCAGCTGCAGCTTTCAAGGCTCCGAGCATTCCAATTCGACTTGAAAAATCAATTTGGGTATCGAACACGTTTAAAATTCGAAATAGTCTCTCTTTGTGAGTCGCTTGGAGATCTTTCTGGGCGCGACAAATCTTTGTGTAAGTGTTTTGATCCGCGGACGCTGAATTTGAAAGCCTTTGATATTCATCTTTGAGTAGCTGATGTTCCTTTTCAGTCTTTGTTAATATTTCCTTGATAGTTGTCACAGATGTTTCCACAACAGATGTTTGAAAATTTTCCTGTATATGTTGGTAGTTCTCCCACTGAACCTTTATATAGGGCATCATAATTTTCGCCTTGATTTTCATACAATTTCTGAAAATTGGCGTAAATTCCTTGCAAAGCAATTCTCTCTTTTCCTCAATAGATGAAGAGGGAGAAAAGCCAGATTTCTTCAAAATATGCCATACTCGACGACTTTCCAATCCTCTAAACCAGCACTGAATCCGAATTGCCCTATCAAAAGAAAAGCCTGTATCGGATTTATTTTCTTCCATAGGTTCAGGTTTGTTACGATACATACGCTGAATTAAAACAGCAGCCTCATTCATGCGAGATCGCTGCATCCGTTCTAGAATTATTCGGGCCTTATCTCCGGCTTCCTTTTTTCGGGCATGATACTTAAGCAACTCCGCAATAACTCGCGTTCTGGTAGCAAGTGTTTGCTCTACAGCGTGAACAGCCATTTTAGCATCGCCAAGTATCCAATTGGCTTGCAATAATACTATCTGAAGATCGAATAACGGGTTATCTTTCCCAATATAATAGTATTGAATCGGGAATTCTAGTTCCTGAATCATATCAGGAGGTAAAACTGGATCTACAGACTTTATCAAATGAGAATTGTGTATTGAAGATGACCAGGCACAAGCCTTACAAAGGACGTCGTGACAAAGAGCACACCACATTCTCGCGCGTCGTGTTTTACACAAGGAACATGTTGTTAAGATACCAGATGACGATGCTTCATCTATATGTTGATTTCTCTTCACGTCCAAACAAAAAGTTGCCGCAGCGAATCGAACCTGGCCCCTTGCGTTCAATGCAGCATGCTCACAAATACTGGAAAAAACTCCTTTCCAATTCCTTGTACGCTTCCTCCATGCTAATTCATTCTCTGCCGCTGATTTCAGTTGGGCGTGAAAAATACCATCAGAACTTCGTTGCCACAATATACCCGAGTACCATTTTTGAATTCGCTTTGACATGTGATGATCCACATGCATTTGTCGGGCTAGAATCTCCCTTGCATTTTTTGCCTCTACATTATCAAGCACGCAGAAAATTGCCTTTCGCCAAAAATGACACCTTGTCATTCGTTGGATAGATTTGGTTGCAGCAAGAGCTCTTTGAAATTCTCTGACACATCTTTTATTGTGATGACTTCGCCATAGTTTTTGAATTCGAATTGCTTTTAAGAGACTCGCGTCTTTGGCGGCCAGCAACATGTAAGCTAGGGTATTAGGTGCCGAGATAAAATACCGGAACCGGCGTTGGATCCTATTCACCGCGGTATCTTCTTCGGCAAATCTTTGGTATACATTCTTTCGAGTTCTTCTTTTAATTAAATCCGAGGAATATTCAATCCCAACGTATGGAGTTAGCACTACTTTCAAAGGCAAGTTCGAATTTTCAGACACAATTTGCTGCAGATCCTGATTTAATATTAATGGACAGCGAGATACCCTAATACTATTCAAGAAAGTGAATACCTGTAACATCAATGATATGCATGCAGGATTCAACTTGACGCAGCCTTCTAGATCCATTTCAGCTAAACTAAATAGATCTTTCTGGTTGTTGTTAGAAGAAATGGAATTCAACATGATGAATTTTCTGTACCGACAATAAAATTTCGAAAGCTGGGGAAGATTTTGCAAAATTCTGCAAACCGCTTCATCAGTGATTCTATCAAAAATTCCTTGGTTTGCTTTTTCGGGGCAAGGGAAAGATATATCAAGCTCCCTAAGATCCGTTAAAGAATCAGATATTGTTAGCAGGGCACCATCCGTTAAGTTGAAACACCCATCCAACAACAGCACCGATAAAGGAACTGACGACTTGGCAATGAATTCAACGCATAAATCGTCTATTCGCTCACAGTTACTTAAATCAAGCTCGCATAATGTCGCTGCTTTGTCTAGTAAGGCCATCAAGTTTTTTGGTGAGAACAGGGTATGACCAGAAAGAACGATGGATTCAAGTGGTGACTGACGATCATCAGCCATCGCTGAGATCCATTTTCCCATTCGCGATTTCTGTCCCTGCTTGAGAAATTTCATTGATATTGCTGCATGCTGCTCTGCCGTTGAATATGCGACTTTGTTCTTCAATGTAGACAATTTCGTTTTGACTCCAAAAGGAGCTTTGCAGTGTACAAGTTTAAGCGTGTTAGAGAATGCTTCAAATAGTGAAGCAAGCCCTACATCAGTTACCTGTGTCAGTGATACATCAATAGATTCTAGTCGAGTTATAACTCCTGTTGCTAGTGAAATCATACCATCGTCAGTTACATACCGACAACCTTGGCAATAAAGACTTTGAAGCCCAGCGCAACATTCTGCTATTGCATGTATACTCTGGTTGGATATTTGAGTTAGGTTGCTAATATCCAAGGCTAAAAGACTCGCTCTGGCACTGGCAACAATCTCAATCACTGCAGTGTTATCAACCGATGCACAACCAGATATATTCAGATGAGTCAGGTAGCCCAAAGACAAGGCAACGGTGTTTGCGGTGGGACCAGGGGTTAAGTACCAACGCCCTCTAAGTAGGTAACAGTTTCTAGTCTTTAATGTTTCAATGGTGTTTCGACTACTTTCAGGGTTTGCTTCCTTCCTGGAATTGGCGAGTAAAACACTAGAAATACCTTGGTCTGTTATATTTTGACAATTAGATATATCAAGGTACACAAGACTGGAGCATCTCAAGGCAAGTATGGTTAATCCTTTATCGCTGATATCAGTATCGCGCAATTCAAGGGACGACAAGGAATTGCCGCAACACGCAACCAGACTTGCTATTCCTGCATCTATATCAGATTTATTAGACACCCGCCATCCACTTAAATCAACATGTTTTAACTTTGATGCTTTTCCAAATAGGTTTATTTTGTGATTGGTAATAAATCCAATAAGGGATTTCGTGTTAAAATGCTGACTGTAAGCTACGTTTAATAGTTTGATATCAGTGCAGTGTGTTCCGACATGAGATAGAATATCTGGATTCACAATCCAGGGCTGAAGGTTAATCATTTTAGTAGTGTTTCCGATCGTGCATGAAGGTTCTAGAACCAAATCATCACTGTTTTTGGTGTAAGTATAATCAGAAACAACTAGTCGGGTAATATCAATTTCCGCATCAGTTTTTGTTTCATTGTGATGAGAAATGAGTGCAATTCCAAAAAGCGTTAGATCAGGATCAAGTTCTTGGAGGTATTTGTCAGGTTGCATTGTGATAAAATGTTGGTTGCAATCTTCATCATCCATCCGTTACACGTGTCAAACGCACAGGTAGACACTGAAATCTGAAAAGATGGATGCGCAAGAGGTCCACGAGCAAAATGAAATACATTGGCTTCGTGAGGAAAAATACGTTCTTATATTCAGTCAGGCAGGGAAACCTATATTTGCCACACACCCTGACCCACTGAAACTCTCATCACTTTTCGGGCTTTTGCAGGCTATGTTGTCCAAAACCAACAATCGTTTGCACGTGATACAAGCTGGGGGTCATAAAATTGTTTTTTCGGTGCTAGGTCCTCTTATAATTGTTATGTCTTCCAGAAATGGGATACCCACTTCCTACATTCAACTTCAAGCCGAATATCTATATGCTCAGATACTTTTCCATTTTACACTATCTGCACTTCAAGAGGCTTATAGACGAAATCAGGCTTATGATCTCCGTGTTATGTTGGGAAATACTGGAAATGAACTGGAAGGAATATTGGAAGTTGCTTCAAGTAGTCCTTGTCTTCTTCTCAACGCCGTTCCTGTGCTCCGACTACCAGGGGAAGTCCGGCTAGCCTGCACCAATGTACTATCGGGCGTTAAACAGGTAAGCCACCGTCTTGAAATGAATTTCAATTGTTAATTTACCTGCAAGTCGAATCTCCTATATGCAGTTTTGCTGTGTCAACGTAAGCTTGTTACTCATATTTCACCAAAGAGACACCCTTTACAACCTAGCGACCTACTGCTGCTGTTGAATTTTGTGAACAATGCGAAGCAGCTACAAACTCAGGAAACATGGACTCCGCTTTGCTTACCAGGATTCAATAGCACGGGATTTCTACATGCATATGCTGCGTATTTGTATGGGGATGTCTGCTTACTACTATTGTCATCAGGAGAATCGCTGGACCAATTTCATTATTGCTCTGAAGCGAAATCATCTATTTTAACTCAACTTTATCAAGAGGGTCTCATTGAGCGCGTGCAGCAGTTTTCAGAAGATGCCGTTTTATCGACAGGTGACTGCGATGCGGCATCTGCCATACATGTTTTGTATAAATCATCCAAATGTGGACAATATGTAGAAAGTGATATAGCTTCTCATGCTCCTCTTCATACTATGGAACATCTTCTCTCTCGTTACGTGAATGTTCATTCCCGTTTAGTTGGCTCCAACAGCACCACCCGAATTGTTAACGATGAAACTGTAGACTCTTCTACAGATACTTCCGAGCACGGTGAAATTTGGGATATCAGAGGATCTGAAGCTGTGCTTGCTTCTTACACCCAAAATAGTTTTCAGATTTTTGCTGCGTTCCATGTTTATGTTAGTGCCTCACAAGCCGCAGCATCGGTTACTCGGTTCGCTCTATGGGTAAACAAGAATAAAAACGATGTGTTCATGGCCAAGCCGGCTTTTTGGTAATATGTTATTAATTAAATTATCCATGTTTGAATGCCAGTATTAAAACTGGTCCAATACTGATATATACTAAATTCTTGTTTTCGTGACTGACGAAAGACCCAAAACTGCTGCCGACTATCACGTGCCATGCACCTTTGTGATTCGTTTTCAAATGTTCACTTATAAATAGTGCGACGTCAAAATCTCGCTTTAGTTCGCCTTTCCGTTGTTTTCGTAATGCCTATGCACCAATCGTAAGATATATTCAAATAATTATTCGAAACTTACATCCTCTGACAATTCAATCATTTCAGATAAAAGAGAAGGGTCCGAGCCTGTGTAATGATTCTTCAAAATACCCAAGTATACCTGCTCCTCACGTTTACCATTGTCTTTGGTCATCAGTTAAAAAAACAGTTACGTTATGGTCTACCTAGAATTAGCGTCTTTCCTTTTTTACTTCATTTCACGTTCCTCAAAAGTTGCGTATTGTGTCTTCAAACTATTAAAACAGGCCTGTGCAATAAATTGAACATTTGCGGGCGAGTCTTTCGAAATTTTGTCAGTATGAACCACAAGCATCGCCAATCTAAATGCCTTTTTGACGTCAGCAGGTCTGACAAGAACAGATACTGGCTTCCATTTCGCTCCTTGCCATAAAACAGTGTGAAGGGTGCTCAATAGTGCTCGAATATTCTTAAGGTTGCCTTCAGAGCCAGACCAAGCTATCATTTTCGCGCCTAGTTCCTCCTTCGCGTTTTGTAGGTTCTTTTGGTTCGTTGCCATATCGGCATCCCGTTTTTGCATATCAACCACTTTTTCATTTTGCACACGTTCTTCGTTTTCCTTTCTCTCCATGATTCGCTTGTTTGCTCGCTCATCCGCAGATAAACCCTTTAAACGTAGATCTTCACGAGGTACAACTTTATTTCCTTCTACAGAAGAAATATTTGGAGTCGTACCTTTGATGGAGTACCTTCCGCTTTGTGATCCAGTTTTTCGATGGAGTAATTTAGCAAATATAGTACCTCCAGATTTCGGAATAGGATCATTATTATTCATCACATCAAGCCATACATAGCCTTTGAAGCCAGCTACAAAACAAATGAAAACCTCAACTGAAGCAGCCATGACCTATACTTACGAGAAGAGGTACGGAACCTCCAGTAAAACTCATTGGAATTGAATGGAAAGTGCTGTTTGATAACCTGAAATGTGGCATTAGACGGTACTGGAAATACGTTAGGGTGAACTGGATCACTTCCAGCTTCCCCTTGCACGTAGTAGAAAACACTGCTCATGATATAGGCCCCCTCTGCTATCACGACCCCCACACGATTCTAGTAGTTGCCAATACGATAGACTCTGGTTCATTGGAATGGCTTCCAAGAATGAAGTGGTAAAAGTAGGTTACAACTGGTGGACAAGGGGAGTCTGATACACGGGTGGGATTAAAAATACTTTATGTTGCCACGGTGCGAGAGATGCATAATGGGTGTCACATAGTTGCCCCTTTTGGAAGAGTTGCGTTGCTCACAGTATTGAATTAGTTGCTCATACTATTGAATCGGTTGCTTGTGTTGGTGAATGGATACCTCAAAACCACGCCCAACAAATACTGAGTCCAGTTGTGTGAAGCCTTGCCTGGGCGCTTGGTTCATTTATATCTACTAGACTCGGTGGCCTGAAATAAATCACTTGAACCTGATAATCATCGTCTACCAGAAATTTCCTCGTAGCTTCAAGACGGTACCGGTGCGATACCCGAGCCTTGAGTAGTACCAATGACCCGAGCAGAGTTGCTTGATCTGTCACTATTCTTAAATGAGTTGAAAGATGATCACAATGCGATTCCTAAAATATTTTGAAAGTTTTCTTGGCTGATTATGCTTTTGCTCAATTATATTAAGCCCAGGCCCTGCATCTCTATTCTACAAATCAGACCCATTGCTTTGCGACTATAAAGCCACATAGCTCAGTGAATCCTAAGCCAGCAATTCATGAGCTTTTGATAGACTATAAGCCTAATTGTTCATTTGCGCATGAAAGACTCCATGAAAATTGAAGGTGCCTTTTTTGGGGCGAATTCCGATTTCATCCAGCAAATCCAAAACTCCAACATGAAATTGAACAACAACTCTAAGAAGATACTCTACAATTGCATCAGATCGTTTTTAGCCTTTGTCAGCAATCACGATGAAAATGCCCTAACTTGGTGGGATCAGTTTCACAAATTTTGTCAATACTAAATATCACACTTTCAACGTCTTTGGCCTGTTTGGCAAATCTACTATTCAGCCTGTTAAGCGTCATCTTCATATCGCTCGCAGTACCGCACCTGGCCGTGTCCTTCATGTGGATTTATTCGGTCGTAAGACGAAATTCATTCAACAGTTAGAGTATTGTATGTTAGCTAAGGATGACTTTACGAAATATGTCCGTATCTATTTTCTTAAATCCAGATCTGCCGAATCGTTAGTTCAGGGCTTCAAACAGTTACGCACGGA
>Ga0105055_10003268_pt1 | contig 24617 bp, 17 predicted proteins | sample BON03_FD_78090 | JGI IMG/M metagenome (GOLD analysis project Ga0105055, IMG submission 78090) | Freshwater microbial communities from Lake Bonney liftoff mats and glacier meltwater in Antarctica - BON-03 | ecosystem: Environmental > Aquatic > Freshwater > Ice > Glacier meltwater | place: Lake...
TGCGGGCCATTGAAATGTGGAAAACGAAGGACTGGACAAGCCAAAGCCAAAAACTGAAAACTAAATTTGACAATCATTTTTCAATCGGCATTATGATTTGACACACTTTTCTAAACATTCCCCAAAAATTATGTTTTCTATGTGTCCAAATCGTGAGGTTGCTATTTCATCGGTACTTAATCACTAAAAACCTTCTTCCAACTTGTTCTGTTTTTGATTGCACTTGAAATTGATAAACGCCATTTGAAAGGCTGCTTATATCTATTTCATTTGTCGTAAATAGCCCTTCCTTCGCAACGTGTCCATACATATCTATGATTCGGTAATGAAATTTAGTTTGTTGTTGATTTGTATTGATAGAAATATTTATTGTTTCCTGTGCAGGATTTGGATAAAGCAAAATGTCGTCTGGAGTAAAAACTTGTTTGGGTTGAATTATATTAGTGGTGATACTGTCGATAATCCCAAAAGCTGAAGGAAAACAACACTTAAGGACGAATGGGCAAAAATAAGCGGTGCAAAATAAACGGTGTAAAAAAATGAAGTGTAGGTGTATTTTGAACTTTATAATTTCATTAGTTTTGGCGGGCATTTCAAAAACAACAATGAAAATAAACATCCTCGCTTTTGGCATCGCCCGAGAAATCTGCGGCGCAAAATCCTTTGAACTGGAATTGCCGGAACACAGCGACACAGCCGCGCTACAAACATTGCTTCACGACAAATACCCACGGCTCGCGCAGCTGGCTTCTTGCCAATTGGCGGTAAATGCCGAATATGCCCAAACACCCAAAATACTGGCAGCAGGGGACGAAGTCGCCATACTCCCGCCCGTCAGTGGCGGTTAAAATGTCCTGCATTTCACCCTACTCGCGTCTTGATGAACAAAAAATCTGGCATTTGCATATTTATAGCTTAATTGGTGGTTGCGGCACTAGCATATTTTCAATGCTTGCCGTAACTTTACCCATATTTCTACCAGCCAAATTTCATTGCACCACATGTCAAAAAATTTAAGCGAACTATCGGGCCGAAGGGGTCTTGCCAACAATCTATTCGAAGAGCTGGGTATTGCCGCGAAGCAGACAGGAACTCCCTCAATGGAAGCGATGGAGCGGCTACAGGAGGAATTCCTCGTGGGCAAAGCCAATGTTTATGGCGCGGTTTCTTTTTATGATTTCTTGCGGCCCGAAAATAAAGGCAAAAAAGTGTACGTCTGCAACGGCAGCGCTTGTATGACCGCCGGCACGCAGGGAAAATTGGAGGCCAAACTGTCCAACCATTTCACGGCTGCCGAAATGGGTACCATGACCTGCCTGGGGCGTTGCCATGAAAACAGCGCCTTTAATTACGAGCGGAACAATTATTCCGGCAATGCTGTCGATCAAATAGAAGCCATAAAACGCCACAAAACCGCCCTCCTGGACGATTATACTGTAGGCGCAACCGGTGCTGCCGTATTGACCAGCCCTTACCCCGATGTAGCAGAATACTACAAGATTTTCCAAAACTGCCTGAAAAAGACCCGGGAAGAACTGCTGGCTGAATTGAAAGATTCTGGCTTACGAGGCCGTGGCGGCGCTGGATTCTCCATGGCATTCAAACTTGATTCCTGCAAACAAGCCCTAGGAAATACTAAATTCATTGTCTGCAACGCCGACGAAGGCGACCCCGGTGCCTATTCCGACCGATACATCATGGAGCAACGCCCCCATGCCCTGCTCATGGGCATGATGATCGCGGGCTATCTTGCCGGCGCGGAATGGGGCGTGGTGTACATTCGGGGCGAATACCCTGAATCGGTCGCCATCATCAACGACGCCGTAAATGCCTTGCGCAAAGCTGGCCTGATCGGCGAAAACATCGCTGGATCGGGCTTTTCTTACGATTTTAAAGTCGTGGAAGCTCAAGGCGCGTACATCTGCGGGGAAGAAACCGCCCTCCTGTCCTCACTCGAAGGCCAACGCCCGGAAGTGCGGGTGCGGCCGCCCTACCCTACCCAGCAAGGTTTGTTCAACAAGCCAACCGTAGTGAACAACGTCGAAACGCTGGCGAATCTGCCATTTATCATGCAGCACGGCGGCAAAGCATTTGCGGCCATCGGCACCCCAAAATCAACGGGAACCAAGCTGATTTCTTTGGATGGTTTCTTCAATCGCCCAGGTATTTACGAAGTGGATATGGGTACCCCCCTCAGCACAGTCGTCTATGAACTGGGCGGCGGTTTCCGCCAACCCGTGAAAGCCATGCACATCGGAGGGCCTTTGGGCGGACTGGTACCGATCCACAAAATTGAAGCGCTAACAGTCGATTTCGACTCCTTTGCCAAAGAAGGCTTTTTGTTGGGCCATGCCTCTGTCGTTTGTATCCCGGAGGCTTTCCCCATCATTCAATACCTGGAACACCTTTTTGCCTTCACCGCCCATGAAAGCTGTGGGAAATGTTTTCCTTGCCGACTGGGTTCTACCCGTGGGGCTGAAATGCTGCACAAGGCCCAAACCAGCGACTACAAAATAGATCGTGTATTGTTGGACGACCTTTTAGAGACCCTTGAAATAGGCTCTTTGTGCGCCCTGGGCGGCGGTTTGCCGCTGCCAATTAAAAACGCTCTGCAATATTTCGAAGCAGAATTAACGCCCTACTTTAAAAAATAACGTGTCATGAGTACGAATGCAAATATAGATGATATCCGCGCAGCCATTGCTACTGGTGCGACCATTGCCTACATCAACGACAAGGCTTACATTGTTAAGCCGGGGGAAACCATCCTGAAGTTTGTCCGGCGGCATTTGGGCGATGATTTGGTGCCAACGCTCTGCGATGCGCCCAACCTGGATCCGTTTGGCTCCTGCCGGGTATGCAGTGTGGATGTTGCCCTGGCGCAAAATGGCCCGGCCAAAGCGCAGGCTTCCTGCCATACCCCTGTCATTCCCAACTCCTACATCTATACCGACAGTGCCCGCATCAAAAAGCTGCGGCGCAACATCATCGAATTGGTTTTGACCGACCACCCATTGGACTGTCTTACCTGCGAAGTAAACAACAACTGCGAATTGCAAACAGTAGCAGCCCGCGTGGGCATACGCGAGGTGCGCTACCCGGAAGGCAAAAACCACCTGGACAAACAAAAAGACCTGAGTCACCCGTACATGACAATGGATTTGTCCAAGTGCATCAACTGCTTCCGCTGTGTGCGCGCTTGCGATGAAGTGCAGGGAGAATTTGTGCTCAGCATGGCAGGCCGTGGTTTCGACAGCCATATTGTGAAGAGTTACGAGCAGAGCTTTTTTGAATCGGATTGTGTGAGTTGTGGTGCTTGTGCGCAAGCCTGTCCGACTTCCGCTATCTCTGACGTATTTGAGTCAAAATCAATTGCCGTGGATAAAAAGGTGCGCACCGTTTGCACCTATTGCGGTGTGGGTTGCAACCTGGAAGTCGCCGTGGTGGATGACAAAGTGAAATCCATTCAAGCGCCTTACGATGCCGAAGTGAACCAAGGACATACTTGTTTGAAAGGCCGATTCGCTTTCTCTTTTTACGATCACCCAGACCGTATTAAATCGCCACTCATCCGTAGAAACGGCCAATTGGAACCAGCTACCTGGGACGAAGCATACGATTTCATCGCAGAAAAGCTGCTCGACATCCGCGCCAAGCACGGCCCCGATGCCATTGCGGGTATTTCCTCCGCCCGGTGTACCAACGAGGAAAACTACCTCATGCAGAAATTTATCCGCGCCGTAATTGGCACCAATAATATTGACTGCTGTGCGCGGGTGTGTCACTCCCCAACGGCGCTGGGTATGCAACGGGCATTTGGCACTGGCGCAGCCACCAACTCCATTGAAGACTTGAAATACACGGATTGTATCCTGGTGATTGGAGCAAACCCGACAGATGCACACCCTGTCACCGGCGCCAAGCTGAAACAACACGCCGTGAAGGGGAAAACGACCATTGTCATTGATCCCCGCCGCATTGAATTGGCACGATATGCCACCTACCATTTGCAGCTGAAGCCAGGCACCAACGTGGCCCTGTTGAACATGATGTTGTACTACATCATGACGGAAATGGTGGAGGATAAGTCATTTATTGAAACCAGAACAGAAGGCTATGAAGATTTCAAAGCGGAAATTTTGAAGCTCGACATGGCGGAGATGGAAGCGATTACGGGTGTGGATCGGGAACTGGTGCGCAAAGCCGCGCTGGCTTATGCCAATGCCCCCAATGCGATGTCCTTCCACGGCCTGGGCGTAACGGAGCACACCCAAGGTACTTTCACCGTGATGCTCATTTCCGACCTGGCCATGATCACGGGAAATATTGGTCGTCGCGGTGTGGGCGTGAACCCGCTCCGTGGCCAGAACAACGTACAAGGCGCCGCCGATATGGGCTGCCAGCCGCACCAGGGCGCAGGCTATATGAATGCCTACGACCCTGAGATGAATAAAAAATACGAGGCATTTTACAACGCCAAAGTTCCCCTGGGCAAGGGTTTCAAAATTCCTGAAATGTTCGATGCTTCCATCAATGGTCAGCTAAAAGCGCTTTGGCTCATGGGTGAAGACGTGGTGCAAACCGACCCGAACACCAACAAGGTCATCGCTGCGATGGAGAACCTGGAGCTATTGGTCGTGCAAGAGCTGTTCATCACTGAAACGGCCAAATACGCCACCGTTATACTCCCAGGCGCTTCTTTTTTAGAAAAAAGCGGCACCTATACCAACGGCGAGCGCCGTATTCAAAAGGTGCAAAAAGTGGTGGAGCCACTGCCCGGCACCAAACCCGACGGCCAAATCATGGTGGACATCATGAACCGCATGGGCTACGCGCAGCCGGATTACGATGCCAAAACCATGCTCGAAGAAATCTGCCAAATCGTGCCCTTCTTTGCGGGCGTGCGCTGGGATGAACTGGGCGACAACGGCAAGCAATGGCCAGTACTTCCCGATGGCAGCGACACCCAAATTCTGCATACCGAGACATTCCGTCGTGGAAAGGGTAAGTTCCACTATTTCGATTTCAAAGAAAGCAAGGAAATCGAAAAAAATGGCGCGGAGTTCCCCTACATCATCACTACCAACCGCGAGCTGGAACACTACAATTGTGGTGCCATGACCCGCCGCACCCGCAACGTGGACATCCTGACCGAAGACGTGCTGTTGATACACCCGGAAGACGCCGCCCGCCATTTCATCGAAGAAGGCGATATGGTTTGTGTCTCCTCCCAGCGCGGCAAGGTCGATATCAAAGCCAAGATAACCGACGAGGTTCGGCCAGGAATCCTGAGCACGACTTTCCACTTCCCGGAAGTACTCATCAACATCATTACTTCTGATGAGCATGACAGCGAAGCCATGTGCCCGGAGTACAAGGTGGTTGCGGTGGATATAAGGAAGAGTAAAGGGAAGTTTAAGCAGGCGGTTGCTGTCTGAAAAAAATGATTGACGGTGGACGGTAGACGGTAGACGGTGGACGACGTGGATGCGATGCTTAAGCATTTGCACAAACTTCAAAAATCGCAAATCATCAATCGTCAATCGTCAATCAAAAAGTATCCGCTATTCAATGAGCATCGTACTTTCTGATTCACCACTTGATGTATTGACCTGCATTGAAAGCGTCTCTTCCCCCCAAAGCGGCGGCATAGACGTGTTCATCGGCACAGTCCGCAACGCCACCAAAGGCAAAACAGTGTTACACCTCGAATTCGAGGCATACGCACCCATGGCCATCCTTGAAATGGAAAAGATTGCAGCTCAAGCCAAGGAGAAATGGCCCGTCCATTCCATAGCCATACACCACCGCATTGGGAAATTAACCATTGGTGACATCGCCGTCATCATTGCCGTTTCGGCAGCGCATCGGGATGCAGCCTTCCAGGCATGCCGGTTTGCCATAGATACCTTGAAAGAAACGGTGCCGATTTGGAAAAAAGAAGTGTTTGAAGACGGGGAGGTTTGGGTGGCGGCGCACCCTTAGTGTCGAATGCCGTAAAAGAACAAAATCACGCCCAGCACGTTTCCTGTACACCAATTCATAAAAAACAAAACATGATCGACGTAAAAGAATTCATTTTCGCCCTACCTGCCAAAGTAAAGCCAGAAGCGGTGGAAGGCCTAAGCACCTTATTTCATTTCGATATTGGCGACTCCGGTACCTATACTGTGAAATTAGACGACGGCAAACTGGACGTTTCTGAAGGGCTCAACGGTGATGCTACGTGTAAAGTCACCGCAAGCGTCGAAACCCTCAGCAAACTCCTTTCAAAGGATCTAAACCCCATGATGGCCATGATGACAGGCAAGTTGAAAATCAGCAACCCTGGGGAAATGTTGAAGTATGCGAAGATATTTGGGTTGATGTAGGCGGCTGTTGGCTATTGGCTGTTGGCTGTTGGCTATTGGCTGTTGGCTGTTGGCTGTTGGCTGTTGGCTATTAGCTGTTGGCTGTTGGCTGCACAACATCGTAGATTTTGGGGAGCTTTGGTTTTTCAGCAAGTTAAGGAAGACGCGAACTCCATTCTGATTTGGTGCTGGAATGCGCTACGAAGCAAGCGCTGCGATATTGTGCAGCCAATAGCCAATAGCCAACAGCTAATAGCCAATAGCCAACAGCCAATAGCCAATAGCCAACAGCCAATAGCCAACAGCTAATAGCCAATAGCCAACAGCTAATCATCATCCTCCCAGTCATACCCATACTTGAACGTATCGATGTCCCGGCGCTCCTTTTTGGTGGGCCTGCCGATACCCCTATCCCGTTTTTCGGTAGTAGGTGTGGCATTTTGAAACCATTCCAGGTATTTCGTGCGCTCATCGGCTGGTGTCACGTCCTCGTAACAAGCGATAGCAATGGGCGCTCCCACGCGTTTCTCAATTAAGGTAATGGCCTTAAACTGAAAGTTGAAACCGTCTTTTTTTACCGTGACAGTATTCCCTACTGCAATTTGGTAGGAAGGTTTAACCGATGCAGCTTCGATTTTCACCTTACCTCCTTTGCAGGCATCCGTGGCGAGCGTCCGGCTTTTAAAAATCCGGACGCTCCACAGCCATTTGTCTACTCTGACTTTATTCATTTTGATTCCCAAATATTGTTGTCCCAATCAATATCGGCCATGCGGCGGCTTGGGTCAATTTCTACTTTGGCGACTTTGTTCAATTTGGAAGAGACTTCAAATTCGTACGTAGGGTCTACCCAGCGATGATCGGGCAGCAGGGTGCGCTGAATTTTTCCTTCGGCTGGTTTTTCACCACGCATACCTTCCAGTGGCGCGTAAAAAAGTTCCTGATCGCCGTTGCTGTAAGTTACCAGAATGTCCAAAGGCATGGCCATGCGCCCAATGCGATCGATGACGATCTTGGTGTTTTTACGACCTTCCGACTCTACTAATTTCACACCATAATCAATGGTGTTGATGGTATTCACCCAGTCTTCTTTGTACCAATCAAGCTCTAGTCCGCTTTCTTTTTCAAACACGCGGGTCACGTCGTTGGCATTGGGATGTTTGAAACGCCAGGTTTTGAAATAGGTGAGCAGCCCGCGATCGAAAGCCGGCTTTCCGATGATGTATTCCATTTGGTTAAGGAATACGCAGCCTTTGACATAAGCCGCCATGGAATAGGCGAAGTTGGTATTGAAGTGGTCGGCATGCGTGGTCAATGGCTCTTCTTTGCCACTCGTTGCCAAACGAATATAGGCCATATTGTTACCCAGCTGTGGGTTATCGTTCGCTTTATTACCGGGCATAAGGCCCTCGCGGGCAAGTTCGTTTTCCACCACATTTTCGGCAAAGGAGGTAAACCCTTCATCCATCCAGCCGTACAGGCTTTCGTTGCTGCCCAGCACCATTTGGTACCAGGAGTGCAGTTGCTCGTGTACCGCAACGCCAACCAGTGAGTTGAGGGGGCGATTGCCCGTCATCATGGTGGCGAGCGGGTATTCCATGCCGCCGTCGCCGCCCTGGATAAAGGCGTATTCAGCATAAGGGTATTGGCCAAAATGTTCGTTCATGATGGTACGGGCGCGGTTCATGATGGCCGGGAGTTTTTCCCATTGTTCGTCATAACCTTTTCCTTTTTGCCAGAAAAAACGCATCATTGAGCCATCATCGGCGCGGATGCTCTTTTGGGTAAAATCTGGATCGGCAGCCCAGGCAAAATCATGCACATTGGGTGTTTTGAAATGCCAAACCAATTTGCCTGGAGCGGGCTTGTTCAAGGTTGAGCCAGGCGCTTCATAGCCATTGCCCACTTCTTGCGGATTTTGGATATAGCCTCCAGCTGCCACCACATATTTTCTGTCTATGGCAATTTTTACGTCAAAATCACCCCAAACGCCGTAGAACTCACGGGCGATGTATGGGTTGGCGTGCCAGCCTTGGTAATCGTATTCGCAGAGTTTCGGGTACCACTGGGTCATGGTGAAATCCACGCCTTCGCGGTTGTCGCGTCCGCTGCGGCGGATTTGCAGGGGTACCTGAGCATCCCATTCCAGTTCAAAGTCGGTGATAGCGCCCGGTAAAATGGGCTCATTTAAAGTGACTTCCAGTATCGTACCATTTTCGACAAACTTCACGGGAGCGCCATTTACTTTTAATGACTTGATTTTTATAAAGCCAATTTCTTCCGGTTTGAGCTTCGATATCCTGTCTGCTACCCTGCCATCTGGATCTTCGATGGTGCGGGAGCGCACATCCATCATGCTGTTGGGTTGGAAGGCATTGAAGTACAGGTGAAAAAAGGCCTTAGTCAATACCTCCGGGCTGTTGTTGGTGTATTCCAGACGCATATCACCGCGATATTGGTGCTTTGCGACATCCATATCCACGTTGATATTATAGTCGGCGTGTTGCTGCCAGCGTTCAGGTTGTGCTTCAAGGGCGAAGGAAAGAAACAGTAGAAGGCTGAGGGTAAAAAGCTTATTTTTTGTCATTTTATCACTTAATTTATTCATCAATACTGCAATGATACGCCATCAAAATTTTCCGAAACGTGTTTTTTGGAGAAACGGCACTTAAAGCGGCCTGTTCGGCTTACCTTTGCGGCGATATTGAACAAAAGTGTACAACATGAAACTTCGTCTTGCCCTCGCATTGATATTATTGGCAGCCATTACCCGGCTTTCGTTGAATTTCCTACCCTATCCACCGCACAACTTTTCGCCCATAGCGGCCATGGGTCTTTTTGGCGCAGCGGTATTCAACCGCCGTTGGATGGCTTTGGCAGTGCCTTTTGCTGCGCTGTTCCTAAGCGATTTGATTCTTAACAACTTGATTTACAGCCAGTACTATAGCTCATTTACCTTGATTACTTCTTGGTGGATTTATGCTGCATTTGGCTTGGTCATGTTCGCTGGATGGGCGCTGTTGCGGCAGAAAGCCTCTCCTAGTCGTGTTGTCAGCGCCAGCTTGATTGCCTCTGCTGTGTTTTTCCTGGTCACCAATTTTAGTGTGTGGGCGTCAGGCTTGATGTACACTAAAGATGCGGCTGGGTTGTTGACTTGCTATGCAGCAGGTTTGCCATTTTTAGGCAATACCATCTTGGGTGATCTGTTCTTTTCTACCGCATTATTTGGCGTGTATTCTTGGGTGACAAACCGAAAGTTGAGCACACAAACTGCTTGATTTTACCACATTACCTTGTTTTTTTGCCACATAGCGCACATAGTTCACATAGACACGCTATTGTACCATACAGTGTGGAATAAACGATTATGAGTGCTTAAGTACCAGGCAAAAATTAGTTTGAACTACTGTTGACCTAACGTATTGTTTTTTTTGCCTTTTTGCTTTTTGCAATTTTGCCCTTTTACTTAATTCTGCTTCCATTCATGGACAAACCTACCCTTGCCCCAAAAAAAGTTTCAGAAAGTAAAACCGTGATGACCGAGCTCATCATGCCCAACGACACCAATCCGATGGGCAACCTGATGGGCGGATACCTGATGCGCTGGATGGACATCGTCTGCGCCATATGCGCTGGAAGGCACACTGAATCCAATGTAGTAACAGCGGCAGTGGATCATATTTCTTTTCAAAACCCTATCAGACTTGGGGATGTCATCACCCTCGAAGCATCAGTTACACGTGCCTTCAACACATCGGTAGAAATTTACGTGGAAGTGTTTGCCAGCGATGTTAAGGGCCAAAACCCGCGGCGTTGCAACCATGCTTATTTCACATTTGTTGCGCTTGACGATCAAAAAATGAACCCGATTCCGGTGCCACAAGTATTGCCTTTGGCCAACGATGAGCAGCAATTGTATGAAGGGGCTGCCCGTCGCCGGGAATTCAGGCTCATTCTTTCAGGACGCATTAAGCCAAAAGATGCGACGGAGGTGCGGAAGTTTTTTGCTGATTTGGGTTAATCCTGCTCAAACAACACTCGCTCCCCCATTTTTTCTTCGTTGAATTTCCCATCGTGCCAGGCCAGGTGCCCACTGACAATAGTAGACAACACCTTGCCCCTAAACTTGCTGCCCTCAAAAGGCGACCAGCCGCATTTATACAGGATAGTAGCTTTCTGCACTTGCCATCTCTGCGGAAAAGCAGGTTAATATTCTTGTGTCCAGCGCAATATCAACCAAATGCACCAAACGCTGTAACCAAATGAAAATCAACATATTAAAGCTAAAAAACAAAAAAAAACAAAAAAAACAAAATGCAAACACCGCTTTTTACAAAGAAATCATACCTTTACCGCAGTAAATGTACAAGCTCGTCGCCGTATTTGGATTCGCTTGTAATCAAAATGAGTAGATGCCTGTTTTATTGGGCTCAAAAATAAAGGTTTAAAATGAAGCGTGTTTTGATGACGTCCTTCTCCGGGAAAGCTCGGAGGGGGACTTTTTTTATGCCTATATTTTTTGATGACATGACGCAGTAATAATTTTACGAAATGCAAGATACCAATAGTATACGTGTCCATCCAATGTTGGTCCGTGCCGTTGTGGAGGCGCTCCATGCCATATTTATGGAGAACCGCCATGCCGACAAAGTAATCGAGTTTGTTTTACGCAACAACAAAAAAGCAGGCAGTAGAGACCGGGCTTTTATAGCAGAAACAACTTATGAAGTAGTGCGGTATTACCGCCTCTATGCTGAAATACTGGGGCATACCCCCATCACCCATTTCGACTTCTGGCAAATATGCGGCATCCACTTCGCCGTTACGGTAAAAGGAGCGCTTCCGAACTTCATAGAATTTAACAGCCTCAATGTCCAGGAGATATTAGACAAGTATGAAAAGCTTAGCAAACAACGGGCGCTGCGTGAAAGCATCCCCGATTGGATGGATGATTACTGCAACAAAGAACTTCCCGAGGTCTGGGACGCTACATTGCCCGAGCTAAACAAACAGGCTAAAGTAGTGCTGCGCTGCAATCTCTTGAAAACAGATCGTGCATCGCTGCAAAAAGCCTTATTTGCCGAGGATATTGATACCGTAGCTGTTGGAACTGGCGATGCACTGGTGCTGAAGCGCCGTCAAAATGTTTTTAAATCTCAGGCATTTAAAGATGGCGGCTTCGAAGTACAGGATTACAGCAGCCAGTTGGTAGCGCACTTGCTCGCGCCCGCACCCGGAATGCGGGTTGTAGATGCCTGTGCAGGCGCGGGAGGAAAAACCTTGCACCTGGCAGCACTGATGCAAAACAAAGGCAGTATCATCGCGCTTGATACCCATGCATGGAAATTGGATGCACTGCGCCTGCGTGCCCGCCGTGCTGGTGTTTCCAATATCGACACCCGCCCCATTGAAAACAGCAAAGTCATCAAACGCCTGTTTGGCTCTGCGGACCGGCTGCTGCTGGATGTGCCTTGCAGCGGATTGGGTGTGCTGCGCCGCAATCCCGATTCCAAATGGAAATTGACCCCTGAAAACATAGAGCAGTTGCGCCAAACGCAACAAGAGCTTTTGCGCGGATATAGCCCCATTGTAAAACCTGGAGGAAAAATGGTGTACGCCACTTGCAGTATTCTTCCATCCGAAAACCAAGACCAGGTAGCCAGTTTTTTGAAAAGCGAGGCTGGCCAGGAATTTAGGCTGCTGGAAGAAAAACGAATATTGCCCCAGGATGAAGGGTTTGACGGGTTTTATATGGCCTTGATGGAACGTATTATACCTGACCCAAAGCCTGGAATAGCAATGGTTTAATAAGAGCATGTTTAAAAAAAAGGGACGTTTTGTCAAAAAAACGCCCCTTTTTCATTTTCTATCAAAGAAAGTGTTGTTTTTGGAACCAGTCTTTCTCCTTTCACTCAGAATCAACCTACTTTCGCCGCTCCTTCAACAACATCAAAAACCTACTAATCAACCAGGTTTTTGTACCCTAATTATGGCTGGAAAAAATTATTACGAAGAATCGCTCGAACTCCATCGGAAAAATAAAGGCAAAATCGAAGTGCGTTCCAAAATCCCGGTAAACACCATCGCGGATCTCTCCACGGTTTATTCGCCTGGTGTGGCCGCACCCTGCCTTGCCATCCACGAAAACCCCGACGATGTGTACACCTATACCATCAAATCGAATACAGTAGCGCTTGTTTCTGACGGTTCTGCGGTGTTAGGACTGGGGAATATCGGCGCCGCTGCCGCCATTCCCGTGATGGAGGGCAAGTGTATGTTGTTTAAAAAATTTGCCGACCTAGACGCTTTCCCCATTTGTTTGGATACGCAGGACACCGAACAAATTATTCAAACGGTGCGCAATATTGCTCCGGTTTTTGGCGGCATCAACCTCGAAGACATTTCTGCTCCGCGTTGTTTTGAAATTGAAAGTCGCTTGCAGGATTTGGGCATTCCCGTTTTTCATGATGACCAACATGGCACTGCCATCGTAACGCTAGCCGCGCTTATCAACGCAGCAAAAGTGCTGGGGAGAGACTTAAACGACTTGAAAATTGTCATCAATGGCGCGGGTTCTGCGGGCATTGCTATTGCGAAGCTGCTGCGTGGCTTCGGACAGAAGAACCCTAAAGTAGCGGTAAAACACATCATTTTATGTGACCGAAAGGGAATTCTTTGCAAAAACCGGGCAGATATCGCTGGGATATTGCACAAAATGGAGGCGTTGTTATATACCAACCCAGAAAGCAAACACGGGACCGTATTCGATGCCTTAGTTGGTGCCGATGTATTTATTGGTGTCAGCCAAAGTGGTTTGCTTAAGGCGGAGCATATCCGCAGCATGGCCAAGGATCCGATTGTATTTGCAATGGCCAATCCTGAGCCAGAAATAATGCCGGAAGAAGCATACAAAGGTGGCGCGGCTATTTTTGGCACCGGCCGCAGCGACTTTCCCAATCAAGTAAACAATGTCCTTGGTTTTCCAGGGATATTCCGAGGTGCCATGGACGCCCGTGCACCGCGCATAACCGTTAACATGAAGTTGGCTGCTGCCTTCGCCATCGCCAAGTACTTGAAAAATCCTGATCGGGAGCATATTATCCCGGCGGCGTTGGATAAGAAGGTGGCTACTGCGGTGGCTCGGGCGGTGTATAAAGCCGCTATGCAAGAGAAAAACCCCTAGCCCCGTCCCCCTTGTCGCCGGTCCTGAATCCTTTTTTGCCGGTTTTCCTGCAATTTTTTGATCAATGCTTCGCGAAACTCGCGCTCGGCCATGGGTATCTTGGCGATCTTGCGCACAGGTAAAACCTTGCGGAGTTTTTGATTGAGGTCTTTTTCCAAATCGAGGTCGCGTTGTTTGCGTTCGAAATAGCGCTTGATATGCTCCTCTACTTCGCTGTCGCTCATTTGGTCTTCTTGCTTGAGCGGATTGTACGACTGTTGCAGTTGTTCACGCTTGTCCAAAAACTCATTGTACAAAGGCCAAAAGCCTTGTGCTTCTTCCGGCGTTAGCTTCAATACCCTGGTAAAAACTTCTGCGCGATATTGCGCGAGGCGTTCGTCTCGCCTCTCGGGATCTATTTGTGCCATTGCCACGCCGATGCTGGCGTTGAAAATCAAGGCAAAAAGCAATAACTTTTTCATGGTGTTGTGTCTTTAAAACTATTGTTGTGGGTAAGTGCGGTAATAAATTTACAGGATTTCCTCCAATTCCTCCTCAGTCATGTCATTCAAAAGGTGCTCTACATCTTCAGGGGTAATTTCATCGGGAACGTTTGTTTGCTGTGGTGGCTTTTCTTGAATAGTAGGTGTCTGGTATTCGTTTTCTGTGGCTTCTGGAATCATGGCCAATTGGTCAACTTCTAAATATTGAACGTTTTCCAACAAATAAGCTTCAATTTCTTCATCGCTCAGCTCAATAGAAGCCGTGGTTTGATCCATTGCCGAAGCAGGCTTTAGAAACCAAACCGCCGCCAAAACCAAGGCGAACACGGCTGCCGCTGCTATGAGCATATAACCCATGGAAACCCTTTTCGCTGGCTTTTTCACAATTTTCAAAGGCACTTGCTGCGTCAGACCAAATGCTTCAATTCGATCCATGACACGCCCGTCGAAGGACTCAAAATAGCCTTCCGGCAATTTGAAGCTATCCTTTTGCGGTAGCTGCTTGAATACATCGGGTGCAATATTTTTAAGTTCGTCTTCCATAATAGGACAATGTTATTGGGTCGGTTAGGGTTAATCAGGTTCTTTAAATGCCGCCTCAATTTTTTTTGCGGCATGGTGATATGAGGCTTTTAATGCCCCTACAGAAGTGCCCAACAGGTTGGCCATTTCTTCGTAAGGCATTTCATCGTAATACCGGAGATTAAAGACAAGCTTTTGTTTGTCAGGTAGTTGCGCGATTGCCTTTTGCAATCTAACCTGTACCTCATCGCCATCAAACCACGTATCAGCCGTCAGACGTGCCGATATCAGGTTAGCAGATTCGTCTAAGGGCGAAGTTGCTTGTCGCTTCTTGCTCTGTAAAAAGGAGATTGCTTCATTGGTCGCAATACGGTACACCCAGGTATAAAGTTTCGACTTGCCTTCAAACTGTGCAATACCTTTGTAAATCTTGATAAATGTGTTTTGAAGCACATCATCAGCATCGGAATGCACCAGCACAATTCGGCGCACGTGCCAGTAGAGCCGCTCTTTATACTCCGCCATCAGCAGCCGAAAGCCGCGCTCGTACGTGTGCGCAGCGCCAAGCAATTCTAATATTTTTTCGTCTGAAGTGGGTGTAATCACAGCGGTCTGCAAGTCTCCGTGTTTGGAAATTAAGACGTAAAAAAAGCGTCAGGGTTTAATTTGCCCTGACAAAAGAAAGCAATTTTGTGGCGCAAGGAGAAAAAAGCATGTGCAATCTATTGTAAATCAATAAATTTCTTCGTAATTTCATGGAAGAAAGAAAGATAAGTAAAAGGGCGAGATTGTAAAAAGACAATGAAAATCAAGACGTTAGGTAAAAATTAGTTTGAACTAATTTTCGCCAAATACCTTATAAAAATGCCTTTGAAAAAATCAAGCGCATATTTAAAACAAATAATTTTACAAATGCCTCCATTACAAGTGATTGCTCTACTTTTGCTGCGTTTACATAATTTCGCAGCTTTCTGAAACGAAACCCTTTCAGCAAAAATCCACGAATAAGGTTCCAAAATGCTCAAACGCTTACACATCCGCAATTACGCGCTGATCGACGAACTCGAAATCAAATTCTCCAATCACCTCACCATCATTACTGGTGAAACAGGTGCCGGAAAGTCTATCCTCCTGGGAGCTTTAGGCTTGGTGATGGGCGAGCGCGCCGATTCAAAAGTATTTTACAACGATACCCAAAAATGTATCGTGGAGGCATTTTTCGAAGTTGGCGCCTACGATCTGAAGTCGTTTTTTGAGGAAAACGAATTGGATTACGACCAGGAAGTTGTCATTCGCCGCGAACTTTCTCCTGCCGGAAAAAGCCGGGCTTTTGTAAATGACACCCCCGTAAACAACCAGGTACTGCAATGCCTCACCGAATCACTGATTGACCTGCACCAGCAGTTTGACTTACTCGATATCCACAACGTCAATTTTCAATTGCGGATGATTGATGCGCTGGCAGACAACAGTACCTTGCTAAAAGAATACCAAATCGGGTACAAAACCTATGCGGCCGATCGAAAAAAGCTTGCCGAACTCATTTCCCGCAGTGAAAACGGCTCTAAAGAGATGGAGTTTTTGCGTTTTCAATTGGATGAATTGCTGCTGGCGGCACCAGTGGCAGGCGAGCAAGAAATGCTTGAATCCGAACTTTCCCGCTTGAGCAATGCAGAGGAGATCAAGCGCTCCTATACTATGGCCTATTCCTATATCGCTGACGCAGAACAAAACATTACAGGCCAATTACAGGAAATTGCGCGCAGCCTGGCACTTACGCGCAAACTGACACCAGAGCTCGCGTCTATGAGCGAGCGCATGGATTCCTTGATCGTTGATTTACAGGAGATTGCCAAGGATTTTGATCGTATTTCAGAATTAACAGAGCATGACCCGGAACGCATCAACGAAGTGCAGGAACGTTTGAATGTATTGTACAAGCTACAGAAAAAGCATGGCGTGGTTTCCATACCGGAACTGCTGCAAGTTCAAGAAAGCTTAGCGGCACAGACAGCTGGATTCACGGATCTGGGTGGCGAAATCGCCCGCCTGGAAAAAGCCCTCACAGCACAAGAGAAACAGCTCAGAAGCCTTGCTGCTACCTTGAGCAAGCGCCGCCGCAGTATACCGGCAGCATTTGAGGAAAAAGTGCATGGAATGCTGCACCAGCTTTCCATGCCCCATGCCCGCTTGCGGGTCGATATTGCAGACCTCACCAACCTCTCGCCTACTGGCACCGATGATGTGCAATTCCTTTTTGCCAGCAATATCGGTTCGCGCTATTTGCCCATCAAAGATGTCGCTTCAGGGGGCGAACTCTCGCGACTCACGCTCTGCACCAAAAGCCTGGTAGCAGATGCCATTCCGCTGCCCACCCTCATTTTTGATGAAATCGACTCCGGTATCAGCGGCGACGTTTCTTTAAAAATGGGTTTGATTCTCAAAGAATTGAGTGCACGTCACCAAGTGGTCAGTATTACCCATACCCCGCAAATTGCCGCCCGGGCAGATGCGCATTACTTTGTTTACAAAAAAGTGGCCGACAACCGGACCATCACCAATATCCGTTTGTTGGAACCCGAAGACAGGATTCGATCCATTGCGGTGATGCTGAGCGGGAATCCACCGAGTGATTCGGCATTGGCGACGGCAAGAGAACTCGTTGGATAGTGATGAGTTATGAGTGATGAGTGATGAGTGATGAGTTATGAGTTATGAGTTAACTAAGGACACAACGTGTTGACTATCTGGCCGGTAAGAAGGGATAAGTTCATTGGAGAAATAGTTGGATTTATTGCGTCAAATAATTATTGGATTGAGCGAAGTGAGTATTTGTCAACTTTTTTTTCAAGTTGACAAATTTGACTCAATTCCAAAATATAGTTTGAAATGCTGTTTTAGGCAACTCTAGCAATTGCCTTTCTTCTGATTATTTAGACCAAGAGCATCTCGCCGTTGTGGCGTTGTGGCGTTGTGGCGTTGTGTGATATTTTTTATGTCGTGGTCGTTTGCCGTTGTGTTCGAATTATATCCATTAGTGAGCTCTCCCTTATTTTGATGGGTCATCCCATATTTTTTTCTCCAAGACTTATATTGACTGCCAAGCAGTTATGTCATTTCGAGCGAAGCTAGGAACCTGAACTACAATATGAAATCGGGTTCCTCGCTTCGCTCGGAATGACACAACTGCTTGGCATTCTGTATGGAAATAAATTGGGAGAAATTGCTTTGTCAATTGTTGTTAGCTAGGTCTTAGTTCTTGAAATTCATTCAATTTTTTGGGAACTTATTAACTTGTATGAAAATTTGATTTCCTAGTTTCACGCAGGTTTTCTACATTGGACGCGTCAAACAATAAACTTGATTCAGCCTGCCCTTACTGCTGACTCAATTTTTCGTTTCTCTAAACACACAAAAAATTACCTGAATGAGCACAGTTACCCGTTTCCTACTCGCTATTTGTTGCAGCCTTCTTTGTTTTGCAAGCAGTATTTCAGCACAAAATCTGGCATTATCCACCCAAAATCCATCAGGGCTATATGTATGTGGCGTAGAACAACTGACCGTGACCATCCAAAATGCTGGAGGAAGTCCCGCTGCCACTACCCTGCGCCTGGGTGCCGTTTTACCCAACGGCATTACCTACGTGCCCGGTACCGTATCCGGTGCCACGGAGTTCAATATTACGAATTTAGGGGCACCAGTTTTTACCCTCAGCGATCTGGCGGGTGGCGCATCTGCTACGGTTACCTTCAGCGTTACCGCTGGCTGTTCCCTGGTGGATGCGATCAACGCTGGACAACAATTTTCCAACAGTTTCGCGGCAACGTATACAGGCGGTACAAAACAGCTGACCAGCAACAACTACATCGTAGAAACGGGCCTGGCCAATATCATTTCCGTGACACCTGCCACGATAACGGGCATGAAAGGGGATGTGATCATGCGGACCATCAAATTAAGAAATACCCGCCAAGGGCCCATTCAGTCCTTGAAATATCGCGACCAGCACCAGGCTGGCATCTCGATTGAATTGGTGGGGGCCATTAATCAGGTCGATAACGCAACCCTTTTCAGCGGAGACGTTCCTGGCGGTTTTTTCAATGCCTTTGGTGATGGCGACAACCTGCTTGAATTTGGCGATGGTGAAATCACCCTGATAGAAAAGGTAACCATCACCGATTGCGGCGTTCCTTCCTATACCGTTACTTCCGATATTATTATTGGCTGGGGCTGTGGCCCAACAACCTGCCGTACCGACAGCATACAGGCATACATCACCATTTTGCCTTCCAATCAAAACCCCAACCTCAGTTTTGAACCCATCTACAACAGACCGGTCAGCAATTGCGGCCAAGTAGGTACTGTGCAAGAGATCAGGATCACCAACAATGGTCAATTGCCCGCATTAAACGTGTTGACCGACCTATTTACACTAGACACGACCTACATGGGGTTTGATGTCAACTCCTTTGAGTGGAGCATTGACGGTATTACCTGGCTACCCGCTACAATTGTAGGTTCTGTGCCAACAACGTTAACCAGTTGTGGCCTGACACAATATAAGTTGGAAGTAATTTCCATTGTACCGGAGGTGCCTGCTGGCGCTACGGTCAGACTGAGATTCAAGTCCTATTTTTGCCAACCAACTTGCCTGGGGCTGTTTCCGAGGATGCGCTTTGGCTTCAGTTATAACAAGGCATGCCCAGCCAACGTGTCCACTACTGGCCTGCTCAATTATTTCCCCGATACCAGCTTCCTTAAAGTCACGTCGCAAATTAATTATGACATTGGACAGTGCCTGGAAGACGACTCTACTTATCAGCTTATTTATTGGGTGAAATCCCAGCGCCTTTTGGTGGATACCGGGGTATTGAAAGTGCTTATCCAACTGCCTTACGGTTTCGACTGGGATCCGAGCTGTGGCCTGAACCTTGGCGGACAAACGCCCCTGAGCTTTTCTACAAACATAGAAGCGAATGGCAGCACAACGGTCCAGGCGGTATTCAACCTGCCTTTTGCGCAGGATTCTGTCGGGGATGAAATTTGTATAAAATACCATTGTGAGGCTGGATTGCCTTGCGAAGCCAGTGTTCCCAATGTGCCGCCTCGGGGCATGGACTTCACCGTGTACCCGCCTCCGGCCGACTGCAAGGGCTGCGAGCTCAAAATCCGAACTTATTCCACCATTGCCTTGGATGCAAGCGTCACACCAGATTGCGGCATCACGGCATGTGATGAATTCACCATTGTCGTGGACGATGTCTGCAATGGCGGCGGCGGTGGTGGTGGTGGTGGTGGTGTTTGCGGCGGCAGTGCCGACTTGTTGATCACCATTGATTTTGACTCCTGGCGCGTCAATCGGGATTTTGAAGACAACAACAACGACAGGAAAGCCGATAGCGCCAACAAAGCCAATGCACCTGGAATACGGCTCGACCGCTTTATTACGGGCGACACCATGCGGAACCAATTGCAGGTAACCGTTATTGCAGGCTCCTTAGATGGGGTAAATTACCGCTTGTTTACGGAGTCCTTGATGTCGGATTTCACGAAATTAGGTGGCGATGCTTATGATATCCTGGAAGCCAAAAAGCTTTTTGTCAATTACGATACAACGGAATTTGCCGGGGGAAGGGTTATCATAAAAAAAGCAGGTGGACAAACGTTCACTTGCCCGATCAATACGCCAACCATTCGCTCCGACCAACATATCTTCAATGTAGCACAACCCAATATTCGGCCGCCGGCCATTGTGGATCAACTGGCCAGTATGTTTGACCAATTTAAGTTTAGTGTGCCAGATCAAATTGCGCTCGGATGCCTGCCTCCAGGTTTCACCATTACCGCTGGCGACTCTATTTTCCTGCAAACCGACTATAAATTCACCTACAATTTCACCCCTGCCGGTGCTGCCGAGCCGCCATTGGTCAATTTCAAAACATCGGTATGCGATCTGAGCAAGAACTACTCCTGGGAGTTGGAGAATTTCTGCACGGAAAAACCCATCCGGCAGTTCTCAGGCTTTTTAGAAGAAATCATCCCGGCGGCCCACCGGATTGAACCCTGCGATGTCTCCACAGAGATCACACCTTTTAGCTACAAAATTCGAATCGCCCGGGAGAACATGTTCCCCTTTGAGGTACGGCCTTTGTCTACCATTTTCGGGTATTCCTACAGCTTGCCTAATGCTGTCAATTTGTTGGAAACGAAATTGAACTACCTCCGGCTTCAGGAGAACGTGCCTTTATTTACCAATGAAGTGCTCACGCCTATATATGGCGGCGACTCCATTCGCCTGGACCTCTCTAGCTATTTTGGCAGTCCGATGGACGAAGGTTATGCCTTTGAGATCAGCACCAAGTTTGATACCACTTGTGGTTACGATGGCACCCAATTTGGCCGCACCAACTTGAGCGTACGGTATGCCAATGAGTGCATACACAAACCACAGAGCATCAACTATTTCATTGCCAACCCAAATGGGTACCAGAACGGCAGCCCCCAGATTGACTTTTTCAACATTGGTTCCAACGTTTATTCGATACCCACCAATAATGTTTTACTGAATTTTACCCTGCGCAACAATTCGCCCTTATCTGCGCCCAATTCCTGGCTTGTTATAGAATCTGGAAACAACCTGACAGATGTAGAGCTTTTCTATGTCAATCCGCCGAATTTAATTCCCGTGACACTGGTTGGGGGAGTATACCAACTGGGTGATCTGGGCGCATTTGATCAGCCCTTTTTCAGGGTAAAAGCCAAAAGTGTCAGCTGTAGTAATTTCAAGGTAAAATACAGATTTGGCTGGGGATGTACACCTACTTATAACGATCAATCAAAGGCTTGTGGAGAGTTCTCTGGAACCATTGAAATTAGGCCGCAGCCACCTGAATTAGAATTGGTTATCATAAAAGAGCAAACATCCATCCCGTTCTGCGCACCTTCAGACGATTTTGAATTTGAAATCGCCAATGCCAATGATGGATCGGCGTACAATGTGGTGCCAACGGTAAAACTTCCCACCGGCATTAGGATAGAACCTGGCAGTTCAAGGTTGTCCTTCCCTGCTGGTGTCGGGGCGCTGGTGCCGATGCCTGACCCAGTTCAGCTGCCGGGCAATGTTTGGCAATTTAATCCGCAGGCAGTTTCTCCCTTACTGACACAAAACGGTTTGGTTTCCTTCGACCAGGAACCCCTAAATGCCATGCGTATACTGTTTAAAGTGCGTGCAGATTGTGGCGCTGTGGCCAATGCCCAACCTGTTTACGGGGCTGAGGCGGTGCAACCATGCGGTATTTCTTCTAATAAACTGCGCAAGCCAGGCAAGCCAATTGGCATCAATGGCGTGAACGCCGTCAATTCCGCCGTATCAAACCTAAACTTTGCCAACCCGCCCGGCGTGACGGGTTGCGGGCAAACGGTCGTGCTTACAGCCAGTATTTTGTTGGAAGGCACCCCTGGAGCAGGCGACAGTATTTACATCTCTTTGCCAGCCGGCACCTCTTATGTGGGTGGTTCTTACACCCCTGGTGCAAATGCTCCAGCAGGACCACCAAAAGTGAGTGGACTCAATTTGCAATTGCCACTGCCCACCAACCTGGGCGCCAATACAATTCTAAATTTCACCTTCAGTATACGCTACGACAGCCCTGCTGGTTGCGCCGACAAGTTTGTCACCTTGCAGACCAGGGAAAAATCACAGGCGCTTTGCGGCAACACCCCTTGCCCCGTGTACATCGCTACCAGTGAAGCCCTGTTGAATTTGAACGTTCAAAACCCGGAGCTTCAATTGAACAACTTCCTGTTGCAGACACCAACGGGTGGACAAACAACCTTCTCTGCCAACCTCGAAAACGCCGGAACTGCCACCGCCACGAATCCTGTGGTGCAGCTCTACCATGATGTAAATGGCAATGGTGTAATTGATCCAACAGATCCCTTGGTAGCTACGGTCAATCAAAATGGCACGATCTCTCCGGGAGCCACTGTTGGTATTGGTGGCAATTTAACCCTGCCTGCCTCTGCGTATTGCGACCTCATCGCGTTGATACCCGCTGCTGAAAACTGCGCCTGCGCCGACAGGATATTCCCCTTGGGCGGCAATCAGGTGGTGACAAAAGGCATCGGCTTGTGCGACTTGCAAACGGTTGCCGTTGGCACGGACAGCATTGCCGGCAATACCTATACCTGGCAAACGCCGAATGGCATAAACTGCATCAATTGTGCAAACGTGACCTACACACCCGGTCCGGGTGTAGCACAAGGCGATTTGGTGACCTTAATACTGCTCGAAAAATCGGGCGATTGCACCATTGAACGGCGCTTCGACATACAATTTGGCGGCAATTTCGGCCTCGAAAGCAGCGAACAAACCGTTTGTAAGGGCCAATCTGCCACGCTTGAAAGTACCCCCGGTGGCGTTAGCTACAATTGGACAGGTCCTGGAATTACCAATCCAAACCAACAAACCCAGATCATTACGCCAACCGTTACTGGCTTGTATCAAGTGACGGTCACCTTTGCGGGCGGCTGTACGGGCACCGGGACAACAACGGTTTTTGTCAGTCCATCTGCTGTTACCGAATTCAATAAAATGACCTGCTCTGGCATTCCAATTGATGTTTTTGCAGACTTGAGTACGGATGTCCCAGGTGTTTATACCCGAAAATACACCGCATTCAACGGCTGCGACAGCGTAGTGACCGTCACCCTCCAGGTGCCTCCGATGCAGACGGAAGAGACAAAGTTCATTTGCCAGGGCGACAGTATCGTGGTATTTGGGGAAACCTTTAAAACAGCAGGCGAGAAATGCGCGAACCTGGCATCTTCAACGGGTTGTGACAGCACCCACTGTGTGACCATACAAGTGAATCCCAATCCAAATATCCCGATGCAGGATTCGGTGATTGTACAGGCGGGTTCAGAAATTACCCTTGATGGCCCGAGTGGATTTGCCACCTACAATTGGTCGCCACCGGGAAGCCATCTTTCCTGCACCAATTGTGAGGATCCAATCGCTACACCGGATTCCACCACTGTTTTTGTGTTGGCGGTTACGGACGGCAATGGATGCCGGGACACGGTAGGTTACCGGGTTGTCACCTGCGATATTGACAAGTACATCAATGAAATACCCAATGCCTTCACCCCCAACGGCGATGGTGCCAACGATACGTTCAGCGCCATTGCGCGAGAAGGTGCTGAAATGGTGGTTTCCCTGGAAGTGTACAACCGTTGGGGTATAAAAGTGTACGAAGGTTTTGGGAAGGATGCCGCCTGGGATGGGCGTATTAAGGGACAGGCAGCCAGCTCTGATGTGTATGTGTACATCCTGGTGGCAGAGTGCAACGGCCTTTTAAGGAAGAAAAACGGTGAAATAAACTTACTGCGATAAAATATGCGAATCATTGGCAACATAGAACACGCCGCCTTGAAAATTTCGGTTTTTAAGGCGGATAACCGTATCAGTGTAAAATTTGAAAATGCACTGTACGAACAAACCTTCAAGCTGGGCGACGATGAGCGCTTTAACAACCTGGAAGCGGTGCAAAAACTCGTGGATGAAACGATGATTGCCGATGTGCTGGCGGGGTTTCAGCAGATGCACGCGACGCGGATGGCGGTTTTGGGGCGGGCGTTTCCGGTGAATGAGACGGAAGTGTTTGAGGAGATTATTTGAAGGAAGTAGCCTAGTGCCGCGTCTAATGGTGGTGCCGCATCCCGCGATTTCGGTATTGGGTATCTTGCATGAAGCAGGAGCGTAATGCCAAATTTAAGTTGTCCTACCAAACGAGCGTGTCATTCCGAGCGTAGCGAGGAACCTGATACCCCCTTCCCCCAGGTTCCTCGCTACGCTCGGAATGACACGCTCGTTTGGTATAGGTGCGCTTACCTCAGATGGCACCATTGCATGGAGCAGTGCGGTGAATGGGGGACAAAGAATTCGGAAAATCGGGCTAGTGGGCCGTCAAGTCAGTTTCGACGGGTGAATTACCATCTATCTGAGCAAAGGATCTGAACATGCGCCCAAATTTGTCAACATGAAAAAAATGTTGACAAATGCTCACTCCGCCGCCA
>Ga0105055_10003269_pt1 | contig 24607 bp, 16 predicted proteins | sample BON03_FD_78090 | JGI IMG/M metagenome (GOLD analysis project Ga0105055, IMG submission 78090) | Freshwater microbial communities from Lake Bonney liftoff mats and glacier meltwater in Antarctica - BON-03 | ecosystem: Environmental > Aquatic > Freshwater > Ice > Glacier meltwater | place: Lake...
CAGGATCCTGATGTTGGCGCTATTGTCATTACCGGAAGCGAGAAAGCATTTGCTGCAGGCGCTGATATCAAGGAAATGCAACCGATGGACTATGTTAGTTCATATACGCAGAATATGTTTGCTGATTGGGCGAATCTATCCAAGATTCAAACCCCTACCATTGCAGCAGTTAATGGATTTGCTCTGGGAGGTGGTTGTGAATTGGCGATGCTGTGCGATATTATCCTTGCAGGGGAAAAGGCCAAATTTGGACAACCTGAGATTAAATTGGGAACCATTCCTGGTTGCGGGGGGACGCAAAGGCTTATCCGGGCTGTTGGGAAGTCAAAGGCCATGGAACTTGTTCTGACAGGCAATATGATGTCTGCTCAAGAAGCTGAGGCCAAGGGACTCGTTGCCCGAGTATACCCAGCTGACATGTTGGTTGAAGAAGCGTTGAAGATGGCAAGACAGATTGCTGGATATTCTAAACCCATTGTGCAAATGGCAAAGGAAGCAGTGAATGCATCTTATGAAATGACTTTGTATGAAGGCGCTCGTTTTGAGAGAAGGATATTTCATAGCACATTCTCAACTGATGATAGAAGAGAAGGCATGACTGCTTTTGTTGAAAAGCGAGAAGCAAAATTCACTCACAAGTAAAAAAGTATTTTATTCAGTTATTGATTGATCGTCCATTTGAGGAGCTTGTTGCAGGAAGATCATCATTTGGGCAAACTCGGGCAATGACAAGAGCCTATCACCGTCGTCGTCACCAGTACTGAGGTATGCTGACACCGCAACACGGGAATTGCCTTCAGCAAATCCTTTTGGAAATTGTTCAGGATGTTTCATTAAGCCTTCTCGCAGCTCCTGGTGGCGTACTTTACCAGTATGATCAGTATCACATATCAAGAACAGTCGAACAATGTAAAAGTAACTTTCGAATTCACTCAAAGATATTTTGGAATCATGGTCCGCGTCAGCCAAATTGAAAAATTGATGCATCATTCTGTCGGATAAAGCAGGAAGAGCTTCTGTAAGTAAAGGAGAGTTGTTCACAGCATCCAACCACTCATCAATGTCGAGCTTCCCATCTTGATCACCATCGGATCCTTCAATGATGCCATTAAAGATGGCTTTGATTTCACCAAGTTCGCCTTTAACAGCTTCTTCCTCTTCTTCTTGTTCCACTACTACTTCTATTGGTGGTTCTCTTGATACACGTTTACGGGTAAGGATGAAGTCCTTCAAAGGGTTCTTTGCAACTTGCGACGTCAGTAACTTCTCAGGTCCGTCTCGACTGTAAGAGACTTGACCCCCGATGAATTCTGTAGTGAATTCTGCAGTTAACGCATCGTCTTCTTCTTTGGACTCCGTTTTAACATATTTTCCTTCTTGACACTGTTTGTTACTATGACAGAAAATACCACTTCCAATTGGTTTTCCATCTTCAAATTGACCGTTGTAACTTGATAAATCAGAACGAATCCACTTGCCACGAACACATTCATTGTCCACCCAATTCCCTACCAATTGGCTGCTAGCAAAAACGTAGGCGCCGTGTCCGTTTCTCTTATCGTTGGACCATTCTCCACTAAACACATCTCCGTTTGTGAACCTCAATGTGCCTTGGCCTTGTCTTTGGTTGTGGTCCCAGAAGCCCTCGTAAATATCCCCAGTAGCATACTTGCACACGCCATATCCACTGCGCTCACCATTAACGTATCGGCCTGAGAAATGAGTGGAGGTGTCGTCTTCGTGTACCCAAGTATATTCTCCAACCCCATGTTTCTCGCGCTGACTGTTGAAGTGCCCTACGAAGCAGTCTCCGTTACTGTAGTTTACCTGCGCCTTCCCTTCACGTAGAATCCATGGTTCTGTCTCTTTATGACCGTCAAGGTAGGTCACGGTATATTCCTCCATATGTAATTTGATTCAACTTTGTAACGGATCGAAAAAAGAGTTGTATTAGTGGAAATTCTACTATGCGCCGGCCTCGACTACCCATCGATGAAAACAAGAGAGGACTGGCACAGGTAGCAGTAGAGGATGATAATAGAGACCTTCTAGACCTTCTCCTGAAATACCAAGTTGACTTATTCGTCAATGATGCAAACGGACTTACTGCTTTCTCAAGTGCATGTGCCCTCGGTCGAGCACACTGTTTACGTATGATGATCCGTCATTGTGGGATCCCTAGGGAAGGGTGTCTTGCTATTGCTGCTAAGAATGGACGCGTAGGATGTGTTGCGCTTCTATTGGCTCATGGAAGCAATCCTGAAGAACTTGAAGGGGTTGATGTGAATCCGGACATTGCACGTCTCGCTTCCATTGCCCGTGAAAGCGGTACAGGCAAAATATATTTAATTATTCGATGGGAGATATTGCGACGCATTTCTCGCAATCCAAAAACAGATCTTGCACGCGCTACGAACCTCCCTGGGGATACATGGGATCACATTGTATCCTACATGTATTAAGTTCTCGATTCCCTTCACAAACTGGCTTTAAAAAATCAAAGTTAAGTATATATAATTAAAACAAATCATAGGGTAGGATGTATGGCCAATTCGAATATGATGTAAAGAACATACAAAAACATGAAGAACCATCCGAGTCCTCTTCCAAGCTGCATCTTCCGAATGACAAGCGCAGCAACAAGTACCACCACCACGCCAAACAGAAATCCAATTCCAATCCATAAATCATCTACCATAACTACCGTTGATTTGCCATATACCCAAGGTGCAATCATCCACGGAAACCCCAAACCCATGAGGATATCAAAGACGTTGCTTCCAATCGAATTAGCTACTGCCATGTCACCTTCTCCTTGACGAGCTACAATGATGGAACTTATAGCATCGGGTACACTTGTACCTGCTGCAAGAATAGTTAATCCCATAGCAGCTGGTGACAACCCGACAATATACCCGAACTTGGCACCTGCGAAAACCAGAAAATGAGAAAGAAGAGCAATCCATACAATACACAGAAGGAAACAAGTCCAATATCCCAGTTTTCTATTCTCTATTTCTCCATCTTTATCTTCTCGGAATATATCGAAATTGCAATCAGGGACACTGAATCGAAATAGGACATTGAATGGATAACATAGACAATACCATACACGGGCTTTCCACATTTCTTTCCAATTGCCACAGCAAGATGACGGGGATTCGGCTACAGGCCATCGCAACGGTTCCCAGTAGTCTGTTGAGATTTCTTCTTCAACTTCCTTCGGAACTACAACCGCCTTTTCTGTATCGCTGTCACTTTCAGTCGACGAAGTTGTCTCATTATTAAAATTCTGACTAGCTCGTAAAGCTGCTGAAGAAAGAAGTTGGGACCCCCTTGCAGACAGTCGCGCACTGTTTCTGAAACTAGTGCCCACGCCCCATCCTGCCCTATTCTTGCTTCTTCGCAATGGGTTCGATCCAAATAAATGGGTTTCATCTTGCTCCTTCAAAGGGCTTTCCAGTACCATGGAATCGCTACCATGTCTCTCCAGCCTGTTAATTTCTAACTCAGCAGCAGTCTCCACAGCACTCGAGGGTCTTGATGTTTCTACAGTATGTCTTACTTGAGGCCTTGCTATCACGATCGAAACATCATGCTCTTCAGCACCATCGATTGATACTTTTGTTTCTTCAATGACCTCTGGTGCATCTTCCTCCATCGACGGTTCCTTCTTTTCTGATTCAATTCCTAATTTATCATCGACCCAGATAAAGAATTTTCCGTTAATTGTCATGAATGCAATATACAGGAAATACAACGATAGGAGAATCAGACCTTCCCACCATTGAACAGCCCCGTCAAAAACAACTGCCGTAAGCGCGCAGATAGAAATAACGTAAAATGAAACATCTCTTGCCAGTGGTCTCCAATTTAAATGCAAAACTTCTCCAGCCATAATTGCAGATAAACCAATAATCATCAGAATATTGAAGATGGCAGACCCGATGATAGTACCAACTCCTACACTTTTGGGTGGGTCAGCAAACACATTATCTGCAAGAGAAACAAAGAATTCAGGTGCAGAGCTTCCTGCTGCCATAAAAGTGGCCCCCGCAACATCAGCAGAGAGATTCAAGCCGTCGCTAATCTTCTCTAGAGATGCAACAAAGTAATCGTCACATACGATAGCTAGCCCAAGAAACAAGTATAATAGAATTATAATGTATACCAGTGCACCTCCGACGCCCTTCTCCCAGTCAGCTAAGCACTCTGCAGCACCGTTTCCTCCTGGCACTAGATGCGATACAAACAACCACGACTGTTCACACATTTCACCATCCAGTGTCATGCATGTGTCGTCACTCTTGCAACATGCGAAAGTATACCCATCAGGATTGGTACAGTTTCCCCCACAAAAAGAAGAATAGAAAGGTTGTTCACAACTGAACTCATCCAATGGGAAAGGATCTGCTTCGCCAAGTTGTCTCCGATTACTATCATCTTTGGTCACATACCCCATCATCCATAGACAACCGAGGCATGACGCAATAGAAATGAGTCGAAGTGATTTGTCCGCCTTGCGCCACCTTGCAGGCGTTTTTAATTGAACTGGAAGAAGAATATTCACACCCTACAGTATTCGGTAAAAGACGCTAGTCACTATGGTACTGAGTGACTAGGGGAAACAAGAAAATGACATCGTAGATAAGCAGTAGTCCAGTTAGTGTTTATTCCGGCTCTTTCCTATATTAAATCGGCCATTTACCAGTATTTATGAATAAAGAAGTAAGGGTGTGTTCGCAAACGCTGGAACTTTCTGTTTCATCAAAATAATCATAACCGAAATCTTGTGCCCCTTTCAAAATAAATAAAAAGAAGAAATTAAGGATTTTCCGGTTGAGCGTGCCTTTCCACAAGATCTACATGATTTTGAAGAACTGAAATCCGTTTTTTCAAGTGATCCAAGTCCGATTTATCTTCATAGAGTCCTTCATCAGATAAATTATTCTCCAATGCATCGATGACGGCTTCCTTGCGTTTTGTGTGATGGAGTATACCATGCCCAATCCTTACAAGCCGCCACAAACGAGCGAAAATAAGAAGACCCGCGGCTGATGACTGATTGGAAGAGTTATGAAGTATCACCTCAAGAACGATGGAAAGTGTGATGATTGCTAAATCCATGATGTTAACCAAACTTCGAAAGAATTGAAAACGCAAGCAATAGAAGAGAAAAAACATCTCTAGTTCAAATAATCCTAAAATAGAGAGTTCTAAGATATATAGAAAGGAATGAATGTTGTGAATTTCGTGAGGAAACGGTAAACATGAAACCGTTTCCTGGTTCGGACATTCAACAGCTTGAAGCACCACGTCACAAGGTGGGAAATGGGCGTCTAGAAATACAACTGTGAATAACGCAACCATATCCAACAACAATAGAAATGCCAGGAAACCTTGAACCCTTCTACTTAAGATACTTCGTATGCATCTTCTACGGAAAGAACCCTCTTTGGCTCTAGAATCAACCTAGAAATAAGATGTTACATAAATAAATGAATTAATGTAGATGACTTACATAGTCGACCTCTTCTACCTCATTCACGTGCAACCTACATCCCATCTTCAATTGTTCGAGTGCACACCTCTCAAAAATAATTAGTACCGGGGAGTATCAAAGTACTAAAATCATGAATCACGATATCCTGGCTTTGCAGCAGGAGTTGGAGGATGCTCAACGTATGACGGGAACATGTAAAATATCGGAGCGAAATGCAATGCAATTAATTCTAAAACTGCGGGACCTCGGTAAAATTGACGTACGTCCTAACATACGCACTCACACTGTTTGCTTATCAATGGTGTAGGTTGTCCATACTTTAACTGGCAACGAATTTCTTACCCTTCCAAAACTTAAATCTGAAATATTTAAAACAATAGAAGATCGCAGAGGCAGAACTCGGTAAGATATTGTTTAATCTGAAAAATACACGCTTTAACTTGAGCAAGGATCGACTGTATTGCTGCTTGTTTAAACATCGAGTCAGGAACTATCGATGCAATAGTTCATGAATTAGAATCTTCGGAAATGAGGTTGTTGTTTGGATCTGAAGTTGTTACCGCAACTCACATGAAGTCACTTATTCAAGAAATTGACGAGAAGCTGCAAGTTGTGGGACACATGACTTTGGTTGATATTGCAAGCGAACATTCTCTTCCAGTTCCATTTTTAACCGAGTATATTTCTACAGGCACGTTTATTTTGAAAAACGGATGTCTGTATTCTCCTAGTTTTCAAAAAAGAATCAATGCAAAAGTGAGAGGAGCGCTTGCTGGTGTTACACGGCCGGTCTCTCTAGCAGCTGTTTCGAAGCTGATCAATGTGGTAGAATTAGATCGTACTGTTGAAGATCTGATTCGGGCAAAGATACTTGTTGGGACTTTGAGAACAGGTGAATACGTACCGGCATTGTTTACAGCGATGCAAAAACAGGAGATTGATGATTCATTGCGGCATAAAGGTTATTGCTCCCTTAAAAACTTTGCTGTGATCAATTTGAATTCAAAAAAAGCCCTTTCATATGTGCAAGACACTTGTGGGACTGCGGTTTTATTACCTACTCGAATAATAACTCAGGGTTTCATGGATAGTTTGATATCGTTACTGATATTATCAGAATCTTCTGTTATAGATGTTCGAAACATCGCCCCAGCTGAATTCTCTATTTCTGATAGTGCAACTATTCTTGATTATTGCATCGCGAATGCACCTTTTGACTGTATTGTATGTTGCGATAAAACTGTTGCATTGAAAAGAGTTTATTTTCAACTTATCGAATCTGCTTGCTTAGAATTCTCAAAGGAACAAGCTGAACTACAATTCAGCGAAGAAGGCGAGGAGAATTTGCTGGAAAACCTTTCAGAATTCATACAAATCAATTTTTTGGAGCTGGAGGAAGCTGTAGCAAACCAAAAACTTGTTGCTGAAGTGGCTGAGTTACTGATGGAACAATCACGGCGCATTTTTTCGAAAACCATTAGCGAGTTGTCGTTAGTTTCAAAGTATGGAGAGGTTGGATTACGACGCAAAAAGCAATCTGAATTGGGAGACTTGTTTTCTACTCTCTTTATGGAAGTTATGTTTTTGTACAATCAGGTTTTGAAACTCTCTGAAGAGTCAAGTTTTATATTGAGCCTTATCAAAAGACTCGTGATTTACTCCACAGGTTGCCTCATCGAGCACCAATGCTATATCTTTGACATTAATACCGTGGATGATACTGGTATTCCAGAATATACAGGTATTGCAGGCAAGCATTCAAAGCAGATCTGGTACTCGGTGAAAGATCTTCAGCTAGTGATATCTCGATTTCCTGACAAAACTTTGAGGAATTCGATTTCGGATTTGTTAAATTCAAATAATCCTGAAAGTATCTCCGAATTAAGTGAGCAGATTGAAACGTTGCAAGGTTTGGGCAGAGAATGTTTGTTTGTGATACGTAAAGAGGATAAAAAATACACCAAACAGATGATTCAAAATCACCGCCAGGCTATCCTGGCCGTTTGTAATACCATTAGTGATGGCCCTTCCCTCCATTTCTATGCAACTGCTCTGTTGTTCCAGATATGTCACAACTGTGTTATCCCGGCGTTCCTCGCTAATCCTCTTTCAGAAGCCTCGTTGAAGTTTTCCAAAAATCTGATTCCTCGTTTAGATTTGAAACTTGGTGGTTCCTGGACTTCACTTTCGAATTGTTTGTTATCTGATTTTCCAGATGAAAGTTGCTTTTCTAATGTCCGACAGCTACTATCGTTAAAGGATCCCACAAAAGGATAATTTTATAATTAAGAAGAAATTTATTGGTTTGCGATCGCTGATGCATAGGCTGTGTACGCGCCTTGGTTTAAGAACGTGGCTACTAATTGTCGTCGATCAAACCACCTCCCATGCAGGGCACTTGCAGCTGCCTGTGATTGGGCCACGGTCCCAAACTCCAAGAAAACATTTCCTTGACTGGTTTTATCAATCTTGCATGAAATAACTTTCCCATATTTGGAGCATTCGTCCTTGACCTCGTCTTCGATCTCCTTCTCCCAGCCAATTTGAGTCTCTTGAGACGGATCGAACATATTTTGGACCATAATCCACACAGATATTTCCCCATGGACTATATCTACTTCCTTCGCTGCTGGTGGAAGTATTGAAGACAAAATTTCACTTCCTGCGCCTCCCGCTAGGTTTGACATTAGTGTCGCTCTCGTTTCAGGTGTCATCGCGATGCCTCCATTTCCCTGCATATCACGACTGTCATCATCCAAGCGCCAAGATACCTTTTCATTTGCGTGCTGCTCATCTCTCTGGCTCATTTTCACATTCGGTTTAATTCCTTTGATGGATTGGTAAGGGAGTGATGATAAAGCGGTTTTAGCCTCTGACGAAGTAGAAAACGTGACCCAAGCAACACCTTGAGATGAATTTTGAGGATAGTATACTTGATATACATTGCCAAATGCTGAGCAAATTTCTCGAATATCTTTCTCCGTTAAACTGCTATCCAATGACGAAATCGCAATTCGGTTGTTTTCAATTCGGTTGTTTTCGTTGCTGCCTTGAAAGTGCGACGTCAATTGCTGTTCTCGTTTCTGCATTTTGTGTGTAAAATTCTTCTCTGCCTCACTTGCTTTTACAACAACCGGAAATCCTTTTTTGCCGTTCCGAAAAATGAAATTTTGGTTGGAAAGCATCAATGCCAACGGGATATCTTCGATTGTTTTTAGCTCCACATACGCGATACCTTTTGATCGCCTGTTGTTCCTATCTCGAAGGACATTCACCGATTTCACTTTACAAACAGCTGAAAAGAATTTCTTAATGTCCTTTTCTTCAGCCTTCATTTGAAGTTGAGTAATGCAAACCGTGCGACTATCGCCTATTCATATGAATAGTTTGTTAAAACACTACAACATTCAATCACAATCAACTAACTTACGAGATAATTCCTCTAGTTCTCTTTTCTGTTGAAGGGCTGAAGCGGAAAGTCCTTTTTCACTGTCTTCAGAGAGGCTTCTTTTTTCTTTTCTTCTACTCTTGTGTCTCCCAGCACTACTGCTACTACTGCTGCGACTGTCGCGTCGACGCCCTCTGCTGTGACTCCTTCTTCGTCTCCTTCGCGGGGCTGGACTCACCGACCTACGACGAGATATGTCATCTGCCTTTCTAATGGCTACGTTGGCATCACTTACCGAGTTCATTGACTTGCCACAAGAAAAAAATAGAAAGTATCAAGTACCGGTATCAATTAGAGGTACTAAAGAGAAAGATCTGTGGGGATGTCGACACCGGACACTTCGAGTACTAAACCGAAAGGGAATGAAATTGAATCTACTACAAAATCAGCTAGTTATCTATTCACTATGTTGACTCTCTTGGTTGAACACAAGAGGAATGAATATGTAGAGAAAGCTGGTACAGATTCAAAAGTGAGTTCGATGGTAGCTTACCTAGCAACTAATCCTGATCAACTTGATAAGAATCAGGAAGCAACAGTTGATAAACAAGCAATTGATGATGCCTTTAATATTCCTTTATCTGAGCTTGAACCGTTGCGTCGTTTAAAACTCTCGCAAGTGATGTCGAAAAAGGATCCGAATAAAGTGTTGAGTTGGATTCGAATCAGCGGTTTCTCTGCAGTGTTTCAGCTTCTTAAAAGTTATGTAGAACGACGGAATCGTTTGTTAAGGGATAAAACAACTTTGGTTACTCCAGCCAAACAAGTGAAGTCAAAGTCCAAGAACAACTCATCAGCTAATAAGTCATCAGCAAATAAATCATCTGCATATAAACCATCTGCGAATAAACCATCTGCAAATAAACCTTCGACTCCATTTAGTCCTGGATTTGCGTGGGCTTCCTATCAAAAATCTCCGGAACCGTCGGCATTGCCTATTCCTTTGTTTCTATCAAAAGGAGGAGAAAAGAAGCTAGGAATCCCTCCTCCACCACAAAATGATATTATCTATGAAAAAATTGTATTGTCACAAGAACAGCAAGCTGCACAACACCTTAAAAGTCTCTTAGGAATTAATTAGTTTTTATTTATAAACAGCACCCTTGTGACTAGGAATTATTAATTCGTTTTTATTTATAAATAACACCTTATCTACCTTTTGACTTTGATCGACGAAGAGATTTTCCCGAAGACTTTTGTTTGGACAATTTCTTTTCGGGTGCAATCTCTTCCTGATTATTCCCACCGGTAGTATTTTCAGTGGTATTGGGAGAAAACAACTTTTCTGCCAACCCAACTTTCCGATAGAGTAAATTCTGTACCACCTTAACTTGAACCTGAATCAATCTTTCTTTTTTATGCATTGATTTGCTAAATGTAGCAGTATATTGTTTGCCTTCCTGTTTATTCTGCTCCAACTGTCTCCGAATCTGTGTTAACTCCACTAGAAGTTGGTTTTTCCTTATTAGAGCTTCATCCACATCTTTATTATCAGCTATATTTTTCAGTTCATTTTCGACGCGATTATGCGTGTCTAGCATTTTTTCCCTCTCTTTCATCACCTCTTTCCGAGCACGAACAAGCTCACCACACGCTTGGTCATGTTTCGATGCCATGCCTTTAAGCTTTGATTTTTCTACTAAGATCTTCTCCCCTATTGAATTCAGTTCCAATCGAGCAGACGCAGCGGGGATCTTTTTTAATAGTGTTATTGCCTGTTCTACATGAATCCATTGTCCATCATCCATTTCAAACCGTTTCCTTCAACGGATAAATGGAAAACTAAAAAAACATTTTTTTATTGTTTTTTCAGTTTATTGGTGGAGAACATGTCAGGTCCAGTAAAAGGTGTAGCGAGACTGTTGGTACCTGCCGGAGGTGCTAAACCATCACCAGCAATTGGTCAGGCACTGGGTCCACTGGGTGTAAATATGATGGAGTTTTGCAAAGTAAGTGTTCCTATTCTCGATCTATAAACATGTTTTAAACAATACCAAGGCGTTCAACGCGAGAACGGAGGCTATCAAAGCTGAAACTCCTGTACCAGTTGTATTGACTGCCTTCAATGACAGGACTTTTACATTTGTAACAAAGGTAGGTGCAAAATTAAATTCCAGTTTACTGAAATTAATATTTGGGATAAGACACCACCTACCAGTTGGTTCGTGAAAAAGGTAGCCGGTATTGAGAAAGGCGCTGCTAAACCTGGATCTGGTAAGTGAATTATCGATTTTTTAATCCAGTGCTGATTTCTTTTCAGAGGTTGTGGCAACCATATCTTTAAAGCAAATTTATGAGATAGCTATAGTAAAACAGGTCGATCCTGGCTTAGCAGATAAACCTCTTCGAGGAATATGCAAATCAATCATAGCCTCTTGTGCCTCAATGGGAGTCAAAGTTGCCAACGTATAGTTTATATTAGAAATATTTTTATAATAATAAATGAAGAAAGGACCTCGAACCTATTTTTTTTTGAAATTCCCGGTTGTTTCGGTTGTGGATTCTAGATCCTGAAGATGACATCACGTCTTGACGATTTACTGCCTGTTCAAGTACTGGTATTCAATGTGTCACACGTGGATGTTTTATTGGACGTTACAAGAGCACTCTCTTTGGAACCTCATATCGCTAGACCCAAGTTCAACAGGTTTTACCCATTAAGCCTGAAACTTCAAAATGCCGTGACTGAAATGACTGACCTGCTGTATACAGAGACATTTGAGGAGCGAGGGTCCATCAATAGTGATGCAATGGTACCTGTTGGGTTTTGTCTGCGTGATTCGCCAGTGACTGGGGAAAGTTGGGGGAGTTTTCATTTAAAAGATCAGATAGTTGCAACTAATGAAGAGATGCCTTTGGTATCTGCAGTATACTTTCCTCTCATATCTCAAATTTTATTCACCTGGAATAGGATTGATAAAATGACCCAAGTGAAACATAGGAAGGTAGTTATGCTTCTCTCAGGGGCGGGGACTCCAAGAGACCCGAATGTGGATATTTTCAGTAACTCCACCAAACGAGCCGCGGAGTTGATCAGTTTGTTTATTTCAAGATGTTATCCAGGTACAGAAACTATTTGTCTTGATTCTGGTCTTGGAGTATTTCACTATGACAAGAATATCCAGTATTGTTCTGACACCGTATTACCAGCTGTGGAAGCAATACGACATCCCCTTGTGTCTAGATACGGCAACGAATGGAGAAACAATCTTCAAATTACAATATCTCTAACAGATGGTTCCCCTGCTAGACTTGCCGCAGTCAGTGCTGCATTAAGAATATTTAGACCCAACTATTTGCATATGTGGCAACTGAAAACGTTTTGGTTTGAACGTAAATTTTTCGATGGAGATCTGCAATATGAATCATTTGACTCTATGGAGACAAGACCGGCAGTTCTTGTGGAGGACCTACAACCTCAAATAGCATTACTGGTTGAAGAAATCATTCAGCACAAACTGAACTTTGAAGCCCAAAGAGACTCGGGCAATGTGAGTGAATTAGAATCCTTTTGGCTCCGAAAAACCAAAAAAGTGGTTCTCTCAGTATTGATGGTCCAGAAACCAAATGAAAACACCCCTCGTTTTTTCAGAGGAATGAATTTAGAAGTGTCGATGCCCACGGGCTCACTTTGCTCAGAAAGAAATGTTATCGGAACAGCGTTGGCTTCGGACCAGAGTCTCACCCGCAAAGATCTTTGCAGCATAGCTGTACTGAGTATGACACTGAACCCTCATCAGTCGCCGAAAGCCTCTAGTAGGAAGATGATGTTATCCTCCTCGCCTCCCGCGAGTGCCAGCAGACGACCACGAATGTCAAGCAACACTTCACTCAACGCATACGAAAAGTTTGAAGGCGAGTTAAATCCAATATCACCTTGTGGTGCTTGCTTGGAATGGCTTAAGAAAATCGCAGAAGTTAATCCTGCTTTTAAAGTTGTTACATTCCCGAACTCGAAGTGCGAGGAGGCCTTCGTTTCAGAAATAGCATAGAAAGATCAATTCATAGTATCTCTGTATAATCACTCTCTTTTTTAAATTGGTATTAAAATGAAATCATGCCCTCCAAAATCAGGAACACATATGTAATAATTAAGTATAGCTTAGGGTGTCGATTGCGTCAGGAACGCTTCTTTGCTCGTTGCTCCAAAAGTTGAAATTAAACGATGGTGTGAATCCTAGATTTGAGCAGTCAAATGAAGGTTTTCTAGTACCCAAATACACGCTTGCGGTGCTAAAACCACAAAACAGTCCGATTGAATCCAATTTCAGTGTCAATGCACACAAGGTCTGCCTCGTTGTTTCCATGTCTTCGTGGGACATTTTGAATCCTGGATTCAAATAGTTTCTTATTTCTTTCGTACTAGAAAGCCAGGAGATATAAAACATTGGATCGCTCTTTTCTCACATTGAAATCTGCAATGAAGCAATGTATAAAAGTTGAAAAGATTGGGAGGAGCACTTTGCCTACTAAATATTCAGTACTATGAAACCATCATACGCGAGGTCGTAGAGTATTTTATAAGAGTCCTAGCTAGAGCCGTTGATATTTAACATAACAACTGAGACGTTTATGAACGTGGAGACACACATTAAAGCCGACAGATCACCAACAAAAGAAGCTTGGCAGGACAAGAAAATGCAACGAAACTCGAAAGTAGCCCCGGCCGGGGGCGGAGGTGAGAAGCGCAAAGTGGACGGTATCATCGAAGAATGCTCCGTTCCAAAGACGAGGAGCAGCCAAAACAGAAGAACATCGACCATTGCAAGTGGCGTCAACCCAAATAGTTTACTCTTCAAGATAAATCTATTCATGGAAGATAAACTGTGGAATTACTTCATATCTGGTATAACTCTCTACGCTCTTTTCTTTGATGATATTCGAATCATGGCACTACCAAAATCCGCAGATACTTTTCTAGGAGTTATATCTTTGTTAGCAATGCTAGCATTTGGTGCTGAGCTGCTGGTATTCTCCAGATGTAAGCCTGCTTATCGCTGGGGGTTTTACTTTTGGCTAGATGTGTTGGCCACTGTTACAATGATTCCAGACATTACATTCATCTGGGAAGCTATCTTGAATTCGTTAACAGGAGGATCAGGTGTTAATGGTGCTTTAGATGCGGTTCAAGCCTCTAGAGTAGGAACGAAATCTAGTAGAATTGTTCGAGTTGTTCGATTAGTTCGACTCATTCGTATTGTGAAATTGTACAAGGTTGCTAGAGGTGATTCTGGGGAAGAAGATCAAGTAACGGATGAAAATCCCTCACTTGTTGGTAAGAAGCTTTCAGATAGAACTATGCGAAGAGTCATCGTTGTCGTGCTTACAATGTTGATTGCAATGCCATTTCTACAATTGGATCTATGGAGCAAGACCTTAACATATGGGCAATATGGTTTAACCTCATTACACAGACATCACACTCAGTACTTTTCGGACCCTGTGTTTATGGGTGATACCGCCTCTGATGCCTACGTATCATGGCGAGCTACCCTTGAGAGCGATATTCAAAACTATACTATGTATGGTGGTGGTAATGGTGACGTACTCTACATTAGCATTCAAGGTGACAACTCTTCGATGATCATGGATATAGCAAAAAACACAAAACCCTTGCAGGCTGCCACCTTTATTCCTGAGTACGACATGCTGGACGATATGGACACTATTTTGGAACAATTTCGAAATGATGAGATTCAGACAGCTCAAGAAGGTGATTCCATTTCGGTAATATCAGTGCGACAAGACAAGCAATATTCCGCTTTACTGAATATTTTACAGACGATATTTGTGATGGTCATTCTGACGTATGGGTACATGGGTTTCTCAGCAGATGCGGAAGTTCTTGTGATTCGTCCCATTGAAAGAATGGTTGCTAGTGTGAAAATGCTCGCTGAGAATCCGATGGGGGCATCGTTGGATGACCATGTAGTCGATGGAGAAGCTGACGAGACTGTTTTGCTTCAGAGGACCATCGCAAAGATTGGAAAACTTCTTCAAATTGGTTTTGGTGAAGCGGGGTCTGAGATTATAGCAAAGAACATGGCATCCAACAGTGGTATAGAACCAATGGCGGATGGTGTAAAGATGAACGCTGTTTTTGGATTCTGTGATATTCGAAATTTCACTGATACTACCGAATGTTTACAAGAGAAGGTCATGGTGTACGTGAATAAAGTGGGGCAAATAGTTCACGAAGCTACCCATATGTACTACGGAGCAGCTAATAAGAACATTGGTGATGCATTTCTTCTTGTTTGGAAGATGGGCCATAGAAAGAATATGAATAGTATCGTTACCACCAATATGTGCGATAACGCTCTTGTGGCGTTTCTCAAAGTGATCATTGATTTGAAACGTGAGAATAAGGCTGGTGGATGCTTGCATGAATACAAGGATTACGCTTCTATTCGAAAACGGTTTGGTGAGAACAACTTTGAAATTAAGCTTGGCATGGGACTGCATATTGGATGGGCCATTGAAGGCACCATCGGATCAAAGTACAAGATAGACGCATCGTATTTATCTCCCAATGTAAATATGGCCGCAAGATTAGAAGCAGCAACGAAACAGTTTAGAACTCCTCTTCTTTTATCTGAAGACTTTTTTGATGGCCTCTCAGATGGTGCAAGAAAATTATGCAGGAAAATTGATAAAGTCACTGTGAAAGGAAGTTTACAACCAATGGGACTTTTTACCTGTGATATCGTCACATACCCAAAAACATTCGCCGAGATTAAATTTGATGAATCTGGAAATAGAATTGCTTTTGATTTTAAATCTGATGAAATGAAAGCAATCTCCGATGGCTTACCTCCAAACTTTTTGTCCAACTTCAAAGTTGGAATTGATGCATATCTTCAAGGCGATTGGGACAAAGCACTCACTTGCCTTAACAATCTACTTGTGGAAAAGCCAGATGACGGCCCAACAATTGCCCTATTGCAAGTCATGCAAGATCAATTTGGAAACAAAGCGCCTGAAAACTGGCCTGGATTTAGGGAACTCACCGAAAAGTAAACATAATCTATCTGTATATCAAAATATATTTTATCGGCTAAAAAATTGCAATCCTATGACATAGTTCCAACTATCAGTTCGATATGCATGAACGAATCCCCTGGTGCAAATGAATCAAAATATGTATTCGCTATTTTTATATTGCATCCAAATACAGGTCTTCTCGTGCAGACACAGCTAATGTGGAGTCTCCCACATTCATTTCCAATTGCTCGTCATGATGATGTAGGATATTAAGTCTTAATGCAAATTTGATACTGTTTCTCAAAAAGCATCCTGGGTGTTTCCTATGGTGAGGAGCCACTTTTCCATATTTTGCAACATCTTCTCTTTCATGAATTGCAAAATGGCAGCTTTTGAGAATAATTTGATTCACAATCCCTGTAAAGAATGCACCTGTCAATAATAAAGCAGTTCCTGGCTCTAGCCCTGCGGCTATATACAAGCAAGTCGCGTTGTCTTCTTGAACAAAACCAACCGGCACTAACACACCATTGATCATAGGGAGGATATTGTCACATACAGCTGCAAGTAGAAATCCACTTAATTGGCCCATTTCCAGACATCCAATCAGCAATGCAACGATAAATACATCGATTGCTGCCCATGCAGATGAGATCTCGGCCAAAAAGTAAAACCATTTCATTCTTCGTAACGTTAAAGGCTTCAGCCATAGATAAGCAAGCACAAGTAACTGGACTGCTGGCATGATGAATGCAGTGGTAAGAAATGCAAAGGCAAGATAGAAAACACCTATCACATATCCCGGACCCCCAACTTCAGTTGTCAATGCCTGATTTACTGCAAAATTGAAAAGATCAAATACTGAGAATGGCATCCAAGAAGTCACTGTGTCGATATCCATAAACATTCCTACCACTCCAAATACTTGAAGACCGAAGGCAGGGATTGAAGCGCCAGCAACTATGATCACAAAAGCAAAGAATATTACTGATGCAATAAGATATTTACCGCCTTTCGTGAATGAGATAGTACCATCTCCATGGGATGGGAGAGTGAACTTATGATCCGCTAAAGATTCAATTGGTTCTGATTCCGTATCTTTCGTTCCAACGTCATCTAGCCAAGTGGACAGTCTTCGTCTGCTTTTCTTTGCTGGTTGGGAAGCTGTCACTTCGATGGCTTTGTTTGCGTGGCGCATCCCAATGTTAACATCTGCTTTAGAATCCTGTTGCAACTCATACATTTGCTCATCCGCGGCAATTGCATTCCGATGATAATAAAGACAGATATTGTTTGCTGCCAATGATAGCATAGCTGCTGCAGTAAATGAAATGAGGCCAATTGCAGGATCTACAAACACGTACACCGAGTAGAAATGATCAGGTAGAATATCCAGACGTGGGTTTTCAATCTGAAGTCCAAATGCAACCATGAATAATAGTAATACGTAGACGTCAATCATCGACCATTTACCAAGTGTGTCCAATATCATGAGTCTCCTTCCACGCTTAATTGGAGGCAACCATCTAGCAGGCATTATCCAACAATATAACATCGTCAAGACTTTTATGTAAGGCCATGCTCCTGAGAGAGTGGCAATCAAAAAGCACAGAGGATATACTCCAGCATCCCACATGTCTTTAATAGATTTGCCTATACTGAATTCTTGGAAATTGTCCATTCGAACAGCATCACCTAAAAGCATGAACTTAATATTGACATTCGCGCAAGTGATCAAATGGCCTACAATAAACAAAAATATATTGAGCAGCAGAACACATATAATTCCATATCGAGCCCATGCTGGAGTTGATGGATGCAAACAAAGGGGGGCGTTGTGGTATCGAATTGGAGATGCCTCATCCATAACATCTACACTCGCTCTATTATCGTATTCTCGAATTTCTTCATCCCCGATAACAATGTCAGCAGAATCTGAATCAGCCGATTGAAAACGAAAAAACCGATGGGACCATCCACCATCTGCAGAACTTATTGATTCAGTTCGCTCCTTCAGTTGCAATGGTTTCCTATGCCTATTTAGAATGCATCCCACTATCACACTCAAGAACATGACGATAAAGATACCTCCGATCACAGCAAAAATGTTGATACGGGAATCAAACTCGGCATGGTAAGGAGCGAAGTGAGTCTCTGATACATCAACCCCTCGACACGTTTTATCTGCTTTGACAATTGCTTCCTCGAGATTTTCTGGAGTCACAGCTTCCTCCAATCGATCTAGAATTGTAGTAAGCCACTTGTTAAGAGTCTCAGTGAATTGTTGATTCGCACTGTCACTCTTGACTCTCTCCTCCATCTGTGGCATGCCAGGTGAAGTGCAATTCAAACAATGAAGATTCACCTTCACGTCTCCAAATCGCGCAACAAGCGATTTTATTTCCGCTTGATCAATCCGCGAGAAAATGCAATTGAAATCAAGTAGTTGACTGATAGATAAGTCGTTAAATTTCGCGCGGTTCACTAAAGCCCATATATCAAGAGCTAGATAAAAGTCTTGAAAGATGAATGAAAATTCGAACAAATTGTGAAAGTTTGTTTCTGGTCCGTTGAAATCAAAAGTAAACAAGATCGAGAGTTCGACAGGGCGCTCTACCATTACTCTGTTGCCATGATTGGCAGGTCCTATTACTTTATCATTGGGGTTGCTAGAAGCCACAGATACATTCCCTCCGATGCCAACTTGATTTCTTAATACATACGGATATCCGTTATCTTCTGGAGTGGCCATAAACGTGATATTCCTGACAGAATTCAAACCTCGAACTTTAACTTGTTCTGCAACTAGATAAAGTTCTCCAATCGGATCGATCCTTAATGTTCCAATTTCTTTCTCTGTTTGAAGAATATAAGTTCCTTGCTCTCCACTGTTGCCAAATGTCATGTCGTCCATAAAATCACTATTTATATTCGGGATTATGTCGCTGCGAACCGCCTCTACTAGCTGCTGAAAATATTCATCGTGTGCAAAATCGAAGTATGGATTCTCAGTGTATACCTCAGGATCTTCGCACGAGCCACTTTCATCTATGAAATTATTCACGCCGTCATTGATGAGTTGTGGTCCGTCGTCTGAGAGCATTCCTGTAATGGCAAGCATGAGAGATTTGCTGTACAGTCTATGAAATACATCCAACAACTGCTGGAACACTAGATTCACTTCAGCGTCAACAAAATTCTCTACTTTTGGGGCAGAATTGAGTGCGTCGATAAACAGAAGGGATTTGCTGACATTAAAATGTTTGAAGATTGAAAATGCACATTCCATCGGTGACTTCAAAACTGAGCCAAATTTCAGATCCGATCCTTCCTCTGTATCAATTCCCAGCAGAAATGCCAAGCTCATAGCTGCACCCCCAAGATCGAGGGAAATATTAAACCTCTCTTGAATTATCGTCTTGTTGTTATTATTGGTTGCAATTAAGTTCACCCCTATCTCTCCATCAAGAACTAATCTCTTAAGAGTAAAATTGCTTCCAAGCGTATGCTGTCCAATAACTTCAACAGGATCAAATGAAATGATGGAGTCCATTCCTTGAAGGCGTAATTCGTGCAAATAGACCGTGAGGTTCATGGCAGTTCCTACATCCTGGTACAACAGCACGCTTTCGTCAGGGACCGTAAAAGTGCCATTTTCATCGGTGAAATCGCGAATGTAACCGGACACTGTATTGTTTACGCTACCTTCACTCACGCTAAAACCACTGTTAAACGCATCAAAAGCCATATTGAAGTAGCTACTTGTCTCAAAGTTCACCCAGTCGGCAGGCAATGTATCAGTACGCGTCCAAGGGATATGTTCCGCATTTAAAGGGTCAACATAAGTTTGAGCTATTTTTTGGTTGGTAAGGATCAAATTCTCTAAATCCCGTATAACAGCGGAGATAGGATCATTAACAGCTATTTCGACGATTTCATTGCAAAGTAGCTCTTTGAAGTTGAGAAAACTAGGAAAAATCTTTTGCACAAGCAACTCGATGGCGAACTGAAGCATCTTGTTATCATTAGACGCTGGACTTAGCTCAAGGTTGAGTTCAGGCTCATTTGCAATGTCGCATGATTCGAGAAACACTCGATTAGCAGGCAAAGAGGAAAAGTTTTTACTAGCAAAAGAAAGAATACTTTGAAAAACATCAAGATTCACAGACAGTGTTGCTGTCGTGCCTTCATCTAGACTAGCAAGCCCAGTTCCTTGTGAAGTAAGAGATAAATATTTTACGTTGCAAGTCACATTGAGGCTTGTAGCTTCAATTTTAACGTTTTGAGTTTCTACGTCTGCTTCATCCGAAGCCAGTTCAAAGTTAAGACCACCTACTTCAATATCCTGACACGAAAACCCGCTAGCATGAACAGTAAACAAACCAACGTCAGCTTCGATATCGGCAATGTCCAAGACAAAAGCGTTGTTAAACAATCCTTGAGTCAGTCGGCGAGGCAGGCATTCAGCCACAGAACATATGCATGCTACAATAACTAGCAAAGCGTGTTTAGTCATCAATACGAAAGAGTTGACCGTTTGATGAAAATTCAAAAATTATAGCCGTTGACACAACGATAAAATGAAAAAAAAACAGGGCACACTAGAAATTGAGATGAAAGTTGTCAAACGCAGGAGACCTTTGAAACTAAAACCTATTAAATCCTGCATTGACCTACGTGTCGAAACCAAACTATTCATTGGGAACTCTTTTGAATGTCATCACGCAAGTTTGGTGATACAGTCATGGATGCGAAGCAGGAAAGCTTATTGGGGTGTCTGGGGTCCAAGTGGAGTTCGAGAACAAACATATTGTAGGAATATTCAAAGAGTATTTCGTGGGTATAAAGGGAAACTAGTTGCAAAACATATTAAAAAAGAACTTCTTAGCAGTAGTGCGTTGGTTCTTGAGCAGTTTTGGCGATGTGTTGCTGCATGTAAAACACGCAAATCGATGTTACAGAAAAAAAGGGATGAGAATTCAACTGTTATTCAAAAGAATGTGCGTGGTAGATTTGGTCGTTTGGTGGCTTTTCAATGTAGACATAGAAGAGATGTCAAATGCACCCGGACAATACAAAGAATCTTCCGAGGATTCTATGCCAAAAAACGAGTGGAAACGAAACGCAAGACCTATGAGAGTAAAATGAATTTCGCAAGGACATTGTATTCACTATATCAAGAACGACGTGCTATTGTTTCTGATAGAGAATACAGAGAAGAACCTGCTTTGATACAAAGTCACTTGGAGTATTCAATTCTATGCATTCTTGCCGGAAATTATAGAACATCTTGTCTGACTTTACAAGGAATTATAAGAGTAACCAATGGCAATAGAATAGCTTCGTGTGCACTTGCACTTTCCACCGCCGCCAGGAGTGCTCAATTCCATCGACATTTCAATTTGGAATCTATCATCACCATGTGCAAAAATAGGAAAGATGATGGCATATTTGTATTTGATGATATGGATGAACTGTTTTACATGTACATACAAGCCCAACAAGGCCACCATCGAAACCACTTTCAAGCCTTGGTAAATTACGCAATCTATTTGGGGATTGTATCTGGACAAACAGGTCGTGCACTTAAATATTGGGAACGGGCTGCTGGCGTGATGACAATTCAAAAGCAACGCAATTTGAAACTAGTGCCGAAATTTACGGAAGAGTGGTTTGATAGACTTCGATCTGACTTTCATGATCATTGGAAATGCAACTTGAAATTCGTTGGCACAATGAACAATATTCAAATTCAAAGGAAAGGCCAGTTAGTGTATTTTGAATATTCGGAGTGTATTCCTCTGGTTGTTGACATCAAACAGGTTCATAGTGTGACTTTTGGGGAGGAATTTGAATTCGATTATGAATTCAAATGGGACCACTCCTTTCGAATTGAAATACTCTCAAATTTTATTAGGAGAGTCCGAGTGGTTAAGACATCCAAAGGGTTGAGACTAATGCATCCACTGATTCATAAATTGATTCGCATACAGGAGAAAGAAATGAAAATGAAAATGGGTTCTGTTGAAATCCAGCGGATGGTTCGAGGCAAGCTTGCAAGAATAGTGGCAACTTTTCTCCGTAAAGTTCGACAAGAAAAGCAAAACCAGCTTCAAATTTTGGAAAAGAAGCAGTTGGAAAAACAAAGCATTCGTGATAAGCGCAAACGAGCATCCATGGTGATACAAGCTCAATGTAGGAGAAAGCTTTGGTGCGACCACTTAAGGTCATTACACGAAAGAGCAGTTAGTATTCAACGCGTTGGACGTGGCTGCGTAGGCAGGGTAAGAGGAAAGAAATTGAAGAGGCAAAAACTCATGGGAGTTTTGGTTGACGAAGTTTACACTGGAGGAAAAAATTTCAAAGTCAAGAGTGGTGTTACAACGAGAGACTGCCAAGTTCTTTTGCAAGGATTTAAATCTGGATTCAGTTACCTTTTTGTTGCGAAAGACATGTGCACTTGTCGAGAGTATAAGGGGACTATTTCAGGACAACAACTCGAGACTTTTCTTGAGGAATTTAACAACAACAAATCAAAGTCACAACGTATTCGTAAGACACAAGAAAAGGAAGTCCTTCAAATTTTGATAGCACATCTCCGGCTCATTCCTCCTATTAAAGGAATCGGAGCATTAGCCAGTTCTGAAGGACAGGGGACGTTAGCGCTTTCACTGAACGATTAACGATATTCTACGACTGTTTTATATTAAATTGAGAATGCATAAATGTTCTTAAACCAGAATCCCAATTATCTTCGAAGATTTTGGTCATATCTGAAGTGTTTTGTCTGATTGCAGTTCAACTATGCAGAGCATTAATTTTAGATGCGTATTTGGCCTTATATTTTTCAGTGGGGGTCGTACCACCTATTCTTTCGTTTTGTTGTTTGTTCGCTCATCATGGCACCCCGCCGTACTATCTCCGTGTCTGATATGGAAGAGCCAGTAGATAGCTCTATTTTGCAGTACATATTATACTACCAGTATGTAGCTATTGTGCTGATAGGTTGCCTCTACGACCTGCTTGACTTCATGAAGGACGTGGTAGCAGGAACAAAGAAGGTATGTTATTCGGGCTCAAGATAGTTTAGTCTTACATGTAGTACAGAAAGATAGAGATGGGTATGCTCTGTTATCAAAAGGGTTTGACTCTTTCTACTCTCGTAGGCTGTAAGTATTCAAAATATGCGGGTTTCCTGTTACTAACTCCTGCTTCTAGGAAGGCGCAGATTTGGAAGGCATTTGATAATGTATGCATTAGTTCCCCTGGAGCGAAGATGAACATTCAACTTCGCGAGAAAAACAACAATGGGGTTCCGATCTTGACGGAGAAATCTGTAAATTGCATCAACCTAGGGTCATACAACTACCTAGGCTTCGCTGATGATTGGGCATCTACCTGTCAGGATCGTGTTATGGAGACACTACATGAATTTGGATCTGGATGCTATGCATCTGCTCTTGAAGGTGGAACAACAAGTGTAACACGTGATTTAGAACTAGCTATCGCCTCGTTTGTTGGGAAGGAAGACGCCGTTGTATTCGGTCAAGGATACGGTACCAACCAATCTGCTATTCCAGCTTTACTAGGCAAGGGAAGTCTGATCATAAGTGACACATTGAACCATACGTCTATTGTTAACGGATCACGGGCTTCTGGTGCTACCATTCGGGTATTCCGACATAACGACGTGAAGAATCTTGAAGAAGTTCTCAAGTTGGCAGTTGTTACGGGACAACCACTGACTAATCGACCATGGAGAAAGATCATTGTGATGGTAGAAGGGATTTATTCTATGGAGGGGGAACTGTGCGAACTTCGTGAAGTAGTCGATGTGGCAAAGAAGTATAAAGCCTATATATATGTTGATGAGGCACACTCGATCGGCGCCTTAGGTGCTACTGGCAGAGGTATATGTGAATCAGCTGGAGTTGATCCATCGGAAATTGATATCTTAATGGGCACATTTACTAAATCGTTTGGTGCTATGGGAGGGTATTGTGCGGCATCGAAAGAAATTGTAAACTATTTGCGTGTACATAGTTCTGGTAGTTTCTTCACCAGTGGTATGTCACCTGTTGTTGCTCAACAAATCATCACATCCCTTCGTATCATAAAGGGTGAAGATGGTTCTGACATTGGAAAAACAAAACTAACAGACATTCGCAATAATTCCAATTACCTGCGACGTGCCTTGGTGGATATGGGCTGTGAAGTATTGGGAGATGATGGATCGCCTGTGATTATCATTATGCTATATATACCATCCAAATTGGCTATGTTTCATCAATTGTGTCTAGAGAGGGGACTAGCGACTGTTGTTGTAGGTTTCCCTGCATGCGCTTTGAATCAAACCCGGGCAAGACTATGTGTATCAGCAGCGCATTCACGGAAAGATATGGAATACTGCGTGCAGCAGTTTAAGGAAGTGTCTTCTATTCTACAATTGAAGTATTGCAAAAGATCATTTGGTTAATTATATATTTGGTTTCTTTTACTTCTGAGTGTATTTTTAGCTTCCGCACATAAGACATTCTTCTTCTTCGTCAGCTAGAGCCGCTGCAGCAACATGTGCACGGGCCTTGATTGCATCTTGATCGACAGTAAATTGGATAGCTGCAGCTTTTGGTTGGGTTCGTAGATAGTATAATCCAGTTTTCAAGCCCTTTTTC
>Ga0105055_10003278_pt1 | contig 24577 bp, 24 predicted proteins | sample BON03_FD_78090 | JGI IMG/M metagenome (GOLD analysis project Ga0105055, IMG submission 78090) | Freshwater microbial communities from Lake Bonney liftoff mats and glacier meltwater in Antarctica - BON-03 | ecosystem: Environmental > Aquatic > Freshwater > Ice > Glacier meltwater | place: Lake...
TCGCTCTACTCAAACCGAACAATGGCAATTGCTGCCTGAAATTAGTTTAACCGTGAAAGATGCCTGTGTGTATGCCTGCGGTGGCCATATTGAGACATTAACCGTCATGAATGATGTGATTGAGTTGATAACACACACCCATTTTTTACTACGTGGTCGCATTGAGGATATGATTAATATTGCAGGTAGACGCCATTCACTGGCGAGCCTCAATCATATACTCAATAACATTCCTGGTGTCATAGATGGTACTTTTTATATGCCCGATGAGACATATGGCAATAGTGCTATCACTCGGTTAGCGGCCTGTGTTGTCGCACCAGAACTAGATGCCTCACAGCTACTCGCAATTTTACGTGAATACATAGCCCCTGCTTTTCTACCACGACCATTACTATTTATTGGTACCCTCCCTAGGAATGAAACCGGGAAACTATCCCGCGCGTCATTACACGCTTTATTTCAACAACCCAATCAAGCCAAGTCAATATGAATAATGTCACTTAATGGACGGTTCCAACAGATCATCCCGCTTTTGCTGGCCATTTCCCAGACAACCCCGTTGTCCCGGGTGTAGTTCTTTTAGATGTTGCCTTACATACCATTAGCGCAGCCACTGGCATTGCATTGGATATGTGTGAGATAAGCTCAGTTAAATTTCTAAGTCCGGTATCGCCAAATGAACAATTACGTATTCAACATACCTTATTAGAGACCAGTGCGATTCGTTTTGAGATTATATCCGGCACACGAAAAGTTGCCATTGGCAGAGTGATCAACAACTCACTAAAAAGTACACGACTAGCATGAGCGATAATCAGAAAGCCACCAATACCGACTGGGCTGGTACTCCAGAGCGCAGCAATATGCTCATGCTACGTATCATGACATGGATTTCCTTACATTTAGGTCGTCGTGTTTCACGTATTGTTCTTCACTTGATTGCCAGTTATTTCCTATTATTTTCACCCGCTAGCCGTGATGCATCTCGTGATTATCTTAGACGTGCTCTTAGCCATTCCCCAAGTTGCCGAGAAATGTACCAACATTTTTTCACCTTTGCCTCAACCATTCATGATCGTCTTTATTTAGTGAACCGCCGCTTCGATTTATTTGATTTTGAGGTATACGGTGAAGACATGTTGCAACGCTTCATTGCTGAAGGTAACGGCTTGTTTTTGATGGGCGCACACTTGGGTAGTTTCGAAGTAATTCATTCACTTGCCGTCAAACATACCGAGTTACGTGTTGTTATGCTGATGTATGAAGAAAATGCTAGAAAAATAAATGCCACCTTGAATGCCATTAATCCAAAGATGACACATGACATTATTGGGCTAGGTCACATCGACTCAATGATTCAAGTAAGCGAACGCCTAGATGAAGGGTGTATTGTTGGTATATTGGCTGATCGTAGTCCTGATAATAATGACGCACACTACTCAGTCGATATCCTTGATAGCCATGTAAATCTACCTAGTGGGCCATTACGGATGGCTGCTTTGTTAAAACGGCCTGTGATATTTATGACCGGACTTTATTTAGGTGGCAACCGCTATGCGATTCACTTCGATACTTTGGCTGATTTTTCTAACGTTAGCCGAATTGAACGAGCAGCCGCACTGCAGACAGCTATTACCCGATATGCCGAACTAATCAATCATTACTGCCATAAGGCACCTTATAACTGGTTTAACTTTTTTGATTTTTGGCAGTCGACATCGAACAGAGGATCCAGTAAATCATGATGCCAATCGTCACCATCAGCTGTACTGTCTTTTCGCTGGATCGTATAAGACCACTGATAATGTTATTAATGCTGATACCTATCGCGAGTCATGCTGAACACTGGGATATTAAGCAACTCATGCACGATTTAGCACAAGTTCAATCTAGTCACGCCTTTTTTGTCGAAAAAAAATCGATTGCGATGCTCACTGCTCCGCTCGAATCTTCTGGCGAACTAATTTACACTGCACCTAACCACCTCGAAAAACGAACCATCAAACCTAAACCAGAATCGATGATATTGGATCATGATGACTTAATCATTGAACTTGACACACAACAGTATTCTCCTACTGGTAATCAACACAGCAGTCAAAAATATCACCTACAATTGCAAAATTATCCGGAAATTGCTGTATTTATAGAGAGCATTCGTGGCACTTTAGCGGGAGATCTTACCGCACTTCAACAAAATTATCAGATCAGCTTAGTTGGGAATATCAACAGTTGGACTTTATCCTTGATCCCTAGCAATTATAAAATGCAAGCTATCGTCGAGTGCATCGATATTTCTGGTACAAATGACAAAATACAGCGTATCAAAATCAGCCAGACTGACGGTGATAGTTCACTTATGTTGATCGAACAACAATGAACACCGTGATGCAGACTATGATAAAAAAAGGTCGGCTGGCGATTGTATTATGGCTAATCTTTATTATCGGCTGTGGAATAATCATCAGCCGCAGTGAGTTTACTACTGATTTATCGGCATTTTTGCCTCGCAATCCCACACCAGCTCAGCAATTACTGTTAGAACAAATCCACGATGGCCTAGCATCACGTCTTATATTAGTAGGTATTGAGGGAGCTGATCCTGTCACTCACGCTGCATTATCCAAACAAATTGCTCAAGCATTGCGAACAAACTCAGCCTTTGTCAGTGTCAACAATGGCGAACCGGTTACTGCCGACCAAGATCAAGCTTATCTTTTCAATAACCGTTATCTACTCAGTCCTGCTGTGACGCCAGAGCGCTTTAGTGTGGAAGGTTTACACTCAGCGATCAGCAATAGCATCGACTTACTCGCATCGCCAGCGGGACTGATGGTCAAATCACTGTTGCCCCGTGATCCTACCGGTGAAATGGTGCAATTGCTTGGACAATTTAATAGCGGAAGTCGCCCACAGATGGTTGATAACACTTGGGTTTCTCGTGATGGCTTACGTGCGTTATTACTGTTACAAACTAAAGCTTCAGGCGATAATACTGATGCCCAACAAGCGGCTATGTCGGCTATCCAACACGCTTTTGATAATGCCGACAGTCGGACTCCTGCCACTAAGCTGCTGATGACTGGACCTGGCGTATTTTCAGTCACAGCGCGTGACACCATAAAAAGTCAGGTTAGTCGTTTGGCCCTCATCAGCATTGTGCTGATTGCAAGTTTATTACTGCTGGTGTGTCGATCTTTTAGTGCGTTGTTATTAGGATTTTTGCCCGTTATCAGTGGCGCATTGGCTGGCATTGCCGCTGTCAGTCTTGGTTTTGGTTCAGTCCATGGCATCACCCTTGGTTTTGGTACCGCTTTAATCGGTGAAGCCGTCGATTATTCGATTTATTTGTTTGTACAATCAGAGCAAAACGATACCAATGATCAGCAAAACTGGAGTAAACGATTCTGGCCCACTATCCGTCTCGGCGTATTGACGTCTATCTTCGGTTTTTCTTCATTACTACTGTCAGGTTTTCCTGGCCTAGCACAACTGGGGCTGTATTCGATTGCTGGCCTGATCGTTGCCGCTACCGTTACTCGCTTTGTATTGCCCCATCTATTACCGAGTAACTTTCGTATTCATGATGTATCTACCATCGGACTCACCCTGTCATCACTAGTACAACACGCTACAAAACTGCGTTGGCCAACGGTGTTATTGCTGGTAGTCGCCTGCGTGATTCTTATTCAACATCGCGCGGATATCTGGAATGATAAAATATCGTCGTTAAGCCCCGTCTCCCAAGCTGAGGTAGATTTAGATACTAGCTTGCGTGCCGACATGGGCGCACCTGATGTGCGTTATCTAGTGGTAGCATCAGGCGCGAGTCAGGAATCAGTACTTCAGATTTCCGAACAAGTCGCAATACAACTGCAAACACTAGTCGATAAAGGCGTACTGGCAGGATTTGAAAGTCCCAGTCGTTATCTCCCAAGCACGGCGATGCAAAACGCCAGACAAGCCAGCTTGCCAGACACGACTATTCTAATGGCAAGGCTTGCCCAAGCAACTCAAGACTTACCGGTCAATGCCGAACTATTTAAACCCTTCCTTGAAGATATTGCCGAGGCAGGTAGCCAAGCTTTATTACAAGCCGTTGATATTGAACAAACTTCAATGGCGATGGCGGTAGATGCATTACTTATTCAACGAAAAAACCACTGGACAGCTTTATTGCCGCTTACCGCACCTGAAGGCACTGAGATCGATACACGTCAAGTTCGCACCTTGTTCAATACCGCTAATTTATCAGGGGTACTGTTTGTCGATATGAAAGCTGAATCTGATAATCTTTATTCCGGCTATCTCAATGAAGCTATCCTATTATCGTTAGGTGGTTTAATCGCTATTATTGGGTTATTACTATGGATTTTTCGTTCGCCTATGCATGTGCTTCGAATCATCACGCCTCTGGCAGCTGCGGTTATCACCACTACCGCTGGGCTAGCGATTCTCGGTCAACAATTAACTATTTTGCATTTAGTGGGTTTATTACTAGTTGTCGCTGTGGGCTCAAATTACGCACTGTTTTTTAATCGCACTGACAACCTGCTTTTGCCGCGAACACTGGCCTCCATGCTGTTTGCCAATCTGACTACTGTCGCTGGATTCGGTGTATTAGCATTTGCCGATGTATCGGTATTACAAGCGATGGGGGTCACTGTTGCACCTGGTGTTATTCTTGCGTTAATTTACTCAGCTATTTTCGCCAGAAAATCACATGTCTAAACCATGCTGGCAGCCCACATTTTTAATCCGAGCGACCGTCGTTTTACATGTAATGGTATTGGTCGCTTTAGTAGCGATACCTAGTCAGTGGCCGTGGTTGCTGTTTATTATAATCGCTAATCATACTGTCATTACCGTCATAGGTTTATGGCCTCGCAGTCATGCACTAGGACCGAACTGGACACAATTACCTGTTGCCGCCATGGCTCGAAATGAAATTGCCCTGACCATTGATGATGGCCCTGATCCGATTGTAACGCCACAGGTTCTAGAAATTCTCGATGAATACGACGTTAAAGCCACGTTCTTTTGTATTGCTGATAAAGCATCACAACACCCTGAATTGTGTCAGGAAATTGTTCGTCGTGGTCATAGCGTAGAAAATCATAGCCAACAGCACCGCCATTATTTTTCGCTACTAGGCTACGCGGGTATCAGACATGAAATACAAGCCGCTCAAGACTCTCTGACAAAAATTACTGGTCAGCGACCACTGTTTTTTCGTGCACCTGCAGGTTTGCGTAATCCTTTCCTAGATCCGGTACTCACTCATTTAGGATTGCGACTTGCAAGCTGGTCAGTACGCGGTTTTGATACCCATATTGGCGATGCCCGACACGTCAAAAATAAATTATTAGCTGGCATACAAGCCGGTGCCATTTTGCTGATGCATGACGGCAATGCTGCACGCACACCACAAGGCACGCCAGTAATTGTCGAAGTACTGCCCGCCGTATTAGCTTCGGCTAAAGCGAACAATTTACATTTTGTAACTTTACGTGATGCTATGTCATAGTGTCTCAGGGTTTAGGCGAAAAGTTAACAATGCAGAATGAGCACCAGAAAATATCTTGGTACAAGCAAGCTGCTGTACTAATATCAAAACATATGTATCTCAAAGCTATCGGTACGATGTTATTTATCGGCCTATTTTTTGCTGCCTACTTTTACCTGCTCACCTACCCTGCATACCCTGTAACCGTCATGCCTATTACATTGTTGGATCAGCTGATTCCTTTTCAACCCGTTACTTTACCGCTCTACTTATCGTTGTGGCTCTACGTTTCCCTTCCCCCCGCATTGTTAGCAACGCGGCGCGAGTTATATGAATATGGTTTAGCGATGACGCTAACCAGTCTTATTGGACTGACCATCTTTTATTTTTGGCCTACCAGCGTACCCATGCCCACAATCAACTGGGCTCAATCTCCCGAGATTGATTTCCTTAAAGGCATTGATGCGGCGGGCAACGCCTGTCCTTCCTTTCACGTGGCAACGGCCTTTTTCTCTGGTTGTTGGTTACATTATCTATTACGTCGCTTTGCTGCACCACTCTCGATACACATCATCAATTGGGCATGGTGTTTTGGCATTATCTATTCCACCTTAACTATACGTCAGCATGTAATCGTTGATGTTATTGCCGGCTTGGCCTTAGGAGGGCTGATGGCTTATTTGTCACTGCAACATAACAAAAAGACAAGATAGATCATTGCTCTAAGCCACGGCCCATCTATATTTAATCCAACATTAACACGCAGAATTTGCTAAGATTTCTTCTTGAATTCTAAATAGGTTTGCCCCCTTTGAACCCACTGTTACTTTCTCATTTCACTGCCACAAGTAGCATTGGTCAAGGTCTAGCGCCTACTTTGGATGCGCTACGTCAACGTCATGCCGGGCTGCTGCCCTGTGCCTTTGAAACAGTCGATTTAACGACGTTTATTGGTGAAGTTACAGGTGTTGATCAGGTAGTACTGCCCGAACAACTAAGCCATTTTAACTGCCGAAATAATCGACTCGCCTTACTCGGATTAAATCAGGATGGTTTTGCTGATGCACTACGTGATGCTATCGCTAAATATGGACCGCAACGTGTTGGTTTGTTTCTTGGCACCAGCACTGCGGGTATTTTACAAACAGAACTCGCCTACAGAGAACGCGATCCCTCAACTGGAGCACTGCCTGCTGATTTTAATTACCGCACTACTCACAACACCTTTTCTGTAGGCGCTTTCACTCGCGAGTATTTTGGTCTTACAGGCCCAGCAGTAGTCGTGTCATCAGCCTGTTCATCTAGTGCCAAGGTATTTGCCTCAGCTCGACGTATGATAGCGGCAGGATTGATAGATGCTGCTGTGGTGGGTGGGGTCGACTCCTTATGTCTAACAACGCTTTATGGTTTCAATTCGCTCGGTCTTACCTCTGAACAAGCATGTCGTCCTTTTGATATCCAACGTAATGGTATTTCGATTGGCGAAGCTGCTGCTTTTGCTTTATTGGAACGGCCACCAGAAAAATTAGACGTTGATGCAATCTTGCTATTAGGTATCGGTGAGTCGAGTGATGCCTACCATATGTCTTCACCCCATCCCGAGGGTTTAGGAGCCTGTATGGCCATGCAAGATGCATTAAAAATGGCCGGGTTACAGGCCGATGATATTGACTATATCAACCTGCACGGTACTGCGACCCAAAGTAACGATACCGCCGAAGGTAGGGCCGTTAATCATCTATTCGGAAATACTGCTCCTTGTAGTAGTACTAAAGGTCAAACAGGTCACACCTTGGGAGCTGCTGTCGGTTTAGAAGCAGTGATTTGTGCTTTAGCGCTGAAGCATCACTTCATGCCTGCAGGACTTAATACCGAACAACTTGATCCCAATCTTGGTATTGATTATTTATTAGGTAATCGCGATCAGTCGATCTCCCATGTTCTCAGTAACTCATTTGGATTCGGTGGCACTAATTGCAGTTTAATTTTTGGTCGAGCGGGATAGTATTATGACTCAACTTACTGCATACATTGAAGGCATAGGTTTACTCGGTCCAGGCTTAACAGACTGGCCAAGTAGTCGACTGATCTTCAATGGACAGCAACCTTATAAATCACAAAAAACAATTTTACCGCCACCGGCCTTATTAGCTTCAGCAGAGCGTCGGCGCAGTGGTGCAGTCGTCAAACTAACTTTGGCTACGGGACTGGAAGCGATAACAGCAGCGGGCCTCGATGCAGCGACATTGCCCAGTGTATTTTCTGCCTCCGGCGGTGATGGCGACAATTGCCATGCTATTTGTGAAATGCTCGCCTCAGACGACCGGCAGATATCTCCTACGCGCTTTCATAACTCAGTACATAACGCCGCAGCGGGTTATTGGAGCATTGCTACTGGCGCAATGACACCATCCTCAGTGTTAAGTGCCTATGATGCAAGCTTCGGTGCTGGTTTATTAGAAGCAATGACCCAGGTAGTTATAGACAATACTCGTACCATTTTATTAGCCTGTGACACCAGTTATCCAGAGCCACTTCATAACTGTCGACCCATCAGCGACGCGTTTGGTATTTCATTGGTGCTAGCACCACAACAGAACAACCTAGCTTTAGCAAAGATCACCCTTTCCCTGACTGATAGCAACTCATACCAGCTAGTAGACCAGATGGACGATTCAGAACTTGAACTTCTGCGCACTACTGTTCCCTCAGCGCGTGGTTTACCGCTATTACAAAGCATTGCCAAACAACAACACAAACAAGTGATATTAGATTACCTAGACAGTACTTGTATAGCCGTTGACGTCACTCCATGTTAAAACAAGATCGGTTAGACAAGTCGTGGATTGCCCGACATATTCCTCATCAAGGTACGATGTGTTTACTCGATTATGTCGAATCATGGGATGCAGAGACTATTGTCTGTAGCGCTACTAGTAGTCATCGCGCGCTCGATAATCCACTACGTGCATACCAACAGCTGTCGGCTGCCTGCGGCATTGAATATGCTGCACAAACAATGGCTGTCCATGGTGCTTTACTAGCACCCGCCGATAGCGTAAGGGCAAAGTTTGGTTATTTAGTCAGTATACGAAATACACACCTGTATGTAGCCAGACTTGATGACATAGATGCCGACTTACAGGTGGAGGCAACATGTATTGCGCGTAATGATAATGATGTGCTCTATCAATTTAATGTCAGTGCACAAGGAAAGCTGCTACTTGATGGTCGTGCAGCCGTAGTACTTAATGCCAATGGACCTTCACTGAGTTCCCACAATGGCTCTCAAAATACATCTGGAAATACACCATGAAAAATGCATTAGTGACTGGTGGTAGCGGTGGCATCGGTGCGGCTATTTGTCGACGTCTTGCTGCTGATGGCTACCATGTCTATATTCATGCTCATCAAGGGGTGCAAGCCGCACAGACCTTAGCAGATGACATTTGTGCCGATGGTGGCAGTGCTGAAATATTGGTATTCGATGTAACTGATAATAAGGCAGTAGCTGATGTACTCACGCCATTGATCGAAAATCAACCCATTCAAATTTTAGTTAACAATGCAGGTATTCATGATGACGCCGTGTTTCCGGGTATGAAAGCGGAACAATGGCATCGTGTTATTGATGTATCACTTAATGGCTTTTTCAACGTTACTCATCCGTTGATGATGTCCATGATACGTAGCCGTTGGGGCCGTATTATCAATGTCTCATCCATCGCCTCGCTGACCGGTAATACTGGTCAAGTAAATTATTCTGCAGCTAAGGGTGCATTAAATTCAGCAACTAAATCACTGGCAAAAGAAGTCGCTAGTCGTGGCATTACCGTCAATGCCATAGCGCCCGGTGTTATCGACACCAGCATGAGCGTATCGACATTCAACGTTGATGATATTAAACGCATAGTGCCCATGAAACGTGCCGGAACGCCAGACGAAGTGGCTGATTTAGTTGGTTTTCTTGCCTCAGACCAAGCGGCCTATATCACCGGCCAAATTATTTCGATCAATGGTGGCATGGTTTAACAAAGACTATTGTTAAACCTAAGGAAAAACTTTAATAAGTATATTTATATGTTGTGGCTCAGACTCGATCTGCCGCTTCTGGTCATCTGAGTTAGACGCGAGCTGACAGTTAGCTTATTAAAGATTACAAACTGATTACGCATTTATTGTAGTAGCTATACTTTCTTCAAATTGGTCTGTAAGCAATCAGGCGCCATGTTTATAAATAAGATTATGAAGAACGTCCTCATATACCTAATGGACTATTACAACTAGCAACAATAACATCACAGTAATCGACTACATTCTTACTTTGGATATCAAAGCTCTAATAATTTTGAATTAAAAATTAATGAGTTATATAAAGTAGCTTAACTAGGGATAACTGAATTTAGTTAACCTCGTCGCGTCCTGTTAAGCGTCTAAACAATAAAACAGGGAAACGCAGTAAAAATCCAAGAAACAAGCGGGTATGCATCCACGTTAATAAGATATTGTCACGTAGATAACGAAAATGTGAGACGCCACCTTCTTCCTCGCGAAAGTAACGAACTTCAACGGGTAAATTCACTGGCCTCACCCCACACCAACAAAGGCGTACCACTGCCTCAGGATCAAAATCGAAATGGCGCATCCACCGTTGGCTCCGCATCACCTGTTTTAGCGGTGCTATAGGATAGACTCGAAAACCAAACAAAGAGTCACCAATGCCAACCCACAGGGTTTCCAAATTAGCCCACCAGTTTGATACTTGTCGGCCTTTTACTCGTAATATCGGCGCACTAGCATCAAATACCGGCTCACCTAATATCATCGCATCAGGTTGTTTGACTGACTCCGCCATAAAGGAGGGAATACGCCCTTGTGGATGTTGACCATCAGAATCCATCGTTAATACGTGCGTAAAGCCAGCAGCTGATGCCTGCTCCAAACCATGAAGTACCGCCGCACCTTTGCCTTGGTTAGTGGGCAATATAATCACTCGTAAACCGTCATCTTCTGCCGCCATGGCTAATAAACCATCTGTACTACCATCTGTACTACCATCAATCACTACCCACACCGGAGTCCAGTATTGTCGTGCAGCACGTACAGTGTCATAAACTTTAATCCCTGGGTTATAACTAGGAATGAGGACAAGATGCGTCGTTGAGGATATAGTCATAAATGTTAGCCGCTTACTTAAAGTTCACGTTCAGGCTGCGTAGGCAAAGAGTTCGTTGGATAAAAAGCCGATCCGTTGATCAGCTCGTCTCTAAAATACTGATCTAGTTCAGCCATAAAGCGCTTAGTATGTTGTGGCGGATCAAACCGTCTCCCAAGTCGCACGCGATAATGTATTGGCATAGGCGGTTTACGAAACAATGACCACCCTTTACTTAAAAATAATGAGTCGGTCTCTATCAGTATGGTTTGCACGGGTACCTGCGCATGATGAGCGATTAAACCCACACTGCCTTTGAATGTATTAACTGGATCGGCAGCCGTTCGAGTACCTTCTGGGAATAATAATAGATGACTTTTACATGAAAAATCATCCTCGGCCCTCTCAAGCATGTGCCGCACAGTTTTATTACTGATATAACGCGCCAGTCGTGCACCGGCAGCTAGAAAAATATTATTAAGTAACTCAGCCTTAAGCACACAAGATATATTAGGTAGACGTGAAATCACCATCACCGCATCTAGTAGACTGGGATGATTAGGCGCTAAAATCAATGACGGTTGATCAGCAAGTGAATCTAATTCTTTTAGATCAAAGCTAAAGCGACCAGACAGACTAAGAATGGCTAGGTAAAAACGAAATGAAAGGGTAATAACATACCGTCCTAAGGTTCTTCCTTGTGACATTGGAACTAAAGGATAAATAATAAAGGCAATCGGAGTCCATATCAAACACATCGCTCCGAGCAAGATAAGACCTAGATATAACACTAGATATTCGTATAGATTCAATAATATATGTAATCCGGCACGCATGATTAATTCAGCTGGCCATGCGCTAAGGTATTAGAATCAATGCCATCAAGTGACATTGCCATCGAGTGGCCAGCCGTTGCTTCAATTTCGACTAACAAGTCCTGACGGCATACATCAGCCTGTAGATAAACTGCTTTCAGTGCATCGCCCACATAGCGTTTCAATTCATTACGAATCGCTTCCAAATCGTCAAGGTGACGCACATAAACCGTGTAATACAAGCTAGACAGCTCAAACTTAGTTTCGTTAAGTTGACGGTTTGCTTGTGCAAGTACTGCTTTAATATTGTCGATAGTTTCACGTGTTTGAGCAATAACATCACCAAGGTGTAATGTTTCATGTCCGACAATGCTAGCAGTACCTGATAGAAACAATATATCGTCTAATCCGAGTCTAACTAAGCTGGCACGAGAGAATGTCGGACTACGAGGACCATATTGTTGTGGATATTGATAGGCGCTGATCTGACGAGGATTTTCAATGTTCTGTGGCATAACACGTGCCGCTAAGAAAGCGATCGTCAATGAACTTTGATGCAGATGACCTTCCGCTCTTATCGACTCAAAACCTAATGCACAAGCCGCTGGTGCATTGCCCTCGACATCACGTCCATGAGTCAGAAAAGCATCCTGTCGGCCAAGATTAAACTGGGCATAACGTTCCAATCCAAAACTATCACTATTGATATCCGCCATATAATTCCGAATGCGAAGTAAATAAGGGAATGAAAGCAAGTCAAGCAAGGAAAATATTTGATTATAAGCCGACTCGGTAGCTTGCTGAAGCGGTGTTTTGCCGGTGCTAGTTACAAACAGTGCTTCTGATAGTTCAATTACACCGAATAGCAGATCATCGTCATAACGATAATTAACTGCATTATATTGACCAAATTTCGGTTGGCTATTTCCACCACCCAGCCATACATCGCAAATTGAATCATCATCATCCAGTCGCGCCATAGGCACACGCAGTGTGGGTACGGTCAGGTCAACATTCATTTCCAGCACATCTACTGCATAAAACTGACCACCTAATAAACTATTTTTCCATTGCTTAGATTGATTTATGTATTCTGAAATTGGCAATTTTATACCCTGCAAATAACACGTTTTATCAACCATTAACGCACCTTAGTCTTTTGTTTAACCATAATAACTTTATCCACAAATCTGATAGTAGATTTTCGCATTTTCCACGCTTTGAATGTCCGCCTAAAATTAAGCAAAGAATTTATATAATAAAAAGTCCTAAATATACGTAGTGGGCCACGAATATTAGTTGGGCCAAATACATCACCCGCCAATACTGACAATACGCCCTCTTTTACATGAAATATATTACTTGGGCTGATAAACAAATCGCGTAAAGCGGGAATCGTAATCCGATAGATAAACCATGAAAACTCATTCGGGCCAATTTTAATCACTTTGTCGAATTGTTTTAATGCCGCGGCAGCTTGTTTGCGATGACTTAGACATATAGCTAGAGTATTAGCGCTTACAAAAGCGCTTTGCATCGCCAGCAGTACCCCCGAAGAAAAAACCGGATCAATAAAAGCATAAGTATCATCACGTAATAAGTAGTTACTGCCGTGGCTACGGTCACTCCTAAGAAAAATCCCCCCGCAGCTTCAACTACTGAGGTTAATTTTGCATTTTTTAGCCTCGTACTCAACGGCGCACAAAGCGCGATCGTTTTCTGCAAAAACTGTTCTAGCGATTTATTCTGGCGCATTTTTAAGTAATACGACCATACCACGACACCAATACTTGTCATACCATCTACAAGCGGAATCGGCCAGAAGCATCCAAAATAAAACGGACACGCACTGTTTCAATACTTCCATCATCTTGGCTAGCCTTCAACCACTCCTGCCTTTTTGCGACGGGCATTACGAATCAATATCTCATAAAATTCTGAACGCCTCACTTGATATACCATCGGTATAGATTTATCTATGGCATCTGAAAACTCGTAAATTTGCTTATTATCATGCCACGGCAAGACAAATTCTGCCCCCGTTTTTCCATACCAATCACTTTAATCTCATCCGCCACACCAAGCTTTTCCAATAAAGGTAAATTGGCGGGAAGCAATGATTCGCCAATATGAAACCGTGGATGATGTGTTTTTTCTAGTAAAGTCACAGCGCAACCCCGCTCGGCTAGTAATGCAGCAGCAGTTGAGCCAGTGGACCACCACCAATGATTAATACATCACAATCAGATGAAAGGGTAACGGGATCTTTCGGAAAACGGATTCATAACTTGACCTTATAATAACGCACATAAAAGGAATTCATATCGGTGACGGTTTCGGACTAAATTAAACAAACAATCCATTGATTATGAAAATAGTGCAGCTGCACTTTACTGGTTATTATTCAGTAGTAGGTCAGATTTAAATCTGACCATTACTTATTTTGTACCTGTAAGTTAAGATTTAAGTTAAATTGATTTCTGAAAAAGAATGGTCCGAAAAGATTATTATATTTACGTTATTCATCATGTAGAAATCAGTCTAAATCTAATTCGGTTGATTCGGGCGAATAATCAGTAAATAGAATGAATAGTGATGAGCCAATAAAGAATGATCTCCCACAAAATCATAAAGCATTTATTTACTGGTGGACCCTCCGGGACTCGAACCCGGAACAAACTGATTAAGAGTCAGCTACTCTACCAATTGAGTTAAGAGTCCTTAGGAACAGGATTTTAGCACATTATTCGTATTCAGCAGCCAAATTAACTCCGATCTTTTGGGGTTAATAATTCAACTAATTGATAGATGATTTCGTGCGCTTGTTTAGGCGAGAGGTCATCAGGGTTTATTCCTGTTAAATACGTTTCAACTGGAGATGGCAACTGCACTATAGGCTGGTTAAACAAATCGGCTTGTTGCTGTTCATTATCTGGCTTATTAGTATTTATTTCCAGTTGTTGTAACATTTCGAGTTGCTGTAGTTTATGTTTAGCCGCGGTGATTACATCACTTGGCACACCTGCTAACTTCGCTACTTGTAGACCATAACTTTTACTCGCCGCACCTGATTTTAATTGGTGCATAAACACTATTTCATCGCCATGCTCTATCGCATCTAAGTGTACATTAATAGCTTTTTCGTACAACAGCGGGATTTCTGTCAACTCAAAGTAATGGGTCGCAAACAAGGTATATGACCCCAAGTCACGTACTAGTTTTTCAGCACACGCCCATGCTAATGATAAACCATCAAAGGTACTGGTACCGCGCCCTATTTCATCCATCAATACCAAACTATGTTGAGTGGCATTATTCATGATGTTGGCCGCTTCACTCATTTCAACCATAAAGGTTGAACGACCTGACGCTAAATCATCCGATGCACCTATGCGAGTAAAAATCTGATCCACAGGACCAATGACCGCTTTAGATGCCGGTACAAAACTTCCCATGTGTGCCATTAATATGATTAATGCTGCTTGCCGCATATAAGTTGATTTACCACCCATATTCGGACCCGTTATTAATAACAATCGCTGCTGCTGGGTAAAATCAAGATCATTGGGACAAAAACTTTGCTCCGTAACCCCTTCGACAACCGGATGACGTCCTGCTTCTATTTTTATACCATTCTGCTTAGTAAATTCAGGCGCCACATAATTTAATGAGTCTGCACGTTCAGCCAAGTTAACCAATACGTCCAATTCTGCCAAAGCATTTGCTGAAACTTCTAATGCAGCTAAATTAGGGGAAAGTAACTCAAATAAGTCTTCATATAATGCTTTCTCTAACGCCAAGGCACGTTCGTTAGCACTCAGCACCTGATCTTCAAAACCCTTCAGTTCAGGCGTAATATAACGCTCGGCATTTTTCAGTGTTTGCCTGCGTACATATTCGGTCGGTATTTCAATATGATGAGAGCGGCTAATTTCAATGAAATAACCATGTACTCGGTTGTAACCCACTTTTAAGGTTGAAACGCCTGTGCGTTGCCGTTCACGGTGCTCAAGATCGCTTAAAAACTGACTGGCGCGATCGCGGATGGTGCGCAAGTGATCCAATTCATCATTGTAACCTTTAGCAATCACACCACCGTCACGAATCAATACCGGTGGTTCAGCAATCAACGCCGTTTGCAATAAACTCAATACCTCGGGAAATGTGCCTAATTCACGATCTAGTTGAAGTAATCGTTTAGATGTTGAATCGACTAGAATTCGATGTAAATCAGGTAATGAATTCAAGGTATTTCGCAGATGCATGAAATCACGTGGTCGTGCTGATTTTAAAGCAATACGTGCCACGATGCGTTCAATATCACCCAACTTACGAAGCATACCCTGTAATACGTCTGCCGACTGTGTATCGAGAAATTGTTTAATCGCGTACTGACGTTGTTTTAAAACGTCATGATCCCGTAATGGTCTTAATAACCAACGGCGCAATAATCTTGCACCCATCGGCGTGACCGTTTTATCGAGTATCGATAATAAGGTATGTTCACGGCCACCAGACAGGTTTGTTTCCAACTCCAAATTACGCCGTGATTGCGGATCTAATCGTATGCTATCACTGGTTTTTTCAAGTTTTAGACTTCGAATATGAGGCAAGGCAGTACGATGTGTTTGTTGTGCATAATTGAGTAAACAGCCTGCTGCAGTGATGGCTAAAGCGAGTTCATCACAGCCAAACCCTTTTAAGTCTTTCATTTTAAAATGTTCACATAAACGGCGTCGAGCGGTTTCTGACTCAAAATGCCATGGTGGTAAACGACGAATTTGTTTATCAAACGTGGATAAAGTCTGAGCTAAGGTTTCATCCATTAGAATTTCAGCCGCTTGTAGCCGCGCTAATTCAGCTTTAACTTCAGTCAGGGAGTTCAATTCACTGACTGTAAATCGGCCGCTACTTAATTCTGCGGTAGCTAAGCCATAGCGACCTTTATGTTCAGAGATAGCCACTAATAAATTTTCATTACGGCTATCAAGTAAGGCTTCTTCCGTTAAGGTGCCTGGCGTTAATATACGTACAACTTGTCTATCGACGGGCCCTTTGCTTGTTGCCGGATCACCCATTTGTTCACAAATTGCCACCGACACACCAAGATTAATCAACCTAGACAAGTAGGCGTCTGCTGCATGGTAAGGAATACCCGCCATGGAAATAGGTTCACCATTACTATTGCCACGCGCCGTTAAGGTAATATCTAATAGCTCAGCAGCCTTATGAGCATCGTCATAAAACATCTCATAGAAATCACCCATCCGATAAAACAATAAGTGCTCTGGATTTTCGGCTTTGATGCGTAAATACTGCATCATCATTGGTGTGTGTTTTATAGCTGTTGACTCCATTATTACTACCTTTTATCGCCTTAAAAGCGCATTAATAATAGATATACGCATTTCTCAATATTATAAAAAATATTCGATATCATAACATTTCACAAATTAACTTCACATGAATGACAATAGGTATTTCAGTCACGCCTTCTAATTACACATAGAATATATATTATGCGTAGGGTTAATTAAAAATAACCATGTGCTATTAATTATATTACTAAGACATCGATTGCTATAATGCTCAACAGACTATGACTAATTCAATCACACAATACACCGTTGCTCAGCCAACAACAGTAGAATATGAGATTAAGAAATCACGCTTTATTGGCATGATAGTTCCTTCTAACTATGAAGCAGAAGCGCTACGACATTTACAAACATTAGCCGCACAACATCCACACGCCAACCATCTTGCTTTTGCCTGGCGTATTCGGCAAGCGGATGGTTTTATCAATGAACGTTGTCACGATGCCGGTGAACCATCTGGTACCGCTGGACGACCTATTCTAGCGCCATTAGAAGGCGAACCGATTATTAATACGGTTATAGGTGTTATTCGCTATTTTGGTGGAGTAAAGCTAGGTACGGGAGGTTTAACACGTGCCTATGGTACCACGGCGAAACTAGCCATTGATGCAGCAACATTAATCCCATGGGTTCAAATGGTTATCTTAACGTTAGATATTGAATATTCGCAACTACAAACATTGGAATATCAACTTAATAAATGTCATGGCCAAATTATTGATCAGCAATTCACTGACAGGGTACAAGTCACTATTAATCTTCCCGCCCATCAAAGGACACAAATCCAGCAGCAATTTACTGGCTTTTAATGAGTGAAGTAAACGGCCTAATGTAACATCATCGCCTAAAAATAATTTTCTTCGTTGAGCTAACTGACTAAAAAATATCAAGTATAAACGAAATCAATCTAAAATAAACTCAATGGCAAAACCGACATGTTGTTCAATCCGCCTAACTTTAGATGCCACTATGGGAGCGTCGTCAATTTCTAATGTTTGGACTTGTACATCATCACCGATATGAATAATGTTGGTATCAGGACAAATTAGAAATAATCCACTGTCAGAAAAATCTCTCATCTCTAAGATTATTTCTATGTTAGGAACAGCAAAAAATTTAATTTTTACTACGTGTTTTAACCGCTGATCACGACGCTTATTGTGGGTACTCATAATATTTTATATTCCTCCCGCAGTAAAAATCAGTCTGCGAATGCGTTCTGCAAATAATTTATAGCCCATTGAATTGGGGTGAATAGTATCTGACTTCATAGCTGAATTCCGTTCAAGTTCAGCAAGAATAGTTAATTCAATCGGAAGATTATATGTCGTGGCAAGTTCTGTATATAGATCGGGTACAGCTAAGGTAATACTAAATCGCGGAACGGCAATCAGCACCACTTCTGCACCCGAATTTTGTATCAAAGAGATCATCTTCTCAAGATTATTTTTGAGCTGGTCATTGCCTAATTTTCGAATCAGATCATTGCCTCCGTGGCATAGCACAACTAAATCAGGCTTAGTTTGTTCAAGTACTAATGGTAACCGTAATAAACCTTGTTGACTTATTTCACCAGGAATACCTGCATTAATAACTGTCCTACCGGTTAGTTGCTGTAAAACTGCAGGATAGCTTTCAGTTTGGTTATTTGCACCAGTACCAAAGGTCAAACTATCTCCAAATGCAAGAATAACCGCATTACTCGCTAAGGGTTTAAGTGTTGGTAAACTATCCGAACAGCTGATCAGGCAAAGACAACACCAAAGAAATATGCTAAACGTAAGTGATTGTCTATGTTTCAACATAGAGTTTTAAGCAACACTCGGAAATAGGCGATGGAAATTAGCCGTTGTTTGTTGAGCGATATTGTCAACCGTATCACCACGAAGTTTAGCCACGAATTCTGCAACATGTACGACGTAGGCTGGTTTATTGGTTCTCCCCCGATGCGGCATGGGTGCCAGATAAGGTGCGTCCGTTTCAATCAAAATTCTATCCAGCGGTAATTTTTTAGCTACTTCTTGTAGTTCAAGGGCATTTTTAAACGTTACGATGCCTGATAGCGAAATATAAAAACCTAACTCTAAGGCCCGCTGAGCGGTTTGCCAATTTTCTGTAAAACAATGGATAATCCCACCCGCGTGTTGAGCATCTTCTTGTTCTAAGATGGCCATGGTGTCATCACGCGCTTCACGAGTATGAATGATCAATGGTTTTTTGAGTTGTTTTGCTGCTTCAATATGCACCCGAAAACGATCACGCTGCCATTCTAAGTCGCCTTCACTGCGGAAATAGTCTAAACCCGTTTCGCCTATGGCAATGACCTTATCATGTTGTGCAAGGGCAATCAGTTCTTCAACTGTAAAGTTTTCATCCTTGTCTACATTTGGATGTATGCCTACACTAGCGGTGATATTCGGATAGTTGCCTGCAATATCGAGTACTTCTTTGCAGCTTTTTTTATCAACAGAAATGCACAGAATATGTTCGATTTTAGCATCTCGAGCTTGCGCTATGACGGCATCCAATCCGCCCTCTTTTTGTGCCAATAAATTAAGGTGGCAGTGTGAATCTATAAACATAAGAGCACTTCTTTATTACATTGTATGAGTGGCTTTATCAGCCTTTTTGTCGACTAGATAATTTTCTATTTTGCTTTTTAAGATAGCTCCTGAGCCATCTAGGTCACTAAAATGGACACCAATTCCAGCTGCTTGATTACCTTGTGCACCTTTAGGAGTGATCCAAGAAATCGTACCTGCAACGGGAATTTTATCGGGTTCAGTCATTAAATTAAGGACAATGAAAACCTCTTCGCCTAAGTTATAGACTTTATTAGTGGGAATAAATAAACCACCATTTTTTAGAAAAGGCATAAAGGCATGATAGAGCATGTTCTGATCCGTTATTTTTAATGCCAGAATACCTTTACCAGGAGCCATTGCCATAGTCTTGACCTATTTTATTGGTTAATCGTTTTGCTGTTCACGATACGCATAACAGATACGATAAAATCTTCTATTAACAGCGTGTTGTTAATATTATTTTGGGATGATACTAGCTTTATTACTTGCACTATGCAATCAGATATTTGCCAGTACAAGTTGTTTTTAGCTTGGTCTGTTGTACTATGTGATGAATCAATGAATAATTTTATCATGCGAGCTCTAATCATATACTGTAGCTGATTTAGCACCGTAACCAAATCGTACTTTAACCACGTTGCTGTTAACGCTATCGGGTTCACCGAATTTTGTAAAATTAAATTAAAATCTTGTTCCACTTGCAGATACTGCTCTGCCATACCGCCATTCAACATGTCGATGACGGCTAAAGGTGCGCCTTTAGCAAGTTGTAATAGCTTTGCCAATATTTCTCCATCGACCTTATTTTCAGCATTTTTGCTTAGCCAATCTAATGCTTGTTCAGAAGTTGGACTTATTAGAAAATAGTTTTGACAGCGACTTTTAATGGTTATCGGCAGTTTTTCAAGGTGGCCTGTTATCAAGATCAACGCCGTATTATGCTGAGGCTCTTCTAATAATTTGAGTAAGCTATTACTTGAACTCACATTCATATTATCCGCGGGCGAGATAATAATTGTTTTCCATTTGGACACACTTGGCGTTAGTTGTTGTTTATCTCGCAAATTTCTAATCTGATCGATCTTTATTTGCTTGCCTGTCTCTTCGGGTCTTATTTCAATATGGTCGGGATGACTACCGGCATTAAGTAACTGACAACTATGGCAATGACCACAAGCAGACTGATCTTCACGACGATTAAGACACAAAACACTTGCCACTATGTGCTGGGCAAAGCTATTTTTTGCCAGTCCTTTAACTCCTGAAACTAGCAGTGCATGCGGTAAACGATTGCTACGCAACTGCTGGCAAAGTTGTTGCCATAAGCTAGTTTGCCAAGGATAGAGTGCCGTTAACATATTAATTAATGAGCAAATTATCTAATAATACAGTGAGTTGTAATTCAATCTCGACGATAGTTCTACTGGCATCAATCACTTTAATCCGATTCGGCTCTTGCTGGGCACGTTGTAAATAGCTTTCTCTAATACGTTGAAAAAAATCTACTTTTTCCTGTTCAAAGCGATCAACACCTTGATTTCGGGCGAGTACACGTTTTTGTCCCATTTCTACTGGCAAATCAAATAAGAATGTCACGTCCGTTTGCAGGCCTTTTAAAACCCAATCAGATAACGTAGATATACGTTGAGGATCAATCCCTCTACCGTGGCCCTGATAAGCAAATGTGGCATCAACAAAGCGATCGGATAACACCCAATCACCCCGTTTCAATGCAGGCTTAATGACTTGTTCAACATGCTCAGCTCTAGCGGCAAACATTAGCAATAATTCCGTATCGGCAGCCATACCTGTGGTGGATGGCGTCAGTAATAAGGTCCGAATTTGTTCGCCTAACTCCGTGCCACCAGGTTCACGAGTAACGATTAGTCGCGTACTTTGCTCAGTGAGATAACGTTGAATAAAGGCTAATTGTGTTGACTTACCTGCGCCTTCAATGCCTTCAATACTAATGAACTTACCTGTCATTATTGTTTCAACTGATATTGTCTAACGGCCTTGTTATGCTCTGCTAAGGTAGTTGAAAAAATATGTCGACCATCATGTCCGCTAGCGACAAAAAACAAGCTCTTACCATTTTGTGGATGCAAAGCTGCTTCTATTGATTCCTTGCTTGGTAATGCAATAGGCGTTGGTGGTAGACCATTTCGTGTATAAGTATTGTATGGTGTGTCAGTAGTTAAATCTTTACGACGTAAATTTCCATCAAAGCTTTCACCTAAACCATAAATTACGGTGGGATCGGTCTGTAATCGCATGGCTATTTCTAAACGCCGGACAAAAACACCTGCGATTTGAGCTCTTTCTTCAGCAATACCCGTTTCTTTTTCAATAATAGAAGCCATAATCAAGGCTTCATACGGTGTTTTATAAGGTAAGTTTTCCGCTTTATTATTCCAAGCCTCTTCCAGACCCGTTGTCATTAAGTTGTGTGCTCGACTTAATATTTGCGTATCTGTAGTACCCGATGCGAAATGATAGGTTTCTGGAGCAAACTCGCCCTCACCGTTGTTTAAAGGCAGCTCTAAGGCCTTCATCACTGCCGGTAACGAGGTATCAGATAATGTCTTTTTAATACGTTCATCGGTAATCACCATATGAATTAACTGTTGTGCTGTCGTCCCTTCAATAATCGTGAAGGTATATTGAATAACCTGACCAGCAATGAACTGTTCAAGTAATTGAGGCAAGGTAGTATTAGGTTCAATACGATATTCACCCGCTTTAATTAAATGGGCTTTGTTAGAAAGGCGACCATAAATATACAAGTATTCTGCTGGTAAACTCGACAACTCAGCATCACGCAAATCACGACTTATTTGTTGCAAATTACTACCACTACGTACTGTATAAACATAACCCTGATCATTTATTTGTAATGGCGTAGTCATGAATTTTTGGTATTGATTCCAAGTAATCGTTGAGGCAATCACTAAGAGCACAATAATACTCAGACCTATTTTTATAAATAAACGCATATTATTTTTTTGCCTGCTGTAAAACATGTTGAAGATTCTGCGTTATTGGACCCGTTAAATAGAGCATATTATCCATTTCAGACACCGGCCAGATCCCGATTACACTATTAGTTATAAAAACCTCATCTGCTGCCATCAAGTCATCAATATGAATCTTAGTTTCAACCACTGAAATATTTAATTCAGTAGCTAACAACATGATTTGGGCTCGCATAATGCCCGCAACACCAGACTTATCGAGTGTAGGTGTAAATAGTTTACCTGCTTTAACTATAAATACATTACTCATAGTGCCTTCAATTACATTCCTAGCCTGATCGAGCATAATGCCTTCGGTAATGTCAGCATCATGCCATTCATTGCGTGCAAGAACTTGATCAAGTCGATTAAGATGTTTGATACCAGCTAGTGCAGAATTTTCAGACAAGGTATGTGTGCAGAGTCTAGATTTAACGCCTATTTGACTATAATGATCAGGATAAATTGGTAAGGGATGGGTTGAAATAATCCGAGTAGGCTCAACGCCACTGACAGCTAAATACCCCCGACCACCACTGCCACGGGTAATAATTATTTTAATTATAGCGTCATTATCAGTTAATATCTGACAGATTATATTAAGTTCATTGAGTAATTCTTCTGCTTGCACAAATTCAATATTAAGTCGCCTACAGCCATCCATTAATCGTGCTAGATGAGCATCAATGAATTCAACTATGCCAGCACGGAAAGTCATGGTTTCAAATAGACCGTCACCATATTGTAGGCCACGGTCTGAGATAGCGATTCTGTCGTCCGGCAGGCCGTTAATCAGAACCATATTAAATCCGAATTTAGTTTAACTTTTTGAAAATAACAGTGCCATTTGTTCCGCCAAAACCAAACGAATTCGACATGGTAACTTCTATCGGCATTTTCCTTGCTGTATGTGGCACGTAATCTAGGTCACATTCTGGATCTGGGTTATCTAAATTGATCGTAGGTGGTGCAACTTGATCACGAATAGCTAGAATACTAAATATAGCTTCGACACCACCTGCTGCACCCAATAAATGTCCAATCATTGATTTTGTCGAACTAACGGCAATATTTTTTGCCGAGCTACCAAATGCAGCTTTAAGTGCTTGTGTCTCGCCTGCATCGCCTACTGGCGTCGAGGTACCATGAGCATTAACATAATCGATTTGATCTGCAGATAAACCTGCATCAGCCATTGCATTTTTCATACAACGAGCCGCACCGTCACCACCTATTGATGGAGAAGTCATATGGTAGGCGTCGGAACTCATACCTGAACCGACCAGCTCCGCATATATTTTAGCGCCACGTTTTACCGCATGTTCATATTCTTCTAGAACAATAACGCCAGCGCCATCACCCAAGACAAAACCATCACGATCTTTATCCCATGGACGACTTGCCGCTGGTGGGTCATCATTTCGTGTAGATAAAGCTCGGGCTGCAGCAAAGCCACCCATGCCTGTTTTACATGTCGACATTTCTGCGCCACCTGCAATCATTACATCAGCATCGCCATACTGAATCATACGGCCTGCAGATGAGATATTATGCGTACCACTGGAACACGCTGTCGCTATCGCAATATTTGGACCTTTTAGACCATACATAATCGACAGATTACCTGCGACCATGTTAATGATATTACCAGGTACAAAAAAGGGAGATATTTTTCTTGGGCCACCTTTCAGATAGGCATCGTACCCCACTTCTATGCCTGGAAGACCGCCGATACCTGCACCGATCGCTACGCCAATTCGCTCTGCGTTTTCTTCGGTAACAACAATCCCTGAATCTTCAATCGCTTCCTTACCTGCCGCAAGACCATAATGAATAAAAGTATCCATTTTTTTAGCTTCTTTACGAGGAATAATAGTGGTGATGTCAAAGTTTTTAATACTACCACCAAATCTTACAGGAAATTCAGACATGTCAAACAAGGTAAGCGGAACAATCCCACTTTTACCTGCAAGTATATTTTCCCAACTTTCTTTGACGGACAATCCCACTGGTGTTATTGCACCAAGACCGGTTATCACAACTCGTCGTTTAGACATGAGGCATCCTCTTGGAATTGACTAGTATTAAACACAAACTAGCCGCCTAGTGTGTTCAAGCACA
>Ga0105055_10003290_pt1 | contig 24541 bp, 17 predicted proteins | sample BON03_FD_78090 | JGI IMG/M metagenome (GOLD analysis project Ga0105055, IMG submission 78090) | Freshwater microbial communities from Lake Bonney liftoff mats and glacier meltwater in Antarctica - BON-03 | ecosystem: Environmental > Aquatic > Freshwater > Ice > Glacier meltwater | place: Lake...
CAAAATCAGTGGTGGTATTTCGAATTTGTCATTTGGATTTCGTGGAGTTCAAAAGATCCGCGAGAGTATCCATGCTGTCTTTCTTGAGCATGCTATTCTAGAATCTGGAATGGACATGGGAATTGTAAATTCAGAAGAACTGCTCATAGTAGAGGACCTGGAGGACGATCTTCTAAAAACATGCGAGGACCTTGTTTTGAATTTGAATTCTGAAGCCACCGAGGCCATGTTGGAAGCTACCCAGAAAGAACGCGAGGCAATCATAGCAGCGAAGAATGGAGGAGTACAGAGTGCTGTCCCTAAAAAGGACGAATGGCGGAGTTTGCCAGTGAAAGAGCGATTGACTCATGCCCTCGTCAATGGTATTTCTCAATTTATTGATGAAGATGTTGAAGAAACGAGGCATATTGTGGATCGCCCTTTGCATGTCATTGAAGGACCGTTAATGGATGGTATGAATGTTGTTGGCGATTTGTTTGGTAGCGGTAAGATGTTTTTACCTCAAGTTATTAAAAGTGCACGTGTGATGAAAAAGGCGGTAGCGTATTTATTGCCTTTCATGGAAAAAGAAAAGGCAGATAATCTGGCTAAATTAGGAATTGATCCAGCTGCTGATGACGAAGACGACGATTCCGGATACGCAGGCAAAGTATTGATGGCTACAGTGAAGGGCGATGTTCATGACATCGGTAAGAACATCGTTGGAGTCGTGTTGGGTTGTAATAATTACAAAGTATACGATATCGGTGTCATGTGTTCAACCGAGAAGATCCTGGAAGCTGCCAAGAAATATAAAGTTGACGTTATTGGACTCTCTGGTCTCATCACACCTTCTTTAGATGAAATGGTCGATTTTGCGAAGGAATTGAAAGCATCAGGTTTGAATCTTCCGCTATTGATTGGTGGTGCTACGACATCCAAAACACACACGGCAGTTAAAATCGCACCAAACTATTTTACCGTTGACCATCCTGCTATTCATGTTCTAGACGCTAGTCGTTCAGTTACTGTTGTTCAGTCGCTCCTAAACAAAGACCGAGAGTACGTTGAAGAGATTGCCGACGACTATGAAGAGATCAGGGAGGATTACTACGCAGGACTTGAAGAGCAAAACTTTCATGCTCTGGATGTCGCGAAGAAACGGGGTTATAAAATAGACTTCGTTGCCAATCCTCCTCAGCCAGCACCTCGGGTTGGATTTGGTCCAAATAGAGCTGTCACTTGCCCTATAGCCGACATTCTCCCATATATTGATTGGAATCCGTTTTTTCAGACATGGGAACTTCGAGGGCGTTATCCTAATCGAGGATATCCTAAGATATTTAATGATGAACGTGTAGGATTAGAAGCCAAGAAGCTATTCGACGACGCCCAAGACATGATCAAGGAGATCGTTGCTAATGGATCGATGTATCTTGAAGGTGCGATTGCATTCTACCCTGCCAATCGTTCGGAGGACGGTGAAGACGTAATCATCTATGAAGATGAGTCAAGAACAACCATCAAGTCCAAGCTCTGTATGTTGCGCCAACAGGCTTACAAAGAGAACGACGATTCAATGTTTTCTCAGGCTGATTTTATAGCCCCTATAGGCATACCTGATTACATCGGGATGTTTGCCGTTACATGTCAAGGGTGTGATACTCTCGTGAAAAAATACGAAAGCGAAATGGACGACTTTTCAAAAATTCTAGCTCAGGCATTAGCCGATCGTTTTGTTGAGGCCTATGCGGAGAAAGTTCACCGAGACATCCGAACTGATCTTTGGGGATATGCAAAGGACGAAGATTTGGATAACGAAGACCTTCTCAAGATAAAATACGATGGGATTCGCCCTGCCCCTGGTTATCCATCGCAACCTGACCACACGGAGAAGAAGGCTCTGTGGGATATGTTGCAAGCTGAAGAACTGGCTAATATGAAACTAAGCGAGAGTTTCAGTATGATGCCTGCTAGCAGTGTTTCTGCCCTGGTTTTCGCTCATCCGTTATCTGAGTATTTTGCTGTTGGGCACATCACGAAAGATCAAGTTGAGAGTTACGCAGAGAGAAAAGAACAATCAGTTGAGTACATTGAGAAGTGGTTGAGTCCTATTCTAGGTTATCGATAATTCTTCTTCTTTTCAAATGTATTACCTTCCCACTTTTTGTTTGATAATGTTTTACATACGTTTTCAAATGAAAAAATTCAATATTAACTTTCGATTTTATCAAGAACTCCTTCAATCAATATCATTAAACATCAGAGTGCTAACATCCAACACTCGAAGGGTTAAAGTTGCCCCTTGAACTAGTTGTCTCCTTCGCGCCTCCAGTTACGTTACCATAAGCTTGTTCAGATTTTTTCCATGCACCAGCAAGAAAGGATTGGTAGCTGAACACAATATGAGGAAGATACACTAACAGATACGCACTGTACTTACATTTGTGAATTCACGTCGTAGATCATTGTCACTGCTTCTTCTTTCAATGGTTGAGGAAATTAGGGTCTACGCTTTTTCTCATTGTGATTGGACTACTAAATACTATAATACTACCGGTAAATAAATAATTACAATAACAAAACAAAGGAATCTCGGGGGAATGACTGAAAATGTTTTCTATTTTATGAAACTGGATGGATTCATTTTTAAAAATAACTAGTATTGATTCGAAAGTGCAATGCGGAGATCAAAAAATCGAAATACACGTGAGTTGGAAATTAATATGAAGCTGGCGGTGGAGCGGAAGGTGCGACAAGAGCAGGAGCCACAACCATCCTTGAAATCAATCCAACTCGTCCACCTTGTACTGGAACAGATACCTTGATGTAGTCTTTGTACGCACCACCCAAACCATTCACGAGGTCTCCTTCCACAAGAGTTACGAATGTGCCAGCAGGAACACTGATGATACCATAGGCACTCATAGCAGCTTCATCCACGATATGATCTGATTTCATGACCAGATCAGTTGAGTTTCCTCCTCCAGTCATAGCTTGACGAAACAAATCTTTACCACTGCTTGAACTCTGTTGCAACGAGGGTTGAGGTTGCTGAACAATAGCAACAGCTTGTGGGCCTGTAGGAACATCAACAACAGCATTTTGTCCAGGCATAGCTCCATAAGGACATATTACAGAGTGAATCTGACCATTCATTTGAATTTGAAACTGTTGCCCAGGTTGAACTCCAAGGGGAATAATAACAGACACCTTCGTAGAAGGAGCCGCCATCTGAGTACGCTGCCTTTCAAGTTCCAATCTCTCACGTTCCAACGCCATTCTCTCATCCTCTCTTTCATTCCTCTCCTTTCTCTCTGCTTCAGCTCTCAGCATGTCAGCTTGTGCTTGTGAGGCTGCCGCTTGTTGCTGAGCCGCTGATGCTTGTGCTTGTGCTTGATTCCTTGCTCTATTGCTGGCCACTGCACCTCCAACCACTAGACCAGCCATCACTGGGCGACGTCTCACAGGACCACCTCGAACAACAATAACCATTCTTGATAAACTTCTCCTCGATCTTTTGCGTTTTTTCAAAACCCTTTATTGATGAAATACCAGAACCGTGACTCGCGGTGAGGTCATGAGAAGGAGCAGCATAATGAGAAATCATTGGATTCACATTGTATTGCTCCTGATGGAATTTAATTTCATCCCTCGACTTCATTCAACACAACCGAAATCAGTTTTAACACCAATAGTATCGAAATTCGAAAGCAGGAAAGAAACAGTTTTTTAGTTAGAAAAGGCCAAACCAGGTGTTTCGCTTCTCCTCTCGTTCACGAAGACTCTTAGCCATATTTGCAAATTCCCCAGCATTGTTGCTCATTTCAGCAGACTTATCAGATAGTTTACTCAACTTTTCCCCCCTTTGTTCGAGTGCTTCGTGAGCTCGTTGCAATACATCAGTAGTAGCAGACATCCTTGCCTGGTGCGAATCTGGTTGCTTATCAGAGGTAGGACGATCACCGAAGAGTTGCCGACGAACATCACCGTTCAACAAAGTGGACGTACAAGAAGAGTCTCCTGTACTAGTTGGAAGTCCACCGAGTTCAGCAACATCAGCGAGAGAATAGGAGAACATATTGAAGCAAGAATTACATACCCGCATCTTCTCTAAAGGACTCTTAACACATACCGATCCCCCCTGAACAACAGCACGGGGTTTGAGTGTGAATGTCTTCGAGCAACATACATTGCAAAATGTATGACCACATCTGCGGCAATGATGTTTACGTTGAATTAATGAGAACGGACTCATGCATGAAGTGCATTCAAATACTTTCGTTTCATCTTCCCAGCTTGTACATCCTGGCTCGGTAGCAAACGGAATACGATGCCGATATGATTCAATAAGAATGGATATCGATTTAGGTTCGGTTTTCTTCTCCCATATTTGACTGGCATTTTCAAAATCCATTCCTTGTCGCTTAAGTAATACTTCAGCGGTGATATCTCGGTTATTTGGAATTCCAAGCCGCGCACCACATTCAATTAAATAAAGCGCCAATTTAATACTGCTTTTCCCAATTAATTTTGTTTCTTCGGGTTTGGCACTATCATATCCAAGGAGAAAATTTAGACTCGTGTTCTTTTCCTTGTTCTGTGCATCCGTGCAAGCTCCCGAATTGACAAGTAGTGTGATAATTTCTTCATCAGGATTCGATTCCAAACAACCTAGAATGAGAGGACTGTTTCCGTCTGGGAGATTTCGAGCCTCAAGAGATGAACCGCTTTTTATCAGATATGATGCAACTTTGACATTTCGAAATTTGATCGCGTGGTGAAGAAGAGTCTCACCTCGTATATCCGCACATTCCATATCTCCTCCTGCAGTTGCTATGACATTAATAAATTTCTCTGTATTGTTTTCAAGAGCTTTTCGTTTTTCCGGTTCTTTCGATGACGAAGCCTTGGCACAGGCAATAGAACAAGCAACATATATGGCAGTACGATTCTGTAAATCCAAACCATTCATATCGGATTCCTTGTTGATTAAAACCGAGGCTACAAATGGATTTATTTTGAAAGCTGCATAGTGCAAAGGACTGGCTAATTCGTTATCCAAAGCGTTTACATATGCACCAGCAGAAAGCATCAGACGAACAAGATCTACATGGCCACCATAAACAGCATAATGCAAAGCAGTACAACCTCTCTCATCAACACAATCAATATCATAGTGATCTTCAACCTCGTATCTTGGCTTGAGAGCTCGTTTAATCGAATGAATATCACCCTCTAGAGCCGACGCCCATATTGAACCTTGGACAATTCGGTGGTGCCATCCTTTGCTAGAAGCACGAAGAGGACGATCTCGTAAAACTAATTTGCTTATTGACGCCGCAATATGATCCAGCCATATATCCTTACTTTGCGAATCTGCTGCTTTAAGAAAGTATATTTCGTTCGTATCATGATCCATGAGTTCAATAATTGAACGACATCGTGAAAATATCTCAGGTATCTGCGGTTTATTTTCATTCTCATCTGAACTATCTTCATCAGCTTCTTGTATTACTTGAGTTTCAAAGTCATGGGTTAGGGAAAAGTGGACGCTTCCAAGGTCTCGTATTACCAGGTTGAGTAGTTCAATTTTTGCATTCACATAAAATGTACCTGAAGAATCAGCTTCTGCAAGGATCAAACAATCACTGAAGAGAAATCCCATGACTACCTGCTCGGTTTTAGTATCCACAAACTCTTTGATATTTTTGCACGGAATAACGACCTCATGGTTCGATTTAGCAGAAACAGTCTTTGATATTGTATGCAATCCACTCAAACTCTTTCTGTGGATTTTAGAGAAGATATTTTCAGTTGATTTTTCATTGACAGTGTTCGTGATGCGTCCTGCTGATACAAGTCCTCCTTGAAATACTAAAGTGCGAGATGAGTCATTCGGTAGTGGATCATCTGGGTAACGTAGAAGGGACATCACTTCCAAAGCCATGGCAGAATCAACTTCCTCGTTAACGTCCTCATCGAGAAACTGAGTGAAATCAGGCAAATCCATCAAGCACAAGTAAAATTATAAAGAAAGGTATGTAGCGAAAAAAAAGCACTTTCCTGTAAAAGTAAATTTTGACCTAGTAACAAATTTAAATTAAATCTGGTTTATTTGAGTGTGAGACGCATCAAAGTACGTGTTATAATTAAAAGATTTTGTGAAATGAAGTTCGACCTTCACATAATAAACAATGAAATCGATTTCAAAAATGTACTTGTTTTTTATACACGTTTTGAACAATTGTAGACCCTAGCTGGTAGGAAAGATCGTAGGTTTTGATAGTTTTGTTAGAGTATTTACTAAGATCCATAAAAAGACGCCCAGAAGAGTGAGTTGGGACTACTCTAGATGTTACGCCTGTTCTGGAGAGGGAGGTCTAAGAAGAATGAGAAAGCGGAGGAATCTACTGTAAAAGAAGTAGACGATATTGATGAGCAAGCCAGTGGCGAGGCTGAAGTTTCAGTGGATGTAGAAGTAAAGGAAGTAAAGGATGAACTTCAAGAGTCTGTAGCTGAAATAGCAGTGGATGTAGAAGTAAATGAAGCCTCTGTAAAGGATGATCTTCAAGCTTCTGTAGTTGAAGATTCAAACGATGAGGATCATGATGAACAGAATGACAAATTTGATACGCTAGATATTAAACTAAGCACGAACTTTGTCGGGAGTGATAATACCCTTGTGTTTGGTAAACCAAGTAATCACGGCGACGAGAAGGACCAAACTGGCGACGATATGAAGAAATGGAGAGATTCTACTGTAGTTCTTGAACCGGAGAGTTTCTATGAGTTGTTTTATGAGTTAGGAGAAGGTTCATATGGATCAGTATTCAAAGCAAGAAAACGACAAACAGGCGAGTTGTGCGCGGTGAAAATAGTTCCAACTGATAAAGAAGACGTCAATGAACTTCAAAAAGAAATAGAATACCTTAAAAAGGCGAAACATGATTTTGTAGTAGGGTACCATGGCTCGTACCAAAAGCCAGGCGAAGTATGGATAATCATGGATTTATGTGAAGCTGGTTCGATCAATGACATTATGAGTTCCGCCAGAATAACTTTAGGAGAACGAGAACTCCGAGTGATCATTGCATCTATGTTATTAGGTCTCCGACATCTTCACAGCAAACGCATGGTTCATCGAGATATAAAAGCCGGGAATATACTTTTAACCAACGATGGTGTTGCAAAACTAGCTGATTTTGGGGTTTCAAAAGAACTCAATACAATACAATCAAAGTGCCAAACAACAATAGGTACTCCATATTGGATGGCACCTGAAGTAATCCAAGAAGGTAGATACAATGAAAAAGCTGATGTGTGGAGTTTGGGTATTACGTTAATTGAGATGGCAGAGGGCGATCCGCCTTTTACTAATTTGCATCCAATGCGAGCTTTGTTTGTTATCCCGAAAAAAGACCCAGCAACATTTCAGCAACCGGATGTCTGGTCTCCCGAGATGAATCGTTTCTTGGCCGATTGTTTGGTGAAAGATCCATCTGAACGTCCTTCCTGCGACATTCTTTTGAAACATCCTTTTGTATCTGATATTGTCAAACAGCTTGAAGAATACTCTGGTAGGATTTCAGAATGTCCTGTGAATTGCCACCTAAAGGAGTTAGTGGATGAATTTTTGCCAGCATTAGATGAAAAGCGGAGGTCCAAAGCATTGAGTCAGCCAGTAATTCAACAAGGAGGAACGGTGAAAATAGCTGCTGTCAATCCCCCGTTTCCGCCTCCTTCCAATACCTTGAGAAACGATGCTACTGTTAGACTTGGAACTTTCGACTCTGGCACCCTGTGTCAATCGAACAACGACACAATACAGAATACTGACTTTATGAATTACTTTGGGAATGATGCTCAAACTGTGAGGATATCCCACCAGGATATGGCTGCTATGAAAGGGGGACCTGGTCCAACTGGGACATTACGCACTAGCAGTAATGCCGAGTCCCAAGATTTTATGAAGTATTTCAATGACCAACAGGCTCCCGATAAACCGGATAAATCAGATATGATATAAAAATTAATTCAAATATTGTATTTCTAGAGTATGCAACATGTCAAGAAGGAACATGTCACATTAGTGAAAAGTCTGCTTTCCAATATGCTAGTGTCTCAAAATAACAAAGATTCAAAGATTGAAGATATTGTTATGCTAGAATATACAAATGACTTTTACTTTGATAATGTAGAAAAGATGGACACGTTGTTTGCTCTTTTCGTTCACATTTAATATCCTCAATAAAACACAGGCAAACGGATCTTCAAAATTCCAATGTTCAAATTGACAATTCCATAATTTTACTCTGCTTCGTCGCTCAATGAATGCATCTTGTTGGCGGTTCATGAAAATACAAACGATCTTTATTTCTAACAGCAAGTGACAACATATTTGTTTTTATTAACTACATGAACAATAGTTGGTTGAAAACATGAATCAATGGAGTACTTTTATTCCTCATCGATATATATTTCAATTTATACTATGAATGAAATTCGCTATGTGCTATTTTTCTATCGGCATGTCAGTAATGTTGCAAATGATCACGGTGAGGTCATTCAATCTCGCTTACATTGTACTCATTATCAAGGATCGAATGGTCCAAGATGGTTAAAAATACATCAAATTTATTCCTATTATTTAAACATACCAAATATCCCTTTATTGACTTCAACGTACGATTTGAATGTATTTCCCAAGTGTATTTTTTTTGGGATTTGAAGATTTCAATTGGCGATGATGATGTCGAGACGATGGTTCCATAGAGGAAGAGTACTTCTGAGCGATAATGCTGTAGTAAAGAGTGCACCTACAGCTACAAAGAGCGGGGTTGGTATTGGTAAACGGATAAGCTGGTTCTTCGGAGGAGCCGCCATCAGTTTAGGAGCAGGGTACTATCAGCTGACCTCTGATTTAGAGGTGTACACTAAGAATGTTGAACACTCTTTAGCGGAACTCAGAAGAGATACACTAGAGAGCCAAGAGTTCCTCCGCAAGAAAATTGCGCTGTTGGAGAAGAAATAGTAAATTTGTTTTTAGTTAAAATCACAATTATTCGCTTTTTCGTAGAATAGATTTCAACAATGACGGCTGACCACCTGAACAGTTTTCGTTGCTTCGCTGCACTAATTCGGGTTGGCGAGTTTGCATTTCCGAGAGTGCATCACCTGCAGAGAAATGGGTGGAAGAACGCCGTCGTCTCATGTCCGGTACTTCAAATGACTCTTGTTTAATTCTCTCTGTTCCGTTGATTACGGTATTCACGTTGTCAATTTCAGTCAAGAAATTGTTCATCTTGCCTTTCAGCATCTGAAACTCATCGAGATTCTTTTTAATGGCCGATAATACCAAGGTGTAGTTCTCAACTTGTTCTACGGGCAATAAACCAAAACGAGCGTTTGGAAACAGTGGCAGCTGCTTGCCCCAAACTTCTGAGTCAACTTCAGCTATTGATCGTGTATTGAAGATCCCTTCCGTTTTGGAATAGTTTTCTATCGCATGAAATCTCTCATGTTGCTCTTCTTTTAATTCTTGGGAAAACAACTGCCAGTTTGTAACTGTGATACCACTAATAATGTTAACACATATCCATGCACCTGCCAGGATAAACATGATGAAGTACAAATAAGAAATAAAATCAGGGCTTGTACCTTGTAGTGTAAATGTTGCATCTAAATCCAGCCAGATTGCCATCCATCCATCTTGAGTAATCATGATAAAAAGTGTATACATGCACGTATTCAAATCACCAAAATGTTGTGGGACAATATCACCCAGCAGCTGAACTCCGAGCACACTAAACATAAACATGATGAGGATGGTGAATATCAATATATAAGACAAATCAATGACAGACTTGCAAAACGTATTCACCACCACTTGCAGTTTCTTAATGGCCCCTAAAAGTCGCAATACTCTAAAATTACGCATCATGCGCAGAAATTTATTAATTTCACGTCCAACACTGGGACTGAATCCAAGATCGATAATAAATAAACCAAGAAAAGAAACAGTCACCAAAATGAAATCCAGCCAATTGAAATAGTCTTGCCAGAATTGTCGTTTATTGTATCTTAAGCGAAATACAAGTTCAATAACAAAGACTGCAAGGAATACATTGTCTGTAAATGTTATAACTCCTCCGTAGTTAACTACAATGTTCCCGTCTGTCGCTAAAATGGACATAAGAGTGCTAATAAGGATACAATAAAAGATAAACTGCTGAAAGACTTCGCTTTCGATGAGCGCTCCCAATATTTTATCAGAGAAATCTGGAGGAAACTGAGAGGATTCATCGGCGTCAATAATCTCATAAAAATTAGCTGGCTCTCTATCTTTATGAACTCGTTCTACACCTCTTTGAAGTGCGTTCATTCTGTTTGTTTCAGCCAGTCTTTCGGCCTTGCCGGACAGTTTTGAAAAACCCATTTTAGCGTCTTTCAATTCTGTGTTCTCCGCTTCACCACCAAGGAAAAATATTTTCCGAGAGTTTATTTGTGGCTTTCTTAACGGGAATTTCTTATGCTTCTCACCAACATGAGGAAAAGCAAGCGGCACTTTTCGTTTTACAACATCTGGACTCGAAATACTACTGGCCATGCTTGATGCGCTCCCAGTTATTCGATTCACTTGTGATGCTAAGTCACCTTGAAGACTAAAATCCTCCGAGGATGAACCCAGTGTTGACATCCTCTCTGGTGCTTCTGCCTCCTCGTTTAAAAGATTCATTTTGGAAAACGTCTGACCAAGATTAAGAGATCTCGATGAAACTCGCCTGGTTGAGGTGTTTAAAAACCCCGCTCGTGTTAAATTTGGTATTACGATATCTTCCCCGTCATTTTTATTGAACACAAATGATGGCATCTGCGTCAGTGCTGGCTTTCCTCCTTCCATAACGGCTAGTATTTTAGTGTCTACCTATAAAGTTGCATTTATCAAATCTAGAGAGTTGGAAATCAACACATTTCTTCACGTCTTCTGTCATTCTTACTGGAATCGTTAACTTTAAAAGGAAGATACATATTCTTATCAGGTGGGATTTTATTAGATATAGTTCTCATTCTTAGAAGGATTCCTAAATTGACCGCTAGCAACAAAGTATAAAACAAAAGCTAATTATAAGTGGTTACGAAGACGTTTGTTTCTTTTTTGTCAAAGTCAAACTTTCGCGTTTCAAAACATGAAGGAGCGTCTGAGAACTTTCTAAAATCTTCATGTATGCTGCCTCTGTCTCCTGAATGGTCTTATCATATTCAGATCTAGCCTGGGTTCGTTTTACAAGAGCTTCGTTGAGTTTTGAAAGCCGATCGGTTAGAATACTGAGGTCCTTTTGTATCTTGGCCTTTTCCTCTTCGTCCTTCAAGATTTGTCTATTCACTTCCTCCCGTTTCTCCCGCAAGTCTTCTATGCCTATAATACAAATTAGACTCTAAGCATGCTTACTGGTACTATACTTACACTTGACCAACTCATTATTGTAGTTCTGTAGCGACGCTCCCTGCGCAGCCATCTCTCTTTCTAGTGTGGACGAAGAATAAACACCTAATTTATGGTTTATAACGACTCTCAAAAAAAAGTAACGCTCTTGTTTTACTAGAGTTTAACGTAGAAAAATGGTACTCTACACTGATACAAGTATTACCAAGTTAATACTGTGTGTACTTTTTAAAATAATTACCTGCTTGGTATGATGTTATATTAATTATTTAAAAACTAGAACTGGTTGCGGTTTCGAGTGAAGCCAGATCCTAGTTGTCGAGTGGAGAACTGAAAAATATCCCGAAGAGGCTGGTCACCATCAGCAGATTCAAATTCATCTTCATCATCATCGAAATCAAATTCATTCCCATCTTCATCTTCATTGTCACTGTCATCGTCGGCATCGTCACTACTATCATCAACGTCAACATCGTCATCCATTTCCGAATCAGTAGATTCATCATCTGACTGATTGTGATCGTCTTCATCATCATCAATAGGACGAACACGACCAATATCATACACTCTGCACTGCCTTCGTTGGAAATCCCATTCGGTCGTGTCCACAGTACCCTTGTCCGTGATTATTGCAAGTTTTTGACCATCTGGGCTCAACGTCATTCCGCGAATTACTTGAGGAAATAAATCGGTAGTTGTAATGTTGGAGAAGTCGGAGGAATCCGTGACACTGTAGGAGGAGTGTGCCTTGTCATCCAAATCCATTACTGGTTCAATTTCAGGACGAAAACTATACACTACGGAGCTACTCGAGTCGAATTGCAAGAGCGCATTCTCGAACACCGGACACATAAGAAGTAGCTTGAAGGTACGAAGGTCCCACACTGCAGAGTCCACAACAACTTGGGTCCCATCAGGTCTAAACGTCCCCATCCCACATTCAGAGAGTTTGTCAAGCTTATGAATGATCTTCTGTGACCTTACATCCCATAGTAATCCATCGTGGAGTATCATGTTGTCGGTTCCAGGCGCGAAACACGCTCTATGCCACTTGTAGCGACTAGATAATTTCTTATCGGTGAACGTATTGACTATTGAACCGGTATCAAGGTCATAGAGATTGGCAGCATAATATGGACCATCAGGCTGAGGATTCAATGCAGTTGCTATCATCGACCTACCGAAATAATCAATTTCAATATCGGCAATGTTTCCACCTTTCCACAGCTCCACTAGCTCATCTTCGCCATAGTTGCGACGGTTTTCGTTGTAATGGTATTTTCTATTGTTCATATCAAATGGGGATGTCAATGTAGAGGGAAGTCTACTAACTACTACTTCTCCTGAATCCTGGGAGCACGAGATTAACCGAGTATTATCTGGAGTCACAGTCACGCTGCTTATTTCCCTTTCCATTACATTCCATTTTGCAAATGTATGGCAACTAGTTAAACTCCGAAGTACCACGTGTCCAAGGTTGGTACCAAACAACAGATCTTCGTAGCCATTACTTTTGTAAAAGCAAAGTGACGAATAGGTATCTTGAATTTCATCGTCATCATCGTTGTTTTCTCCCACATCATTTCGAGTGATGAATTTGAAAGATTTTGTCCACCTGGCTCGTCCGTGTACCAACCGAACATTTTGTGCTCTGGTGTGAATCCCTCCTTTTCGACCGGTCAACTCCCTTTCGATTAACCGCATGCCAATATTGTAAGAAGTACCGAATTTCAGTCTGTGCAAACTATCTTTTTTGCATCTATGTTCCTTAGTGAGGGAAAATGGAGGAACTATCGTGACTGGATCAAGACACTTTCTATGCTGCTCTCGCAAATAGTCTTCAACCATTTTCTCCAATTTGGTGCTAGTAGATGGCGCAGGTCGTTTACTAATACACGTGACACGCTTTGTCGGCCTCACATCGCTAGTACCCAAACTACTTCTACGACGTTTTTTATTGTCAATATTGGCTGATTTCTTTCTCTTCACAGGTTGTTTTGGAAGGAACCCAAAGGACTTTGAGCCAACCGAGCTTGATCCACTATCGACAAAGTATTTTGCAGGCCATGATAAGTGTCCGCTACTACCAGGTAAATCGTGAAGTTCCGTGTCCAGGGCACTTTTCAGTGCTTCAGCAGCTTGGATAAACCCATGCTCCTTCAAATGTTCATGAATCAAACCCAACAATTCATTTGAATCAAATGCAATGGGGGTCTTGTCCACAATTAAATTTTTCAACAGGCGGCGATTGGTTTCATCGGCAGCATCTCCTATATTCCCATCACTTTGAGTACCGGAAATATTTTGTATCAAATTCACTGCTTCTCGCTGCAACTTTTTATGGATCTTTTTGTTTTCCACCAAAACAGGTTCGGATCTAGCAATCTTTGTTAGCACTTGAATGATATTGAGTGTCTCCAAAACCTGTGCCACATGAATATCATTCGAAAGTCCATTGAGCACCAAACAAGCCAAATAACGAATATTATCAGCAAGTTTTGGGGTATCGTTATAACGCAGCAATGATAATAACGTCATCAGTGCATTGTTATCTCTGGCCAGCCTTCTCACTGGTCGTTGTTGTCTGTCTTCTCCGTATGAAGGTGAACAGCAATTCCCAAGAACTTCGAGTGAACATGATATAAGTTCTGCATCAATTGTAGGACCCACCCCTGTTTCCAACAGCACCGTGATACCGAGTATACTTTCATCTTGGATATCAGTAGGAACATTACATTCACAAACTAGCTTGTAGGTGAAAGGCAAAAGAGTTACCACGCGAAGCACTTGGAGGGCATTGATGGCAGTTGTAATAGAATAACCGCGAGGGGATTCCAATATACAAGCTTCATGAATAGTTTTCAACAACAGATGAATTCCAGTCATCCCTTCATCTCCAGTTCGCAGGAGATGTTCCAAAGGAGTCCATGGTCCACTATTTAAGATAGACACAGCAGAAGCCCTGTGGGTTTGTAAGAAGTGCATCTCCACATTGTGAGTAACATCATCTATTTCCAAAGGCTTGTCCCTTGCAATTTGCCTCTTCGCTAATCGACTAGCAGAGCTGGTGACGCTGTTAATACTGTGCACGCTGGTGCTTCGTTCTCGTACATGATGGTTGTTGGATGTACCATATACCGATTGGCGAACACGGTGCGCGGCAATAGCAACATGGGTCCGAAAATAGTGATTGATCACTTGAACCAAACTCAATACTACATGTTCTACCTTGATCATCCCTTGAGATTCACCTGGATTAGAAAGTATATCCATCATAATGCGGGGACCCCCAGCCCTCTCAAATAAGTCTAGTATGAGAGGACATTTCAACGACTCATAGAAAAAGGTTATTGCTGCCTGCCTAGTTGCATTTTGTTTGCATTTGGCGAGGACCAGCATGTGAGTTACCATCCCTTCTAAAAAGCTCATTGATAGTTGACAAATGCTTTCCATGGAGAGCACGGCTAGATTGGAAAAACACCATGCAACAGGAGCATTCAAAAACGATACGCTCTTGGTGGTTGTAGCAAGCTCATACAAGAGATGTATGCCACCACCATTGATGAACGCAAGGGAAACCTTTTTGTAAATAACTATTTGAGCTGCCAATTCAAGAACGTCAAATGCGAGGGGTTGATCTGCATTCGCCCATCGAAGAAGAACCTGAATAAGTTCTAAAACGTTTTCCTGAATCACAAATCGTAGCATTCGCTTATTCATGTTGGCCAATGAACTGCATATGCGCATCGCATATCGAATTTCATTATTCGTCCCATCACAATAATCAAAGTTGCAAGTATCATCAGGCAATGCTGGAGCTGCATGCAAGCCACCAGGAATTGACTTTGATTTTCTCTTTTTTTACTCGATTTTGGTGTTCTTGATCCTGCCTTGCCAGCAAGTTGACCTTCGTATCTAGGAATCAACTCGGTACGTAAGCGGTAGAAAAGAACGTTTGGAAATGGCACTGGCATGCACTTTTCAATATGCGGTTCAAGAGTGTATTCAGATGATTTTCGATCACATTGACCAAGAAGACTGCCAAGTAGACAGGACGCTCGCTGCCGTAACAGCAGTGCATCAGCTGGATGTTGAGCCCACCAAGACAATACTTGTTTTGCGATTTGATCATCAATACTGCGTTGATGACGTTTCCTAATCAACATAGGAGTACCAGCAGCGGATTTTCTATCGTTCACCAATTTATGTTGAAATTCTGGTGAAAATGCATCACCATAAGCATAGGCCAGTAAGGTATGCAACGACACAATATGTTCAATCGGTAAGGAAGGTGCAAGACCACCTGAATTTTCATACGTCTCCCATTCGTATATTGACACCAACATATGCAAGGCGCGAAGTTTAACTGTGAGGTTGCTTCGAAGAGTTGCATTAGTTTCGGAAAGGCAGGCTCGTAAAATGCAAATCCAATCTTCCGCTTCATAATCCTGCTGTAGCAACATATGAGCTAAACCAACAGGATTGGCGGCTCTTTCATTCACAAGTGGGCTTCTTCCCGCTTTTTGAATATATTCCATTTCCAGTTGCTCTAATTTACAAGCAAGCTCTTCCATAGCATCAAACGCGTCCATAATTATCGGATCATTCACATCAAGTCGAGCAGAAATTTGATATGTATCTAAATTAGCCAACTTCATACATCTCCCCATAAGGCTCTCCAGTTGCTCATCCAACTCCAGATGCTCCTCGAACTCCATCAGTCAATTAATGGCTTGTGAAACTAATACAAGCCTAGTACCGGTACTAGAATAGTTTCGGCATCCCTCGTTTTTATAATACCTGGTACCACCATGGTACCTGATAACAATGAATAATTTTAAAATGATCATCATCACGTTAAAATACTTGGGATGGATATATTATTTACAAGCTTCAAAAGCGCACATCGGAATGCATTGAGTATAATCATCCCAATAGCCTTGCGGGAATTCAGATTGAGGAGAAACTTGAGGCATTTGCCACTCAAATGACGTAAATCCTGCTTGGTCAAATAAATCTTGATGCATTTGCAATGGTAAATAGTAATTTGTGATCTCAAAACTTGAATTATCTCTCGGATTCGTAATCATGTAGACGATGGCATCTCCTTCTTTTGCGTACTCGAACCCCGTTTCTCAAACCCGTACTTTCGGTACTTTGAAAATTTTTGAGGATCATCTCCAGGATAGTTGTTATAGCCGATAAACCTGCCACCTGGTTTCAACAATTTGAAAGCTTGTTGAGCGAAACGATACAATTGCTCTCGACATGAAGCATAATTCAAAAGGTACATACCCAATACCAAATCATAGCGACCATTGTGATAACACGGAACCACGGCTGCATCACAAATCTCATATTTGCATCCCAATGGATGTTGACAGTTTGCGTCAAGAGCCAAATTTATCATTTCGGCAGAGATGTCAATGCCGACAACTGTGTCAGCCTCTAATTCCTTCTTAAGCAAACAAGAGTATATCCCTAGAAACAATTAAAATTTAAATGGCATTTATCACACACTTACCTTCTCCACAAGCAAGATCTATCACTGAAAGGCCTTTGAGCGATTTTTTGAAAGCAAGGTTGTTTTTGAAAACAAGGTTGAGCATTCCGTGTCTCTCAAGTAGGGTTCTGAAAGGCAGAGTTTTACTTTCCTTGTAACTCTCTACAACAACGTCGTATTCATTCACACGAAGCATCCATTCTCACAAAAAGTCAAAGTTGGAATAAAAAAATACAGTTCGATTTGAATGTTACTATTCTGATGCAGTGGGAGGGGTTAGTGGGGGAAGATTCGAAGTAGAAACATCCATGCCCCCGACTCTTCCCTTCCAGCCTTGTTTTTTATTCTGTATATCAGCTTTGGTGTCTTTCTTCTTTCTCCGCCGTTCAGTTTTTCTTCCTGACGAAGGTTTCGATTCCGCTGGAATTATTCTTTGAGCAGGAGATTCGACAGATTCACCAGTAGTTTGGTCTCGTACATCAACTTCACATACAGTCTCAACTGTAACAGAAGCTGATGACTCATCAGGATTAGCACATGTCCCCAAGGCTTCAATCTTTCCTCCAGCATGAACGTAGACATGTCTTGTATTCTGTGCTCTTTCTAGAGCCTCTGCCAATATCCTCACACCTGCTTGGGTTATCTTATTGTTACGAATATCCACTAGTTTGAGATGACATACTGGTGGTCCGGCTAAGACAGCTGCTAGGGCCCTAGCACCAGAGTCAGAAATACTGTTGTTCTGAAGATGAAGCTCCCTGATGTTTGTCGAGCCTCGTATCAACGCTGACAACGCATGCATCTCCTCGTCACCTACTCCACCATCTGCCAATTGTATTGATCCATTTTCAGTATGGTTCTTCACAACTTGCACGTATCTCAATAAAGTTCTTCGTTTAGATTCTTCCTCGTCGCTTAATGTATTCTGGATCATCGAAAGTTTGTCTGCCAGGTGCCCGACTTGATCGACTCTATTCTGTAACGAAGCGCATGTTTGTTTGTGATCATCTTCTTCCACATTCAGCAGTCCCAAAATATGCGACAGCTTTTCCGTTACTAGCTCCTTGTATTTAGTTGAACGTTGAGCTCGTTTCAAAAATCCGTTAATATCTAATCGATCGAGGATTTTCTTGGCACTTGCTCTTTTTGCTTTAATAAATATCATTCCTTGAGTTGGTTTAGGGTCTGTATAGAATCTTCCTTTCCCTCCGGATGAGCGCACTTGGTCTGCATCCGGTTCATCAGTGGTATTGTTATCATCATTATTGCTGCTCTCCTTTTGTTCATATTCGTCTCTTGTGGCATGTGTCTCACTCTCATCCCCTCCTTTGGATTGTTTGACTCGATGAAGCAGTGCCGAATACTTGAGTTGCAAACCTTCCACTTCCTCTTGCTTTAACCGCATGGCTTGAGTAATAATTCTGTTGGATTCTCCTGTAGCATTGAGTTTCACCAACAATTCATCTGATTTTTCATGGAGTGTTTTGTTCTGTGCTTCCATTTTCTTCATTTCCTCGCGATTCATAATCTTAACTTCCTCATCCGCTTGCAATTTATTCAATAAGAATGATAAACGACCTCCAAGGGTTTTGATTTTTTCTTCTGCTGCTTGTCTTTCTTCGTGTTCTTTCATTTTGATCTTGACTTCTTCACGACAACGATGTGCTAGCTCTGCGTTATGAGATTTCAATGCTCTCACTTGGTCAATAAGAACCTTTTTATCAAGCTCCGCCTTCACCCGTTGCTTTCCTTCATCGGTGGATTCCTTCAATAGTCTAGACGTTTTCTTTTTCACAGACACCAATTCTTGCTCACATTTGCGCAATTGCTCGATAGACTTGGATTTCCCTAGTTCAGCCAATTTGAGTCGCTCCAATAGCTGGAACACTTTCTCTGCCATCTCACGCAATTGCTCGCCACTATCTCTCGCTTCTGACTCCATTCTTACACGCTCTTCCTCTGATTTTCGGGATTTCTCTTGCAATTCACTATTGTTTCTTCGCAAGTTTTCCTCCGTAACAGAGAGATTTCTATTGGCTTCCTCCTGCAATCGTTTAGCTTTGGTTTCTACTTGAAGCTGGGTCTCCAACTCAACTGTACGAGCGTGAAGAGCTCTCATCTTTTGAGTCATTGCCGCACATTGATCTTCTGCTTGACGTTTACTTTCATCTGCACCTTGCATCTTCTCCAGCAGGTGATATTGCTTCTCCTTGCGAACCCGTAATTGTTCTTGCAACGATTCTATTTCAACTGCCGACTTTCGTTCCATGTCAGCATTCTGCACACGTAATTGTTCACATTCAGATCGTAACAAACGAAGCTCCTCGGCCCTTAGCTGACCTTCTCTAGCGGCTCTACCTGCGATTTCTTCATGCGTCTTCGCAGTTGTTAACAGCGAACTGTACTTGCCCTTCAGAGCCTCCAAACCATCACGAAGTTCCCGTCGTTCTTTTTCTAGTACTGCGGTTTGTGATTCTTCAGTTTCCAATAAGCGTAAAAGTTCAGAGTTTTGGTTGGTCATTATCTTGACCTTTTTCTCTCTGTCGTCGATTTCAGACTCGATCTTTCGTAGTGCAGCCTCTGAGACTCGATTTTTAGACTGCAGTTCAAAGTTATCATCTCTTAGTTTTCTGCTTTCCTCCTCTGTTTCTAGTTTCTCCAATTGAATATGGTTTGCTTCGGCTTCTACCTTGTCCAGGGTCTTCAAGAGCGTTGTATTTTGTTCTGTCAGCATTCGGAGCTGATCATCCTTCATTCGCAAAGCATCCATTGCCCGGGACTCGCGGTTAGTCTCAGATGCATGAGGTGACAGTGCCGAAGTAGGCAATGGAAGACTCATCTAGAACAATATTGTCGCGGGTTTATTTTTCCAAAATATAACGGATCTATAATTTTTTTAAATCATGTTGGTAGACCATGAGAGGTGAAATGTGATTTCCACCATTCTTGTTCGCATTTCCAAGAATAACAGCTTTCTGGACTTTCATGACAGGTTTGTCTTTTCAGCCTGTTCAGTTTTCGAATTCGATACTATTTCATGCGATTAATGCGACTGTACGAACAAAAAGCTTCAGGATTTGGTCCGAATTCTCGTTTTATTGATCCGTAGATTCTAGAAATCACAGATTCAAAAATAGGCCATGGTCTACTACATATTCGGGAACCAATAAACACACGTGTTGTTTCGATGACAGTGGTTGATATCATGGATCGTCGCTGGATGGTGAGACCGAACAGAGATCATGCAGTGAAGGATTTGTCCACCTTCAGAAAACTCTGTGCAATGTATTGTGCGGATATTGCCTTTGCTTTGGGTAATTTCAAAGGCGGTCCATGGTTCGGTGCTCCATATTCTATACGAGACATGTATTCAAAGTCCCAACCTGAAATAACCGATTCTGAAAAAGCTGAAGAACTTGATTCCAGTTTAGGTCTCATTGGACACCGAATGAAAGAAATTCTTGCTGCTGTTGAAGGGCGCACTCGGATGGGAGGCGTTCGGCTTCTAGGCTGGGTCCTGGGTAAATTATGGAGATTGGTTTTCAAGTCCATATTTGTAGATGCGCAAGGAGTTGAACGAGCCCGTGCTTCCTTTCAAAAAGCAGCGGATAGTAAGACCCCTGTAATGCTACTCCCCACTCACCGTAGTCACGTGGACTATTTGTTGATGTCGTATATCGCATTTGGATTCAATCTTCCAGTGCCACATATTGCGGCGGGAGATAATCTAAACATCCCTCTGATTGGTCCATTATTCTCGTACACTGGAGCTTTTTTTATTCGTCGTTCGTTTCGAGGGGATAATCTTTACAAAAAAGTACTTTTCCGTTACATACTTTCCAAATTGCAAGAGGGTGCTCCAGTTGAAGTTTTTGTTGAAGGTGGCCGAACAAGGACAGGTATGATAAACAAGCCTAAAGTAGGAATGATCCTAATGGCTGTTCGCTTTATTAGAGACGGTAGTCTGCCAGATTGTTTGCTTCTACCCGCAAGTATTGATTATGAGCGAGTGGTTGAAAGCGAAGGATATGCTAATCAGTTGTTGGGCACAAAAAAAAAATCTGAATCACTGTTGCATGTGATGAAGTCAGGCTACAATTTATTATCCGGGAAGAATTCTTATGGCAGTGTGTATGCCAATTTTGCAAGTGCTATATCAGTGAGAAACATCATGGATAAGGTAGAACTAGAGTATAATAGATCTCATAAAGAGGATTCAATGAATACCAAACTATATGTACCAGAAGAAATCATTGTCGAAGCAGTAGGAGAGGCAGTCGTGACTGCTCAAAGATCCGTTAGTTATATTACTCCGGTTGCCTTAGTGTCAGCCTCACTTCTTGGATTGCCAGACTTTAGCATGGATGATGTTTTGCCAATGGCAAAGTTGTTGAGTGATCTGTGTACCATTAGTGGGGGAAATGTATCGCCAGAACCCGTTGTTCTAGACGACATACTCCACATTCTAGACCCTGTTTTGGGAGCCGCTTTTTCAGTGACCCGAGAGAATGCCAAGTATGAAGATATGGCTCGAAGGAGATTGAGATTAAGGTATTGCTGTGGACAACTTATTCCTTTTCTTGCCCCTCACGCGGTAATATGTACTGCATATGCCTACCAACCTTCTTCCGTGATAGAACTAGCCAAGGATATTTCGGAGTTGATTCGTCATGCGTATCCTGGAGCTGATTTGAGTGAAGCATCACTGTTATCAGCATATGACAATCTAGCGGACGATTTACCGCAAGGGACTCCATTGACACTTGTATTGCGAATGTTCATCGCTCCGTCGTTATTCGCGAGTTTATCTTGCGCTCGTGCAGCTGCTTGTATGCTAGAAGAGAGTGGGGAGATATCCTGTTTGAAACATTTGACAAAGAAAACCCATGAAACCATTCTTCACGAGTTGTTGATATCAAATCACGCTTCCTTTCCTGAGGCTCTTTCTAACTTTGAAGTGAGTTCAGCCGTCACTTCATTCTCGTCGATGATGTTGGTTGACACTGAGATAGCGGAGGAGGTTAATTCCGTTGGAACCGAGTCTCCTACCTCAAGCATATCTGTGGTTTCAATTGCATCGTCTATGAGTTTTGACCCGGCGGCTTCCACACCAGCTTCGACCCCTCGGAATAACGAATCGGTTGATGTATACAAGTTTTATTCCTCATTGTCACACATTGGATCAACACTAAAAGGTGTGTTAGCGACACTCGGCAGATTGCAACTGCAAGGAAAAACTCCCGGTGTGACTTCTGCTCTCACTTTAAAGCCTGCAGTTCCCAAAGCATCAAAATGGAAAAATATGAAGTTGCTCCTTTTTTTGGGGTGCTTGCTATTCCCATTCATTCGCTTACCCAAAGTACTATAGTTTTTAATTAAAAGTGATATTAAAGAAGTTGTTTATTGAAACTGAGTGAAAATTCGTCCCATGAAAAATGCAATCATCGTCACAAGCATTATTTGCCACATGGCCCATCCAGAAGCCAAATCAGTTTCTGTTGAATCCTTTCGAACACCAGACATTCTTTCACTGGGCAAACTTTGTCCTTTCTTCGCAAGTTGAAGTTCTTTTGTCGCAGTTTTGTATGATGCTTTGAATCGATCCCTCTCAGCCGTCAACTGGACGGTAAAGTTAATGAGCTCATTGTATTTTTTACGTAGATCTGCAATATCTGACGTATCGGCATTAATTTCTGGTTCAAAATTATCATCGGATAAAGATGGTAAAGTAGCATCACCCAATGAATCAACTTCTCTCAGCTCCTCGACGTCTTTTGGATACTGGAAAACACACATCAACTTCTTGTTCACAAATTCATCTCGCGTCATTTCTTGCCACATTGTTTTTAAAACATTCCCAACTTCTTTGGCGTTATTGTTCTCGTGAAGTGGCTCAATGGAGTCTAGATAAGCGTCTTTAACAGGAGCACACTGCACAAGAAATTTATTGTCCTTGCAATCTTCGCTGAGATTACTCACTCCCATGATCATCTCTTGTCTAAGAGGCTTGGCATCCTTTATCTGCAAACATATTTTCACAGTGGCATGTTCTCCTAGTCTAACAACGGCCTGGTTAGGTCTTACAAGGTACCTCTTAGGATGAGTCGTCTTGACTTTGAAGGCAATCATCTTCTCCGAGGTATTGTACACATTCAACAATACTGTCGGTTCCTTCTCCATCATGTTGAATGATATTTCCTCCGGTTCTAGACGGATCAATTGAGGTTTACTCGCCATTGTATACCCCCTCCCCTGTTCCTTCACGTAACTCAATAAGGTGGTTGATGAAAAAAAAAGTGCCCGATTTCAAAACAGGAAGTGTTCATGGATGGGATTCGATCTGAACCAAAGTATCGCAGCAATCCTTCTGGAATTCTGGCTTCTCACCGACCACCTATTACACCTCTATCATTGTCTCGCATAATACCAGAGAAGAAAATCAAATTAACGAAAGAGGCCAAAAAGGAGAAGAAAGAAAAGAGAAGGAGGGAAAAACAACTATTGAGAGGGGAGCAATTTTCTATCAACTCACACTCTGATATAGATTCAGTTAATACAAGTCAAACTACTTGGAGTGAGAATATTCTAGAATCGTTGGAATCATTGAGCACCAAACAAGATTTCCTTCAAGCATTGAGCGTTATTAAAATTCAGGAGGAAACTCTACGAAAAGATGCCAAATCGTTCTACGAGCAACAGATTGAGATGCTTTTGGAAGAACTCACTCTTTCAACTTTAAATCGAGTAGCGTTGGAAGAAAGAGCTGGAGTTCATCTCGTTTCAACTTCTCGCCATCGAGTTGTTGCTTCAATATCATATGGGGCAGTAGCTTATCACACGTTAGAAAGCAAACTTTACTTTTTGTATATGCGAGATAATTGTCTGATCATGTATGCTGACGAGCAATGCGTCAAGCCAGTATCTATTCTTGTTGGGGATATGAACAACGTCATGGTCTCAAAAACCAGGATGAATGATATAGTTTTGTCTTGCTCTAAAACTGGTGTTCAATGGGAAATTTCCAAACCAGAAGATATGTCCATTGAAGTGATGCTTCTTACAGCTCTTCGACAAGTGGAAACCAATCCATCAGTTTTTGAAAAAGATATAAACGCTGTTTGTGCTTCGGATATTATGGCCTCACTTAGCCAGCCTTTTGAATTGGATGCTGCTTCAGACAGTAAAGAATTGAATGTTGCGCATGAGATCACAGTCGCATCCGATAGACTAGCAACCCTTCTTGAAGGGACAAGTTTTACCAGCTTACGACTGATGGAGATATGTCGAAATTCAGTGGAGAGGAATGCTACGCAAGTTGAAAATGAAAGATTGCAAGAGAGGGTATTCGAATTGGAGGACATGCTGGAGAAATCCTCAAAGGAATTGGACAACCTTAAAACTTCAGCCAGGGAAGAGGTTTTGCTTCTTCGTGAAAAATACAAAACTGAAGTCACATCGTTTTCGTCAAAATGACTTTTACTAGAAATTGTTTACAACGCTACGGAATATTGCTCTTCTTCGTCTTCAAGAGTTTCGACAACGGGATTCGGAGCCCGTTTATTTGGTTTTGCTCGTTTCTTCCTTGGAACCGAAATTGGTTTTGTCACGACAGC
>Ga0105055_10003295_pt1 | contig 24525 bp, 14 predicted proteins | sample BON03_FD_78090 | JGI IMG/M metagenome (GOLD analysis project Ga0105055, IMG submission 78090) | Freshwater microbial communities from Lake Bonney liftoff mats and glacier meltwater in Antarctica - BON-03 | ecosystem: Environmental > Aquatic > Freshwater > Ice > Glacier meltwater | place: Lake...
AGATCCATCAATTACCTGGTTTGCACTGGGATCAGCAGTTTGTTCTTTCATTGCTTTAGATCCATCAATTACCTGGTTTGCACTGGGATCAGCAGTTTGTTCTTTCATTGCTTTAGATCCATCTGCCACCTGGTTTAATTTTGAATTCTCTCTGATGTTTTCGTTTGTAGATCCCTTCGGTGGTAGTAGACTATATTCCCGTTCTGATTTTGCCACTACAGTGTCAATATTAGGTCTTTTACTCGGGTCCAACTGTAGCATAGAAATGATCAGCTTGTTAAGAACTCCAGATCGCTGAGGAGGCACTGGGGGATAACATCCTTTGGTAATCTTTTTATACAAATCAACAAGAGATACCCCTTCTTCTTTAAATGGGGATCGAAGCATAATAAGCTCATAAAGAATACATCCCAAACTCCAAATATCAGACTTGAAGTCATAGCCAATACCCTGGAGAACCTCGGGTGCCATATAGAGTGGCGTTCCAACCTTGGAATATGCTTCCATAGTATGTTCACTAAGGAATCTCCCTAATCCTAAATCTCCAACTTTTACCATTCCAGTCAGCATCAAAAATATATTTGCAGGCTTTAAATCTCGATGAATAATACGCTTCTGATGCATATGTTGAATAGCTCGGGCAATTTGAATAAAGTACTTCCACACAATCCTTTCTTCGAAAGGTTTCACTTTCTCGCGTGCTCTTTTTATTTGTCTTTTTAAATCTCCGGCGCCGGCCCACTCTAAGACAATAACCATTTCGCTGTCTTCTAGAAACGCATCTTGATACCGAATTATATTTTGATGATCGACGGCTTGGATGAGTCTCACTTCTTTCAAACATCGATTGACTGTTTTACGATCTAATTGATCCACAATGGCAATCTTTTTCAATGCACATGGTTCATTGTTCGCTTTCCATATTGCTTTGTACACTACTGAAAATTTGCCTAAGCCGATGATGAGTCCCACCAGATCGAATTGCCAAGTAGTCACTTACCTTTACCCACAGGCCTCAACACATCGTAATCTAATAGCTTTGTAAAACCGCCGCCTTTGATCTTCAGCTTCGAATTTAGATTTTTCAACCTGACTTTTTCGAGACCAAGCTCCGCCATCCCAACGTGAAACTGTAGACTTTGCGGGGACCGTTTCGAAACAATAATCCGTTGAGTTCGATGAGCAAGAAAAAGAAGACAGCGGAAGGATCGTCTGAGCTGGACCTTGCGCGACTCCAACTTAAAGAAGCACTACAATGTAATGAATGTCTTCTTGTAGAGAAGGATACGGCCAAGAAAGAGTTGGAAGCTCTGGCACATGAAAATTCAACCATCAGAAAATTATTCGAGCAAGAACGGGCGCAAGAACTTCAGATGAAACAATTGCTACAAGATGAGTGCAATTCTGTTGAGGAGGAAAAAATTCATTTGGAAAAAATTACTTCAAAACAGATAGATCAGCTCAAGCTCGATCTCGGCAGTCAAGCCATTCTATTAACAGAAAATACGCAGTTGTCGCAACGCGTGAATTCGTTAATGGAGCAACTATCCGAACTTTCTAAAGAGCATGCAAAAGAAATGGGAGATATGAAAAGAGATTTTGTACAAACTCAACTAAAACTCGAATCGACGTTTCGGAAAAGCTTGGCTGATATAGACAGACGAAACGCTCAAGCAGCATTTGAAAACATGAACCAAGAAAGTAAAAATGCATTATTAGAACGAGCTAGAGTGGAAGATGAGTTATCGCTTCAAAAAGTAGGAATCAAGTTCATAGAAGCCAAGTACTCCAACCAATGTAAATCGTTGAAGCAAAAGAAAATAGACAATGATATTCTCACCGACCAGCAGAATATTCAAAGCAAAACGGTAGCGACTTTAAGAATGCAAAACAAACGATTTGAGGGTCTATTAGAAGAAAATCACATTGAGTTGCGCGAGCTGAAGTTGAATCTTTCCAAGTCAGAAGAAAAGCAAGGAAAGCTGAAGGGCTTAGAAATAGAGAACATGGACCTAAAGGCTGATTTGGAGGCGACAAAAGAAAAAGCGTCAAAATATAAGGAATGTTATTTGAAGTTGGTGGAGCGTGTAGAGAGCGAAAAGAACTCCTTTGAGTACCCTGTAGTGGATATAGCCATTGCACTGGTCCCACTCGCTAACAAAAAGAACAAGCATAAGGTGGTAGATCTTAAAACATTTGATCGGACTAAATTTATGACAAAGACAAAAGATTCTGCATCAATGCCTTTGTTAAAACAGTGTCACTACAATGGCATTTTGGAGTCATGGAAAGTAGCAACAGTTCATGAAATCCAGGAATCTGCCTCCCATGCTGGACTATTGAAGTGAATTCTTATTTTCTTTTCCTACTCTCTCGTTTAAATTGAAGTTAATATTTAAAAATCACTGATGTGTACGGCATCCTGCACCATTTTAATTTGTCCCATAACTAGAGTTTTTCAATGTTGTATCAGCATCGCCTGTTATGTCAGATGGAGGAAGCAAATCATCGAGTGCTTCAGTAACGGAGTTCATGCCCGTAGATTCTGGGCTCAATTCGGATATCAGTGCAAGAACAAGCAAGCCATACTCTCGTGATAGGATTTCCACTTTTTCACCGAATTCAGTGCACTATGTTAAATGCCACGCAGTCACTTTAAGAATGTATTGGTATAGGTTCCCCTGCATGCATTTTTGTTACTCGATTTTTTGAAAAGGGATTGTTCTCATGTGGTGTTATTGAAAGTACTCAAATTAGAGGTTTTGTCATTCTCCCTTTCCACGAACCTGTTGAGTCTCTATGGAATACCTTCCAGTCAAAGTGTAGCATTTCTGGCTCAACATTCACCAAGGCTGTCAGCGCAAAACAGATATATCTCCTGGATGAACGAACTATCACCACGAATCTCGTCAGCTGGTGCACGTTCCAATCCCTTTTCCGTTGTAACGTACTTTTCAAATAGCAAGTCGAAAATTGATTTGGGGTACCTTCAGCTGATAATTTCTTTTTGCTATCACTGATGTTTTGGAGGTATTTCTTGGAATAAGTAAATAATCCTGTCAGAGATGCAACCAGAAATTGATGCTTTCGCTTCCGTCGAAGTAGTTTCCTATGCCATCAAGGAAGGATGTTCAAGAGAACTTTGCCCCATGCTGCCTTGATTTCCGTCATTGTTGTTGTAGAATACCTCGTGGAAGGCACAAAGTATGTTCGAGACTAATGATAAAACGAAAATGATCTGGGTCTGGTATTGCATGGATACAGATACGCACTCTACCTTCAAAATTCAGGACCTACTACATTCTTAGTTGAGTAATCTTTTTTATATTTTACACAGGTTTTACAGCAGCGACATATCATATGAAGTCAATTTTAATAAAATGTGATTATTAACATATTTACCGCAACTTTCGAAGAGTAGTAACTTGACTCCTATAGAAAGGGTCTCCTGAGAGATTTGTCGATAGGGTTAAGCGTCGTCCTTGATGAGGTTCTGGGCGGTTTCAAAGGACCCAGACCACTCGACGAAGGCAGCAAAGCATCCTTAGATGGTTTGCTATCTGTCCGGGAACTCCTCCTCAAGATGTTTTTAATTGGAAGCATAGACGAGGCAGGTTCGTGTTTGTGTTCATCTACCGACATGTACGACTCTGGAGAGGAGCAAGACATTGGCGATGCTCTACTGTTGCTAGTACCACTGCTGCTACTGCGTTGAATATGGGGTAGCACGGGAAGCTTTGAAGAGCGTCCAGTGGAGAGTAGTCTCGAGGTAAAACTCTTCTTCTTCTTTTTCAAACCTGGTTCACTATGATTGCCCAGTTGATCGTTTTCACTCCTTTCCCTCTCTCGTTCATTATTGCTTATATCCATTGCATTTTCACTCGAGGATCGATGATAGTCGACTGCACTTTGTGGACGACTAACCTTGTGAACTGAGGAATTCGAAGGGTATCGGGCAGACATAGCTCTTCCACTGGAAGATTTCTTTTTCTTTTGTGTAACTTGATCTGGAATCTCTTCCTGATTACTGTGTTTTTGTTTCCTTCCAAGTGGTCTGATATTGTGCATTCTGTTAAAACTGTCAACTTCTTGAATGATGATTCGGCGTAAGGCTTTTTCATCCAGATCATGCTGTTCAAATTCAAAACAGAACAAACCGAGATCCATTTCAGGCGCTACTAATGGCTTATCTTTCAAAGGTGCATTGGCAAAAAACGGATGTTCCAGGGCTTCTTTGACTGTAATTCTTGATCCAGCCTTGAATTTGATACATTCTTCCATGAAATGAATCGCATCATCGCCAGCGTGAGGATATATGGATGCCAAATCCACAGCACGTTTATTAGGCAGCGATCTCAAAAACTGAATGGCTTGAGAGTTTTTGATATAGGAAGTTTCACAAGGAGCTGGGGTCCCTATAACATCAAAAATTAACTGTAATTGGTGAACAAAGTTCTTGCCTGGAAATAAAGGTGTGCGTCCCAGTAATTCTGCAAATATACAACCTATGGACCAAATATCAACGGCTGCTGTGTATTTGCCATCAGGAGACAGCATCAACTCAGGTGGTCGATACCATCGAGTCACCACATGTTCCGTCATCAATGGTTTGGCATCAGTCTCATTAGCAGCACGACGTGCGAGTCCGAAATCACTGATCCTCAAATCGCAGTTCTTCGATACCAGCAAATTAGCTGGTTTCAGATCCCGATGAAGGATTCCATGAGAATGTAAAAAGTCAATCCCCAGAATCAATTGATACATAAAGTGTTTATGATGCGAGATACTCAGTTTTTGACTGCTTTGAATGATTCGATGCAAATCGGTATCCATGCACTCCATGCCGATGTACAGCTCGTCGTTGGCCTCGTCCACCATCAGGTCCAATAGAGTGATGACGTTTGGGTGTTGCCCACAATGTCTCAGCAGTCGAATTTCTCTCAATGTATGTTTAGCATCGTACACGCTCTTCGCCATAGGACATATTTTCTTGATCGCTACTTTTCGGTTGTTGACAGAATCTTTCGCGCTGCATACGACTCCGTACGCTCCTTTCCCTAACGCCTTGCAAAAGGTGTATCGAGGATCGACATTAAAAGTGGTACCATATACTTCAAACACCATCAGTTGATCAATTGGTGTTATGTAATTCGAAAAGTTAATTTGATTTCTCATACTAAATGTACTGAGCAGTTACTAATGAAACGCCACACCACCACATTCTCTAGAGTTTTACATAACAAACTACTAGGCCAACGGTAACTTTTTGGAATTTTTCTTTTGATACTTTTTTATACAACAAAAACTCTTATAGTTTAGACTAATGATGTGTGGGGACCTATGCACTTTGTGGACGTCACAATTTTTTTTCCCGTGTTGATTCGAGTCGTGGGGGGCTGCCACACTTTGCTCAATGATGTGATGTTCAGGAATTGTGTGTGTATATAGGGGGGGGGCTACCCCACTATTTTTTTTTGTAGTCATGCCGCCTCTGCTGATGTATTTACTCACAGTCAGTTCGAAGTGACTGGAGTGGCAGGGAAGAAGCGCAAATGCAAACATTGCAGTCATGTGTCTGTGTACTTCCCTTAAAGGCAAAGAAAGCACCTTGCTACTTGTCGTGCCTTTAGAGAAGGTGTCGACCCCCAGAAATTCGCCAGTTTTGTTATCAAATGGAAGTTTTCGACTGCAGAAGCTGTCGTTCAATCATACGGCCCACTATACGAGACGAGAAGTACTGTTAACGAAGCCAGAGTTCCTTTGCAAGTAGGGCCACCTGCAACATCTTGTGAACCAAGTTCGCGTAAGAAGCGTAAGGCGACGCAGTTAACTATGGATAGCTTTGTGGACAAGGAATTGTTGGCACAAGACAAGGAGGAGATTGACTATGCCTTTTGCCAATGGGCTCATGATCATGGACACTGTTTCGATCCTTTCGACAATCGACTCGGAAGGCGTTTCATCAAGTTATTGAGACCAGCGTACGCCGCCGCTGGTGGGCTTCCTAGTAGGAAGACTATATCCGGAAGGCATCTGATTAAGCATCAGATGGAGATTCAAGGTCGGGTTATCAGTAATCTGAAGAATGCTTCAGCTATTGGCATGTCAACGAATGGATGGACTGACCACAACAGCAATGGCTTGCATAGCATAATGGTTGGAGCACCAATTCCATTTTTCATTGGGTCTCATCGAGCTTCAAATCAAGATGAGAAAGCCCCACAACTCTTGAAAAGTGTGAAGGCAATGGTGAATAAAGTGTCCAAATTCTTCACTGATACAGGGAAACCAACTCCGAAGCTTATTGGATTGGTGACTGACAGTCCTGCTGCCAACAAGGCAATGAGAGCTTTGTGTTCAGATGACGAGAAAGCTTTTCTAATGAATATTGTGCCGTATGGATGTATTTGCCATAGGTTGAATAATCACGTGAAAACGATTGTGTCCAATATAGATCAGCTGGGGGATCTCCTAAAGGACGTGAAAGCGCTGGCGAAAAAACTCGGAAATGTCAAGCACGTCAAGTATCATTTGAATGAAATCCAAAAAGCAGAGTATGGGAAGCCCCTGCAGATCTTGATGGAATCAGAAACTCGCTGGAACTTTATCGTAGCGATGTTTGAAAGTGTCTTGCGTTCGAAGAAAGCCATTCTGAACTTGGCCACAAGGGCAGGAGATAATGATCTCACCCCAAAGATTAATTTGAAGGGAGGGGGTCATTCTGGTATCGATACATGCGATGTTGACATTTCTGTCCTGATCGTTGATCCTATCTTTTGGAAACGATTGGAGGCAGCAGTTCTGTTGTTGAAACCGATCGCAATACTTGTTACCTACTTGGAGTCGGATACTGCCCCACTTTCCATGTATGCAGATGCTTTTATCAAGCTACTTCGTACCTACAAAGCCTGGTCTCTCATGGATGGACCTTCTTTCCCTTTCCAAAATCTTGGCCTTACAAAGGAAATGTTCATTGATACTGGCACACATACCAGCGTCACTTTTCCAGATTTGCTACGTAGGGTATGGATGGAGATCACATCAAACTCGGTGAATCCTTCCAAGCTTGAATTGTTCTCTTCATTGACACAGTTTGCTGTATATCTTGACGAAGGAACGCGGAATCTTCTTGTGCTTGCCCAGAAAGAAGGCATTTCACTTGACGGAAGTCGTCGTTCTATTGCGGCCGCTGCTATTGAAGGCTGCGAATTCCTTGTTGAAGTGCTCTTGAATGACCAGCGATATGTGGATTTGCATGAATCTGCGCAACAATTCACCAATAATGTCGCGAATTGTATCCAAAATCTTATTCAACAAGGAGTTCAGCTCTCTGTACCCACTGAGAGGAAAGCGCTGTATCATCCTCTTCGTCAAATCCAGTTCCAATACTCAACTGCTTCTATGATTAGCGCTATGTTGTTTGCTTTCCCTACATCAGCTACAAGTGGAGAACGTTGCTTTAACTTTTATGGTGCGGTCCACGCCTAGCAACGCAATCGGATGTCAGTGAAGAAGCTGGATAGCATGGTCTTCGTTCGGATGAATAGAAGACAGCTGGAGAGAGCGACTGCACACATGGAGAATGACGCGAGGAGCGAGGAACTTCTCAAATTCTTCTATTCCGGAGATGGCAACGATTCGCTTGTTTGTGAATTCGTTTTGAAGAGTGCTGACCAGGAACTGTCTGAAGTTCGAGCAGGACGAGAGGACGATGAATCATTTGTCAGTGAAGGTGAAGCCGTTGGTGACAATCAGAGTACTGCTGATGAAGACGTTGTTAGTGATGCCTCTGTTGTTGTTGATGATTTTGAAAATGAAAGTCTGAAATGATTCTCTTCATTTCGTAGTAGTATTTAATGAACAAAACAAGAAAAGTGAACATGCGAAGTTCTCGGTGTGGAGATTGAAGGATTCTAAGAAGGTACGAGATTCGAATATAATTAAAACATTGTTTGATTTGATCGTTTACGATGCCATCACTCACGAAAAACTCTAGAATTTTAGCTGCGGTGAACCCGAAGAGTTCAACAAATTTATGAACACAAGGAATCCCTAGGCAATTTGCTACTTGTTGTTGGAAATTACGTGAGTAGTGGAATTCTTATGCATACAAGTCAAGGATTTTAGACTGAATCAAACCTGAAAGAATGGCTATGGAGCCGATTGCACACAAATAGCGTCTCAATGACGTATACTCTTCGATGAACGAGGTACTTGAAACTGCAACTAGCCAGTTGCGGAAGTGTACCAATTATTGTATGACACAGTTTGGGAAATGAAGAAGAACAAGCTGTTGAAGGGATCGTCATATACTATCCTGTGGTGGTGATTGCTACCAACGGGATTGGAAAGTCATTCTTCCAAATTTTCTTATTATTCCGAAATGAGATTGAAAAGAACATCTCTACAGTTTGTATGGCTTGCAGTATTATAAAGCAGCATAGTGGCTACGATTGTCCTTCCTAAAGCTACAATGATCACTTTCCCAAAAACGATTCCAGGCGCCTGCTTCTTGACCTCTGCGATGATATTCCAGGGTTGGTCGGAGAAGACAAAGTAGACGAGGCAGAAGGCGAAGAAGAGAAATTGGTGAAGAAAATGAAGCAATGCGCAGACAAGTTCCTTGCGTCGACATATTTTGTAAATGACAACATAAGATATTATGAAGCTTGGCATTCGGGTTATTCTGGTTAATGAATTCGTTCATTGGCCCATTAGGAAATTCAAATAGTGTACCTTCAACGAACCAGCAATTGAAGTTTTTATAATAGTATCATCAAGGAAGAATTCCTGCAGCTACCCTCAGATAACGAACTTCCTAATTGAAAGTGAAGGTATTCATACCTCGGCATTTCAATCTGGATGGTTACAAACAATGACTGCTCCTTCCTACACTCGGTGATTTGAATTTGACGCATCATGAATATCTGAAAAATTGGGAATGGGTTTAATTAAAGGTGTCTTTATTCCAGTACCGCACTAAACGAGGTTTGTAGATTATCAAGAGAGTAGGAGGATAGTTCCATCATTGTTTGGCATTTTCATTGAAAAAGTAATTGGGGTTTCAAATTTCAAATTTGTTTGCAAGTCTGCAAATAGAAAAGCCCCCCGAGGCGCGGAAATTGCGTTGCTGCTATCACTAGTGCCATTAGGGGCATTATTTGTTTGGATAGCTACGTACATGGAATGTATAAAGTGGAAGAGTAGAACTACGGATGCGAAGGGAGAAATGGTAGGACATATCAACCGCGGCGAAAGGGACATGGTTCAATCAAGGAGGGACGCAAAGCTTCAAGCGATGAATAAAGACAGACGACAAAAAATTATTAAACTATGCGAGAGTGGCTCGAAGATCGGAAATAAATTATGTGCAAGAGAAAAGGAAAGGGATTCATCCTATGTCCATATGTGCTCATGTTTTCCCATCAGCGAAGTTCAACATTTTTTTCGAAAAGGAGTCGAACGACGAACCAATTTGTCTTCTGAAGAAAGGAATCTTAAAATCTATAATGCCCTAGAACGAAAGCAGAATGTCGCCAAGAACCACGAGCAACTTTTTGAACTTGAATTTGGAAAGCATTGTAGAGCAGTACTTCGTGATGATCGTGTTAACATGAGGCTTGCCGAGGAAGAGAGTCTGGATCAAGAATTACAACTTCGTGCTTCGAAAGATTGTTCAGCAAGAATTCAAGCGGCTCGAGATTTTATGTCCAGGAAATTTCAACAAGGTTTTAATCCGTGTCAAGCGCATGGCCGACGCGAATACTTCTCTCGAATAGGTATATCAAAAAGAACAGCCAAGTTAAATGTCTCTTGAAAGCCGTCAAGAAGAATGCTGCCAAATTGAATGTCTCAGATGTCAGGAAGATTACAGCCAAGTCAAATGTCTCAGATTTCAGGAAGAAAACAGCCAAGTCAAATGATGTCTCAGGTGTCAGAAACAGAACAACCAAGTTAAATGTCTCAGTTGTTAGGAAGAGAATAGCCAAGTTTAAAGTTTTAGATGTCAGAATAATGGATAAAGGTCCTTTCAGGACAAGGGCAACGAATAATGAGCCTCGCTGGATGCAATAGTAGTTGATTTGCCAAGCTTCATTATTTGAATCTTTTTTTTCAAACTATTCATCTTGATTAAAATTCTGTCTAGTCTCATTTGAGGATAGTCCCGATCCTTTGTTGTTGCTTGTGACTTGAGATGAAAAGAGTCGTTAGTGTTGCACAGGTAAGTTAAGCACATTTGCCTTGGTGTGCCAATTCTGAATTCAGTTTTTAAACAAGATGTGCTCGGGTATCGATAAGGTGGGTTTATTTGAATACTTAACTCAAAATGGAGGTTAATAATGTAGCAATTAAATTTCACGGTGATAAAAAGGTTAGTGCTGGATGCCAAGAAGCAAGGATCTCTGTTTGTTTGTTTACCTGAAGCGTTTGATTTCATGGGAAGACCTGGCACCCATGATGCTGTTGAAAATGCTGAATTGCTGACCGATGAAACAATGCAAAAGTATTGTACTTTAGCGAAGGATGAAGGTGTATGGTTGAGTTTGGGAGGTTTCCACGAACGTATACCCGGCGAGATTAGAATTGCTAACACTCACTGCGTGGTAAATGCTAATGGTGATATCGTGAAATCATACAGAAAGATTCATCTATTTGATGTTGATTACGACGGTGGGTTTCAGGAAAGTGCTTCCACTATGGATGGGAATGAGATCATGGTGATTAAGAATACTCCTATAGGTTGTGTAGGACTGTCAACGTGTTATGACATGCGATTTCCGGAGCAGTTTTCTATACTTCGAAGACTCGGTGCGGAGGTCATTTTAGTTCCGAGTGCTTTCATGCCAACGACAGGAGCAGCTCATTGGTATACGCTACTTCGTGCACGTGCTATTGAAACTCAATGTTATGTGGTTGCGTCTGCTCAAAGTGGAGTCCATAATGCAACCCAATCTGGTAGGGCTCGCGAGAGCTACGGGCATTCCTTAATTGTTGGTCCGTTCGGCGAAATATTGCAAGATTTACAGATTGAATGTCCTAGTGTCCAAAGCGTGGTAATAGATAATGAATATCTTCAGGCAGTACGACAAAGAATGCCGATTCCTTTTCATCGAAAAGTAAACCTGTATAAAGAAAACCTCTAGTTATAAAAGGTCTCTGGAAAACTATTTTTTGATTCTCCCTACTCGTGATATTTCTCAGTCCGATTTTATGATCATGTAAACGAATGGAATTAAATATATCGGGCTAGATCTCCACGAGCCAACATTCACAGTTGCATCGAATTGGAATTTCAAAACTCAAATGAATTGGATTGATTCAATCGTCCCTTGTTTTACATACAAGCTATATTTTTGAGTTTATTTTTTAGGCAAATGTATAGCCGTGTTCCAATAGGGTGTGATTTAGTTCCGCAAATCTTTGCCTCCAGGGCACATGCGATCTACATTCCGAATCCTCCTTGCAGTCATTCTAATCCGCAATCTATTTTAATGAACATAGTTCATTATTTCATTTAAAATCGAAAATGCATTAGTAAAGGTTCATTATTTTATCTAAAATTGGAAATGAATTAGTAAAGTTCATTCATTGCTTCATTGACTGTTCTCACGTGAGGCCTGTGTGTTTTAACATACGATTCGAAGTCACTGAAAGTAGAATATCCATTCGTAGTTCTTGAAGGTGCTCCTTCTCTCAAAGAGTTATCTGTTGTCATTCTACATATCTCCAACTGCTGTCGCATCATCTCAAGATTGTTTCTAAACCTCTCGGTTGCTTGAAGCATGGATCGATTGGCGGTATTCTCAAAATGACTGGTGTTTGAATATGATCTTCCATCATTCGACACGTGTTGATTTGCTTCCGTGTTCATTGAGGATGCATATACAGATGCGTAAGTGGAAGAAGCATGGGGGTAACTGGATGGAATAGAAGGAGAATGGCCAGTCTTGTAATAAGGGAAACCGAATGGTTGAGAGCTGTGTGTTGCTTGAGGATAATGGAGTGGAATATTTGAATTATGAGACTGAAAAGTCCCGGTCGTTTGAGGATGATGTCCTGGAATACTTGGTTTATGGGGTTGATTTTCGAATACTGGTGGCCCGTGATAAAGCATGGAAGGTGCATTCATGTGATCAAATTGATTTGCCCATGCTGTTGATGGAACTTCATAAACAACGCCTCCTGCAGATACCACAAGATTCGACTGAGTTTCACTATCTCTAGTTTCCACATATTGAGTTCCGACTGTTTTCGTACTGATTTTAGATTTGGAGGAAATTTCCTTCAATTGTGATTTTTGAAGCGGGCTTCGAGGTCTAGGAGTTGATTTATCCACCATCATAAATCCTTCAATTTCAGATTCAAATCCATCAAAGCTATAATCGTCAGCTGGTGAGCCAGGACTAAGTAACCTTCTTGTTCTCGGAGACATATTAGACCTTGGAGACCATTTGGATCTGCTAGAACTGCCCGTTTTAACTGACTTGATGGATGCCTTCGTCTTGTACGATAAAGCTGTGAGAGGTTCGCCTGATTCGCTAGCAACAGTAGTAGGGCTCTTTCGAGAAGCAATTACTAATGGGGTCAGTTCCACTCCACGCAGTTGAAGCATTGATGGGATTTTAACTGCGTGGGAATCAGAAAACGAATCGTCATAGAAATCAGACTCTTCAAAAGTAGCATTGTCGTTTTCTGATTCAGCTGAAGCACTATCTTGTCTATTTGAATCTTCAAATACAACCCCTTGTGAGTTTTCTTCTTCGGAATTTGATTGTGTTGCTCCGTGTATCATTGCAAGAGCCTCTTCTCGGCGCATCTTTTCCTCCGCCTCTCGCATTGATTCAAAATAAGAATCATCATCATTTTCTTCTTCATATACATCATTCTCAGACTCTCCTGCTAACATAAACATCGCTTCCTTCCTTCTATTTTCTTCTTCTTCTTCCATCTCCTTCATCACTTTGACATATTCATCAGTAGGTTCGACTCTCGGGGAACTTAATTCGTTCAAATCTATCGATTTTGTCTCTGCTACACTACTAGTATCGGACTCACTGCTGGGATTTGCGTACTTGTTACTCTTACGTGAGCGCACGGAGGAACAAACACTATTCGGATAGGTCGGACTAAGACTTTCTTCAGCACCATGAAACTCATTTTCGAGCTTCACCGACGAAAATCTGGGCGCAAAATCCCCAGCGCTTTTCAAATTAGAAGCATTCGTTGACCTGGTAAGACTTCTTACTGGTGTTCGCGGAGTTGAAGTATCCGAGTCTGAGTTACCGTTTAATTCCGCATCTTTCTTTAATTTGTTGGCTCCATATTTTTTCAAGTAGAATCCAGCCTTTTCCATGGCAGAGGAATTGGACTTTGGAGCCTCGATCTTCTTTGTTTTGCTTCTTCGTTTCGTTTTAGACTTTTTGGAGTTCCCCCCTAGGTCAAAGTCGTACGGGTCGTAATCGTCCATGGCCAAGCAATTGGCGTTTCACCTAATTAGAGGATAGGTCCGCAAGTTCTTTCTGTTTTTCAAAAAAAAAAATCATATTCGTTTTCAAAATCAATTACAGAACGAATGACATTTTCCTCTCTTAACTTGGAAGAGTTGCGGCAAAAGGCTGACGAGTTTGCAGTGAAAAGAGATTGGATAAAGTTTCATACACCACGTAACCTGCTGATGGCACTTGTAGGTGAAGTAGGAGAAGTAGCTGAGCTGTTTCAATGGAGGGATAAAGTAGACGCTGGTCTCATTGGTTGGACAGAGGAGGAAAAGGTGCGCGTGGGGGAAGAACTGGCTGATGTTCTGATATACCTGGTTCGCATGGCCGATAGATGTGACATCGATTTATCGAAGGCCACCATAGACAAATTTAGAAAAAATGAATTGAAGTATCCCGCAGAACTAGTCAGAGGGTCTTCAAAAAAGTACACCGAATACGTATAGCTGAAGATTCGTTCAACATCATAAAAAATAATATCAGCATATTCTATTTGGCTGTTAAGGGAAACCTTAGCATGTTTCAAATTTTGAAATTCAGAATTTGACAATTGAAGCCTGAATTCAAGTAAAAACGAAGTAAATAGATGGCTGCGAGCCCTTGTGCTTTGTTCAGTTTTTTGGTGCGAGCTAAAACGAAGATTCATTTAGAGCTAAAACGAAGCTTCATTTAGAGCGAAAAAACAAGATCAGAACTTCGAAAACTTTTAAGACACGAGACAAAACAAATCCAAAACTTCAATAACATGAGTCTCTTCCATTTGATGTTGGCTATTAGTACTGCTTTATTTTCAACTTGCAATGCAGTTGATTTTACCACTGCGACAATACCGGGTAGTGCGTTCACAACCTCCGAGACGACAGGTGATCGCTATGTGCTGGAAGTTCTCAGCCACGTGAGCGTCTCAAACGATACTACCGCTGAAGGCCAGGCAGAGTATTTTACTTGGGACAATCAAAATAAAAGAATATTTGTAGCTAACACTGCCGCCAGGAAAGTTGATATGTATTCCATCGGTTCACTTGGTTCTGTCACATTCACCAAGTCACTTCAACTACAAGGGGATCCTAACTCAGTCGCTTACAGCGAACGAGACAATGTCCTAGCAGTTGCAGTGAATGACCCAGCCGGTAAAACAGCTGGAGGCATGATTTTGTTTGTTGATGCAACAACACTTGCGGTGATCACTAGTGTCAACACGTCTACGCCGTTACCGGATCACGTCAGTTTCGGACCGAGTGAATCGTGTCTTTATAGTGCCAACGAAGGAGAGCCTGGAATAACAAACCCATTTGGTGGAGTCACTTCCGTTTGTTCCGTTGATTTTCGATTTCCGTCAAATTATGGAATCAGCCATTCTTCTTTCGCGGATCTGTCTGCCACCACAATACAGCAACTTAAAAACTTACAAGGAATTCACAACCCAAGTAATTCATTGGATATCGGAGTTAACTTGGAGCCAGAATTTCTTACATACTCTCACCCTGACGATGCCGGAAAATATGAAATATACGTTTCCACCCAGGAGACCAATGCAATTGTTGTGTACGAAGGAAACACGCAAACACCCCTCAGTTTAACAATAGAACCCATTCGAATTATGCCACTAGGTTTTAAAGATCACAGCTTGGCAGGGAATGGTTTAGACCTGTACAATGACGATTCTGTGAATATTAAAACTTATCCTGGGCTTTTTGGTATGTACCAACCGGATACAGTTAAATTTTTTACGCAAGGCAATAAAAACTACATCATCACAGCCAATGAAGGAGATCAAAATGAAGAAGAAGAAGATGTTGCTGTATCAAAACTCCCAACAGGACTTTTATTTCCATTCGGTGATCCAATTGAAGTTGATTTTGGAAAGTATAAAGTGTCGCGTTCAGCAGGGAAAGGTGTGGATGGTAACTACACGAAGGCGTTTGCTTTTGGAGGCAGATCATTTGGTGTATTTGATGCAGACACAGGCGCCCTTGTTCACGAATCGGGTGATCAAATGGAACAGATGATGAAAAACTATGCACCTGAATTTTTCAATATTGATTCAGGGGTTCTGGGAGTTGAAGCACGTTCAAAGAAGAAAGGCCCGGAACCAGAGTCATTGACTTTGGGAGTGATGGATGGTAAAAATCTTCTTTTCGTAGGTCTGGAAAGACCTGGATTAATTGGCATATGGGATATTGACAATATTGTTGCTCCAGTATTTCATTCAATAAATACTGTAATTACCAATTGCAGGGAAAAAAGCCGCATGATGGACCCAGAAGCCCTTCATTTCGTATCGGCTCAAGACTCTCCAGTGGAAAACATTCCTTTACTCATCGCTAGCGGTTCTGTTTCCAGTACGATTACTGTTTTTAAAGTTGTGAAGCTTCCTTCCACTACGACAACCCTTAAGGTTTGTGATCGCCTCACAACGGTAGCAGTTTCCGGCGTCGTTGATACAAGTACCCCGACTAGTTCGCCAACTAGTACATTGACTCATTCCCCGACAAGTAGTGCTGCCAGTTTAATAATGGGACTTTCTTCCATTATCCTAATCGTAGGATTATCATCTTAAACGATATTTTAAATCCGGATTCTCGTTGTCTTTCATTGCTAATCTGCGTGCAAGATGTGTTCGCTGATTACGGAGCATAACTTCTTCTATCACTCTCGAGTGAATCTGATTATAGTATCTAATTCGCGCCGAATACCCTCGAAAGTGCTTTTGAATAATGATGCAACTCATATCTTTTTCCTCTGTCCATTTTGAATTCATTTTTCTATATTGTTGCAGTTTGGTTAAGTATGCTAGTTTTTGACGTTGAAAGAATCGCTGCAAAATAGTCACACACTTTTTAAGCTGTTTTTGTCGCTGTACAACTGCATTTCTGGTCAGTTTTCCTCGAATCAATTTTTGGAGTATGATAGCATTTTCTTCTCTGATAAGGCGATTTCTGTATCGAATCATTTTCAAAGCCCTCAGACTAAATCTATACAAAGTTGATATCGCCAAATCTCGTATCGAAAATTGCATCCATCGAGCAAATGAGACCTTCAAATGTCTTTGAATTAAATTTAGAAATGCGTTTTCCATGGTTCTTCTCACTTGTCGTCGTATATTTTTGTATTGATACCAATCGTAAAAACAAAAACGAATTTTTTCAGACACTTTGCACGAAACAATGTACTTTGCTTCTACTGCATGCGCCACTCTCAGTCTCCAAATAGCTTCACGGAGTTCATTTGGTAAGAAATTCGCTTCCCAGAAGCTAAGCAGTAGTGGTTTAAAAAAAAGCTTTTCTTTTCTATTCTCATGAGAAAGAACTTTTTTATTCACGTCCAGCATCATCGTTGATTTCATAAATGTTGCTAAAATAACGCGGAGATCTTCTCTTGACACACAACCTCGAACTCTGTGCTCCAAACTAACCACACTTTTCCATCCTGCCTGGAATCTATTGATAATTTGGTTCATTTTGTTTGGACAACTTAAACCTATTGTTAAGATCGCTTCGACAGCGTCTGTCTTAATTAAAACGTCCCCATATACTGAAAATAAATCTCCAGTAATTCTATGGATGGAGCTGCAACATTTCGCCGTTGCAAGTTTGCAAGCAGCAATCATTTCTCGAACATCGATCACATCAAAACGCTTCACAATCAAACCTTCACGAATATGTTGCCAAGCAGAAAAGCATCTGAATATATCCTTGGCAACAAGCGGGGATAAAAAGGAATGATCGTCAAGTACCCCAAGAAACGTTTCCAATCGTAGTTCCTTAGGAGAAACAACTTTGTGGAGAAATCTGTCCTGGACTTTAGTGATGCTTTTTATTGCATGCGGATTTGACAAGAGTAATTCCCATCTTCTGCTAGCAAGTTTTTTCATGTGAAGTAGCAATTTCGAATCTTGAGCCAATGCAACATCCTCAAGTTGCTCACAAGATGATACAAACAACAAACTTATGCGCTTTGAAGCTTCCCTTTCCTTTTGAATTTCGTGTCTGACAAATTCTTTGTCATACTCTAACCATTGGTGCCTCACCATCACCGACGATAGAAGAGTATCAAAATATTTAATACATAGGACTTATCTATTAGATGCCATGATACCTGAAACAGCGCGATAGGTGCTCAACGGATCTACTAGTTCGAGATGGGTGGCGCTGGTAGTACTCCTAAGAAAAGAGCATCAGTCACTTTGGATCCAGAACAAAGTGAACTTGCCGCAAAGCCATCAGGTACATTAATATACTTTGCAAGAGGAATGCGTCCAGGACGACGAACCGAATCTACAATTATCGAAAATGAAGAGTTTTTTGGCTTGGATGTGGACTACAATGCGATTGAAATTCATCAACTACTAGGTAAAGGTTCATATGGAGAAGTGTTTCAAGCCCACTACAAGGGAAAGCACATTGCTGTGAAGGAGATTTTGATGGCACAAGTTCCAGAAGGTGAAGATGAAGTCCTTGATGATTTTCGAAAAGAAATAAAGATTCTCTCTTTGTTGAATCATGAATGCATAGTTAGATTTTTAGGTGCGTGTCGAAAGGAACCCCATTTCTGTGAGTATTTATTTATTTGTTTTCATATGAACGTGGTTCTGATGATTTACTTGTAGGTCTGTTGTTTGAACTAATGCAAGGCAGCGTTGGGAGTTTGCTCGAATTGGTTCATAAAAATAAAGTGAATGTAACCTGGAGAATGTGTATGAAAATCGCTCGTGATTCTGCACGCGCTGTTGCCTACCTTCATAATTTGACACCTAAAATTCTGCATCGAGACCTCAAATCTGAAAACTTGCTTTTAGACAATTCATTCAATTGCAAACTCACAGATTTTGGGTTATCACGTGCATATGAACCACATACAGTTATGACAGTTTGTGGAACTCCCTGTTGGGTAGCTCCAGAGATTTTTAGAGGGGAACCATACTCGGAAGAAGTGGATGTGTATTCTTTTGGGGTTGTCCTTTGGGAGCTTTTTGCATTCAAAAAACCGTATCAGAATGTTGACGCTGTTGAACTTCCTTATCTTGTAGCAAAACAAAATCTACGTCCTGATGCACCGATATATTGTCCTCCTTCTTTGAATAAATTAATGGCAGACTGCTGGGATCCGACTGCTGCAAATAGACCTAATTTTTCGCAAGTAGTTCTTCGTATCGACATCATCATGAATGAGCTTGAAGCTCTTGCTAGTGGACACGCCAATGCCAATCTCCTAGCAGATCCAATAGATGAGACCCACGCATGGAATTAATTTTATAAATTGAAAAAATAATGATGTTAATTCTATTTTTTGGGGCCATTCGACCCTCCACGACCGCCTCTACTAGCTGGTGCTCTGCCTCTGCTCGAGGCTGGACCAGTAGCACGAATCTTCAGTTTGATACCGCCACTGCCTTCCACCATCGTCACGCCGGAATTGGATCCTCTACCTCGACCCCTACCACGTCCTCTAGAGGATTCAGTTTGCGATTGCTTGGCCAATAAATTCTGTTGCTGCTGCTTCAAATGGTGCTTGAGATCTTCACAATGAGGGACTCTGCATCGTTCGGTTTTACATTCACGTGCATGCATCTGAACTAAACACAATACACGACGGCATATCTCACACCCACCGCGAACCCGTATTTCGCAATTCTGCCGATGTCGAAGCAAGTTCTTCATCTTAGGACACGGCGGCTCTCTGCAATTAGGGTCGTTGCAAGTGGACGAATGAACAAGTGCGTCCTTGAAAAGCGCCAAAGAATGTTGTCTTGCTCGGCGCAGTTCCGAAACACGCTGAAGTCTCTGTGCATCAGAAGTTTCGGTATTAACGCCTCTAGTCACAACGATAGGTGTCAACACATGCTCATGGGTTTCTCCCACTTTATCTTTGCAGGCTTGGCACAAATCAAAGTCCCCGCTGGAGCATATGTCACAATGGTAACGCTTCCCTGCCAATATGTCGTTTTGGCAGAGGGAGCAGATATACAAATGAGCAGGTGCGTCTGGGTTGTGAAGGTGATACAAAACCATCATCGTTGAATGCTTGGCTCTTCTCAATTGGTCAAACTGGTACCGATTACCAGTACAAAGAGAAAGAAACGCGTGTCTTGTTTGCAAGATGTCGTTCTTTATGATTTTATCATAGTCTGGAGTTTTGATTGCCGCGCCCTCGTCAACATAGTGCAATAAATGGTTTTCTGTAGGAGAAAATGTTGGACGCAAACATAAAGTATCCTGACGAGACCACTCTTCATAATTGGCCTCCCGTTTCGCCTTGTCTTCCGCTTCTTTTTTCTCCTCTTCCGCTTTCACTACGGCAGGATCTTTCGGTTCCTCTACTTTCACTTGTTCCTTTATTACCTCTTCTTTTATTTGTTCCTTTTTGGGCTCACTTTCTTCTTGTTTGACACGAGGCTCTGACTCCGTAGTATTTGTACCGTCTTCAAGCTTGACACGTTTAGAATCACCACCATCGTCAGAATCAGCAACTCGTTTCTTAGGATCAGCATTTGCTTCCTCTTCTTTCACCTTGTTCTTCTCCTCTTCTTTCTTTTTCGCCTCGGCTTCTTTCTTTTTTTCCTCTTCGTTGACATTAACGCACACTTGATCCTGGCCTGTATTTTTTGCTTCTTCATCTTCATCAGATTTTGGAAGACCTTCCTCACCTGGAGCAACGCATCCCCCACCATGCTGATGTTCAACAGGACGTTGAATCTCCAACTTGTAACAACCATTACAAAGAGCAAACGGACAAGATTTATTGAAACCTTGATCCTCAAGACAAGAAGTATGGCGACATTCCCATCGCCCTCTCAATAAGTACTTGCCACACCTCGTGCATTCAAAAGACATTTTCACCACAAGAAAATCTTCTTTCATGGCATCCAATTGACTCGTTAGACGCTGAATCAACTGTTCTCTCGCCTCTTTGATTTCCAATTCACTCATCTGGTCCTTATTTTCTTTTGGAGTGGCGGTGCTTTGAGGTGAAGTGCTTGTAGTGGTGGCAGCAGGATCGTCAGCAGTCTCTTCTTCACCGTTTCTTCTTCGTTTTCTCTGCCCTCTGCCAGTGTCCAGCGCTTTTTTCTTCTTCGCCTCTCTTTCCTTTGCAAGTTCTTCAGCTTCTTGAGGCCAGTAATCTCCTTCAAAGTACGGAAGGTGGCCATACTTGGCAAGTTTCGCAACCTTCCTTCTCTCGGCATCATCAGGTAGCATTCTGTCGTCCCCCGAGTTGACTCCGTTTCCAGGAGGCAAGAATGCGTTATTGTTCAATTCGGCCGTATCAGCGTTGGTCCCAGTGGATGGTTCATTATCCTCACCATCATCGTCATCACACTCTTCATCATCAGCGGCAAGATCCACCAAATTGTTGAAGTTGAATTCATCGTTGTCTTCGTCAAATGCTTCACTGGGACCATTGGATGCTTCTCCCTTGCTACCTTTCTTGCCCTTTTTAATAGACTTATTGTTTTTCTTCTTGGATGACTTTGAACTCTTTGAGGACGGCTTCTTCTCGCCAGTTCCCTCAAAATGCTCTTCAAACAAAGGACATGAACTGGTGAATATATTGTTGGCAGCACCGGTACGCACCATAAGATGATACCATTTCTTGAGTCTGTCTGGTGTCTGAACCTTTTGATCTTCTGGATGACAGTGAATGATGTAATCGTCACGGTTATTCGGAGGAGGACAAGCCCAAATGTATGCAGATGTAAATCCGTTGCGGCGAGAATACTCCAAGTAGGCTAATAGTAACTCATGGTAGATGGTGGTTCTCATCCTTCTTGGTCTAAAGTAATACACGGAATCTAAATACGCAATGTAAATTTTACGATTGTTGGGTGGCGGACATTCAGATCCATATTCCTGAACAAACATGGCAAAAAATAAAACGTCTACGCCATCCAATTCCTGGTACAGCAGAATACACCTGGAACGGTAGTCGAAGTGATCAGGATACTCTGGCATCAGTTGCTTGACCGATTGTTTCACCACACACTTCTCATCGCAATTGGACATGACTCGAACGTGAAACTTGGACGAATCAGGACCAATATCACCCAGGTCGATCTTCGACGTATTATCTCTTTCATCTTGTTGAAACTTATCAACACGTTCTCTCACCCATTTCTCTAGGAACATTCCCAGATGAGAGTGTTCCAAGTCTCTCACGCCGGGCACATGCTTTCCAGTCATGAAAGCCGCCGGTTCACTGCTGTTGTTTTCGGTTACCCCTTTTCCCTTCGAGGCAACAACTTCAGGAGCCTTGACCTTTGAATCATGTATTTGACGTTTACTCACGAGACAAGTAGGGCATACGTAACTGCCATTATTCGCTGCATTCTTACGAGGGTTGAAAAGTGCACACACTTGATGTACCCATTTATCACAAACATCACAAGAAACCCAAGGTTCAGCAAATAACTCGTTGTTCTTTTTCTTCACCAACAGTGATTTTTGAAATCGCTGACCACTTGCTACCACGAAATCACCTTTGTGCTTGTCGAAGCAATCGTTGCACCACACATAGCTAAAACCAGCCCCGGTGTAATAGTTGGCGTTCCGAGCAATTCTGCCACCATTTGCAGATTGGCAATTATCCCTCGGGTTCCCAGAACAGAACAATGCTTTGGGTTCAAAACTAATACATCCACGTTCACATAAATGACAAACTGTGCAATCAGCTTCTTCAAAACATAAAGGACACTTTTCACCTTTTTTCCGTCCATGAGATTTCATCTTGACCTCTAAACCTGCCAATTGTTTCTTCGATTCTATCGATAGGCTCAATGAGCGACAATGAAATTCACTTTCAGGAGGGTTGAATTTCAACGCATTGGTGAACACGAGTTCGATGTCCAAAACAAAATCTTTCAGACTAGTATACTTGAAGTCTTCCAATTTCTTCCGTATCGTACCCAAGTCCATTGGGTTTGAAATAATCGATGTATAATGTGGAATATTTAGGGCAAGAGGATCCACCGGGTCATTGAAAGCTCCCTTGTTATACTTTTTCTCAACCATAAGCTTCCGAAGTACAGGCAACGCATTGTGTTGAAGCCATTCAACTTTTAAAGCAGATAGGTGTTGAACAATGGCATCGTTCGTCATACTCAGCGGTAGTGAAGGACCGGTACCAGAAATACACGTACGAGCAAATTTTGGGTCAATATCATTCTTTCCTCCGGCAATGTGGTATCTCCCTTGCATCAAATTGGCTCCGCTCCTTAGAGGATGACCATTTTTATCGACCGATCTTTGAGTGATAGCTTTGACAGGTTGACAAACTGGGCAATCATCTTTCTTGCAGCGATGGTAATGGGCTAGAACATATCTCGACGACACACAATGAGCTACCAAACAGTGAGGGTTTTTGCAAATCCCGATATGCTTCCAAAGAGTTTTCATCTGGGCACAATGAGGTGTTATTGTGCAATTACCCTCAGGTATAGGGCACTTACTAGCATGGCGAAGCAGAAGCAACCTCTGTTGTCGTTGCTTTAATATTTGAAGTTTTTGGTCTTGTTCGCTTTGGGTAGCAGGTGGCTTCACATCAATAGTTGCTTTCTGATTAGAAGCAGGTTTCGAAGCCTGGGGAGGCTTAGGTGGAGCTGGTTGTAGTTGCTGTTGTTGTTGCTGAGTACTCACTTTGGCTAACTCACGGACCCGATGACGCAAAGTATCTTTGTTCATGTACTCGTCCCGTGTTTTGGCCTGTTTGTACAATGCAACTTCCAAACGACGTGCAAGGTCCACCAGCTTTTCTTGTTTGTTTGCAAATGCTCGCGGCTTACAACCTTCAAGCAACTGCACGATTTGTTGAATAACCACACGCCTTGAATCAACATCAGCAGCAGCACTGGAATGCCACGTTGATTCCCTGCCAGAGGAGCTGTTGGTTTGTTCCACCATATTTGCTGCAGTCGGTTTTTGCTCTTTTGATTCAGGGTTATCGATGAGAGTTAAAGAATTTGCAGACTCGCTACTCATTTCTTCTCTATCACTAGCATGTGGTGCGTTCAGCACTAAGGATCCCACTCTAATACGGATATCAGTGCAAATCTTCACTTTGAAAACGAAATGTGGTCTACAGTTGCGACGCAGTTATGTTCCTTTCTTCTTTGAGAGAAGGTATGCTCAGTCACTCTCCTTTGCTTAAGCTCGTGGAGGGAGGAGGAGGTATCAATAATGGACTGTGCTGTATTAATGTTTCTCTCGCTCTCTCTCCTTAGTTGGTTGATGTCTGTTTGCGCAACGACACCCAGTACTAGTACTAACTACAAAGGAAACTCTCTTCCTCAAAGAACAGATTGGTTTTTGAAGATATAGTAGTAGCAAATAAGGAATACTATAGCATGCTCAACGGTTATCGTTAAAATTGCTGAATTAATGGATGGAATTAATGGACAATAACGATTGATATTCGAACACTTTATGACAAACAATTTACATACGTCTTTCAATAAGACGACCACTAATATCGTTCTATAGACTCCGCTACGCTTCATTGATTTTTTTCCATTTTCCACCATAGAATTTGTTTATAGAGTTTTCCATAGATATTTCCGAATAAGGAACAATCTAACAAAAATATGGAATTTCCCTTTGTAATTTTGATTTTTTTTTTTCATTTGAATCCGTGTAACTAAAACATTTGGTTTAATCAAACGATACGCACCAAATGATCATCAGATATATTTCAAATTGGAACTAAAGTTAGCTCCTGAGGAATCATGACAAGCAGAGTTTGTGAATATTCGTTGCTCTTGAGTGGATGGTGCTAACTTGTCTTGAGCAGATTCACTCTCAAGATCTAAATGTATAATTCTAAATATGCTTTTTATAATGTTAATAAAAATAAAGACGACGTCATTACTTTCCTTTAAATTACGCAATCCAGGAAAGTACAAACTATACCAGACACGGTGTAGAAGGTATCTACCAGACTCGGTGTATAGAACCAACACACTAACCAGGAAGCGTTCCATTTTGTATCATATCACAAAGATATTTGTGCTGTGGACCTGGTAAGTGTTTTGTCAAAACAT
>Ga0105055_10003307_pt1 | contig 24446 bp, 22 predicted proteins | sample BON03_FD_78090 | JGI IMG/M metagenome (GOLD analysis project Ga0105055, IMG submission 78090) | Freshwater microbial communities from Lake Bonney liftoff mats and glacier meltwater in Antarctica - BON-03 | ecosystem: Environmental > Aquatic > Freshwater > Ice > Glacier meltwater | place: Lake...
AAAGCGCTATCTAGCTGGACTAACTTAGGTGGTGCTTTAAGCGTATTTAGCCTATAAGACCTTTATTTATTAGTCTTTGTATAATAGATAAAATCGTAATAAAGAAGCTCGGCACTTGTGTCGAGCTTTTTTTATGACTCAACATAATTATTAAAGTGAAAATACTGCTTTAAGATAAAGCCTTCGCCATAAGTCGGCCAATGATATCGGTAAAATTACAACTGCTCAACATTAACAAGTACTGTTTAAAAAATAGTTATTTATTTAAGATATGAGAATTTAATCAATAGCTTGAAGATTAGACGATTATTACAATTTACCAAATAGAACTTTTATAAATAGTATAAACGCGCTAGACTCGCGCGTTTTTATGAGGATTAGATCAATGAACCAAACATCAGCACAATTATTAACCGATTATTACGCCGCGTTTAACCGTCAAGATATGACCGCCTTCCTTGAAATGCTGACGGATGACATTATTCACGACATTAATCAAAGCTCACGTGAAGTTGGTAAAGAAGCATTCTCAAAATTCATGGACCGGATGAATGCACACTATAAAGAACAAATCGTCGATATTTCAATTACAACAAATGAAGCAGGCGATCGAGCTGCTGTCGAATTCACCGTATTAGGTGAATATTTGTCTACTGATGAAGGTTTACCAGAAGCGAATGGCCAAAAATACAACTTAGCTGCAGGCGCATTTTTTGTTATTCGTGATGGCAAAGTAGCGCGCGTGACTAACTATTACAATCTTGAAGATTGGATTGCTCAAGTTGTTGGCTAATTAACAACATGCTGTTTTTAAAACGCTTATCGGGTGAACAATTAGTTCGATATGTCCCTGAGCTTGCTCAATTGCGAATTCAGGTTTTTCGCGATTTCCCCTATTTGTACGATGGTGATCTCGCTTACGAAGAGCGATATCTACAAACCTATATTCAAGCTCCTGATAGTGTGATTGTTTTAGCATTTGATGGCGATAAAGTTGTCGGAGCTTCGACTGGTATTCCACTTGAATACGAAACCGATGAAGTCAAACAACCCTTTATTAATGATGGTTACGACATTGACAGAGTATTTTATTGTGGTGAATCAGTGTTGATCTCTGCCTATCGGGGACAAGGTGTAGGTGTGGCTTTTTTCGACCATCGCGAAGCGCATGCGCGTGAAATAGGTGGTTTTGACACTTCCTGTTTTTGTGGTGTACAGCGTCCCGAAAATCATCCTGCTCGCCCAGCCGACTTTGTACCTTTAGATGATTTTTGGCGAAAACGAGGTTATCAAAAACATCCCGAGCTCAATACCACATTTAGTTGGAAGGAGCTCAATGAACAAGGCGAATCGCCTAAACCAATGACTTTTTGGATGAAACAGCTGTAATGACAAAACTAAAAGTAGCCGCCGCCCAGTATGATATTAGCTTTTTTACACAATGGTCAGATTTCGCTGACAAGTTGACGCGTTGGGTTAGCTTAGCCGCCGCTCAGCAAGCTAAATTATTGGTGTTACCTGAATATGGCAGTATGGAGCTAGCTTCATTATTCGGTGAAAAAGTCTATAAAGATCTCAACGGTCAATTACATGCCATGCAAAATATTTATCCAGAATGGCAAGCATTGCATAAAGAATTGGCTCGTCAATTTGATGTAATGATATTGGGTACCTCTTATCCCGCGTTACAAGAAGATGGTTCATTCCGTATCGAGCAAATCTTTTCGGTCCTGATGGATTAATTGCTTATCAAGACAAATTGATCATGACACGCTTTGAAAATGAACAATGGTTAGTCAAAGCAGGTGATGAAATCAAAGTCATTGCTACCGACATCGGCAAAATCGGCATTAATATTTGTTATGACGCTGAGTTTCCATTGATCACTCGCCAACAAGTGGCGGCAGGTGCTGATCTGATTTTAGTACCAAGTTGCACTGATACTGAAGCTGGATTTCATCGCGTTCGTATTGGTTGTCAGGCCCGTGCGTTAGAAAATCAATGTTATGTTATTCAATCGTCTACTTTTGGTAACGCTGAATGGTCAGAAGCTGTGGACGTGAATACCGGCAGAGCAAGTATTTATACCCCTGTAGATTATGGCTTTCCTGATAATGGCATCTTGGTTGAAGGAGCAAACGACCGTGCTGAGTGGGTCTATGCAGACTTAGACTTGGCTGAAATTGCTCGCGTTCGTAAAGAAGGTCAGGTATTTAATTATCGTGATTGGGAAAAACAAGCTGAGTTAAAGAGCTGGCTTTTATAGGTTCGACCGACTTCCAATCTTGGTCAAGTGCGAAAAAACAATAGGTGTGAAAAAAAGATTTAATTTCTATATTTAAAGATTAAATCTGTCAACATCATGCCCATAAAACATGTGGGGATGAAGGTTTTGCCAACACAGTATAAAATAGGCCGATAATTATTCACTCCCACTGCGAGTGCACCCGCAACCTTAAGGAAACAATATGCTAAACCAGTCGCAAATCGAACAAATCATTAACGATTATCAAGACCCATCTGCATTGATGACCTTTGGCGATTCCAAAGCAAGAGTAGTGGTTAAAATAGAAGGTAATAACGTCAACGTAGCCGTAACGTTGGGTTATCCAGTGAAGGGCTATATTACAAGCCTGCAAGCGGGTTTACTCGCCGAACTAAAGCAACAAACACAATCAGAAGATGTGACGGTTGTAATTGATTGGAAAGTCACTAAACATAAAGTGCAACAAGGTATCAAAGGCATTACTAGTGTTAAAAACATTATTGCTGTTGCCTCTGGAAAAGGCGGTGTTGGTAAATCAACCACATCAGTCAATCTGGCCCTAGCCCTTGCGGCAGACGGTGCTAAGGTTGGTATTTTAGATGCTGATATCTATGGTCCAAGTCAGCCAAGAATGTTGGGGACATCGCAACGTCCAGAATCTATTGATGGCAAACGTATCGAACCTATCGTAAGTTATGGCCTGCAATGTATGTCCATTGGCTTTTTGATCGATGAAGAAGAACCAATGATTTGGCGTGGCCCAATGGTGACTCAAGCTTTGGAACAAATGCTCAATGATACTAATTGGAACAATCTTGATTATTTAGTGATCGATTTACCACCTGGTACCGGTGATATTCAACTAACCTTGTCGCAAAAAGTGCCTGTAAGTGGCGCGGTCATCGTTACAACACCACAAGATATTGCCTTATTAGATGCCCGTAAGGCATTAAAAATGTTTGAGAAAGTCAACGTGTCTGTTATGGGCGTGATTGAAAATATGAGTACGCATATTTGTAGCAGCTGTGGTCACGAAGAACATATTTTTGGTGCAGGCGGCGGCGAAAAAATGGCGAAGCAATATGGCGTTGATTTACTGGGTGAATTACCGTTAGATATTAAAATTCGTGAAGATGCGGATAGTGGCCACCCTACGGTAGTGAATGACCCTGATGGTTCAATTGGCATGGCTTACCGTACCATTGCCCGTCGTTTAGCGGCCCGTTTAGCCAAACAAGGCAAGGATTATACGTCGGCATTTCCCAATATCGTGATTAAAAACGATTAATCACGTTATCATTAAGGTTATTAATATTTAAAGTGATTCAACTATGAGCATAAAGTCAGACAAATGGATCCGCCGAATGGCGCAACAGCATGGCATGATCAGCCCTTTTGAAGCGGGTCAAGTGCGAGAAGGTGAGAATGGAAGAATGATTTCTTATGGCACATCAAGTTATGGTTACGATGTACGCTGTTCGACAGAGTTTAAAATCTTTACCAATATCAATTCAGCGATTGTTGATCCTAAAAACTTTGATGAAGCTAGTTTTGTTGATGTTAATTCAGATGTTTGTATCATCCCACCCAATTCATTTGCTTTAGCACGGACGATTGAAACATTTAAAATCCCGCGTAATGTATTGACTATCTGTTTAGGTAAGTCGACGTATGCTCGCTGCGGGATTATTGTTAATGTCACCCCACTCGAACCCGAGTGGGAAGGGCATGTGACCTTAGAATTTTCAAATACGACGACCTTACCGGCAAAAATATATGCTAACGAAGGGGTTGCACAGATGTTATTTTTTGAGTCTGATGAAGAGTGTGAAACGTCTTATGCCGATCGTGCAGGAAAATATCAGGGACAACAAGGAGTTACTTTACCTAAGTCTTAAATAGGAAATGATGCCCATGTTGTTAGAACTATCACTCTCACGATTCGTAAAACTACTTTTAATGGCGGTATTATTAGTCGGTTGTAGTAATGAACGTGTTTCTGATGAACAATGGCCTCATAGTGATTTAAGTAGTTATGCAGCAGTATTTTCACCTGATGGTCAATATGTCTTAGTTGGTGATACTGATGCACCAGCAAGACTATGGGATATCGAGGCTAATAAAGTAGTTTATAGTTGGCAAAATAATGATGAAGTTGGCACGACCACTGCTGTAGGCTTTTCCGGTGATGGTAAGGTGGCTGCAACGTCTGAACAAGATGTCATTGTGTTATGGGAAGTGGCTACCGGTAAACCTATGTTGCGTTTGAGCTTTCCCGTTAAGATTAAAGCGCTCGCTCTGTCACAGCACGGTGATTATTTGTTGTTAGCATTATATAATCGCACCGCAGTTTATTTTGATGTTGTTAAAAACCGGGTATTACAAATTTTAGAGCACGATGGCACACCAGTTAATTCTCCGATTGATCAACTTATCAATGCCGTTGCTATATCGCCTAGTGGTCAATATGGCTTAACAGGGGGCGATGATCAAACAGCAAGACTATGGATGTTAGAAACGGGCGAACAATTACGCAGCTGGAAACATGAAAATTTGGTCAATATTGTGGCATTTTATCCCAAAGGTGGTTTTGTATTAACGGGTGCTGCGAATGGCCAAACTCATTTTTGGAATATGAAAACGGGTGAACAACAATACACCTTACGCACGTCACTTTGGCCTAAAGATAAACCTTTGCCGAACTTCCCATCATTTAAAACCACTACCTCGTCCATAGCTTTTTCGCCGGATAATGCCTATTTAGTGACTGGACATCCATCACAAAAAATGTGTTTGTGGGCAGTGGCGACAGGCAACAAAATAGATTGCTGGCAAGTCGCTAGAAAACAGGCATTACGCCCTGGAGTAGTAATACAAGCCGTTGCTTTTTCAGCTGATGGTAAAGCTATTTACAGTGAATCTGGGAATGGTATTGGTCAAAAATGGTTGCTTAAATAAATGTATAAACTAGTATTCTTTGTGCCCGAAAGCCATAAAGAAATGGTAAAACAGGCCGTTTTTGCACAAGGTGCAGGGCGTTATGACAATTATGATTGTTGTGCATGGGAAACGCTTGGTCACGGTCAATTTAAACCCATGTCAGGAAGCCAGCCTTTTATTGGCGAGCAAGACAAAATTGAAAAAGTTACTGAATATCGAATAGAAATGGTGTGTGCTGCGGATAAGATTAAAGCTGTTTTGCAGGCATTGATCCACAGCCATCCTTATGAAACGCCTGCTTATGAAGTCTGGACAATTAAAACACTAGACGATTTTTAACCCCACAGAGTTGTTATTATGTCATCACTACAAGCTACGCCTACAGAAACCTTTTTAGCTGATTATAAAGTACCGAATTTTTTGATTGATACGGTGCATCTAAGCTTTGATATAGATGCGTCCACAACTCGAGTTCGTAGTGTGTTGGCGATGCGTAAAAATCCGCAATCTGAAGAAGTAAACACTGATTGTGTACTAGATGGTGAGCACCTTGATCTAGTATCTATTAAGTTAGATAGCCGGCCATTACAAGGCAATGAATATCAACGTACCGATAAGTCTTTATTATTATCATCCTTACCAGACAAGTTTGAGTTAGAAATTGAAACACTTATTCAGCCAGATCAAAATACCGCATTAGAAGGTCTTTACCATTCGGGTTCATTGTTATGCACCCAATGTGAAGCTGAAGGTTTTAGACGTATCACCTACTATATGGACCGTCCCGATGTAATGGCTATATTTACTGTTTCTATCGTTGGTGATAAGCAACAGTGGCCAATCATGTTGTCTAACGGCAATATGGAAGAGCAAGGGCAGTTTGATGATGGACGCCATTGGACTCGCTGGCATGATCCTCACCCTAAACCAAGTTATTTGTTTGCTTTGGTTGCTGGTGATTTATATCGTCAACATGATAGTTTTAGGACGATGTCGGGGCGTGATGTCAGCCTACAGATATATGTTGATCATGAAAATAGTCACAAATGTGATCACGCCTTGATGTCGTTAAAACAAGCGATGTTATGGGATGAACAAACCTATGGCCGTGAATATGATTTAGATGTCTTTATGATCGTTGCCGTCAATGATTTCAACATGGGGGCGATGGAAAATAAAGGTTTGAATATCTTTAATTCATCGTGTGTTTTAGCTAGCCCAGAAACGGCGACGGATGCCGATTATCACCGAATTCAAGGTATTGTTGGCCATGAATATTTTCATAATTGGTCCGGTAATCGTGTTACCTGTCGTGATTGGTTCCAACTGAGTTTGAAAGAAGGCTTCACTGTTTTACGCGATCAGCAATTTAGTGGTGATATGAACTCAGCAGCTGTACAACGAATCGATGATGTTAATCAATTACGTACCATGCAGTTTGCCGAAGATGCTGGTCCAATGGCGCATCCTGTTAGGCCACCCTCATTTATTGAAATCAGTAACTTTTACACTGTCACCATTTATGAAAAAGGCGCTCAAGTTGTTGGCATGATTAGAACAATCGTCGGTACTGAAGGCTTTAGAAGAGGAACTGATTTATATTTCGACCGTCATGATGGTCAAGCCGTTACTACCGATGACTTTGTTAAAGCCATTGAAGATGCTAATAATGTTGATTTAAGCCAGTTTAAACGCTGGTACTCACAAGCGGGGACGCCAGTACTGACAATTGAAGGTCACTATAGTCCAGCACAGCAAACTTATACTTTAATTGTGAATCAACACTGTCCAGCAACACCCGATCAGGCGAAGAAACTGCCTTTATATATTCCATTAGCGGTCGGTTTATTGAATAAAAGTGGAGAAGCGATACCTTTGCAACTTGAAGGTGAAGAGTCTGCCAGTGAACAAAATACTAGAATATTAGACCTTACTGAACAGCAACATACGTTCGTTTTTGTGAATGTGCGCGCTGAGCCTATTCCCTCAATGCTGCGTGGTTTTTCGGCTCCAGTAAAAATATCGATGGAACGCAGCGATGCGGATTTAGCTTTATTAATGGCTAATGATAGCGATAGTTTTAATCGTTGGGATGCAGGTCAAACATGGCTAATTAATGTGTTATTAGGTTTAATTAATGACTTTCAGCAACAACGCCGTTTGGCATTGCCAGAAGGGCTCATTGAACAATTTAGTGTTGTGTTAACAGATGACAACACTGATCCAGCATTGATTGCCAAAATGTTAACGATTCCGAGTGAAAATTACCTTGCCGCGCAGATGGCAATCGCAGATGTGGATGCGATTCATGCTGCCCGCCAGTTTTTGAAAAAGACTATTGCTACTGGATTAAAGCAACAATTTAGTGATATTTATCAACGTTATAGTGTAAAAGAGAAATATCAGTTTAATGCGGTAGATATGGCTAAACGTAGTCTTAAAAACGTGTGTTTAAGCTACCTTATGACTGCTGAAGATCCCATGCAAACCCAACGCTGTCTTAAACAGATGAAACAGTCCGACAATATGACCGATACCTTAATCGGTTTAGCCCTATTATCAGATCAAGCTGGCCCAGAAAAAGAACATGCATTACGCGCCTTTTATGAACAATGGCAACATGACCGTTTAGTAGTCGACAAATGGTTAACGGTACAAGCACAGTCCCATCTACCTGGTACCTTGATACGCGTTAAAGGTTTGATGAAACATCCTGCTTTTAGTATTAAAAATCCTAATAACGTACGTGCCTTAATTGGCCAGTTTTGCCGAAATAACCCGATTAATTTTCATGCTAAAGATGGCTCAGGCTATCAGTTTTTAGCTGAGCAAATTTTGGTGCTTAATAAACTTAATCCACAAGTGGCATCAAGAATGTTAGGTGCTTTTAACTCTTGGCGACAATATGATGCAGCGCGACAAACGATGATGAAACAAGTCTTAATAAATATTGCTAGCCAACCTGATTTATCGTCCGATGTATATGAAGTTGTGACCAAATATCTAGTGGAATTATAAGCATTATGGCACTATTTACACTCGACCCAAGATTACAGCAAGATACGCTGTATATTGGTGAATTTTCACTATGTAAAGTACTGTTAATGAATGATGCACGTTATCCTTGGGCGATTTTAGTACCAAAAATAACCGGTTTAACAGAGATCTTTGAACTGGATGATGCGGGACAGCAGCAACTTATGGTTGAATCGAGCTTTGTAGCCAGCACATTAAAAAAGGTGATTCAAGCTGACAAAATGAATGTTGCCGCTTTAGGTAATGTGGTGTCACAACTGCATATTCATCACGTGGCTCGCTTTATACAAGATGAAACATGGCCAGCACCGGTGTGGGGGAAAGGGCAGACGATAGCCTATACTCCAGCTGAGTCTGATGCTGTTATTGCGCTGCTGAGATCTGAATTTAAAAGTATGATGCAAGATGGCTAAAGCGTTACGTTTTTACCTTCATATCGGGCGAGAACAAGCTTTACGTTATTACCAAGGGACGGCACGTGTCGTTATTGTCACGACCACGGATGGGCAGAAACTACAATTTCCAGCACAACACATACGGCCTTTTATTGACCAAAAAGGTATTTCAGGCCAATTTAGTATTGAGTTTGATGATAACAATAAGCTAATTGGCTTAAAGCGAATATAAACGCTATCTTTAATAGTTTATAGCATTAAAGCTAACTATAAAGAGCTGTACAAGAAGTGTTGAAGGTTTAATTAGCCTCGATTTAAAGCCATCAAATAATACTTATGACAAGCGTGAAAGTGGTTTGGCTACGTTATTCTTATCGTACTGTAGATAGGTGTGTGAGATTAAGTCTGGCCAGCTTCTCTGAGCGTTGCCAAACCATTGCCACCAAAAGCCAATGCCGAGTGCGAGCCATGATGGCATGGTAGTAATAAATCGCAGAAAGGCTTGTCGCCAGCTAATCTTGAGCTGATTTTCACTGAGTAAAAATACTTTCCATGTGCGCATACCTAGTGTTTGACCGCCATGAGTCCAAAACCAACCATAAAATAAGAAGCTGGTAGCAAGCAGATAAACAAAGAAAAAAGGATTGCCTGCTGCGATAGCTTGACCACCAGTGATAAAGGCATTAACACCAACAGCAATCGCTGCGGCAAACAGTAATATGGCGGCTAGTAATAATAAGTCGTAGACCACGACCGCTAAATGCCGTAATAAACTTGGGCGGGAAGCTGTTTCTATTGTTTGTGTCATCAGTAAAAATTCGTAAATTATTTGGGTTGAGAGTGCCACATAAAGTATCATTATTCCTTTATTTATTGTGAATTGAGATCAGCATGTTGCAATTGATTGGCCGTTCAGCACTATCTGCTTTTCGTCTTGAAAAACTGTTAACAACAATTCAAGCTCAGCTTGATAACGTTTTAACACTCAGAACTGAATATCGTTACTTCATTGAAGTTGATGGTGATGGTGAATTATCTACGGCAGAACAAACGGTTGTGGGCACTTTACTAGAAGCTGATTTGCGGAGTAGTAATGCCGCGACAGATGAGATCTTTTTTCTTGTTACACCTCGTCCAGGTACTATTTCACCATGGTCGAGTAAAGCTACCGATATTGCGCATAACAGCGGCTTAATGTCAGTGTTGCGCATTGAACGTGGCACGGCGTATTTCATACAAACGGCAAGTGATTTGAACTCAATACAGCGTATTACGCTTGTCAAGTTATTGCATGATCGAATGATCGAATCAGTATTTGATTCAGAAGATGAAGCCGAACGTTTATTCATTCACGGTCAATCACGTCCTTTAGTAGCGGTTGATATTTTAAATGGTGGTCGTGCGGCACTTGTTGAAGCCAATAAAACAATGGGCTTGGCCTTAGCCGAAGATGAAATTGATTATTTAGTTGATAACTTTACCGATCTGAGACGCAATCCAAATGATATTGAGTTGATGATGTTTGCTCAGGCAAACTCTGAACATTGTCGTCATAAAATATTCAGTGCTGATTGGATTGTAGATGGTAAAACGCAACCACACACGCTATTTAACATGATCCGCAATACACATAAGTTACATCCTGAAGGTGTAGTCACAGCATATAGTGATAATTCATCTGTAATTGAAGGGCCTAAAATCCACCGTTTCCATGTTGATATGGCAAACAATGAATATAGCTACCAAGGTGAAGTTCAACATATCTTGATGAAAGTTGAAACACACAACCATCCTACGGCTATTTCACCTTTTCCTGGTGCGGCTACGGGAGCGGGTGGTGAGATCCGTGATGAAGGTGCGACTGGCCGAGGCTCTAAACCGAAAGCAGGTTTAACAGGATTTTCAGTTTCTAATCTTAATATTTCAGGATTTGAACAAGCTTGGGAAACACCGTATGGCAAACCAAGCCGTATGGCTTCAGCCCAAGAAATCATGTTGGATGGTCCATTAGGTGGCGCCGCATTTAATAATGAATTTGGCCGACCAAACTTATGTGGCTATTTCCGTACCTATGAAGCCTTAGTACCTTCAGCCGATGGCTTTGAAGTGCGCGGTTATCACAAGCCTATTATGGTGGCGGGTGGCATGGGTAGCATTCGTCCTCAGCATGTTAAAAAGAATATTTTTAAACCGGGTGTTCAACTTATCGTTCTGGGTGGCCCTGCGATGTTAATCGGTTTAGGTGGTAGTGCTGCTTCATCCGTAACTTCTGGTACCAGTGAAGAAGGTTTGGACTTTGCGTCAGTACAACGCGGCAATCCTGAAATGGAACGACGTTGTCAGGAAGTTATCGACCGCTGTGTTGCTTTAGATGATAACAATCCGATTGTAGCGATACATGACGTGGGTGCAGGTGGTTTGTCAAATGCTTTCCCTGAATTAGTCAATGATAGTGGCCGTGGTGGACGCTTTGAATTACGCGTTGTGCCTAATGATGAATCAAGCATGTCACCGATGGAAATATGGTGCAATGAATCACAAGAACGTTATGTCTTAGGAATTAATCCTGAAGATGTTGAACTATTTCAAGCGATTTGTGAACGTGAACGTTGTCCTTGGGCCATTGTAGGTGAAGCGACTTCAGAACAACATTTGTTAGTGGGTGATGCCGAGTTTGATCACAATCCAGTTGATATGCCGCTATCATTGTTATTAGGTAAGCCACCTAAAATGTTACGTGATGTTCAACACCATACCTTTGAAAAACCCGAACTAGATTTAAAAGGTATTAAAGTCGATGCCGCGCTAGAGCGTGTTTTAAAACTGCCGACAGTGGCAAGTAAAAACTTCTTGATTACGATTGGTGATCGTAGTGTGACGGGCTTAGTGGCACGAGATCAAATGGTCGGTCCTTGGCAAGTACCTGTGGCTGATTGTGCTGTGACCTTAGCTGATTATCACGGCTTTCAAGGTGAAGCTATGGCAATCGGCGAACGGGCACCATTAGCCTTAATTGACGCACCTGCATCAGGCCGAATGGCAGTAGGTGAAGCGATTACCAATATTGCAGCAGCTAGTATCGCTAAAATGAATGATATTAAGTTGTCAGCAAACTGGATGGCAGCCTGCGGCCATGCCGGTGAAGATGCTTTGTTGTACGACACAGTTGAAGCTGTAGGTATGGAATTATGTCCAGATCTGGGTATTGCTATTCCAGTAGGTAAAGATTCTTTATCGATGAAAACAGTGTGGCAAGATGAGGGGAAAACTAAATCAGTGACATCACCTTTGTCACTAATTGTAACCGCCTTTGCGCCCGTGACAGACGTTGCTAAGACCTGCACACCACAATTGCGTAGCGATCATGGTGATACCGATCTTATTTATATTGACTTAGGTAAAGGACGAAATCGTCTTGCTGCTTCAGCTTTGGCTCAAGTTTATAATCAAGTCGGCCACCATGGTCCTGACTTAGATGATCCTGCTGCTTTAAAACACTTTTTCTATGCTATTCAGCAATTGAAACAAGATGATTTATTATTGGCTTACCACGATCGTAGTGACGGTGGTTTGATTGGTACGCTATGTGAAATGGCGTTTGCCGGACATTGCGGTATTGATGTCAACTTAAACGCCCTAGGTGATGCCTTACCTGTACTGTTTAATGAAGAACTAGGTGCAGTTATACAAGTGCGACATTGTGATGTTGAACAAGCCTTGTCAGTGTTGAGAGAGGATGACTTATTAAATCATTGTCATGTGATTGGGATATTACGTGATGATCAGCAAATTATCGTGACGGTAAATGGCGAGCAAGTGATTAATGACTCACGTGTCACTTTACATCGTTTCTGGGCTGAAACTAGTTACCAAATGCAAGCATTACGTGATAATCCTGACTGTGCCAAACAAGAGTTTAATGGTTTATTAAATGTTAGCGATCCTGGTTTACACGCCAAGTTAACATTTGATCCTGCTTATCACGTTGCAGCGCCATTTATTGTCAGCGGCATGCGTCCTAAAATGGCTATTTTGCGTGAGCAAGGGGTCAATGGTCAGATTGAAATGGCGGCTGCTTTTGACCATGCAGGTTTCACTGCTGTAGATGTTCACATGAGTGATATCCTAAAAGGCCGTGTTGATTTGGCTGACTTTAAAGGTGTAGTCGCATGTGGTGGTTTCTCTTATGGTGATGTACTAGGTGCTGGCCGTGGTTGGGCAAGCACGATTTTACATAATGATAAAGCAAGACAGCAATTTAGTGATTTTTTTAATCGTAAAGATACCTTTGCATTAGGTGTGTGTAACGGCTGTCAAATGTTGTCACAGCTGAAAGAATTAATCCCTGGTAGTGAACACTGGCCACGCTTTGAACGTAATGTGTCTGAACAATTTGAAGCACGTTTTTCATTAGTTGAAATTGTCGAATCAGCGTCTATTTTATTGCAAGGTATGGCAGGTTCAGTGATGCCGATAGCAGTAGCACATGGCGAAGGCCGTGCCGACTTTAGTCACACTGGTTCACAGGCCGATGCCTTAGTGGCAATGCGTTTTGTAGATAACAATGGCGATGCGACTGAACACTACCCACAAAACCCGAATGGTTCTTCAGAAGGTATTACGGCGTTAACAACAACAGATGGTCGGGTTACCATTATGATGCCGCATCCTGAACGTGTTATCAGAACAGTTCAACATTCATGGCATCCCGATGATTGGGGTAAAGATGGTCCGTGGTTAAGACTATTCCATAATGCGAGAAAGTGGGTAGGCTAAACTAAACACAATATCGATACATCAAAAGAGAGCTTAGGCTCTCTTTTACATTATTTAAAAAATCAGCTATTGCTCGATAATAATTCAAGCCCTTCGAAAAAAATCATGTGAATAAATTGCCTTCAAATAAAAACAGCAATGTAAAACGAGTTGCTAAAGAATTACACCCTAATAACCTACACAAATATGGCTATGATTTCCCCGCACTGATTAAATCTCATCAGGCGCTACAAGCTTATGTAATAAAGAATAAATATCTCAGTGACGCTATAGATTTTTCCGATCCCGCTGCGGTGAAAATACTGAACTGTGCCTTGTTAAAACATCATTATGGACTTGTCGAATGGGATATTCCGGAGGGTTTTTTATGCCCCCCTATACCGGGACGAGTAGACTATATTCATTATGTCGCAGAGTTACTTAAAGTCAGTCACTCTAATCAAAACACAGCATTTAATCATTCGTCAGTTAAGTTACTTGATATTGGTACTGGTGCTAATGGCATTTATTCATTATTAGCCTGTCAGGTATATGGTTGGCATTGTACCGCCAGTGATATCGATCCATTATCGCTCGACAATGTCGCCAATATCGTTGGCAACAACCCTGCTTTAAATAATCGTTTAGAACTACGTATTCAGCATGAAAAAAATCGTATTTTTGAAGGTATTATTCAAGAGGGTGACTATTTTGATGTTAGCGTATGCAATCCACCTTTCCATGCATCATTAGAAGAAGCGCTAAAAAGCAGTCAGAAAAAGCACGATAATTTAGCCATGAATCGCAATGAAAGCAATATCAACACGGCTAGCCAAACTACATCAATCGCCAATTTCGGCGGCCAGAAAGCCGAGCTTTGGTGTAAAGGCGGTGAAAAACAATTTTTACGCATGATGATCAAAGAAAGCAAAAAATTTGGTCATCAATGTCGTTGGTTTACCAGTTTGATTTCAAAAAATGATAATGTGAAACCTGCAATAAAATTTTTACGTAAGCTAAAAGCCGCGGATATTAAACAAATAGAAATGAAACAAGGCAATAAGATAACGCGTATTTTGGCATGGACATTTGTTCATGCCCATTAACGAACACTTATTTCTGAAGCGGTACTAAAACCTGAAATTATAGGATTGCTAAAAGCAATTGTGTCTGAACCATCACAATTATTTTTAAATAATTCTATTTCAAGTTATGCCCAGATAGTTAGTTCGTATTCAGTCCAGTACATCATTAGCCTGAATGAAGGGCTTTAAACCTGTATCGTGAAACAATGATCTATGAAATATTCATCACTTAAACGTTACTAGAGGTTAATGCACACCTAGTCTTGTTGAATAATATAGGGATACACAGGACTAATAGCCCAGCAATAATACCTGTCATTCCTTCATATACAAGTTCATTCCAGCCCATATAACGCCAGATAATCGCAGCGGCTAAGCCTGTAAAAACGGCAAATAAAGATAATTTTTCATTAGGTTTGCCACCTAGACATAAAACTATCAATAGCGGTGCAAAAGCACTAGCTAAACCCGACCATGCCATTATAACTAGGCTAAAGACACTCTGGCTATTGAGTAGAGCCCAGAGTAAAGCGGCCAATGTGATTAATGCTGTTCCCACTTTCAGTAAGCGAGTGTCTTCAATATCATGGGGTAATAAGTCATGTGTCAGCGCCGCTGAGCAGCTTAGTATCACTGAATCTGCTGTAGACATGGTTGCGGCGAAAATACCTGCTAGAATTAAACCAACAAAGGCAGGTGATAATAATTGCTGGGCCATAGTTGGCAATGCTAATTCAGCATCAAAGGTGTCAATATCACCGAGATATAACCGAGAAAGTAAGCCTATCCCTGTCGCCATGCAATAAAAAAGTAGAAACCAGCTGTAATACCAGAATCTGGCACGACGCATTTTATTAAGATCCTTTAATGCCATAAAACGAACCATAATATGCGGCTGGCCAATGACAGAAAGGCCTGCAAACATCCAGCTAACAGCAAATAAAACGCCGCCCGCCAATCCTGGTAACGCTACATCTTTAGGGAACCAATCGAGAAAGCCGTCGATGTTATTCAACTGGATTATTGTTTCGCTAACACCACCCAATGAACTAATGGCGGTTACAAGTAATAAGCCCATGGAAAATATCATAACGATTGATTGTGCCGCATCAGTCCAAATCGAAGCTCGGATCCCTCCAGCAACACAATAAAAAACAACCATAATGCTTCCTAAGACAGCACCTGCCCACATAGGCCAGCCAAGTAGAACATGAAGTGCTTTACTGCCAGCAACTAGTTGAGCGCTAGCATAGGCCAATAAAAAAATCAAAGAAATAACGGCAATGATGCGTTGTAGTGACTGATTACTTGCGCCATTCCAATGGCTCAATATTCCAGCGTAACTCACTTGGCCTGTTTGTTCTGTGGCTTTACGTAAGCGTGCATGAACAAAGATGGACGCAAGAAAATCGCCAGCAATCCAACCTAACATTAACCATATAGAGGCAAGACCGGTGATATAGATATAACCAATAACACCAATAAACATATAGCCACTATTATTGGTTGCCACAGCAGATAGGCCGACCAAGCTAGGTGATAGTGAAGCACTAGCTAAATAATAGTCTTGCTTAGTACTTTTGCTCTTAAATGAAGAGCTTAAGCCAATAACGAGAAATAGGGCCATAAAACATAAAAAACTGATAATCAATTGAGCATCCTTAGTTGGATTTTGGCTTGTTTAACTGAGATTGCAGAGGTTTTTACGGGCATAGAAAAAACGTAACTCAGGGACGAAGTAGTGTTAGCTTACGTTAGCACGCTGAGCTTGATAAGCCTAACTGGCCATGTGACGATGAGTCGTCATAAGCACCATCAGTGCCCTCTACCTCTAGTTATCACCATGAAAATAATAATTTCATAAATCGACACTATGTATAGGTTTTTTTATTATAAAGCCTTCCTTACTCGTGTTGTTGATTGAATAAGTCTACTTAATCTATGTGCAGATGTTGATACAGGAAAAATAATAAAACCATTAAAAAACCAAACTTATCTACAGCATCAAATGCGATTAGTAATAAAAAGTTTCAATAACATTAAGTGTTGAGGCTTCGATGTTTTGTAGTGATTAAGTTCGTTTGTAGAATGTTAAGTCGTTTTATCCATTCTGCCACTTTCTGGAAAGGCTTTAAGTAATAAGCAAAGAGATTAGATGATGGCTAAACAATTAAGGTAAGGTTACTTTTTTTCTTCTAAGTAATACATAAACCGCTCCGGTGCCACCATCTTCAATAGGCGCAGAGCAAAATGCTAATACATCATCGGCCTGTTGTAACCAACCATTAAGTTTACTTTTTAATACCGGCTTTTGATGTTGGGAACTCCAGCCTTTGCCATGAATGATGCGAACGCAACGAATATTATAACCTTGGCAGTCATGGAGAAACTCAGCTAAAGCGTGGTGTGCTATGGAAATTGTCATGCCATGCAGGTCAAGCTCGGCTTCCATTTCTAGATGGCCATTTCGTAAGCGTGAAAATAATCGTTGTTGAATGCCACTGCGTCTAAAAGCCAGTGATTCCTCACCTGTTATAGTATGCGGCTCATAATCTTCTGAAAAGGTATCATCAAATTCTTGATCAACACGTTGTTGTTGAAAGCGGGGTATCGGTTTTATGTGTTTGGTAACAGGATGAATTTTGTCATGTTCGATGTGTTCAATTTCACCAATTTCTTCGCGAAACAAAGCAATTTCATGTAAGTCAATTTTTGAGGGTTTTGATTGCATAATTATTGCTTTTCATGATGAATTAAAGGTTAGTTGAGTCTAATAATAGTGAATAATTTTAGCATTGTAATGTACAAATTATTTTTTATGCGTTAATATTTCGTTCACTTGTCGGGGTGCCTTAAAAGGCTGAGATGAAACCCGTTGAACCTGAAGAGGCTAGAACCTCCGTAGGAAACAAGTGAGTCCATATGATACTTCATAATACTTTATATTAAGATCATTGGACTCATCCCTTGTTCGCTTTCGCGCAACTCTTCTCTCGCTCCCCGTTATTTTTTGTAATAGTAAGGGGAAAAACAGTGTCTGAAAAAAATAACGTCATTGATATAAAAGATCGCTCTGGAATCAGTACCGCGCCTATGCCGGGTTCTGAAAAGGCTTATGTCACAGGTAGTCGTGACGATATCCAAGTTCCTTTCCGTAAAATCAGCCTAACCGACACGCCAAATCGTGATCCAAGTTTGCCTGGTGAACCAAATCAACCCATTTTCATTTATGATACGGCGGGGATTTATACCGATCCTACGGCAACAATCGATCTTGAAAAGGGCTTACCCGCGATTCGCCAAGCGTGGATTGATGATCGTGCTGATACCATCGAATTGGCAGAATATAGTTCCGAGTACACCAAGCAACAAGCCGCAGAAGAATTAAACATCCCGCTATTTGAACACAACCGTAAACCACGCCGTGCTCAACAAGGTAAAAATGTCAGCCAAATGCATTACGCTAGACAAGGCATTATTACGCCAGAAATGGAGTATATCGCGATAAGAGAAAATATTGGACGCACAGCTTTACAAGATGAAGCTTCATTACCATCTTGTGCTGATAGTCACATCACACCGGAATTTGTTCGCAAGGAAGTAGCAGAAGGTCGGGCTATCATTCCAGCCAATATTAACCATCCAGAATCTGAACCGATGATTATTGGCCGTAACTTTCTAGTTAAAATTAACGCTAATATTGGTAACTCTGCTACCACGTCCTCTATTGAAGAAGAAATCGAAAAAATGGTGTGGAGTGTCCGCTGGGGTGCTGATAATGTGATGGATTTATCAACCGGTAAACATATACATCAAACGCGTGAGTGGATCATTCGTAACTCGCCAGTGCCCATTGGTACGGTGCCGTTGTATCAAGCTTTAGAAAAAGTAAAGGGTATTGCTGAAGATTTAACATGGGAAGTCTACCGTGACACCTTGATCGAGCAAGCAGAGCAGGGTGTGGATTATTTCACGATTCATGCGGGAATTCGTTTAGCACATATTCCTTTAACCGTTGAACGTACCACCGGTATCGTATCTCGCGGTGGTTCAATTATGGCGGCATGGTGTTTAGCACATCATCAAGAAAGCTTCTTGTATACCCATTTTGAAGATATCTGCGAAATAATGAAGGCGTATGATGTTTCATTTTCTTTGGGTGATGGTTTACGTCCAGGATCACAGGCTGATGCGAATGATGCGGCGCAATTTGCCGAATTGATTACCCTAGGTGAATTGACACAAATTGCATGGAAACATGATGTACAGGTGATGATTGAGGGCCCTGGTCATGTACCAATGCATAAAATTAAAGAAAACATGGACATGCAATTAAAGCATTGTCATGAGGCACCTTTTTACACATTAGGCCCATTAGTGACTGATATTGCGCCAGGATATGATCATATTACATCGGGTATCGGTGCGGCGATGATCGGCTGGTATGGCACGGCAATGTTGTGTTACGTGACACCCAAAGAACACCTTGGCTTACCGAATAAAGATGATGTAAAAACCGGTATTATCACTTATAAGATAGCGGCTCATGCCGCCGATTTAGCTAAAGGTCATCCGGGAGCTGAAATCCGTGATTACGCTATTTCTTTAGCGCGATTTGAGTTCCGTTGGGAAGATCAATTTAATCTTGGTTTAGATCCGGATACCGCGAGAGCATTCCACGATGAAACCTTGCCAAAACCGAGTGCTAAAGTGGCTCATTTCTGTTCTATGTGTGGACCTAAATTTTGCTCTATGCAGATTTCACATGACATAAAAGCAGCGTTTGCAGAAAAATCTGAACAGTTTAAAGCAGGCGGTAGCAAGATTTATCATCAGGTTTAATTGATAATGCAACGTTATCTTATTGTCGGCAGTGGTCTGATTGGTCGCTTATTAGCTTGGCGTCTTTGTCGTGCGGGTCATCATGTTGATATTTTATCGAGTGATGATCAGCTGGGCACGGCTAGCGCGGGTTATATTGCAGCGGCGATGGTGGCTCCATCAACGGAAGCGATTACTAGCGAAGCAATGGTACACACTATCGGTAATAAGTCATTGCAACTTTGGCCACAATGGCTGGCTGAGTTACCTGAACCCGTATTTTATCAAAATAATGGCACGTTAGTGGTCGCGCATGCTGGTGATCAAGCTGAAATGGCTCGTTTTACGCGGCGTGCAGAGCATGTGTTATCTACCGATGATTTTAGTCTGTTAAATAAGGTGCAGTTAGCTGAGCATGAGCCACAATTAGCCGAACAGTTCGATTCGGCAATGTTATTTGGACAAGAAGCCTATTTAGATAATCGTCATTTATATCGATTATTGGGACAGGCGTTGGCGAATGAACTGTGTCGGTGGCAGCGTTGCGATGGTATTGAAACTCTAACTCAGGAATCTATTGATTCGAATTGTCACCACTATTTTGGTCAAGGTAGTGATATTTACGATGCAGTTATTGATTGTCGTGGCAATGGTGCGCGGCAAGATATTGATGATTTGCGTAGTGTCCGAGGCGAAATAATTCGGGTACATGCCCCCGAGGTTCATTTCAAACATGCTATTCGTTTAATGCATCCTCGTTATCCCTTGTACTTAGTACCTAGGCCCAATAATGAATACGTGTTGGGGGCAACGGTGATTGAAAGTGATGATATGTCACCGGTCAGTATTCGTTCTGGTTTAGAATTAATGTCTGCTTTGTATAGTGTTCATAAGGGCTTTTCTGAGGCTAGGATATTAGAAATGTCAGCCCATTGTCGCCCCGCATTGATCAATAATATGCCAAGAATTAACCGTACAGAATGGGGGTTTAGGATCAATGGTTTTTATCGTCATGGTTATTTGTTTGCTCCAGCCATTGTGAGCGATATGTTGGCAATTCTCGAAGATAATATGGAGCAAGTATGTTTTGGAGATTATTACGATGTCTGAAATGAACAGCCAGCAAATCAATATTGTCTTTAATGGTGAGGCGTTAGTAGTAGAAAAAGACATAACAGTGATGGATTTATTACAACTGCTTGAGGTGGTAACGCATCGATTTGTGGTGGTGATTAATAATCAAATTGTGCCCAAGTCAGCCTATGAGGCAATTCGATTAGAACTCGGCGATCACTGTGACATTATGTCACCAATAAGTGGAGGTTAAGATGCAGGCATCACCTTGGAAGGTCTACGGAACGAAACTTGATAGTCGCTTATTTATCGGCACAGCATTATACCCATCACCACAGGTAATGTTGGACGCGATACAAGCCTCTCAATCACAAGTTATTACGATATCACTACGACGACAAACGTCGACTAAATTAGCGAGTGGTGATAAATTCTGGCAATTAATTGAGTCTTTAGGCTGTCATTTATTGCCCAATACCGCTGGTTGTTATAGTGCACCAGAGGCGATTAAAACAGCGCGGCTTGCTAGAGAATTATTTGAGACCGATTGGATTAAACTCGAAGTATTGGGGGATAGTTATAATCTACAACCCGATCCCTTTGCCTTAGTAGATGCAACCAAGATATTGATTAAGGAAGGATTTAAGGTGTTTCCATATTGCACCGATGATTTAGTGTTATGCCAAAAATTGGCTGATTTAGGTTGTGAAGTCTTGATGCCGTGGGGGGCACCAATAGGGACGGGACAGGGATTGATTAATCCTTATGCATTAGAAACCTTACGTAAGCGTTTGCCTGATATAACCTTATTAGTCGATGCCGGCATTGGTAAACCCTCCGATGCGGTGCAAGCAATGGAATTAGGGTTTGATGGCATTTTGTTGAATACCGCGGTTGCCGAAGCATTAGATCCTGCAAAAATGGCCGATGCTTTTGCTCAAGCCATTAATGCCGGTCGATTAGCCTATGAAGCCGGCATAATGCCTAAACGCGACAATGCAAAACCGAGTACACCGACCTTAGATAAACCTATCTGGCAGCAATATGTCTAAACCTGCAGTATTACTTATTGGCGGTTTAGATCCGCAAGGTTGTGCCGGACTTATCGCCGATAGTCAGACTGTCACTGTACATGGTTGTCATCCCGTACCCTTAGTGACGTGTTTAACGCAACAAACTCAAGCGGGATTAAGTCATTTAGGTGCATTAGAAGTTAGTCAATTTATGAATCAATATCAAGCCTGTGTGGCTGATTTTGATATTGCAGCCATTAAAGTCGGTTTGATCCCGAATCTTGAAATTGCGCAGGCAGTGTTCGCGATTTTAAAGCAACACGATGTGCCGGTGATCTGGGATCCAGTTTTAGCCAGTACGTCGGGTGGTGTATCGGTGAATGGTGATATTCAAAAGTATTTATTAAAAGAGATGCTGGGTGAAATAACCTTGCTCACGCCCAATAGCATAGAACTTGCTCAGTTAACACAAGACGACAACCAGACTGCAGCAGTTGAAATCTTATTAAATAATGACTTAAACGCCTGCTTAGTGAAGGGCGGTCATGCTGATAGCCAATGGGCAACGGATTATTATAATGACAGCAACAATTATTTTTATTGCTACACTGATAAACTAGCCAAACAAGTGCGTGGAACAGGCTGTGTATTAGCGTCAAGTATTGCTAGTAATATGGCTTTAAATCATGATATTCGTGATGCTATTGTTTTAGCTAAAGCCTATCTAACCCGTGGAATTCGGGAGGCAAGACAAGTTGGGCCATATAATGTCATTGCTCATTCTAGTGCTGACTTTGAATTACAAGATATTCCCAAACTAACCTACAACGAAAATTTAGTGGGTCGACAATTTAACTTTCCATCATGTCCACATCGTTTAGGGATTTATCCGGTTGTTGATAGCAGTGATTGGGTTAAAAAGCTGACCGAGGAGGGCATTAAAACTATTCAACTTCGTATTAAACATGCAACGGATGAACAAAAGCACCGCGAGATTAAACAAGCGATTAGTGTTTGTGATGATTCAGTTGCCTTTTTTATAAATGACTATTGGCAAGCCGCGATTGAACATCAAGCTTATGGCGTACATCTAGGCCAAGAAGATTTAGATGATGCTAACTTAGTAGAAATTGAACAAGCAGGCTTAAGGCTCGGTGTATCCACCCATTCCTATTGGGAACTTGCCCGTGCCTTAGCCATCAACCCAAGTTATATCGCACTAGGCCCGGTATTTGAAACCACTAGTAAAATCATGCCGTGGACACCACAAGGCTTGGAGCGTGTCGAACAATGGACATGGTTATTGGGTGATGCCTATCCCTTAGTGGCGATTGGCGGCATTGATCAGAAGCGAGCGGAACAACTGCATAAAACAGGCGTGGGTTCAGTGGCGATGATTTCAGCGATTACTAAAGCTGAGGACTATAAAAAAGTGACACGTGACTTGTTGCAGTTATGGCGATAGTTTTATATATTTAGACGCATCTCAATATGTGTAATTCCAGCATCTAAAAATTCATCACCACAAGCAATAAAGCCATGCTTTTTATAAAATGTTTGGGCATGTGTTTGAGACCAGAGTTTTATATCCTGTAATCCTTCTTGTTTAGCAGTGTTAATCAGTTCAACAAGCATCATTGATCCGATGCCTTGTTTTCGGTGGGCTTTTAATACTGACATACGGCCAATTTTACCCTTTTGTGTCAGCCTTGCAGTGGCAACAGCTTGCCCATTTTTAATAGCAATGATATGGGTAGCCGAGTTATCTTCATCATCCCATTCTTCGGATTCAGCAACCTGTTGTTCTTCAATAAACACGCTCTTGCGGATAGGCATTGCTAATGCTTGAGCGTCAGCCCAGTCTAGCTGTATTAGCGTTATGTTTGTTTGAGTTGTATATTCAGTCATAGATGTCATTTGCGTTAGGCGAAGTTAGTCACTATTAGGCTTGATTTTTTTATTATCGGTGTCTATATTTGTTAATAGCCATTCGGGTAATAGCTATAAACTAGACCCGCCCCCTAGTTTTTGTTTGTTACTTACAAATGTAATGGTAGACCCTGACACAACGAATGAGATTTTTCAGAAGGTGGTGTTTGATAGGCTATTAATAATTGCTGCTTTTTAATTGATTATTCACTTATAGGGAATTATAGTCCGTATAAGTATAGAAATTACAGGGAATTTAATTCCCGTTAACTACAAATTATGCCCTAAGGTGCTATGAATAATTACTACGTGTACGTGTACATTGACCCGAGAAATTTCGAAGAGTTTTACTATGGAAAAGGTAAAGGCTCCAGAAAAAACGCTCATCTGAGTGAGGATTCGGACAGCCAGAAATCCAGGCGGGTTAAGGCAATCAAGAAGGAGGGATTGGCGCCTATTATCCGGGTGATCGCTAGCAGTCTATCCGAGCACGATGCGCTGCTCGTAGAAAAAACCCTGCTCTGGAAGCTAGGTAAACAGTTGACGAATATTTCGTCAGGCCACTACGCAGATAATTTTCGTCCTCACGATTCTTTGCATAAAAATCTGTCGGGATTCGATTTTCAAAATGGGCTTTATTACTACAACATTGGTGAAGGCCCTCATCGCAATTGGGATGATTATATCACCCATGGATTTATCTCCGCAGGCCAAGCGCCAAGATTCCGCGATGCCATGCTAAGTCTGCAAACCGGGGATTTTGTCGCAGCGTATCTCAAAGGTCATGGTTTTGTTGGGATTGGGCAAATTCTTCAGAGTGCGAAGCCGGTTCGCGACGTTTTGATTGATAACATCCCGCTTCTACAAAAAGATCTGGTACGCCCAAATATGTCTGAGAACTCGAACGACCTCGAAAAGTCCGAGTATGTCGCCCTGGTTAATTGGATCAAAGTTTTCCCCCGGAACGAGGCGAAGTGGAAACCAAAAAGTGGATTATTTACGTCACAGTTAGTTCGAGCTTCTCTGGAGGGTCAGCGGGAAACTGTTAAGTATTTAGAGCAGGAGTTTTCCGTTGAGTTTGCAGAGCTTATGGCATAACAAGGCGCTGTTGCCGGACAATTTTTCCACCGCT
>Ga0105055_10003311_pt1 | contig 24432 bp, 19 predicted proteins | sample BON03_FD_78090 | JGI IMG/M metagenome (GOLD analysis project Ga0105055, IMG submission 78090) | Freshwater microbial communities from Lake Bonney liftoff mats and glacier meltwater in Antarctica - BON-03 | ecosystem: Environmental > Aquatic > Freshwater > Ice > Glacier meltwater | place: Lake...
AACCCCAGATTGGTAGTTAAAATCGTAAATTTCCATCGCCTCCTTGTAGCTTCTGGAATTAAACAAAGAATCTGCTTTTTCTAGAGCAAATACATCTGCTTGACAATGAATACTTTGTAGAGATATCGATAAAAATATCAAAAGTTTTGTGAGAAAGATTGATTTCACGTTTGGCATTTAAAATTTGTCCCCTTATTTTTGCAGTCCAATAACGGCAATGATCTGGCAAAAAGCAAGGCTAGGGAGTCAATTTGAAAGGTCCTAATCCACCATTTTGTGATTAAATTTTCTGATAATTTTCAGAGCAATATAATTTCAGTTTCTTATCCCGATAGCCTTCGGGAGGTAGAGCAAAATCAACACATGGTTGATTTTATATAAAACATGATTCCTTAGCTCAGCTGGTAGAGCAATACACTTTTAATGTATGGGTCCTGGGTTCGAGCCCCAGAGGGATCACTTAGTAAGATTACAAAAGGGAAATGGCGAGAAGCCTGTCCCGATAAGACGAAGCGAAGCAAGTCAATATCGGGAAGCCCCAGAGGGATCACTTGATCGTATTAGATTATTCTGGTATATCACAAAGTTTAACTTACAAGGAGTTAAAAAGAAAGTTTCGGGGTGTAGCGTAGCCCGGTATCGCGCCTCGTTTGGGACGAGGAGGTCGTAGGTTCGAATCCTGCCACCCCGACTTTATTAGTATTAGTGTTGGAGTATTAGTACTTCTTACTAATTTCCGGGTCCTTTAGCTCAACCGGATAGAGCAACTGCCTTCTAAGCAGTAGGTTTCAGGTTCGAGTCCTGAAAGGATCACAAGTCAAAAGCGGAATCACGTTCCGCTTTTTATATTATTGTCAATTACCGATTCCTTAGCTCAGCTGGTAGAGCAATACACTTTTAATGTATGGGTCCTGGGTTCGAGCCCCAGAGGGATCACTTTATAAAATCTAGCCTTTGGCTAGATTTTTTTTTGTTTATATATAGGAGAGAATCCTGTCCCGATGAGAGGAAGCGAAGCAAGTCCATATCGGGAAGCCCCAGCGGATCGCACGAAAACAGTCTAAACTGGCTGCTTTTCGAATTTTTAGCCAGTTTAATTTTAAGCTGATCTCTTAACATTCTCCTTTTCGAAAAGCGGTTCTAACCTTAAGTTAGCGGGGATATATATTTAGGGGATTCTAAAATACAAGAGAAATAACAACCAATTAATGTATGATACTGATTTTTAGTATTTTATGAAATAAATTTAACAAGTAGAGACCTCAATCCTGTAAGAACTCCATTAACTTCGTGGTAGAACCCGAAAAGCTAGACAAAAACTATATCGGCGCATGCACAACGCTAGAACGCATATTTTTGAGTATCTTATCATACACTCGGAATTCCCTACTAACCCGATCTTCATGGCTTTTGCCTAGCATGAAACTCCTTCAGCTTCTCCTACGACCCTAAAACTGTTTTAATAGCTTCTAACGCTCGCTCCTCTCTCCAATGAATTGGGGTTTGAATTCGCTTGGGGAACCAATGAAACACGCTTAAACCGGTAACTCCACCATTTCTCAAAGATAGGAGAACGACACAGAGATCTCTGGCGAAAAAACCGACCATCCATGGGTGATAGTTTTGGCCACGCTGAAAAGTATTTTGGCTCTATACCGATATAAAATCTACCGGTTCTTTAAGTTTTTCCCCATCATTTTCCGACGACTTTGATCAGCATACCCTTGCTCAATGGATCTGTCAAATGCATGCCGTTGAGGAGGGAGAGCTCTTCAAATCGCTCAGCCGGCATCCCAAAATGCTGAAAAGCTGCCCGCAAGCTCATCTGCTGGGGAACGGTTTTAATCTTAATAATATCGGGTTTGCGATTAAGCTTTTCAGAATCCCGTAATTCCTGAAAATTACGGATGGTGTTTGAAAAAACTGACTGATATGAGTCAAACTTTGCACTATCTGTAATTCCCATCAGGCTGTAGATATTTCCTTCAAACTGAATAAGGGCCGAAAGAACACGAATAGTCCCTTGTTCCTGCTTCTGATCGGCCACCATGATTATCGCAGGCAGTCTATTGATGGTTTCTTTCTTTGATTCAACCACAGTCAAGGTATACCTTTCAAGGACCGCATTGGCAGCTTCCTCCACAGTAGCGCCAGGTGCTAACGTGAGCATCATGATCGCATCTCCTGTCTTAGGCGCCATTTGAAATTGTTGGGGCGTGTTTTGATGACCCCAGGCGGCTGGGATAGGGAACTGGATTTTTAGCACTGGATGGTAAAATGAGTTGCTCTCCACAAATCCTTGCTTTGGATCCTCTCCTACTATTAGGCCGTCAATTTTCCTCAGATAACTGTCTCTGTTTACTGCAAATTCAGTCTTTTTGGATTTCTGCTGCCATTCTTTGGCTAGATTTTCAACGGTCGCATTTCTTTCTTCAGGAGAAGGGTGGGACGAGAGAAAAGGCGGGATTTCTTCTGCTCCCGTATCCCCCTGTTGTCTTTCCAGCGTTTCGAAAAAGCCAGCCATTTCAGTGGCATCATACCCGATTTGAGAAGAATATTCCACGCCTAACTTATCAGATTGACGTTCTGCATCTCTTCCAAATTTCAGTAAAGCCAACTGCATTCCTTCAGACAAGGGCTCCACGAATTCTCCTAATTCTGGTACTAATATAATCCCAGCCAAGAGCCCCAGTTGACTAAATAACTGATTCCGCTGCTGGATCACTGAGTGCCTAGCTGTGACGTGTCCAATCTCATGACCTAAAACTCCTGCAAACTCTGCCTCATTATTGAAATGAGCCATAATACCACGCGTAAAATAGACAAATCCACCAGGCACTGCAAAGGCATTTATGACCGGAGAATCAACGATTTTGAACTCGTAAGCCAATTTTGGTCGGTGTGAGATCGCCGCCATTTCATTACCCTTAGCTGTGATAAACTCTTGGAGTTGGGGGTCCTCATATAGGCCGAAAAAGGCTATAATCTCTGGATCGGACTGCTGACCCATTGCCACCTCCTGAGCTTCAGACATCAATACAATCTGCTTTTTCCCGGTAACAGGATTAATTGCACAAGCACTTAAACTCAACAGGATTAATACAGAACAAAGAGTAATAAGATCCTTGAAAGTCATCATATGATCATAAATTTAGTGGTTAGATTACAAGGCATTAAAGAGAATTTCGTTCCAATTTATTAGCCAACTGAAATTAGCTTTTTCTTCACAGACATATATGATTTTTAATTCCCCACAGATGATTCCAATCGAGGTGGATGTGTCGAAGTATATTACCAAGAAAGCGATTAAAGGACATTTTGTAGAAATTGCCAAAGATGAATTAAATCTCAATCAATCCAACAAGGGATAATCTAAACATAGATTCACCTAGATTTTATCTTTTCAGCAGTAATGGGCAAATCGTAAATCCGCTTGCCGCTGGCATTATAAACAGCATTTGCAATCGCAGCACCTGTGGGTGGCATGGAAACTTCCCCTCCTCCTTCGGCAGGCCGATCCGGTCGATTGATCATCACTACCTCCACTTCTGAAATCTCAGAAAATCGAAAAATCGGATAACTGGACCAGTCTGTACTGGTAATCTCTTCTTGAGTGAAGGTTACTTGTTCTTTCAATGTCCAACTAGCGGCTTGAATCATCCCACCCTCGATCTGGTTTGTAATTCCATCCAAGTTGATGATTTCTCCTACATCTACGGCAGCCCACATTTTTTTGATCTGCACCTCCCCTGTAGTCTTATCTACCCACACTTTGGCACCCAAGGCTGAATAAGCTGCAGTATTTTTATAGCGCGAAAAAGCAAAGCCAATCCCTTCTCCTTCTTTCAACACTTCATCTCCACACATTTCTCGTACTTTATGTACTACTGCAATTGCCCTTTCATCTTCTAAATGTGCCAAACGAAATTCCAACGGATCTTTCCCCGCCTTTTCTGCCAGTTCATCCATAAAGGACTCAATCGAAAAAATGTTAGTATAAGAACCCAGACTTCTCAAGGAAGAAACTCGTAAAGGGCCATCAAAATAATGTGCATTCACCTGCATATTGGGGATGCTATAATAAGGATCGGCATTTCTATGTCCCCCGCCCAAATACCCTCTTGATTTCAATTCAATGGGGTTTTCCAAATACCTGGTATCCAAAAGCGTTGCAGGTTCATCATTTGGTCTCATGCTGTGAGAGTCCGTCCAAACTTCCGATTTCCAGGCTATGATCTTGCCATCCTCGCCCAAACTTGCTTCCAATTCCATGATCATAGCCGTCCCAAAAGGATCCCAAGTATGCTCATCTTCTCTAGACCATTGAACTCGAATATGCTTCCGAGGGTAATTCATCGCTAGTATTGCCGCATCTGCAGCGGCATCGTCCGCAGTACTATGACCAAAGCAACCTGCTCCGGGAACTGCTATCACATGGATTTTGTCAACCTCCATTTTCAGCATTCCTGCGATAGCTTTCCGCATGGGATAAATACCCTGACTGTGCGACCAAATATGGAGGATATCACCATCGTATATCGCTATTCCACAAGCCGGCCCCATAGATCCATGTTTTAAATAGGGTTTTGTGTAAGCCGCTTTGAATGTTTTATTTCCACCAAAGCCCGCATTAACATCCCCATCATTTCGGATGCTTTGAGATGGATCGGCTATGGACTTTATGTGAGTAAAAAGATCTTTTTGATCTGGGAAAAAAGATCCTACAGTCCATTCAGAATGGTTTCTTAAAAAATCCACTGCTTTTACTGCCTGATATTCTCGCTCGGTAATCACTCCTACAAAACTCCCATTTATCACGGTTTTGGTTACCCCAGAAACTTCAGTAGACAATCCGCTCTCATCCAATTTCACCAACTTTGATTGGTATCCTTTTGGCCTTAACACGCGTGCATGAACCATACCAGGAAACCTCAAATCCTGGATATAATTGGTTTCTGCCCGAACCATTTTATCAATATCCTTTCTGGGAATCGGCTTTCCAACATACCGATACTCAGTATTAACTTTTAGGGAAACAGGAACTGTGACTTCCATATCGATCTGAACTCCATCCAGTATTTCCGCAAAATTCAGTGACTGATTACCCTTTTTGGTTTTGACTTTTCCATTGTAAAAAACCAGGTCTTCAACAGGCGACTTCAACTTTATACTAGCCAATTCCACTAGTTTTTGTCTGGCTGTAGCTGCAGCATATCTAACTGACATTGCGCTATTCTGAACAGATCCACTTCCGGCGGTATAGCCTTCATCTGGAGTCAAGCCTGTTTCCGCCATGTGAACTTCCACCTGATCCAACTCCAGATCCAACTCTTCCGCTGCTACCTGACATATCGCCATTCGGATTCCCTGACCCAATTCTACTTTTCCCGAAAAAACCATTACTCGACCATCTTCCAAGACCTGAAGCCAAGCATTCACTTGAGATGCATTACGAATACTTCCTGGCAAATTACCATCGTAATTCATCCGTGCAGCGACAGTAAGATCCTGCTTGCTGGAGCAGGAATTTAGCAATGGAAAACCAACGCTGAGATAACCAATGTTTCGAAGAAATCTTCTTCTGGAAGTTTTGGGTAGTTCGATCATGGTTTTTATAGATTCTTTGCTGCTCTTTTGATCGCCTTAATTATTCGCGTATGCGTACCGCAACGGCACAGATTCATTCGTAAAGCCTCTTTAATTTCCCCCTCATCTGGATTGGTATTTCTATTTAGCAAACCCACCGAGGTCATCACCATTCCATTCAAACAATAGCCACACTGGGCTGCCTGCTCCTGCACAAAAGCCTGCTGAACTGGATGAAGATCCCCACTTTTAGATGTCAGCCCTTCCAGTGTTACAACCTTAGAATCACCAACCGAAGCGACAGGTCGAATGCAGCTAGTCACTGCATTTCCATCCACTAGCACCATACAACTTCCGCATTGGGATAGCCCACAGCCAAACTTCGGCCCATTGAGCTCAAGGTAATCTCTAAGCACATAGAGCAATGGAGTATCGGGTTCAGTGTCAACTACTTTCTCAGAACCGTTGATGTGAAGGGTGTATTTGGGCATGGTGAATAGGTTTGAATTCTAAGATAGGGAAATGAGATATTAATTAGCAAAAGGCTTGATCGGATACTGCGAGGTTTTGACGAACGGTTGAGGTTTTTGGGGAGGGAGGTAGATCTAAAAGGACGGAAAATGTGAAGATTGAAGTACCGAAATCAAGACTAGTGATTTTATCAAACACCCTTTTGTACAATTAATGAGTTCAAGCCCATCAGGCTTGTCTGAAACTCTAAAATATTTTCACTTTTTCCATGGGTTGCATCCATTGCTGTTCATGGTTTGATCCCGTTGGGATTGATAGTTTATACTCGAAAAAAACAATTGACTGCGAAGCAGTCTAACCATGAATAGCCACCCATGAAATGGGTGGATTGCAGGAATGAATGAATCCTCCCAACCCTGAAAGGATTGAACAACTGGCGTAGTAGTGGTCTTTGTGACACAGACCACGGAGAGGTGATAATTAACCTCTTAGCGCCTTCTCCTTGCTCTTCGTGGCCAATCTCCTTTTTCTCTGCGCTAAACTCCGCGTCCACTGCGGTTAAAAAAACAAACTCACTTCACGTCTTCTTCTTGCTCTTCGTAGCCAATCTCTTATTTCCCTCTAAAGCTTCTAGAGAAGCTGCAAAACAGAAAAACTTTCCAAGGGGTCTAAAACACTTGGAAAGTCAACATAAAAAAACCGAGCCTCGCAGCCCGGTTTCAATACATATATACTTTTCAGAATTAATCTACCAGGGCTACGGTTACAGCTTCACCCTCTTTGGTCACTTTAGCAATCCCCTTAGCAGTCAGGCCTTTCATCGCTACATCTGTCGCCCACGTGAGTGTCCTCACTCATGTGACTCCATAATAGCTTCACTCACCTGATATTTGCTTAAATTCAAGTAAAATTTTTAGTCTTATGGAATTTGGAAGGATTTACTTTTTCACAGCTACCATTCATAATTGGAGCCCATTGTTAAATGAGGATTCATTTAAAGAAATCATTATCTCAAGTTTGAACTTTCTAAAAGCGAAAGAACTAATTAGGGTTTATGGGTTTGTCATTATGCCTAATCATATTCATCTGATTTGGGAATTATTAGAGATGAATGGGAAAGAGTCTCCTCACACGAGTTTTCTAAAGTTCACAGGTCATCAATTTCTTAAAAAACTCAGAAAAGCGAATTTAAAAATCCTTGAAGAATTCAAGGTCGATTTGGTAAATAAAAATCATTGCTTTTGGCAAAGAGATTCTCTACCAATTGAAGTTTACTCCCCTAAAGTGATTTTTCAAAAATTGCAATATTTACACGCAAATCCATGTAGAGGTAAATGGATGCTAGCTAACAGTCCTATTGACTATGTTTTTTCCTCCTTTGAGTTTTATGAAACAGGCAGAGACCAATTCGGATTTTTGACTCATATAGGTGAAAGGGTTTAAAAGGTAAAGAGTCGTGAGTGCCCTCACCCACGACGGCGAAGCCTCTGCGCCTCACGGAAACAAACTAATCATATAATTAAAGCTTAAAAGTATCCTGAGTGGAGACACTCAGGAGGGCGATAACAAAAAAACCGAGCCTCGCAGCCCGGTTTCAATACATATATACTTTTCAGAATTAATCTACCAGGGCTACGGTTACAGCTTCACCCTCTTTGGTCACTTTAGCAACTCCTTTGCCCGTAAGACCTTTCATCGCTACATCCCACTTCTTACCGCTTAGTCCAGCTTTTCCTTTCAAGTCAACCAACCCAACCGGAGATTCTAGCTTCAAGAGTTCGAAAATTCCTTTCTCCTCCTCGGTCATTTCCACCTGCTTTTTCTCAGGTCTCATCTGTGGGAAAAATAGTACTTCTTGGATCGTCGTGTTATTTGTAAGCAACATCGTCAGGCGGTCGATTCCGATTCCCAAACCTGAGGTAGGCGGCATGCCATACTCCAGCGCACGAAGAAAATCTTCATCCATCGCCATTGCTTCATCATCACCTCTTTCCGCCAGCTTCAACTGATCTTCAAAGCGCTCACGCTGATCGATAGGATCGTTGAGCTCGGTATACGCATTGGCTATTTCTTTACCATTCACGAACAGCTCAAATCGCTCTACCAAGCCAGGCTCAGTTCTATGCTTTTTCGCCAGAGGCGTCATCTCAATAGGATAATCAGTAATGTAAGTTGGCTGGATCAAGTTGGCCTCCACCTTCTCACCGAAGATCTCATCTACCAATTTCCCTTTACCCATCGTCGCATCCACGTCGATTCCCATTTCCACACATACTTTGCGTAAGCCTTCCTCGTCCATCGTACTCACATCGATACCAGCATATTCCTTGATGGAATCGTACATGGTCAGTCTTCTATAGGGTCCGGCAAATTCGATCTCATTTGCTCCAACCGTAAGTTTGGTTTTGCCATGAATCTCCTGCGTAACCTTTTCGATCAGTTCCTCCACCATCTCCATCATCCAGATGTAATCCTTGTAGGCTACATAGATTTCCATGGAAGTGAACTCAGGATTGTGCGTACGGTCCATGCCTTCGTTTCGGAACATTTTCCCAAACTCATACACACCATCGAATCCACCTACGATCAATCTTTTCAGATATAGCTCATTCGCAATTCTCAAGAAAAGCGGCATATCCAAGGTATTGTGATGCGTATCAAACGGACGCGCAGCAGCTCCACCGTGAACGGCCTGCAGAATTGGTGTTTCCACCTCCAACCATCCGTGATCGTCAAAATAACGACGCATCTGAGTAATAATTCGGGAGCGGGTCACAAAGGTTTTCTTCACCTCAGGATTAACGGTCAGATCAACATAGCGCTGACGGTATCTCATCTCAGGATCAGTAAATCCATCGTGTACATTTCCATCCTCGTCCCTTTTCACCACAGGAAGTGGCTTCACAGACTTAGACAGTACGGTCAACTCAGTCACATGAAGAGAAATTTCTCCAGTCTGAGTTGTAAAAATATAGCCTTTTAATCCCAAGAAATCACCGATTCCAAGAAGCTTCTTGAACACAGAATTGTAAAGCATCTTGTCTTCCCCAGGACAGATATCATCCCGACGTATGTAGAACTGAAGTCTTCCCGTAGCATCCTGAATCTCTCCAAAAGAAGCAGAACCCATGATGCGACGGCTCATCAAACGACCTGCTATCGAAATACCTTTGTAGTCGTTCTTGCGGTTTTCATAGTTACGATGTATATCCTCAGAAGTGACATTGATCGAGAATGCCTCAGCTGGATAGGGATTGATCCCCAGCTTCATCAGTTCTTCCCGGTCTTTACGTCTTTCTATTTCCTGTTCGCTCAAAAGTTGCATGCTATAATTTGAGATTTAAAATTCGTTTATATTGTTGGGTGTCAGATGTCTGGTGTTGGTCGCAACCTAGCAACTTTATAACCTTACAACTTTTCACCTCACACTTTTGCCTTGTACTACTTACTTCTAATCAATTACAGTTACTGATAACTGGGAATGATCATTAGTTATTATAAATGTCCAACATCGGTCACCCGACATCGGACAACAATCATTTATTTCTCACTCTTTCTTCTCGCCATCTCCTTCTTAATCATCGAAAACTCCCGACTGCTTTGCCCTGCAATACTGGAATTCTCAGAAGCTCTACGGATAAGGTAAGGCATTACTTTCTCCACTGGGCCATAAGGCACATATTTCAAAACTCTGTAACCCGCATCTGCCAAGTTAAAAGAGATATTATCACTCATTCCATAGAGCTGCGCAAAGAATACGCGGTCAGAATCCTTCACTATTCCATGCTTCTCGATCAGCTCCACCACTAGGTGATTACTCGCTTCATTGTGCGAACCGCTGACCAAGTAAACATTCTTCTCTATACAAAATTCCACCCCGAGATTATAATCGTTGTCAGTGGCTGATTTGCTAGGTTGAATAGGACTTTCGTAGCCCATTTCTTCCGCCCGATCAGCTTCTTTTTCCATATAAGCACCACGAACCAATTTCGCTCCTAGCAGGTAGGCATTACCTTTAGCCTCTTTTTCAGCTTCTTTCAGTCTAGCCAGCATATCGTGTCGATACATCTGATAAGTATTGTACACGATGCAGGTTTCCCGATTGTATTTCTCCATTGCCGTATAGGCCAACTCATCAATCACATCCTGAAACCAAGATTCCTCAGCGTCAACCAAGATTTTTATTCCCTTCTGAAAAGCCGCATGACACAATTGATCGACACGGTTTTTCATTCTGTCAAATGCAAGACTTTCGTCCGGAGAAAGGATCGCATCAGTCTGCACTTTGGTCATGATCTGATAATTTCCAAGTCCCGTCACCTTGAAAACTGCGAAAGACAAAGAGGATTGGTTCTCTGCTTTCTCGATCGTTTTCAAGATCTCAGCACAGGTCTTATCGTAGCTCGTCTCGTCTCCATCTCCTTCTACTGAATAATCTAGCGTGCTTTCCACACCATATTTTGCCAAATTCTGAGCAGCTGCAGTGCTTTCAGCGATCGTCTCTCCTCCGCAAAAATGTCCGAACATCGTGTGCTTCATAATGCCTTTGATAGGCAAATGAAGCTTAAAGCCGATATTAGTCAGAGCAATTCCAAGACTTGAAACAAACTTATTGTTCAACATGGCAAAAACCAGGTACATTCTCCTTAGTTCTGCATTACTTTTTGAGGCAAAGGCTACCTTTAGATTCTCAAAAGAAATATTGGGTTTGGCGGACATATTCCAGAAATAAAGCTGCAAAGATATTAAAAAAACTCCTTTAGCTTTCCTTTTGTTCGGATAATTGAACGCCTTAATACTAGCCAGAACGGGCTTCCTAATACGAAGAAACTATGTGGTGTCTTTTAAGTATGTGCAGCAATTGCTAGTATGCCGGAGACGGAAGAAGGAAGAATCTCGCAAGGACAGGAAGCATTTATACTTTCCCTAAAGTTCTTCAGCTCCTTTACATGATCCCAATTGTTCTATCACTTGAATTAAACAAAGTCGCTACGCTTCCTGACGCAACGCTTCTTGTATCCATAATTTCATTCTATATCATCCTATTATCCCTTAAGGACAAAATATAACCCAAGTGAGTTTGTCCTCCATCTGAATTTTGCAGATTTTATTTATTCGAGGCATAGCTTTTCTTTTCATAGGAAAAACTGTTTGGAAGAACTATTTCCGACCTTAGCATTTTGTATTTTTAGGAATGTTTAGTCAATGACAGCATATTGCGCAATCGGTCTTTCTGCCAACCTGAATTAAATCTTGCCAGCTAATAGAATTGTGGATAGTAGTTTAAAAATGGAATTAACCTTACATACATGAAAACAAAGCACCTGGCACTTCTATTTTTTGGATTACTGATCTTGAGTTGCTCAAGTGAAAAAAGTATCTCAACAAAAGCCCGAAATGATCTTTCTTCAAAAGAGAATCTGCATCTCTATATTCTTATGGGGCAATCCAATATGGCTGGAAGAGGAAAAATAGAGACCTTAGACACATTGACACACCCGCGCGTATTCATGCTGGACAAGGCTATCAATTGGGTTTTGGCAAGCGATCCCATGCATTTTGATAAATCAGCAGCAGGAACAGGCCTCGGACTAACGTTTGGAAAAGTGATGGCTGATAAAAACCCAAACATCAGGATCGGACTTATCCCCACGGCAGTTGGAGGAAGTTCTATAAACTATTGGTTTGCAGATTCTATTTTCACTCAAACAAACACCTACCCTTATGATGACATGGTTCGAAGAACTAAGGAAGCTATGGAATCAGGCACGTTGAAAGGCATATTGTGGCATCAGGGCGAGTCTGATTCGAATATCGAAACTGGTGTAAATGGGTACACTCAAAAATTCGAAGCCATGCTGGATTCTCTCAAATCAGATTTGGAAATAGAATCTATCCCTATAATCATGGGAGAACTCGGTTACTTTTTTTATCCCAAAGCTGAATATGCAGCCCAGATGAATTCAGTTATTCGTCAAATCGCAACTAACTCGGATTGCATAGGCTTGGTAACTTCGGAAGGCTTAACTCACAAAGGAGACAGCACCCATTTTGATTCTAATTCATACCATGCACTAGGTATAAGATACGCTGCCAAAATGCAGGAGCTTCAGGCGGAGTGTTCTACTATTTTCAAAAAGTAATATCAATCATTCAGGCCTTTTCCACTGAGAATTTGTGGGATAAGTTTTTCTACACGTGCCTCACGGGTTTTTGCTTGCTTAGCTGCGGAAAAGTGTAAAAGATACCCACGTTGCCGCCCTGGATTCAAGGCTGTAAAGGCTCTTTTCAACTCCTCATTTTCATCCAATTTTACTTGAAATTCGGCTGGAATATCATACTCCCTTGTCTTTTTCAATGCTACATTCAACCCTGCTTTTTCCGCTTCAATAGCTTCAAAAATATAGGCTTTCACAGTTGGTGCTAATGCTTTGATTTCGGAAAGATTGGTAAACCGAATCTGGCGCGCTGACTGCACATTTTCAGTCTGTTGGATCAGAAGACCTTCCCCATCATTGAGCAAAGCACCTTTGTGAAACAAAAGCGCACAGTATTCTTTAAACCCGTGGATAAGCACAACGTTGCTCCCCTGGTACGCATAGCAAGGAACACCCCACTTCAGTTCTTCAGTCAGTCCGCAGTCAAGAACTGTAGCTCTCAACTGCTTGTATTCCCGCTGCCACTGAGAGGCTTTATCGAAAAAGAAATCAACTTTTGGATTCATACCTAGTAGAATTAAACGACTCAAATAGAGTATTTTAACATGGATAGCACCACAATTTTTTTCTATCTAACTTAATAGCAATAGAATAGAGAGCGAACTTGATTTGAACCTATTAATACCGTCATCAATCCGACGATGATCATCTTTTCCCTTTATTTGGTAAATAGGTATATCCGCAATTGCATCAGTAAAAGACAAAAAGCAACTTAATATATGGTAAAGACTAGCATAGCCGCCACTTCGGTCTTCCCGCCTGGCAAACAGAGAAAATAAGGTTACTGGCATGATTGCGGATAATCAGATAAATAAAACATATAACCCTAAAATCCGCAAACATCTACGAAGCTTTTCTGCGTTAATCTGCGGGAAACTAGCTCATCTCAAGCTATATTCCCAACAACGGCAATTGCTTCACTTGATGATACTTTAACGCTGCTTTGATGCAGTTCTTCATTTGATGCAGTTCTTCAATTCTGTTTCTGGGATTTCATCCTCCAATTGAAAGACGATTGCCCGGTTTCCTTATAGTCAAAGATTTCATCGTATGCCAACCGGAAGCTGGGCACAAGTTTGCTGGTACATTTGAAATACATCGCATATTGATCAGGGTTCTTAACTTTCCAGTCCATTCGTATTGTACTTCCTTTTTTGGTAAGAAAACTTGGCTCTCCCCACTTCAGTGTTTCCTCCAAATTTGGCAAATCAATTTCTTCAGCAACCTCCATGACCAATCTACTGATGTTCAATATTTTACACCTAACTGAGTCTGGGTAATTTGAGAAAACTGATTCGACTTAAGAACTTGTTTTGACTTCCATTTTACAACTATTTTACAACTCAAAAACATCCCTAATTCTAGCGGCTCCATCGCCTCTGTCTGTGTCCTCACAGAACGAAACCTTCTAGAAACAGAAGCTGGTAGCCGTAATCATAACTCAAAAACATCCCTAATTCTAGCAATTCGGAAGCCTTTTTCCACAACCAACTTTGACTCCTCACTTGTAGGGTCGATCACTGGATTGGTATGATTGAAATGAATGAAGATCACCTTCGCTTTATCTTCTGCAGGTAAGCTGTCAAACTTCCCCACACTTTCCAAGATAAAAGGATGCGGAATCTCAGCCATATCACGGTTATCAAGTTCCTTACCGCTGAAAAATGTGGCATCCACAAAAGCATAATCCACAGTTTTAATTTCTTCTACAATATCCTTTTCCCACTTCTCCCATTTGTCAATATCTGGGATAAACAAAGCCGTTTTATTTGGGCCAAAAATCTTGTATCCTACTGTTTCTGAGAATTCATCACGGTGCGGCACTTGGATTGGAATGACAGTCAGCTGCTTCGAAAAAGTTATCGGAGTTTCATTTTCTATTGAAACCAGATCAATATTTTCAGCTGAAACTAACTGGCTCCAAGGCCCATTATTCTGAAGAAACTCCGTCATTCTCGGCATTGCGAACACCGAAACTTTTTTCGCATCCCGAGCTTCTTTGCCCAGGTACATCACCCCTGCATAATGACCAATATGTGCATGCGTAAGGAAAATCCCATCGGGCATTTCACCTTCGCTTTCAACCCCGAAGTTCTTCAGCGCCTTGATTTGTCTGGTGAAATCCGGAGTAGCTTCGAAAAGGTATTTCTTCTTTGTTTCCGCATCATAGACCCCAAGAGCAACCACCTGTCTATCCTTATCTGGATTCTCAAAAAGAGCTTTGCAGCATTCCTTATCACAACCAATATGAGGCGAACCTCCGTATTGGATCGTACCGAGCACAATAATGGAAGTTGATTTTTCGGAAATTTTTGGGATTTCTGTGAGCATAGCATCAGTCGATGAGTTGCCTGCACAGCCAAGAAGCAAGGTTGCTAGTAGAATAAAAGCAAAAAAATGCTTCGCCATAAATGTTTAAATGTATTGAAAATTAAGAACTACTAATCGTCAAGATAAGAATGAAATATGAAATCAATCTGCGATAAACTGTACGACTAAAAAAGCCATTTAGTGAATTCCATATGCAAAATTGGGTAAGGCTTTCCAATGCCATCAACTTCAGATCGACCGCTGATCTTAAACCCATGCTTCAGGTAAAACCCCAAAGCTTTCGGGTTTTGCTCGTTCACATCCATTTTGATGATGAGCTGATTCCTGAACGCATGATTCAATGATGCCTATCCAATTCCTTTTCCTGCTTGGTGAGGATGAACAAAAAGCGCCTCTGCAATCCTTTTACCACTCCTGAAAAGCCTAAAATTTCACCGTCAGCATCTCTCATACAGTTCATGTCCACTGCTTTCAACTACTCAGTTTGAATCAGCAGCTTGAAAAACAGAACATCCTCTTAATTCAAAAAATCATGCGTTGCCCGCACGGAATCTTCTCAGAGCTCAACAAGTTCGGGGTATTCCCTAGACTCGCCTGCCGCAATCTAATAGTTATGTATTCTGACAATACAAATTATAGCCTCTTTAAGTAAAAGAGGAAAGGCTCTACTGTTTTAATAATTGTAAGTGACGATTGCTAAACCAGCTCGGTTTTCATGAGCTGCTTTGCGATTCCATCCCAAAGAAAGATTCTTTGCTGCAGTGCCTGCTTGGCTACTTGCAGCGTTTCTTCCCATTTTTGCTCATCCTCTCCACACAGCTCATAGATCATCTTGAGTGACAATGGTCCATGCTCGTCCCCATCCAGCTCGATGTGACGCGCCAGGTAGTAACGAAGTTTATTGTATTGTACATTCTCCGAATCAGCCTGCTTCAGGATAGCTATAAACATATCCGGAATCACATCTTCCCTACCAAAAGTAAAAGCCGAAGCAATCATGTGTGGCTTTTCTGTGGCAATCACTTCGAAGGAAAACTTCACAAAACCTTCAACACTCGCATCAACTTCTACTTGATCAAACGCTTCTTCAATTGACTTACCTTGTTCTATCAGCTTCACAAAAGCCTCAATCTGAACTGTTGAAGCTCCGATCTGAACCATCGCATCGAGGTACATTTCGTAGTGGCTTTTTGGCTCGCCTAGCTCATTGATATCGCTCTCTTCACCGTGGACGATCTCGTTGATAAATCTAGCCAAAGTTGGATTTGGGCTCGGAGTCCATGGAATCTGCACGTTGGTCAGCTTTACTTGAAGTGCTTTTAACAGTGACATGAAATCCCAAACTGCGAAGGAATGATTCTCCATGAACAGCGTGATGTCGTTCAATGACTGAAGATTGGCATAGAGTGGATGGTTCTTAAGCTGGTTCCGTAATCCTAAAATCTCTTGCTCTATCTGTGCTATTCTATCCATGCTGGCTTAATGTAATTTATTGTAACTGAAAAAAGACTTGGATTATACTATCAATCCTTACGATATATTCGCCTGATTTGGATTTAAAACTGCAAAAAAACGGAAATTGTTTATTCATAACCCTACACTCTTTACCTTAAAAAGGGAATTATAGGCTTTTTGGCCAGACTTGAGTAGCGGACACATTTTTCTATTCAATACCTAGTGGTTCATAGTCTTTCACCTGCAGATGCTCAAGCGAAAAACCCAGAAGCTCTTTATCTCCTACGCAATGAAAACCCAGTTTTGTGTATAATTTCTTTGCTCCAGCATTAGATATATTGACCAGCAATCCTAGCTTCTGTCCATTCTTTTGCACGTTTTCTTTGATTAGAAAATTAAGCAATCTGGATCCCAATCCTTTTCCCTGTTGAGCAATCGCCACGCCCAGAGAATCTATGTAAAACTCACCAGCCTGGGTTTCATCTTCTACATGAAAGGATGCATCGAAATGCTGATGAACGTGATCCAAAACTGGCTTCCTCAACTCCTTTAATTTTGCACCATCATAGACAAGCGCAGCAGCTACAATCTCACCTACTTCGACTGCTACGTAGCAATTCTGAAAAGAATATTGGTTGTCCTCCCTTTTTACAAAGCGAAGCAAAAAGTCCTTTGCTTTTTCGTAATGTTCCTCGCCGATGAATTTGTAGAACACATCCCCAGAGGCAAGCATCAAAAGTGGAGCTATCGCCTCAGAATCTTCACGTATGGCTTTTCGTATGTTCATTTATCTAAAAGTATTTTTATGATTATCGGTGCCAAATAGCTCTCATATGATGCCTAATACCCTCTTTTCTTTGATTTCGAAGACCCCTACCCGAAAGACAGGCGGGCAAGACAGATGACCTAGTTGGCCAAAATGCTTGAGTTCGCCAAATGCTATACTGCTTTTATTCTCTACTTGTAGAAAAGCGGCTATACCTAAAGTGTTTTATGAATTTAAAACCTCCTCCTCCTTGGTATTTATTTTCACAGAAATAAAACTGTATTCGCCTAGACAAAGACCACGTTAGGCAAGCGAATTCATTAAGTTCTAGACTAGCTTACAACATAATTCCTCCAGAAACTTCTATACGCTGACCGTTAATCCAGCGGGAATCTTCTGTACACAAAAACGCAACTACTCCGCCGATATCATCTGGTTCGCCCACACGCCCCAAAGCAGTAGCACTGGAAATTAACGCTCTCTTTTTGTCATTATCCAGATTTTCTCCTCCACCAAATTCCGTGGCAACGGCTCCGGGAGCGACCGAGTTTGCAGTAATCTTTCTAGATGCAAGCTCTTTTGCCAAATAGCGGGTTAGCACATCCACTCCACCCTTCATGGCTGCATAGGCAGATGAATTAGGCAAACTGAATCGGGCAAGTCCAGTAGAAATATTGATAATTCTACCGCCATCGTTCAAGAAAGGAACTGCCTTTTGGGTGAGGAAGTAAACACCCTTGAGATGGATGTTTGCCATCTCGTCAAACTGCTCCTCGGTAGTCTCTAGAAATGGCGTATAAATCCCTGTCCCGGCATTATTGATCAGGAAATCGAAGGTTTCAACGCCTTTATCTTCTTTGAGATAATCCGATAGCTGCGCAAAAAACACCTCGAAACCGGTGGTATCAGAAGTATCCAACTGAAGTGCTTTGGCCGTGCATCCAAGCTTCTCAATTTCTGCCACCACTACATCAGCAGCGTCTTTATTTGTGTGATAGGTGATCACTAAATCAATTCCTTTTTTGGCGATGCTGAGCGCCATATTTCTTCCCAGACCACGGCTTCCGCCAGTGACCAATGCAATTTTCCTTTTCGACATAGTTGTAGTTTTAAATGCTACAAATCTACCGAGAAATCAGTTCAGCCACTTAACCAAATCTAGAGATGTCGTCGGTAAAAATGAAGTAACGAACACATCCGGCTGTTTCTCCACAGCACGAAATAGCATAACGACTTTCATCACTACAGAAACTAAATCTTGCAGAAGAAAGAAAGGCGGTGTAGTTTAAGTTTCCTTATAGACGGACTAGTACTAGCCAATCGATATTTCACAAGTGAATCTATCAAAAGAAGAAGGATAACTATAGTCTACAAAACAGATCTTACCAGCACTTTAAAATCAGATTTTTTATGAATGAAAATTTAGTAAAGACAAATCGGATACTTTCCATTGATGTATTGAGAGGCTTTGATATGCTTTTAATAATTTTTGCTGATCGGTTTTTTATAGGTCTGAACAATGGTGCTGGAACTCCTTTTACAAGCGCTTTAGCCATACAGTTTGATCATCCAGAATGGTTTGGATCTACTTTTTATGATATCATAATGCCCTTATTCCTGTTTGTGGTGGGTGCTGTGATTCCATTTTCTTTATCCAAAAAAATACAGGCTAATACATCCATTTCCGCTATTTATGGGAAACTCCTTAAGCGTGTTGTTATCTTATTTATTTTGGGCTGGATAGTCCAGGGCAACCTGCTAGCGCTTAATTCGGGTCAGTTTCGCATCTTTAGCAATACACTGCAGGCCATTGCCATAGGATACTTTTTTTCATGCATAGCCTACATTCATTTATCCAAAAAATGGCTTTACGCTATTTTTGCCTTTTGCCTAGTTTCCTATGCCTTGCTTTTAACCATCCCCACTATTCCGGGAATCGGCAAGAGTGTTCTCCTCCCCGATCTTAACTTTGCTTTGTATGTTGATCGATTGGTTTTTGGAAGATTTGACGATGGCCTTCAATATACTTGGTTACTTTCTGGGTTAGGATTTATAGCCACCACGCTTTCAGGTCTATTTGCAGGGGAATTGATCAAGTCAAATCATCCACGAAAAAAAATTACACTCTACTTGTTGCTTGCTGGGATAGCCTTCTTAACGGTAGGATTGATTTGGGGAATGTGGCATCCTATTATTAAAAAGATATGGACTAGCTCATTTGTACTTGCCTCTTCAGGCGTTTGTTATATTTTGCTTGCTTTGTTCTACTGGATTATAGATGTCAAGGGGAATTTTAAATGGGCATTCCCATTAAAAGTAATAGGTATGAATGCGATCACTGCCTATGTACTTTCCCATGTATTTAATTTCTCCAAGATCGCTGACTTCCTATTGTTCGGATTGGAGCAATATGTAGGTCCATATTACGGAATGATCACTGCCACAGGTGGTTTTGCGCTGCTCTATCTGTTATTATGGTATATGTATAAAAACAGGACTTTTATAAAAGTATAAGGCAAAGCCAAAATAGAAACTGCTATGCACCTCTTGAGATCAACCTGTTTTGGCGAAACATTATTCTCCAATAAAGTTCAACGGCTTCACCGTCGCGGGATCGCTCTTTACATCTTATTACCCCCGGTTGCACCGAGGGCTATTGATGGTTTGACCACTTCATGGTCTGTGTAGCATATTCGATAAACGTTTATTAGCCATTTGAAAAAAAATGATCCTGAACGGATCAAACCATGAATAACTTGTCCCGATTTATCGGGAGCAATGGGTGCCAACCCATGGGAAAACAATAGCTTTTTAACACCTCAAGACCCCAAAGGGTGTCGAACTGTTCGAATCATCTTGAATAAAGCCAGTTACCCTCGGATATACTTTTTATCCTCGGAGGAAAACTAGCTTCAACTCCGCTCAACCTTACATTTGCGCGCTCTGCGTCAAACTTTATCAGGAAGAACCAGACAGAATCAAGTACTGCTTCTGGAGAAGCAGCACAACGAACTACTTGCGCTCTCTGCGTAAAACTCTTCGAACTTTGCAGTTAAAAAATCCTCGGCCTTTTCGAAATCTGTATCTTGGGAAGCTTCTCCTCATAAGCCAACCAACCCAAAAGAAATGCACCGAATCCTATCACAGCTAGCACTTTCCCTTTTTGTTTCCTTGCTTCTGATTTTTTCCAGTTCATTTAATTCCAAACAGGAGACCACTCCTCCCCCAAACATTATTGTTTTTCTCGTGGATGACATGGGACTGATGGATACGTCGGTTCCTTTTCTCACTGATACGAATGGCAATCCTGTGAATTTTCCCCTGAACGACTATTACCATACGCCAAACATGGAAATGTTAGCAAGCCAAGGCATACGCTTTGTGAATTTCTATGCCCATTCGGTCTGCTCTCCTTCGCGAACTTCCATCCTCACCGGACAAAACTCTGCACGTCATGGAGTGACCAATTGGATACGGTCTGAAGAAAATAATCGCACGGAATTTGGCCCCAAAGACTGGAACTGGAATGGGCTGAACAAGAACTCCACGACACTTCCTCTACTCCTTCAGCAGCATGGCTACAAAACTATTCATGTGGGCAAAGCTCATTTTGGCCCGTTTGACAGCGAGGGAGAAGATCCTCTGAACTTAGGCTTTGATATAAACATAGCCGGAAGCTCCATCGGGCAACCTGGTAGTTACTTGGGCACTGAGTCCTTTGGCCATACGGGAGGAAACAAATCCAGAGCAGTGCCAGGACTTAAAAAATACCATGGTCAGGACATTTTCCTGACTGAGGCTTTGACGCTTGAGGCGAATGCAGCAATTACACAAGCAAACCAGAGGGCAAACCTTTTTTCCTCAATATGTCCCACTATGCTGTACATGCGCCTTTTTACTCAGATCCACGCTTTGCAGAAAAGTATAAAAACTCAGGCTATCCTGAAAAAGCCCAGGCCTATGCAACGCTGATAGAGGGCATGGACAAGTCCCTCGGCGACATCCTAGCACATGTGAAAGAGTTGGGCTTGGGAGAAAATACGCTGATTCTATTCCTTGGGGATAATGGTTAGGATGCCCCTTTGCCCATAGAAGATGATTACAGCAGTTCTTCCCCCCTTAAAGGCAAGAAAGGAAACCATTGGGAAGGCGGAATGCGCGTGCCGTTTATTGCTGCCTGGGTAAGCAATAATACCGAAGCTGAAATTCAGCAGAAAATGCCTATTGCTCAAAATACCATCCAGCAGCAACTGGGAAGCATCATTGACCTTTTCCCTACGTTATCCAATTTGGTTGGAATTCCGATACCCGAAGCGTATGAAATAGATGGCTACCCGCTTCAAAAGCAATTAGAAGGACGACAAAATATGACCCGTGATGAGCTCTTTTTGAACCACTTCCCGCATGGTGATCATCGGTCAACTTACTTTACAAGTTTGGTCGATTCCGAATGGAAAGTCATTTATCATTATCCCAGCGAAGGCAAACCAACCTATGAGCTTTTTCATCTGAAAAATGATCCTTTCGAAAAAGAAAACCTAGCAGATTTAAATCCTGAAAAACTTAGGAAAATGATGGAAACCCTAGCCAAGGAATTGAATGCAAAAAAGGCTAGCTATCCAGAAGTGGACGGTCAGCAGCTGGAGTTGGTGATGCCAAATTGAGCAATTCATACTAACCCAAAAGTTGATTTCAACCAATACTCCAGGGCAAACTGAAATCAAAATTTGCTACTGTATAGACAGCACAACTAACGAAACAGCAGTCTGAACACATAAATGTTTTTAGTCCATGTATGACGAATAGTCTGCAGTTAGACAGACTTGAACCAACTTTACAAAAGTCCGTAATCAAAAAATGCTGCTTCCGGAGAAGCAGCAAAGCTATTGGCCATCAGCTATAGCCTAAAATCTCATTTCACCATTTCCTCAATCATCTTTCCCGCCTTCGCATCAGGGTATTCCATTCCCAGTAACTGGAAAATCGTACGGGCGATCATAGCAGATTGCCACTGGCCCTGTACTTTCATCTCACCTCTAGCGGGAGTATCAGGGCCGATCGCAGCCATCCAGATTTCTCCGCCTTCAGGCACGGAAGAGCCATGATCTCTCCAGGACGTTTTGGTGATACCACGACCATGATCCGTGGTGATAATCATTGTGGTCTTGTCTTTGTATTGAGGGTCTGACTGCACAAAATCCCAAATTTCCTTAATGTATGCATCGGTTTGTTTAGCAGACCAGATGTACTGATCATACTGGTTATCATGTGCCCAGTCATCCGTCTCTCCATAGGAAATATAAAGCGCCTTTGGCTTCTTGTTTTTTAGCGCTGCCATCGCATAATTTTGAGTGAATACATCCAATCTCACGCCACCCCACGGACCACGGATTTCAGATTGCATCTTGTTTGTAAGTAATTCTTCAGGAGAAAGATCAGTGCCCTCAGCACTATCAAAACCCGCATTTACAGGCACGCCGCTTCGCTTTTCATTTACGATATATGGAAAAACATCCCAAGAACCGAAAGCCAGCACTTTTCCTTTGTAGGCAGGTTTCTGGTTCAAATACTCCAGAAAAGTCACGTTAGGATTGTTGATTTTGGAGTTGCTCGTGATTCGCTCATCATCCGCAAAACCACTCAGCACTTCATTGTATCCAGGATAAGAAAACCACATTTTATTGCTGTTGTCTACTTTGTTGCCATAGGCACGGTTTCCGTAGATCTGACCTTCTTTTGCAAGGGTGTTCCAGAAAAAAGGCATTAACATTTCCCTACGCTGTAACGGGTCTTCATTCCAAAAATCAGGTAGAAGTGATCCTGGAGTTTCGATCATCCCGGTATCATCTACCATCAAGGAATCAGCCCCTTTGAATACTTCTTGCCATCTCAAACCGTCCAGGGTTATCAGGATGATATTTTCTGTCTTATATTCCTGGGCTTTTACAACAGCTGTTTGGAAAAGTAACACCGCAAAAACTGCGTAAACAAGTGATTTTTTAAACATGATTTTAGGTAAAATTTTGAACGAGAAAACATTTGAATAACAAGTTACCAAAACTAATCCTGAACTGATTAATAGCGATTAACACCGCTTTATCAACGAATGAATTATCATTCGGTATTACAGATTTTCAGCTCGTTGATCGAAGAAGCAATTGCGCAACCTTTTTGTGTCGTACGAATGGCTATACTTAATTCCCTTCGGCAGATACCACGCCGACCATGCTATCAGCAGTTCCATAATAAAGCAACCATTTGTCTTTGAAATAGACCAAACCTTCTAGAAAGGTCGTTCCCTCTGGGTATTGCCCTGATTTTTCAAATGCTAGGGTTGGCTGAATAAAGGGAGTTTCTACACGGTCTATAAGTTTCCAAGGTTCGGTTGAAGAAAAAAGAGCCTGTCCTCCGGTATATACCCGGTTTCCAAGATTCTTAACTCCCACTTGCTGGGAATTACCAGCATTGTAAAGCACTACGATTCCATCTTTGGTCAATACTGGAGGAGGACCTGCCTCTACCAACCAAGAATCAAAATATCCCGGTCGTGGACTAAGAACCGGAACCCGATTCCCCTCATGATTTTCTACTGGCCGCCAATGGATCAAATCATCTGAAGTAGCTAGCCAAATGTGAGGCACGCCATAATACATCCAATATTTCCCATCTATTCTAGCCGCTGTTAACTTTCCATCTATCAGTTCGGTGACGATTGCTCCAGATTTGGATTCTGTGTTGTGGTATTTCCCATCCTTCCAATCTTTGAAAATTGGCCCATGCTTTTCCCAGTTTCGGAGATCTTTTGAAGTGGCAACGGCAAGTCTGGGCACATCCCGATTCCATTGAGTATAAGTCAGGACATATAGCCCTTCCTTAGTTTCTACGATTCGAGGGTCCTCAGTACCACCAGTCCATTCAAATTCCTTTTGGTTATCGTCCTTAGGGTAAAAAATTGGCTCTTTCTCTCGCTCAAAAGCAAAACCATCTGCGGACGTAGCCAAACCTATTCTCGAGGTATGTCCGCCGATTTCTTTATCTCCTAGTTTTTCTTCCGCACGATAGAGCACATACACTTCACCTTCTCGGGCGATAGCGGCAGGATTGAATGTAGCCATTGACTCCCATGCTACTGTTCTACCAGTCATAGGATCTACAAATTTGGTCGTTCCCTGCGGGGCAATAATGGGAGTTGCCCCTTCTGGTCTAAGAAAAGGCCCGAGCATCCAGGATTTTTCCTGAGCTTGGAGAGACAAAAAAGAAAATAAAAGCAGGAGGAATGAAATCGACTTTTTCATTTGAGTTGGGTTTATGACTTTCAAGGTAAACTCTTGAAAGCTGGGAAAAAAGTAAAATGAAAACCCAAGTCTGAAGTCTTGTCACCAGTCTGGAAGATTTGAACGAAATGAGCTAAAACTAATTACTGATTGATCTTGAAAATTATTCGGTGGTCATTTACCAACCACTTAATCAAAAGATCCTGAAAGGATCAAACTAGGAAGTGTGCCGGGCATGCTTCATTGCCAAAGGGTGAGAGTCCCGAGGGAGCCGTAATGATCGGAATCCTGTAGTCGAAAGCAAGGGTGTCCACCGCGAGGTGGAATCTGA
>Ga0105055_10003314_pt1 | contig 24424 bp, 10 predicted proteins | sample BON03_FD_78090 | JGI IMG/M metagenome (GOLD analysis project Ga0105055, IMG submission 78090) | Freshwater microbial communities from Lake Bonney liftoff mats and glacier meltwater in Antarctica - BON-03 | ecosystem: Environmental > Aquatic > Freshwater > Ice > Glacier meltwater | place: Lake...
CCCCCCACCCACCCTTCCTTTTCGTCCTCTGCTGGAACCCGCGCCTCCCGAGTTTTTTGCTTCCCCAACATGTTTCCATTTTTTTGAAAGCCAGGAGAGAAATTATTACCGACACAACGACGACCGACGCGCCGGCGCCCTCCCGCAGTCCAAGGACGAGCCTGGTCGTGCCATTAGGCCGCCGCCTCCGCCGCCGCCGCCTCTGCCTCTGCCTCCGCCGCCGCCGCCGCCGCCTCTGCCTCTGCCAAGAACCCGGCGACGATGTCCACGAGCGCGTCCGCGCGCTCCTCTTGCGGGCAGTGGCCGCACCGCCCCAGCACGGCGAGCGTCGCGCCCGGGATGGCGCGCGCCAGGCGGAACGAGTTGCTCAGCGGGACGAGCCTGTCGCCCGCGCCGTGCACGATCAGCACGGGCACGCGCGCGGCCGAGGTGGCGGCGGCCAGCCGCTGGCCCAGGCCGGCGTCCTCGCCGCCGCCGAGCGCCGGGGCCGCGTCGCGCGCGGCCGAGGCGGGGGGCGCCGGCGTCGAGGCCGCGCTGGCGTCCAGGCCGCCGCCGCCGCCGTCGCCCGCGCGCCCGCCGCCGCTGTTGCCGCCGCCCCGCCACCCCCGCGACAGCAGCGCGAGCGGGGCGATGCGCGCCGCCAGGAATCGGAGCATGCCGCTCTCCCACCCGCGCACGCGCTGCGGCGCGCGGTAAGCGTCCACGCACGCCTCGTCCAATCTAGAAGGATCGAAATAAGCCTGGCGGAGCGCCTTGCGCCAAAAGTCGCCCGAGCGCACGGCGGCGCGCAGGCCCAGCACCAGCAGCGGGCGGAGCAGCAAGAGGAGGCCGAGGACGGCGAGCAGCGAGGCCGCCTGCGCAAGGGCCACCGAGCGCGACAGCAGGACGCCGAGGGGGCCGCGCGCGCGCTCGCCGCTGCCGCTGCTGCCGTTGTCCTTGGCGTTGTCGCTGCTGCTGCCGCTGCCGCTGCTGCCGTCGACGGCCCCCCTGGAGACGTAAAGGGTCAGGTCGTCGTGCTTGAGGCGCAGCGAGCCCGGGCGCGGCGGTCGCGGCGGCGCGGCTGAGGCGGACGGCGAGGGGGGCGAGGACGAGGACGAGAACGAGAAGGACGGCGCCGCGCTGCCTTGCCGCTGCAGCGCGTCGCCCACCTCGGCCTCGGCGGCGGCCGTCGCCGCCTCGGCGGCCCCGGGCGACGCGTCCTCGGCGGCGGAGGCCGCGGGCGGGGGGAAGGAGTCGTCGAGCGCCTCGAGCCAGCGGCCCGCGTGCGCGCTGCCGTCGCGGCCGTCGCTGCGCCCGCCGCCGAGCAGGGGCATGAGGATGGCGGGGGCCACGAGCACGAGCGCGCTCACCTCGCCCGGGCGCGCGACCGCCTCGAGCGCCGCGCTCGCCGAGCCGAGGCTGTGCCCTACGAGCACCCGGCGCACCCTCGGGGCGGCGGCTGCCGGGCGCGCGCCTCCGCCGACGCCCGCCGCCGCTGCCACCGCCGCCGCCGGGCGGGCCGTGATCCGCGGCAGCGGGCCGCCCCCCTCGCCCCCCTCGCCCCGCGGCGACAGCAGGCCCCTCGACGCGAGCTCGTAGTCCTGGATCAGCCGCCCCAGCCGCCCGTTGAACGCGAGCGAGTAGGCAGACAGCGTCGCCGGCCGCTCCGTCAGGCCAAAGGCGGGCGAGTCGTGCGCGGTGACGAGCGCGCGCAGGCGGTCCGAGAGCGCACCCTGGACGCGGCTCCAGGAGTAGACGTTGGCGCCGAAGCCGTGCCACATGTGGATGGCGCACGCGAGGGGCGCGGGCGGGGCGGCGGCGGCGGAGGCAGGCGCGGCGGCCGCGGCGGCCGACGCGGGCGGGCCCCCGCCTTGCCCCGGCTCCGCCGCCGCCGCCGTCGCCGCCGGCGCCGCCGGCGCCGCCGCCGGCCCCTGCTGGTCGCTGGGCTCTCGCGTCTTGACGTGCACGACGAGGCCCGACAGGAAGCGGAACTGCGAGTCCGGGTCGCCCAGGTCCGTCTCTGCGCGCTCGCGCGCCTTGTACCGGTCCTCGAGCGCGGCGCCGCGCGCCAGCGCCCGCAGCGCCAAAAACAGGACCGCCAGCGCGCCCCAGTAGACGGGCCCGGCGGCGGCGGCGGCGGCGGCGCCGGCCGGGGGGCGGGTCAGGAGCCAGGCGATCGCGGCCGCGACGCCCGCGACGGCGGCGCAGATGATTTCTTCGGGCTTGGACAGGCCCGGGCGCCAGTCGAGGTCGACCGCCACGTCCTCCTCCTCGCGCGCCGCCGCCTCGGCCTTGGGGGGGGAGGCGGGGGCGGCGGCCTCGGAAGGAAAGGCGGGGAAGGCCACGGCCGCGGCCGGGCGCGGCGGGAGGAGCCCCGTGCGCGAGCGGCGGCGCGGGAGGCCGGCTGGGGCGGCCGCCGCCGGGGACAGGGGGCGGTGGCCGCCCCACAGGTCGACGGCGAGCGTGCGGAGCTTCTCTGCGCCCCCCCACGCGGCGCGGGGGGCGGCGCGCGCGGCCGACGAGGCCGACGCCGGCGTCTGTTGCCCGGTCGACCGGTCGCCCAAGATCGAGCCGGCGCCGCCGCCGCCGCCACCGACGCCGCCGCCGAGCATCGGATGTTGCGCTCTTCTAGGTTGTGGGCGCTTTGCGAGCTGGGGTGTCCGATGTGATTCGCACCAGCTCTGGTTGCGGCGCTTGGCTGGGGGAGAACAAAAGTTCGAGAAAAAGTGTTTTTGTCAAGGTTTCGAAACGCCGGGAAACACAAAGAGGCGCAGAGAGGCCCGCAGGAACAAAGAGCAGAGTGAGATCGTCAGGACGAGGCGTTGGTCTGGTCGTGTGGGAGGAGCGGTGGAGCGGCGGACTTGGGGGGGGAAAGGGCACGGGCGCTGATGGGTGGGGAGAGAGAGAGGCTCGCGCGAGAGGCCCGAGGCGCGAGAGCGTCAACGCTCGACGGACGCAAAAAGACGCGGCGTGCACAAGTTATGCACCTCACACTCTTCCCTCTCTCTCTCTCTGCCTTTTGCCGGCCTGCTTGTGCGCGCGGGCGCCGCGCACCCCTGTGTTGCTGTAGTTCCCCCCTTGCTCTCGCTCCGCACGAATTCCCCCCCCTCCTCTCCTCCTTCGCGACTTTGCGACGTCCAAAAAATCAATTCCTCCACCAGGTCAACGCCTCCGTCTTCCCGCGACCACCGTTGGCCTGCCACCGTGGCCCGCGACCAATCCCGCACCAGCGCCATGGTCGCGGGGGCCCTCGCGGGCTGGGACGACGACGGCGAGTTTGCACCCGGGCCACCATTGTCAAAGAGGGCGGGCGAGGAGCAGGGAGAGCAACGCAAGAACCCTTCCTCCCGTCTCCCTTTCGAGCGGCCGTCGACAATGCGGCCCCGCAGCGGCCGCAGCGGCGACGACAGCGAGAGGGCGCGCCCCTCTGACAGCCAGGCCGCGCGCGCGCGCGCGCGGCCGCCGTCATCAGCGGGCGCCCTCGCCTGCGTCGCCGTCGTCAGCTTTCCGGCGGCGTCGCGCCCGCCGCCGCCGCCATCGCGCGGCGCCGGCGACCAGGCCAGCGCCGGAGGACGAGGGGCCGCCGACAGCGCCTGCGCCGCGGCGCCCCCGCCTCGCGCCGCCGCCGACGCCGCCGCCGCCGCCAGCGCCGACGGCCCCGACCCGCCGCTGCCCTACCGCGTGGGCCTCGCCTTCGCCGAGGCGCCCGAGCACGTCCGCTTCCCCAACCTGCTCCGCGGCTACCGGAGCGGGGGGTCCTACGGCCGCAACATCCGCGCGCTGTTCGAGCTGCACACGGAGACCATGAACGCGTGGACCATGATCGCCGGCGCGCTGCTGTCGGTGCTGCAGCTGCGCCTGGCGCTGCGCGAGGTGCGGGCGGCGGCGGAGGCAGAGGCGGCGGCGGCGGCGGCGGCGGCGGCGTTTGGCGGCGGCGCGTCTGGCGGCGCGCCCCACCTGTCCTCTGCCGCCCTGCCTCCGTGGTGGTGGTGGCGCGAGGCGAGTCCAGTGGTGGCGCTCACCGTCTCTTGCTGCGCGCACGCGCCCGCGAGCGTCGGGTTCCACCTGTTCCGCGGCATGGGCCCGCGCACGTACAACCTGTGGCGCCGGCTGGACCAGGCGCTCATCTTCCTCGCGTCTGTCCCGATGGCGTGGGCCATGGCCGCGTGGGCGCGCGGCGGCCCCGGCGGCCTGTTCGGCGACGGCGGCGGCGCGGCGGCGGCCGCGCGGCCCGGCGGCGGCGGCGGCCGCGGCGGCGTCGGGTCGCCGGCGGCGGCGGCGACGGCGGCGGTCGCGCTGTGCGTGGCGTGCTGGGGCGTCGCGCGGGTCGCGTCGCTGGCGCCCGGGTTCCGGCGGGGCAGGCGCACGATGTGTCTGTTCGTCGGGACGATCGTCGCGTGCTACTGGGCGCCCATGGCCGCGCAGGCGTGGGACGACGTGTCACGGTGGCGGCGGCAGCAGCAGCAACAGGGGGCGCTGGCGGCGGCGCAGCTGCGAGGCCCCTCCTTCGGCACCCCCACCGGCGGCGCCGCCAACAACGGCGGCTGCGGCGGCGGCCCCGACATCGACGCCGCCGCCGTCTTCCACGGCCTCGGCGCCGCGCGCGCCGCGCTGGGCGCGCTCGTGTCGCTGGCGGCGGGCGCCGCCGCCTACGCCTCGGGCTGGCCCGAGCGGCGGTGGCCGGGCCGCTTCGACGTGTTCGGCAGCAGCCACCAGCTCATGCACGTGGCGATGGTCGCGGCGCACGCGTGCAAGCACGCCTTTTTGCGCGAGCTGTGGCGGCGGCGGCGCGCCGAAGAGGCGGAGGGCTCGTTGCTTGGCGGCGGCGGCGGCTGGGCGGCGGCGGCGGTTCCAGCGGCGGCGGCGGCCTCCTCGCCGTCGTCTTCCTTCCTCTCCGGCGAGGGCCTGGCGTCGCTGGCGGCGTCCTGCGCCGCCCTCCTGTCCGACGCGGTCGGCGCGGCCGGCGCCGCCGTCGAGTCTGCGCGGCGCCGCCGGCCAATGCCGCCGCTCTCGGCGCTCGCCACGAGCCCCGCGGCGGCCGTGGCGCTGGCGATGGCGCTGGCTGTGCTGCTGCCCTCGATCGGCGGCCGGGCGGGCGCGCGGCCGTCGCGCCTGCCGGCGTCGCCGTCCTCCCCAACCTCGTCGTCCGCGTCGTCCTCCTCGTTCGACAGCGGCGGCGGCGGCGGCGCCTCTCGGCGGCGGTGGCGGCCGAGGCGGTCGCAGCGCCGCCTCAACGCTTGACGACGACAGTTTCTTTTCCGCGCGCGACCGCTTGATGCGGTCTGGATCCGGTTTGGCGGCACCAATCTCATTGCCTCCTCCTTCCCCTCTTTTTTCCCCTCGAACCTGCTCCTTCCCCCCCCCCCCCCTCCTCTTTCTTCCTTTCCCGGTCCCGGCCGCGCCGCCTCTCAAAGTCGGCGGGGCCGAAGGTTTTTGCCCCATGCGAAACAAGAATTTCTCCTCGAAGCACGCCCGACCCGAACAACCTCGACGACGTTGGCCCTCCATTCCTTGGCTTGATGAAAAAATATGCGTATGACATTCCGACGTGTAGAAGATTTTACCGAGCTCGTCGACGACAACGATGGCGACCGGCGGGCGACGCCGCGAAGCGAAGAAGGACACGGCGGCGGCGCGGCGCTTTTCTGCAAGGCTGCGCGCGACCCTGGCCAGATCCGGCGCATTCGATTCGACAGGTGCCCGCATCCATCCGACCTTCTCACCCGTTTCCACGACTCAAAGAAGCAGGCGAACGAAAGACACAGAGACGGAGACAACACCAAATTCTTTCGGGCTCCCCACTCTCTCTCGGGGTATTTCCGCCGCACCCACCGCCAATCTCTGACGGTCGACGGACGGCCGTCCTTCACACACCATGGCGGAGAAGCGCGGGCAGCGGAGCCCTTTGCGCGGTGGTGAGGAGGACGACGACGAGGGGCTGCTCGCCCTGATCGCCGAGCAGCCGACGTCCAAGCGCGCGCGCGTCGACAGCACGGCCATTGTCAAGCAGGTGAGCGCGACCTGGAGTAGGACCGCTCGATCGTAACGACCCGTGGCGCGCGCGCTCGAGCCGGCGGAACGACGGCCGCCGCCACCAACGCTCAATGCGCCGACGCCCTCGACGTCCGCCGGAGGGCCGTTTCACGCTTCTCACATTCCTCGCCCTCGGAAAAAACAACAACAGGCCCACCACAACAACGCCCCGCCGCAGCGCACCAGCAGCCTCCTCGCCCCGATCATGCAGCTCACGGGCCACGGCGCCGAGGTCTTCTCCGTCAAGTTCTCCCCGACCGCGGGCGCCGAAGGCGACGGCGGCGACGGCCGCGGCGGCGGCGCGCCCGTCCTCGCAAGCGGCGGCGCCGACCGCTGCGTGATGCTCTGGCGGCCGCGCGGCGAGCACGACGAGGATGGCGGCGGCGGCGGCACGGCGGGCGAGGGCCGGCCCGGGGCCCAGCAGCCGGCCCCGTCGCAGCCCGGCGAGTGGGCCAGCTGCGCCCTCATGCGCGGCCACCGCAACGCCGTGCTCGAGGTTGCGTGGTTTGGCGACGGCGCGCGCCTGGCGTCGGCCGGCGCCGACGGCAGCGTGCGGCTTTGGGACTGCGGCGCGGGCGCGCAGCTGCGGCGGCTCGGGCGGGGCGTGCGGGGCGCGGTCAACTGCTGCGCGGCGCACGGGGCGCAGCTGCTGGCGGCCGGGGGGGACGACGGCGTGGTGCGCGTGTGGGACGGGCGGCAGCGGCGGCCCGCGCACGTGCTCGGCGGGGGCGCGAATGCGGGCGCGACCGCGGGCGCGGGCGCGGGCGCGGGCGCGCGCACCCCCGCGTTGCCCGTCGCGGCCGTCGCTTGGTCGCTGGCGGGCGACCAGCTGTTCGCGGGCGGGGTCGCCGAGGCGATCGACGGGTGGGACCTGCGCCGCGGCGCCGTGTCCACGCGTCTGCAGGGCCACACGGACACGGTCACGGGCCTGGCGCTCTCGCCCGGCGGCGACGGCGGCGACGGCGGCGGCGGCGGCGGCGGCGGCGGCAGTGGCGACGGCGGCCGCTCGCTGCTGTCCAACTCGATGGACGGCTCCCTGCGCATCTGGGACGCGCGCCCCTTCGTCCCCGAGGGCCAGGACCGCTGCCTCAAGGCCCTCGCGGGCCACAGCCACAGCCGCGCGGAGCGCGCGCTCCTGCGCTGCGCGTGGTCGAGCGACGGCTCTCGCGCCACGGCGGGAAGCGCCGACCGCACCGTGTACGTGTGGTGCGCGCGCACGCGCGATCTGCTTTACGCGCTGCCTGGGCACCGGGGGGTGGTGCACGAGTCGGTGTTCCACCCGCGCGAGCCGGTGGTGGCGTCGTGCAGCTCGGACCGCACGATCTACCTGGGCGAGCTGGCGGATTAGAAGCCCCCTAGATCTCTGTCTCAGATTTCCCCCCAAAATTGAATCTTGACATTTTTTGTTTTGATCGTCCCTGGATCTCTTTCAGAGATTTCCCAAAATTGAATCTTCGACATTTTTCGTTTTGATCGTCGTTCGTTCGTTCGTTCAAAGCTCGTCCTTTGATCCGTTCTCGTCTCCTTTGTCGTGCCGCCGCGACCCGTCCTCGTGCTGCTGCAGCTCGCCTTCCGTGACCGCGCCCGCGCTGCCGCCGCCGCTGTCCGCCGCCACCGCGTCTGCTCCGCTGCCGCCGCCGCCGACGCCGCCCGTGACTGCCGCCGCATCCAGCTCCCTTGCCGCCGCCTCCTCCTCCTCCCCCCCGCCGTCGATCGGCGCGCACGCCACCAGCCGCGCGTCTTCCGGCCGCGCCTCGAACGCCGGGTGCGCGCAAATCGCCGGCGTCGCCACGGTCGCCACGTAGTGGCACGAGGGGAACTCGCGCACGGACAGCAGCGTGGGCTTGCGGGCCGCCATCCAGGCGGCGGCGGCGGCGGCGCCGCCGCCCAGGCTGGACGCGCCGCCCCCGAGCGCCCTGGCCGCCGCGTTGCTGCAGACGTAGCGCACCTCGGCCGTGCGCGGCTGGCCGCTGCTCAGGGCGCAGGGGGCGCCGGCGCCGTACACGTGCCGTAGGAAGGGCGTGCCGGGCGCCAGGCCGCTGCCGCCGACCCCGCGCCGGTCGCGGCGCACGCGCGCCTCGTCCCTGTCGCGCGCCGACGCTGTCGCGGGCGCCGTCCGCGACGCCGGCGTCCGCCGCCGGTTGGCCTCTGTCGCGGTCGCCGCTGCCTCTCGAGCCCCGCCGTCGCCGCCGCCGCCGCCGCCGACGTCCCGCGCCTCCTCCGCCCCCACCTGCGCCTGCTCCTCCTCCTCCTCGTCCAGGAAGAGCGAGGGGTGGTCCGGCGCGGGCGGCCACGAGCTGCCGCCGCCGCCGCTGCCGCCGCCGCCGCCGCCGCCGCCGCCGCCGCCGCCGCCCGCGCCGCCGTACCTTCCGCAGATAAAGTCCTCGCTGCCGCCCGCCGCGCCCGAGCCGAGCAGCTGGCGCACGTGCCGGCGGTGGCAGACCTCGTACGTCCACCCGCCGGGCTCCGTGCGGTACAGGCACAGGCCGGCCAGCGACTCGAGCAGTTCGCCCAGGGGCGGCAACGGGGAGGAGGAGGCGGCAGCGCCGGCGCGGACGGCGCCGACGTCGCCGCCGGCGCCGGCGCCGTCTCCCGCCGCTGTTTGCCCCGCATTCGCGGCGGTTGCCGGCCCGCCGACGCCCAGTGCGGGGCCGTTGGGCACCGTGCAGTTGTACCGGCGGCCATTAGCGTCCGTCATGAGGAGGTGGCGCGCGGGGGCGGCCGGGCTCCCCTCGCCGGCGTCGGCGAGCGGGAGCAGCGGCTCGGCCACGCGGCGCGCGGTGGCGGCTGTGATTTTATTTTGTGGTTTTTTTCAACGTTGGTCGGTTTTAGGAGCGAGGCCAGCGGTCTCGGCCGCGATCGACCCTCGAGCCGGCGAACGGAGGACGCCCCAGCAGCACGGGAGGAAAGGAAGGGAAACAAAACAAACGCACCGTCGCCGAAGAGCGCGGCCACCCAGCGCGGCGCCAGCGGGTCGACCGCCACGGCCGCCGCCGTCGTCGGGCCGGCCGGGCGCGGCTCCTCCAGCACCTCGACGTGCAAGGCGCCCGCGCGCCCACCGAGCGCGGCGTGGCAGGCGATCAGAAGCAGCGGCAGGACCGCTAGTCGCGGCTTCATGATGATCAGCGCGTTTCGGGAAAGGAGGGGGTTGGGTGGGGATCGCGCCTGTCTCTGTCTCTTTTTTCGGATCTTACACAGTCTGAAAATGAGGTGCAGGGATTCTTGTCTCTGCGCGATTGTCTCTTGCGTGTATTTGTGCGCGCACGCCTCGGGAAAGCATTCCTAGCCGCAAAGCGCCGCAACGCGACGCCGCAGCGCCGCCACGAGCGCCGGCCGCGCCGACGCCCAGCGCGCCAGCGCCGCCGCGCGGCCACCGGCGTCGGCCGCCGCCGCCGCCCCTCCGGCCGCGTGCAGCGGGTGCAGCGCGTGCGCGGCCGTGTCCGGCGCGCGCGCGACCCAGAGGCCGTTCTGGTGGTCCATGCGCTCGAGCACCAGGTTGCGGAACGAGACGGCCGACGAGGGAGCCGGGGGAGTCGGCGGCAACGGCGCTGCGCCCCCACCAGTGTTGCCGCCGCCGCCGGCGTCGCATGCGTCGGCGGCGGCGTCGGGCGCGGCAGCCGAGGGCGGCAGAAAGTCGACGCTCTCAGGCGAGCCCGTGATGCGCACGGCCAGGAGCACGGGGCGCAGAGAGGCGCCTTCGGCCGCCTGGACGTCTTCGTCCCCCTCCATGGCCTCCCCCTCCTCTGCCGCCCCCGCCGCGTCGCCCTCGTCCGCCAGGAAGACCCACTGCTCCTGGTCGCGCCGCTCGGTCAGGATGGCCCCGGCCCACAGCAGCACGCCCGTCACGTCAAACTCGCCGCGGAGCGCCGGGGACGCGGCGAGGGCCGGGCCCAGGTAGGCGATGCGCAGGGGCGGAGGCGAGGCCGCCGCCGCAGCCGCCGCAGCCGCCGCCGCCGCCGCGCCGCCGCCTCCGCCGCCGCCGCCGCCGACGCCGGGCCGCGGCGCAAAGGCCGGGAGCGCAAAGGCGCCGACTTCGGCGGCCCGGCGCACGGGGGCGGAGGCGTGGCGCGACGCCACGAGCAGGCCCGTGCGCGGGTCGACGCGCCCGAGGACCTCCCAGCGCGTGCCCTTGCTGGTCTTGAGCTCGAGGGCGGAGAGACGCGCGCCGGGCGCGGGCCGGGCGCCGCCGCCCCCCGCCGCGGCCCCTCCTCCTCCTCCCGCCGCCCCGCGGCCCTGGTGCGGCACGAGCGCCGTCACGATCGCGACGTCGCCCTCGCACAGCGAGCTCAGGTCCTCGGACGGGCGCATGATGCGCACCACGGCGCTGCCGCCCTCGTAGACCGAGCTATGGGGGCCGCGGCCGCCGACGCCGTCGCCGTAGCCGCTGCCGCCGCCGCCGACCACTGACCGCGCCGCCAGCCCCACTCCCGCCACCCGGAGCCGCATCAGCGGCGCGCCCGCGCAGTCCTGCCCGTCGGCGTCGTCGTCGCCGCCGCCCGCGGCGTCGACGGCCGCGCGCAGGCGGCGGCGCGCGTCCTCCTCGACGGCGCTCTGGCGCGAGGCGGCAAAGGCGGCGAGCGAGGCGGCAGAGGCGCCCGGCACCCCGCCGCCGCCGCCCCCCTCGAGCAGCAGCGGCGGCGGCGAGCCGTCTGCGGCCTGCGCGCCGGGCCCGAGCCCGGACAAAAAGGCCGCCGCGTACGCGCGCTGCTCGGGCGTCGCGGCCGCCGCCGCCGCCGCCGCGACCCGGCCGCGCGCCACGGCGCCGCCGACCGCCACTGCCGCCGCCCTGCCCGTCGCCAGCCAAGCGCGGCAGCGCCCGCGCTCGGCGGCCAGCGCGGCGGCCCTCGCCTCTTCGGCGGCGGCCGTGGCGCGCCCGCACGCCGCGCGGGCCGCGCGCTCGGCGTTGCGCGCGGTGCGGTATACGGTGGTACCGAACCCGTAGCCGCCGCCCATGCCGCCGCCGCCCCTGCCGCCCGCTCCGCCGCCTCCCCCTCCGCCTCCCCCGCCTCCCCGGCCGCCGCCGCCGCCGCCCCCGCCGCCGCCGCCCATACCACCCCCGCCGCCGCCGAACGAGCAGTAGAGCGTCGGGTAGACGCGCTCCACCAGCACCACCGTCCGCGGCACCACGCCCCCCGCCGGGTCCACCAGCCGCAGCTCCCGGAGCGTCGCGCCCGGCCGCGCGGGCCCCAGGCGCGCCCCCGCGACCGCCGGCGACGCGCCGTTGTACGCCAGCCGCAGCGACGCGCCGGCCGCCGCCGCCTCGAGCGGCGGCAGCGGCTGCTCCGAGTGCAGCTCGGCGCCGCACACGCGCAGCTTGGCGCCCTCGGGCATGCCGCCGGCGAGGGCGAGGCGGGTGAGCGGGGGGTCGAGGACGGCGGCGACCGAGTACCAGCCGTCGGTCAGGAGGGCGCCGCGCAGGTCGCCGCCGCCGCCGCCGCCGCCGCCGCCGCCGCCGCCGCCGTTGCCGCCGTAGCGAAGCTCTGCCACCATCAGCACTAGCGGCAGGCTCGCGGCCATGTCGTGCTCGAGCACGCGGTGCAGGGCCGAGCGCTCGCCCTCGCGCACCTCGCGGCGGTACCGGTGGCGCAGCTGCTCGAGCGCGGCCTCGACGCGCAGGGCGCGAGGCGGCGGCGGCGGCGGCGGCGACGGCGACGACGACGATGCCGCGCCGCCACCGCTGCCGCCGGGGCCGCTGCCGCCGCCCCAGCCAAACGTGCCGATCGGCGCGACCAGCGCGCGGTCGTAGCTGGCCAGCTTCCAGATGATCCAGCGCCAGTGGTTGGCGACCCAGGCCGGCGTCGCGGGGGACGCCTCGGCCGAGTCGAGCGCGAGCAGGGCGCGCCGCGCGGCGGCCGCGCCGAAGCCCGCTACGGCCGCTGCTGCTGCTGCTGCTGCTTGCGGGGGCGCGCTTGCGGAGGCGGCGGCGGCGGCGGCGACGGCGGCAGCGGGAGTGGCGGCGACGGCGGCAGCGGGTCTGACGCAGAAGCGGCGGAGGTGCGCGGGCACCTCCTCGGGCCGGAACTCAAAGGTCGCCGCGGCGCGCGAGTCGATCTCCGCGAGGCGCGGGTCCTCCCAGGCGGGGTCCTGGCGCACAGAGGAGCAGACGAGGGGGCCGGCGGCAGGGACGTCGGCGGCAGGGGCGTCGGCGGCAGGGGCGTCGGCGGCAGGGGCGTCGGCGGCAGGGGCGTCGGCGGCAGGGGCGTCGGCGGCAGGGGCGCCGGCGGCAGGGGCGTCGGCGGCAGGGGCGTCGGCGGCAGGGGCGTCGGCGGCAGGGGCGCCGGCGGCAGGGGCGCCGGCGGCAGGGGCGCCGGCGGACGCAGCGACAGCCGCAGCGGCGCCAGCCTCGTCTCCCGGAGGGGCCGCGGCCGCGGCCGCGGCCGCTGCTGCGATCACGGCAGCCCGGTGCGTCACCGCGTATGCGGTCCCGAACGCGCGCGGGTTGAAGTACTCGGCCAGCGACAGCGCGGCCGGGCCGCCGCTGCCGCGGCGGCGGCCGCCGCTCGCCGCGCCCTCGCCGCGCCGCGGCTGCTTGGCCGCCGGCGACGCCCGCTGCTGCTGCTGCTGCTGCTGCTGCTGCCCCTGCCTCCGCTGCGCGGCCGCGACCACCGGCGAGGACGCGGCGAGCCCGCCCGCCGCGCGGGCCCGCTCGGGGTCGACGGTCGCGGGCGACTTGAACTGCCGGCGGAGGTGGAGGCCTGCGGCGCGGCGCCCGCCGTCGGCCGCGGCGGCGGCAGCGGCCGGCGACGGCAGCGGCCGCTGCTGCGGCTGCTGCTGCTGCTGCGCCGGGGTGCGCGTGCCGACGGAGAGGCGCTTGAAGGCGTGCGCGGGCGAGGGGCGGGCGGGCGGGGGCCGGGACGGGGACGGGGCGACGGCAGGCTTGAGAGGCGGCGGCGGCGGCGGCGCCGCCGCCGGGCGCTGCTGCTGCTGCTGCTGCTGCTGCGGCTGCTGCGGCGGCGGCGGCCGCTCCCCGTCCTCCCTTTGTCCCTGCCCCTCCTCCTCCCCGCTGTCGAGCGGCGGCGGCGAGGCCGCTGGGCCCATGAGCGCCGCGCGCGCGCGCGCCAAGGCGGCTGGGTCCATCGGCGCTAGCGTGCGTCCGGTGCCCGTCGTCAGGCCAGGAAACGTGGCGGCGCCGGGGGCCAAAGGCGAGGGCAGGGGCCCGGACGGCCGCGGCAGGGGCGGCATCGAGCGCGGCGGCGGCGGCGGCGGCGGCGCCGCCGCCGGCAGAGGCCGCCGCTCGCTCGGCGGCAGCTGCTGCTCCTCCTCGTCGGCGTCAGCGTCGCCTCCTCCTCCTAGCGCGGGCGGGGCGGCGCCCCCCATCAGCATCGCCCGCACTTTGGCGGCCACGGCGGGGTCGACGCTGTCGAGAGCGCGCCCGCCGGCCGTGACCAAGCCAGGGAAGTGCGCGGGACGGGCCGCGACGGGCGATTGCGGCGGCGGCGGCGGCGGCGGAGGAGGCGCGGGCGGCGGCAGCGGCGGTGCTGCTGCTGCGGCTGCTGCTACTGCGGCCGGCGCCGCCGCCAGCCCCGCGCGCAGCTCGGCCGTGCAAAATTCGGGCATGCTGCCGTCCGCCAAGCTGGCCTCGATCGCGCCGCGCTGCTGGGCCGACGGCGCTGGCGGCGGCGCCTGCGATGCCGCCGCCGCCGCCGCCGCCGACCCGGCCGCCGCCGCCCCCTCGTCGTCGTCCTCCCGCAGCAGCGCGGGCGCGAGCGAGATGGCACGCTCGCGGGCTTGCGACGACACGCGCACGCCGTTGCCGGCGGCCGTCACCACCAGGCGCATGCCGACGTCGACCATGCGGCCCTGCTCCTGCGCGGTGGCGGGAGGAGGGGGATGAGCGCGCGGCGGCGGCGGAAGCAGCGGCGGCGGCGCCAGCGGGGGGAGCGGGGGGGGCACGGCAGAGGCAGCGGCGGCGGCGGCGGCAGGGGTCGCAGCAGGTACGGGCCGTGGCCGCGGGGCTGGCGCCTCGTAGCCAAGCTGTTGGAGCGGCGGCGCGAGAGCCGCTGCTGCGGCGGCGGTTGCTGGGCCCGGAACTCGGGCCGGGGCAAGTCCTGCGCTGCGGAAAAGGGTGGCGGCGGGGGCGGCAGGGGCGGCCGCCTGCTCGACCGCCGCCGCGTCGCCCCCCGCCTCCTCCTCCTCCTCCTCCTCCTCTCGGCCGTCGCCCGCCAGCATCGCTGCCATGCGCGCCATCGCCGCGCGCGCCTTGTCGGATGGTGCGGCCAGCACGACGCCGTGACCCGAGGCGAAGAGGGCGGCGGGCGCCGCAGTCGCAAGAGCCGGGGGCGGCCGCAACAGTGGCGGCGACGTGCGCTGCGGCGGCGGGCGAGCGGGCGGGGGCGGGGGCGGGGGCAGGGTCGGCGCCGCCTCGCCCCCCTGCTCTTGCCCCCCCTCCTCGTCGTCCCCACCGCCGGCCAAGAGGGCGGCCATGCGCGCCATCGCGGCAAGCGCCTGGGCGGAAGAAGCTTGCACGGCGCCGCCGTTGCCGTTGACGAAGCCCGCGGCCGGGGCACCTCCTGCGCGCGACGGGGGCGCGCCGGGCGGTGGCGGCGGCGGCGGCTGCGGCTGAGGCGCGGGCGGAGGCGGCGGCGGCCGAGGCGCGGGCGGCGCCGCCGCCGCCGCTGCAAAGGCTGCGGACGCGGCAGACCGCGGCGGCCCCGCGTCTACGTCCCCGTCGTCGTCGCCGCCGGCCAGCAGGGCGGCCATGCGCGCCATGGCGGCGCGCGCCGCGGCGGACTGGACCTGCAACGCGTTGCCGTTGCCGTTGACAAAGGCTGCGGCGGCAGGCGGGGCAGAGGCAGCCGCGGCGGCGGCCGAGAAGAGAGCGGGGGCGGCGCTGGGCGGGGCCGCGGCCGCTGCCGCCCTCGCCGCTGCTGCTCCTGCTGCTGCTGCTCCACCTCCCGCCGCCGCGTCGCCCTCGCCGTGGCCCTCGCCGCCGTCGCCCGTCAGGATTTCGGCCATCATGGCCGCGGCGCGGTCGCGCGCCGCGTTGCTCAGGGGGCCCACGGCGCGCCCGCCGGCCGTCGCAAAGAGGGCGGGGTCGGCGGCGGCGGCGGCGGCGGCCAGGCCCTCGGCGGCTGCTGCTTCTGCTTCTGCGGCGGGGCCGACAGACGTCGCCGCCGCCGCCTCTGCCGTTGGCCGCGGCGCGCGGAAGCCGCCGCGGCCTGGGCCCGCGGTCGACGCGACAGGCGGCCGCGGCGCCGGCTGGGCGGCTTGCGCGAGCGCGGGCGCGAGGCCCAGGGGGCGCGGCGCGCGAAAGGAGCCCGCCGCGCCGCCGGGCAGAGGCCGCGCGAGGCCGCGGCCGCGCGGCGGAGGCGCGGCCGGCGGCGGCGGCGGCGGCGGCGGCGGGGGGGCCTGGTGGCGCCGCGCGAGGAGGGGAGGGCCGGGCTGCCCGGGGGCCTGGGCGGAGGCCAAGGGAGGGCGCTGCTGCTGCGCCTGCTGGTGCTGCTGGTGCTGCGGTGGGTCTTGCTGATGCTGCTGCTGTCGTTGGTCTCGTCGCTGCTCGTGCTGCTGCTGCTGCTGCTGCTGCTGCTGGTCTTGCGGCGCGGCGTCGGCGCCGATCGGCGACAGCGCCGGCGGTGCTGGCCCCGTCGCCGCTGCTGCTGGAGCTGCCGCGGTCGGTGCTGCCGCCGTCGATGCTGCCGGAGACTGCACGGGCGGTCGCCGCGGCGGAGGAGCCGCGGGCTTGCTCAGCGCGAGCGTGCCAAACCCCCCGGGCGGGCGGGGAGCCGGTGCTGGCGCTGCCGCCGTTCCGGCCGCCGCCGCCGCCGCTCGTGCCGCCGAGGCCGCCGCCTCCGCCGCCGCTGCCGCTCCTGCCGCCAGGGCTGCCGCCCCCGCACCTGCCTCCGCCACCAACCCGAGGGCCGGACGCACACGCCGCCCCGCCTCGGCTGACGCGGGGGTGCTCTCTGCTAGTGGGGTCGCCGGCACCGGCCCCTCCTGCTCCTCCTGCCCTGCCGGCCGTCGCTCCTGCTGCTCCTGCTGCTCCTCCTCCTCCTCTTCCTCGCGCCGCCGCCGCCGGCCGCGCCGCCGCTCGCCTTCGGGCAGCGCCTCGGGCGCGAAGACGGCGGGCCACGCGCGCGCCAGCCGGCCGTACGCCGCGGCGGCAGCCGCCGTCGCGTCGCCCACGCCGCCCTCCAGGAACCGGGCGCCGCCGACAAACGCGGCGCGCAGCGGGAGGAGCGCGATCGCCGGCGGGGCGGGCGACGCGCCGCCGCCGCCGCCGCCGCCTTCGCCTTGCGTCGGCGCCGCTCGCCTCGCTGCTCCGTCGTCGGTCATCTTTTGCTGTCGCTGCTCGACTGAGAGCCTCGGTCGCCTAGGCTGGTGCGTTTGCGCATCCGGGCGCCCGCGCTGCGCACGGCATCTATCAAGGGGCGCGCCTCGATGGAGCGCGACAGGTGGAGTGCTCCTGGTGTTATTTTTGAAACGTGTGGGTCGAGCGGCCGCTTCTCCCACTTTGGTTGTGTTTATGCGGCGATGGGAGAGAAGGCGCACTCGCGATTGTGATGTGAGAGTGGGGAGAGAGGAGGTGCGCTCGCGCAGAAGTCTGTGAAGGCGAAAGCTTTGAGAGAGGAGCAGAAAGGCAGACGAACCCACACAACACGCAGCTCGAACTACCCACGAGCAAGAGCACCTTTGTCCGGCCCACGTATGGCCTCATCGGCGAAAAGGAAAGCACGACAACACTGTGCACGCCCCACACCGACCACCAAAACTTCACAAAAGGTGGGTCCTTCCCCCTCCTCTGTCTAATCAGGCAATTGACGCGCGCTGTGCATCGTTCGGGCGCCCGCGACCTCGCGGAAGGCCTTATGAAGTGCACGGGCGCGAGTTTCGAGGGCCGGCGGGGACGCGCGCACGTTGACCGAGGCGACAGACAAGCCGCACGAGGGAGGCTCCACTGGAAGCTCCAGCCTCTTTGCTTCCGCGGCTCCTTTCGCAGCTGCCCACTGTCGTCCAAGGCCGTCTGTGGCTTGGGTATTCCAGGGGAAACGTCGAGCGAGCGAGCAAGAGAGGTAGAGAGAGCGCTCAGCGCTTCGACGCTGCGCGAGCAGCCAAGCCGCCGCTCTGAGACAACGCCGCGCCGACCGATTCCCTCCCCCGCCCCCGCGCTCCCCCCCCCCCAACTCACAACAGCAGCATCAGCACCAGCAGCAGCGGCGGCCATGACGCGCGGCAACCAGCGCGAGACCGACCGCAAGCGCGCCGCGCAGCGCGCCGACAAGGTCGGCAAGAAGACCGACAAGGAGAAGGACGGCCTGACGGCGGCGCAGCGCCGCGAGCGGGACGCCAAGGCGCTGCAGGAGAAGCTGGCGAAAAAGGCAACGCAGGAGGCCGGCGGCGCCGGGGCGTGAAAAGAGACAGGAGGCAAAAAAAAACCGCAGGGCCCGCCGCGTGGTCGTTTGTCGCGTCCTTTCTCGAGGCGGCAGTGTGCCGCCCGAGCGGGGCGGGGCAGGGGTCCCACCAGGCGTTGGGAGGGGGAGGGAGTGGCGGGCGGGGCCGACGCCCGTCCTTTTTGTCCGGCCGCCGTGCCTGCCCGCTCGCCGTTGTTCTGTTCAAGGCGAAGCAGCGCCCACCTCTCGTCGAAACAGGACTTGGCGCACCTGCGCCGCCCTCTGTCGTCTTTTTGTGTTTGTGTGGGCGTGAATCTTGTAGCTTCGATTATCGTCAGCAGCGGCAGCAACGGCTTGAAAGATGCGCGCTCGACGCCGCGATCGCGTCGGGCGATTTAATTCGCCGCCTCGTCCGAAAAAGCACGGGTCGGGGAAATCAGCGGATCCCCGTCCACGTCGTCCTCACACACCCGCCGCCAATTCGTCCCCCCACTCTCTCCAAAATACACTCGACCGTAGTCACGTCGCGCGCGACCTCGACCAACGAGCGCTTTGTTAGCGAACACCAGAGAGCCTCTCTTTCCCTCTTTCTCTCCTCCTCCCTCCCCTTTTTTTTCCCCGCCCACGTGCGCCAGTTCCCTCGACAGCCCCGTGCCCCCCAAACCTCCCGCCCGCCCGCGTCCCATCCGTCCTCCCGACCGCAATGGTCGACCGCGCCTGCTCGGGGCGCAAGCGTCGCACCACGGCCGACCCCCGGGCCAACGGGGGCGACGCCGACGACGACGCTACAGTCGCGCCGCCGCCCGCGCAACCGCTCGCGCCGCCGCCGCCGCCGCCGCCGCTCGCGCCGTCGGCGCCGTCGCAGTCGGCGCTCGCCGACATGTTTGGGCCCTTGGACGCCGCGGGGCTGCCCGCGCCGCTGCGGCCGAGCTCGCCGTTCGACCTGGGCGCCCCGCTGCCCGGGTTCCCGAGCGCGTTCCCCGCGATGGCGCAGCAGCAGCAGGACCAGCACCAGCACCACCAGCACCAGCAGGCCGCCGCCGTCGCCGCGCTCGCCGGCGACCCCAAGGGCGGCGGCGGCGGCGGCGGCGGCGGCGGCCTAGGGGCCTTTGGCACGCTCGGCGCCGGCGACGACCTGGGCGCCGTGCTGGCCGCGCACCACGCGGCGCTCGCGGGGGGCGGCGGCGCCGCCGCGTACGGGGCGCACGCGGCCCTGGCGCACTACAACCAGCAGCAGCAGCTGCACCAGCACCAGCACCAGCACCAGCACCAGCAGCAATTGCTGCTGCAGCAGCAGCAGGCGTCCGCCGCCGCCGCCATTGCCGCCGCCTTGGCCGGCCCCGGCGGCGGCCCGGAGGGCACGCCCGACCCGTCGGCCGCCGCCGCCGTGGCCGCCGCGCTTGCGCAGCACCCGCACGCGCACGCGCACGTGTCGCCACCGCCCAAGCGCTGCATGTCGTCGGAGCAGCCCGGCAGGTACCCCTCGGGGCCGGCGGGCGGCGGCGGATGGCAGCTTCAGCAGCAGCACCACCACCACCAAGGAAACGGCGGCGGCGGTGGCGGCGGCGGCGGCAGCGGCGGCATCGGCGCGACGCCGCACTCGACTGTAGAGAAGGCGCGGCGCGACCGCCTGAACGCGCTGATCGACGAGCTCGCGGCGCTCGTGCCCCCGATCGACGCCAAGTACGCGGCGCCGCCGGCTGGAGGAGGGGCCCTGCCCGCCGGAGGACCGCCGTTGCTGCTGTCGATGGCAGCGGCGTCTGGCGGCGGCGGCAGCGGCGGTCTCGGCGGCAACGGCGCAGCGGCCTGCGGCCTCGCGGCCGGGATGGAGGCGATGCGCCGGCCAAAGCACGCCGTGCTGGCGGACGCGATCATGGTCGTGCGCGTCATGCAGGAGCAGGCCGCGACGGCGGCCGCAGAGCTGGCAATGCTGCGGGCGCAGGTTGCCTTGGCCGGCGGCGGCGGCGGCGGCGGCGGCGGCGGGGGGCAGCCCCCGACGGCACTGCCGCCGTTTGCGCAGCAGCAGCAGCAGCAGGCGGCCGGCGGCGCCTTGATGCCCCTCGAGGCGCCCGGCTGGCCCTCCTACGACGCCGGCGAGCACCCCCGCCCCACACACCCCTGGCCCGCCGCCGCGCCCGCCCCGGGCCTCGCCCGAGTGCCCCCGCTCGAGGGCGTCGTGCTCGACGCCGACGGCCTGCCTCTGCCGCCGCCGGACGACGCGCCGCACGCGGTCGGCGTCGTCGTCGAGCAGGTCGCAGGGCCGCCGCCGCCGCCGCCGCTGCCCCCGCCGCCCGCCCCCTGCGCGCCGCCGGGCGGGGCGCCGGCGCCCGCCCCCCCTGCCTCCCCCGCCCCGGGCCCCCTGCGCCTGCGCGTGCGCGTCGCCTGCCGCGACCGCGCGGGCCTGCTGTCCGACGTGGTCGCCGGCCTCCGGTCGGTGCCCTCGTTGCTCGTGCGCTCGGCCGCCGTTGCGACGTCGCGCGCGGGCGTCGCGCACGACTTGTTCGACTGCGAGCTGGACCCGGGCTCGGGCGCGACGGCCGAGGACGTGCAGGTGGCCGTGTTCAACGCGGTGCACGCCGCGCGCGCCGCACGCGCCGCCGCCGCCGCATCTGCCGCCGCCGCCGCCGCCGCGCCCGCCGCCGCCGCCGTGGCCGCCGCCGACGCTGCGACGCCGTCCCCGCCCGCGCTGGCCCGGCCCAACCTGGCGGTGGCGACCGCGCCCCTGCTCCCTCCGCCCGCGCTCCAGCAGCCGCCGTCCCTGGGCGACAGCGGCGACGGGGCCGGCGCCGGGGGCGGCGGCGGCAGCGGCAGCGGGCGCGGGAGCGGCGGTGCGGGCATCCCTCTGCCGGGCGCCGCCGCCGCTGGTGCCGCCGCCCATGCCACCGCCGCCTCCAACGCGCCCGCCGGCGCCTCGCGCCGCGTTTCGCGCCGGAGGCAGAGCGGCGACAGCGTCGTGTAGGCGTGCCAAAATAACACGCCGAGCGGTGGGATAGAGCGAGCGCCGCCGCGCGCGCGAGAGGCCTAAAGGGGGGCTCTTCTCGCAGCGCTATTCGCCCTCTTGTCCCCTGCTTCTCCCCTCGCCCCTTTGTCCCCCCCGCCCCCTTATGATCACATCTTCTCTCTCCCTGCGCCGCCCCCTTGCCCTGTTTCGCCCTGCGTGCTAGGCTCGCTTGCTTGCTGCACCCCGCGTTCCCACCCCCTTGTCCTTCCCCGGCCCGCCCCACCCGGAAAAATACCGGATTCAGCGCTCGCTTTCGATCTCCGCTTTCGATCTCCCCGCCGGAGGAGGAAAAAACAAAAACGGAACAAGACGACCTCACCGGCCCTTTTCCTTCTTCGCGCCCTCCCCCTTGCCCCCCCATCATGCATCGAATCCAGAGATCAGATCTCCGCTACGCCGCAGCGCGCACACCCTTCCTTTTTCTCCCCGTTGCCTCGAGAGGCGAGATTGATCCATCTTTTGCCGCGCTCGATCTTTCTTTTTCTTACCCCCCCCACCCGTTGGCGTCTCTCGGGCCTCTTTGTTTTCTCGTCCGTCCGCCGTCACTTCCAGCGCGCCTGTCGCCCCGCTTGGAATCCAAAACAAAGCCCTCCTTGTCAGACTCGGCATATGGAAACTGCCGCACCATGTCAACGTGCCTCGACGTTTCCCACAAAGCGCGATTTCTGTCACGAATTACAGTTGTTTTACCGAGATTAAACCCACGCCCCCCCCCCCCGCGCCGATCCCCCACACCCTCGCCCTCGCTCCCATGTTTCTATCTGCATCCCGCGTCCTGGAGAGGCTGTCCCTTTCCCCGGCGTTCAGTCGAACATCACCCCACTGTTCTCCCTTTCGTGTAAACCACACCTAGGTCGGCGGCGGCAGCGACGCCAGCACCGCCCGCGCAGTCGAGGCCTTTGCCGCCGCGTAAGACCTCGCCAGCGCCATCCCCTCGTCGCAACCGTCTTTGCTGGTACCTGCCGCCGCGGCCTCGTAGCCCTCTAGCAGCTCCACCAGCCGCGCGCGCACCAGCACGGCTGCAAGCGGCACGGCCGCTGCTGCTGCGCCGCCGCTCCGCCGCTCTCTTCCGTCGCCCCCTTCTCCTCCCGCCTCCGCCACCGCAGCGGCCGCTGCCACCAATGCCTTCAACGCCCCCGCTAGCCGCGCGTCGAAACCCTCGACCGTGCAGGCCAGCCGCGAGGCCGCGAACACCTCCTCTTCCGAGAGGCAGGCGGCCGCCTCGCGCCAGGCCACGTGCGCGCCGCCCGACCCGCCGAAGCCGCCGCCGCCGCCGCCGCCGCCGCCGCCGCCGCCGCCGCCGCCGCCGCCGCCGCCGATGCGCGAGGCTGGTGTCTCGCCGAGGCGCGCGACGTGGTCGGCGAGCTCCTCGGCGCCCTCGTACAGCAACAGCGCGTCGCCGGCAAGGAGAGCCCGGGGCCGCGAGGTCGCCGAGCTCAGCGCCGACGCCGGGTCTTTCTCCTCTGCCCCTTGCCGGCCGTCGCTGTCGCCGTCGTTTGGGACAAAGCCGAACAGCAGGAAGAACACTTCTGCGGGCCACCGCCCGTAGGAGATCGTCACGGCGTCGCCCTTCTTGAGCGCGCGGTCGGCGACGAGCCGGAACACGGTCTCGTTGGCGCCCGCCCCTCCCTCGGCCGCCGGCGGCGCCGGAAAATACTCGTCGGACACGTGCGCCCCCTGCACCGCCTCGGGGCTACGGCGCACCTCGACGCGTGCCGAGGGGCCCGCGCCGTCCTTTCCGCCGCCGCCGCCGCCGCCCGCCGAGCGGTGGTTGGCCATGTCGACGCCGGGCACGCACAGGTGGGCGGCGAGCGACGGGTCGAAGAAGCAGCGCGACGACAGCGCCTGCGCCGCCCAGAGCACGTCGGCGTCCGACGCTTCCCGCGGCAGGTCTCCGCGCCGCCGCGCGCGCTCGGCCCCCCTCCGCAGCGCCCGCTGCATCCCCGCGATGGCGGCGCCCACGCCTCGGCGAGTTCCTCCCTCGCCGCACCCGTCGATCTCGCGCGCGCCAAACTCGAGGGGAGTGACGATGCGGGCGGGAAGGGCGGCGAGCCAGAGCGCGCAGCCGTCGAGCGCCGGCAGCCGGGCCTCGGCCGCGCGCACGAGCGACAGCAGGCGCATGGCCATGCCGAGGGCCCACGGGTCCTCTTCGTCGTCGTCGTCTTGGTCGTCGTCGTCTTGCTCCACCCCGCTCTCGTCGCCGCCGTCGCCGTCCTCCTCCTCCTCCTGCTCCTCCTCCTCTGCTTGCCGTTGTCGCCTCTGCCGCGGCGCCGGCGGCTCGCTGCAAAAGACGCGGCTCAGGGGCACCGACATCAGCACGTCGCCCTCCTCGACGTCCTCGCTTGCGACCAGCCCGCGCCTTCGCGCGTCGGCGTACTCGAGCACGGACACTCGCGGCCGGGACGGGGCTGCCGCTGACGCCGCCGCCGCCGTCGTCGTCGCAGGGGCGTCGCCGCCGCCGTCGTCCTCGCCGCACGCCCAGCGCAGCAATCGGTCATACCGCGCACTCGCTGGCAGCGCGGCCTCGGCGGCCTGGATCAGCCGAGCGGTCGGAGGGCCCGATGCTCGCGGCGCTAGAGATTGAAGACCAAGCGCGGGCGCCCGCGGGTGCCCCCTTGTCCCCCTCTGATGTGCAAGAGGAGTTCGCTGCTGCAATCGCGGGTGCGGCGCCGCACCGCCGCCGCGCTGGATGGCCGCGCCGCGCCGCAACATGTTCATCAAGGGCAGCACTTGATTGAAGTGAACGTGGCGTCCCTAGGGGAGACGGCCCGATTTTTTGGTGCCTCGTCGCCGGTGTCGGCGTCCGCGTCGTTCGTTGCTCGGCGAAGCTCCCTCAAACCGACGCTCCCTCCAACCCGACCACACGGTATGGCCGCGTCCGCTCGGTTTAACGACCAGAATCGCACCGTCTCCTTCGTCTGCTCGTGCCCCTCTCTTTTCGCCTTTAGGATTCACCCCCACCTTGTCCCTCGTCGAATCAGACCGACCTCTCGCGTCCCCAACTTTCAAACACCCGTGTCCTCTCGCGTCCCCAACTTTCAAACACCCGTGTGATCCTCTCGCGTCCCCAACTTTCAAACACCCGTGTGATCCTCTCGCGTCCCCAACTTTCAAACACCCTCTCGATCCTCTCTCTCCTCTCGGAGGGCCACAGAAGGAACGCAACGACACGACGCTCAGGTCATGAACGACGCGCTGGCGGCGGCGATGCGCGCGCTGCCGCCGGCGTGGCGCCAGGCGCTGCGCGGCGGCGCGACCATTGCGGGCGGAGCGCCGCCGTCGTCCCCCGCGTCTCCTTCTTCCGCCTCGTCGCTCGCGCCGCCGCCGCCGCCGCCCCGCCTGCCCGCCGCCGTCGCGGCGCTGCACGCCCTCTCGGCCGGGCTCGCCCTGTCGCTCGGCCTGCTCTCGTTCGATGGCACCCTGTTTGGCTGGCACCCCCTGGGCATGGCGCTCGGGTACCAGTTTTTCATGGCCGAGGGGATCCTGGCGGCCGTCTCGCTGCGGGCGACCGCCGCGCCTGGCGGCGGCGGCGGCGGCTGCGGCGCCGGCGCCGGCGCCGACCGCGCGCGCGGCATCCGGGCGCACGCGGCGACGCAGCTGCGCGCGTGCGCGTGCGTCGCGGCCGGCTTCGGCAGCATCTACCTCAACAAGTCGCTGCGCGGCAAGCCGCACTTTGCCTCGCGGCACGCCAAGCTGGGTCTGGCCACCCTGGTGGCCACGGCGCTCGCGCCCGTGCTCGGCGCGCTGGCCTTCCGCTCGTGGCGCCTGCTGCAGCGCCTGCTCGGCGCCCGGGAGCGGCCTTCGCACCTGCGCGCGGCCAAGCGCGCGCACCGGGCCTTGGGCGCCGCGACCTACTTTCTGTCGGTCCTGACCGTGCAGCTGGCGCTCGGGCACAGCGCCGTCCGCAAGCCCTGGCTGACGCCGCTGTGGCGCCTGATGGCCCTGGCGGCGGCGGCGGGCATGGCCGGGGCGCTGGCGGCGGGCACGGGCCTCGAGGGGGCCGGCAGGATAGGCGGCGGGGACGGCGGCGGGGCGGACGGCGGCGGCGGCGGCGGGGGCAGCGGGGGGGGGGCGGCACCGGACG
>Ga0105055_10003315_pt1 | contig 24421 bp, 20 predicted proteins | sample BON03_FD_78090 | JGI IMG/M metagenome (GOLD analysis project Ga0105055, IMG submission 78090) | Freshwater microbial communities from Lake Bonney liftoff mats and glacier meltwater in Antarctica - BON-03 | ecosystem: Environmental > Aquatic > Freshwater > Ice > Glacier meltwater | place: Lake...
AAAAAAAAAATTGATTTTTGTTGTTGTTTAAAAAAAAAAAAAAAAAGTAAAAAAAAGTAATATCATCTACTTTAGAAACGGCCAAACGGAATGGAATGTGCAGCTTGTACCCACAGTAGTAAAAGCACAGTGACGACACTGTACAGCGCAAATGATCGCACAGAGTTCAAAGTGTATTTACTTTGTAAAGGATGCATGAGAGATTGGGAGGAGGACTCAGAATTAGCAAAGTTCACGTTCAAAAATCCATCTTGGGAAAAACGTCTCTATACAACAAAAAGCAACGTTCCAACACTTTCCCAAATAACACTGCGTATTATTTGTATCGGTGTTGCGAATAGGGTGTCGTATTTATCAGCTTCGAATCTTGCGTTGAAGTTGAGCAGTTTAGAAATGAATCAAGTGACAAATCGGCTTCTGGACTACAACGACATACGGTCTAACAAAGTCCGAGATGCGATATCTGTTTTCAGGAACAAGAATACAAAGGGAATTGAAATACTCTTGGGGTCGACTAAACTAAAACCTGAGGAGCTGACAATTTTGGAGTACTTTTGCCAAGGTACCAAGATCGACAAATTCAACGCATCATGGAATCGATTTGGAGTAAAAGGAGCCAAAGAAATGGAGCGAATATTAAAACACGATAAAGTCAGTTCTTTAGACGTTTCATGGAACGAATTAGGGGCCTCAGGCGCAGGTCACATTTGTTCTCCTTTAAGAAACTCACTAAACCTTCAACACCTTAACCTCAGTTCCAATCAAATAGGTCCTGGCGGTTGTATCTACATAGCGGATGCTCTACAAAACAACAAATCGTTGCAGACATTGAACTTGGCTTTCAATGATGTTCTGGAAGAGGGCGCAGTTCTACTGAGTAGAGCCCTGAAGCACAACAGCACGTTACAAGAACTCAATCTCCGATCAAACCAGATAGGTCCAGGGGGGGCTATCGCTCTTGCCGACATGCTTCGATCCCATAGGAATATTCAGATGTTGATAGTGGCGGATAATGGCATAGGAGAAGAGGGGGCTGAGGAAATCGCAAAATATTTTCCTGGGAGTATTTCTACTCTGATCAAATGCATCAAAGGGAATTAATACTACTTGTCGTGGGGAGCCATCATTGGAAAGAGAATAACATCTCTGATGGAATTTCGTCCACTAAGCATCATCACCATCCGATCAACGCCCATACCCCACCCTGCAGTCGGCGGAAGACCATACTCGAGGCTGCGACAATAAGCAGCATCAATTGGCATGACATCCACGTCCATGTCATCAGTAGCATGGTGTCCATACTTCTGCAGCTCAAATCTCCGCATTTGTTCATCAGGATCGTTCAACTCGGTATAGGCGTTTACGACCTCTTTACCTAACATAAACAACTCGAATCGCTGGGACAAGCCATTACACGAGGGATGCTCCTTAGCTAAAGGACTCATTGCTAATGGATGGTCACACAGGAAAGTAGGAGCCGTACATCTAGGCTCGATATCCAAACCAATCATTCTATCAACGATTTTGCAATTTCGAGCCACACTGTGGTCCTTGTGGATCTCACACACCATCCCATGCTTAAACATTAGCAAATCCTCTAATCGCCTCCCAGTCTCGTTTACTCTTTCCAAATCGTTCACGTCTGGGAATGTTCCGGGAACTAGCTGGTACATTTCCTCCAGCTCAGAAATGACCGAGATCCTAGCAAAATCAGGTCCAACATCTACCCCCGATGGCAATACAGTTCCTCCAGTCACTCTGCGAGTCATTTCCCGTATCATGATTTCCGTGATCTTCATAAGATCCTTATAATCTGCATATGCATTGTAGAATTCGCAGGTGGTGAATTCTGGATTATGAACTGAACTGACGCCTTCGTTTCGAAACACCTTGCCTATCTCATACACCTTGTCGATGCCGCCGATCACAAGCTGCTTCAGGTATAACTCAGGGGCAATTCGCAAGCACAACTCAGCATCACCAGCAACCCGTGATCGCGTCTTGAAAGGTTGTGCCAAAGCACCTCCTGCACTTTGGACAATAATGGGAGTTTCGACTTCAACGAAGCCCTGATTGTCTAGAAACTCCCGCAGGAACTTTATAACTTTGTTCCGAATCAGAAAAGGCTCCAAGGAATGGGCACCATTGGCTAACAGATCCACATGACGCTTCGTGTGGCGCAAGTACTTGTCCTTCAGCGCGTATTTACCGTCACCTCTGCCGGCCGGAATATCCAACATACAAGCAGATAGCAACTTAACGCTCCTAGAGATGATGCTAAGTTCGTTGCTCTTTGTCCTACCTGGAAAACCTTGAACGGATACAATATCTCCCAGCTTGAGGTTTAAATGAACCTCCGTGAAATCAGTCTCGGATCTAAACATCTGTTTCTGTGATAAAACTTGGATCTTATCATTGCCACGCTTAATGTCATAAAAATACATTTTCTTACTGGCTTCTCGAATCGAAGATATTCGTCCGCACAAAACAATGCTCGGTTCCATGTCAGCCAACCTTTCACCTTTCTTCAAATAGTTGAACTTTTGCTTAAACTCGACAGCACACATTGTTGGCTTATCTGAGTTTTCGAGAGCAGGATATCTTTTGGACAAATAACGCCTCTGAGTATTTCGTATACATCGACTCAAAGCCATCATGTTTCAATGGTCGTGTTTTAATAGTAGACCCTGAATCTTTTGAAAACCATGTTTCATTCTCATTTAGTAATTTCAAAAATAAAATGCCGGCATTTTCTTTATCCACTCTACAACTTCTTCTAGAGTCTCTAAGGATCCCGAGTTATCGATGAGAGAAGCAAGCCAGCCAACTATTTCTCAAATTTTAATTAAAATAGAAATTCTAAATATGATTCAATTATTATTCTTTGAAAGAGCCCTTGACAGGGTTATCCAAATCACGAATGTGATGTGTCCGACGAATCGTTTCCTCGGTTTCTCCTATCTGGTTATCTATGATGTAATCCCACGAGTATCTTAACATCTGAGGTCGCTGACAGAAGAATGTGATGACTGCATGAAGCAAAAACCATAAAAGGGCAAAAATCAATTGGAACCATGCATCAGCAGCATTCGCTCCAGCAAGAGAATCCTCCATACATTGTGCAGCTTGTTCATTTTGGTTCATGATATGTCCCATGCATAGAAAACGAGGAGTACACACGATATTCCAAAGTGCCCCGACCATCAAGTAGATGAAACCGCCCATGATATACATGTCCATCCATGTTTGATATCCAACCTGGGGCAAAGACTCTGCTAGTACGAATTTGAATGCAACTGAAGTGAGTAGCAATGTGGTAGACACAGCTAATCTATCTCCCGTAGCATCTGCTGGATCCATCGCAATGCAACTGACGTTTGAAAGAACCACGAAGAACATGACCAAGATATAGTTCATCAGGTAGTAATTTGGGTCACGTTGAGCCATAACAGTAATCTCGATCTCTCCCTTGGTCAGACTTACAGGATCTTCGTCTTCCCCGTGTAGACCTACTTGCATGCCCGCTAGTAGCCAAGTATTTAGTTCACACGATATTAAAAACGGGGCGGTATTTTCTACTTTCCCGCCACTTCCATCCCATTCGTCAGGAAAATCCAGCATATCAGCTTGAATTCGCCATTTATCAAGTTTAGCATTTGGACTCTTGAATTGAACTCGAAACAGCTGGCGATCAAAGGGGAAGGACTGGAGTTCCAATGATTCATTAATGTAGCAGGTGTTTTGAAATGCAGCCCATACGTCTCCAGTTCTGTGGTTCACTCGGACAGTTATATCAAAGTACTCATATTGGGCTTCCGTCATGTTCATCATTATGATTTTGGGCAGGAACAGATCGTACTCATCATCTCTCACAAATTCGTCCGGCGCAGAAGAATCTGGCTTGATCTCCTTGACACGAAAGTGCGTGTGAATTAACACTGCAATGTGAAAAAGTTCGCTCACATCATCAACAGATATCAGTCGCAATTCAGTTGCCACCCCTACGGTACGAAGACTGCTTCCAGAGCTTCTGTTTGATTTACGCTGGCTTTTTCTGCTAGACTCAGGCTTCACTGACACGGATACTTCATCGCCTTTCATCTACTAAGACCAGATCAAAGTTTCAGGTTTGTTTTATAACTTGTTTTCATTTCTAGGAATTCAAAGTGTGTACCAAAAGTATTCAATGTCAACCGCTAAATAAAGACCTGGCAAAAGACGGTCAACCGTTAAAATAACGATCGAGTACACACTTTTGAGACGCGGTGAGTAATTTTTGGAAATGGCGTGAAATGAATTTTATTGAATGTTCAAATTATCAATTATGCTGGCCGGGTATTTAATTTAAAGCCGCAGTCTGCTTGACAGTAAGCCATATCACACGAATTTAAACTGAGTAATTCGAACATGAAATGCCAAATTTGATCAATTTAGCTCAATTCTCTTAAAATACATTGGAAAAAGTTCAGACTACTCTTAAGTCATTCAACAATAGCTGAAAGTGGTACTTCATAGAATAACGTGAAATATACGCCATACGTTCGAATTTCCATATCCAACACCTTGCGTTTATTGCATGGATAAATTCAACTGTTAACCTATTCAAGAATTGCTTAAACATCGAATATAATTCGGAATGCTACATTCCTTCATAAATTTTCTTTGCACAATCAAGCGCTGAATAAGTCCCATTCTAATAGTTTCGAAAATAAAAGGTATAAGCAACACAAATAAGGGCGATCATAGAGGTCCCTTGAACACACGTATCTATCAGAGACACCAGCGATTTGAAATCTGCATTCTTTTCGAACTCAACACCAGCTCCACCAAATATTTCAAATCCCTCACAATATTTGCTTAGGGTTTCGGCTAGAGGTACGATTAGTGAAGAGGCAATAAATCAGTGAACCACATTTCGCGAGACCAATGATAGTTGAAACTACAGCAAGGATGGAGTTCGCATCATCACCTTGCACACCAAGGAATGAAAGCGGTGACTTGCTCGGCAGTCAGAGAAAACGAGATGTGAATGATCACTGGACTGTTCCTGTAAAACGACTGAAGCCTGATGACAAGCACTCGACCAAGTGGACGAAATCTGCTCCTATTCCATTCCGTGAATTCCCTGAACAGATATCGAATAGGTTTGTTGAGCGTTTAGTGAATTACCTCGCTGTTAACATCACCCAACCAATTCTGGACGATGCGTTGACCAGCGACGATCTGTTTTGGAGGCAGCAAGTTCCCAAAGTTCCTTTAACTGATTACCTGCACAGGATGATCAGGTATATTAACGTGTGGGAATCAGGTGTGGAGACTGACGATGCAATGGCGCAAATCTCTAAGCAGGTTTATTGTTCGCGGGAGAATGTTGGTATTCGAGCCGCAATTTGTGGACTAATCTATCTTTGTCGTCTTTCGAGTGTGATTCCCATCACATCTAATTCTATTCACCGGGCTCTTCTTACAGCGGTTCTTCTAGGAGTGAAATTCACGGAAGATTATCCCATAACGCTAAACTTTTGGGCTAAAGTTGGTGGTTTAAGCAAGCAGCGGGAATTGGAAGGCCTTGAGTTATTCTTTTGTAAACAGATCAACTTTGAGTTGTTCATCTCGGACGAAGAATACAACCACTTGTCGGGTTTGTTGAGTTCGTGCAGGGGTCCTTCTTCCGCAAGGAGTTTGGACTTCTTTGGATTTTGAATCATTCTGCCTTGGAGGCGAATGCTTCACTTTCTTATTTATAAATATCCCGTATTTTGTAATCTAATCATACTTTTAATACTACTATTCGACCCGCCGTTCGTTCTTCATTAATTAAAATACCAGGGATTCTTAATGCTTGAATGTGTTTTCAAATATGGCCACAAGTATACTAATAACAACTCGTGTCACGATACCATCGAATTATCATCAAAACAGAATATGAGCGTGATACAACAAATACGGTGTTTCATTCATCAACACTCGTATCATAAAAGAGATCACCAGAATAAAATATAAAGTTATGTATCGCTAGAGACTACCTCCGTTAATCAAACATCTACCCTTCTGGTTTTTTGTTGTTGTGCTTCTTCGCGAAACGAAGATTGCGAAGAAACTTCGGGTCCATGCCTTTCTGGCTGGTGAACTTTTGCTTTTGCTTCTTCTTCAGGCCGTTATTCCTGTGCGCCTTAAAGGTGGTGTTACGAGCCTTCAACGGTCGGTTAGTGGTTACTCCTCCTTCGTCCTCAATCTACTTACGGTGTGGTTCTTCTGCTTGACCATGGTGCTTCAGTGATTATAATGCTGCTGTCACTTTTTAGTGGATGGGAGACTCATAGGGTTTATCTAGTATCAACCATAACAGTTCAGCCCGATAAACTTCAATTTACAAAACAAAAGTGGTAGACCATTGTCACAAATAATCCAAAACCGAGTTTGTTCGCACCTTCTCTTGTTGCAATCGGTAAGTATATGTTGGTTGTTTATAACCCTGTGACGATTGTTTATCTTTGATAGTTTCGATTTTAAACATCATCATGTTGAATCGTAGTTGCAGGACTGCCATTTATTTTAGAAGACATTGTTTATCATCCAGTTTCTCAACGCTACCTGGACAGCTGCTGGATGGTTCCGTTGAATCTTCTTCGGATGCTTTCAAACTCAATCGTGCAGAGATGCATAAGTCTCTTGACGCTCTTCGTTTGGTTTTGGACAAGGTTCAGCTAGGTGGAGGTGTCTTAGCCACTGAAAAACATGTGTCGCGAGGTAAATTACCAGTGCGAGATCGCATTGACAAGCTTCTGGACCCAGGTAGTCCTTTCATGGAACTTTCTCCTTTGGCAGGTCATGAGTTGTATGAAGGTATTGATGTTCCTTCTGGAGGCATTGTTACCGGGATTGGGAACATCCAAGGAATACCATGCATGATTGTAGCCAACGATGCCACAGTGAAAGGTGGCACTTATTTTCCTGTCACGGTAAAGAAGCACTTGAGAGCCCAGAAAATAGCATTGGAAAATAAATTGCCTTGTGTTTACATGGTGGACTCTGGGGGCGCTTTTCTACCAAAGCAAAGTGAAGTGTTCCCTGACAGAGATCACTTTGGGCATATATTCTTCAATCAGGTACGTTTTTGAATTGAAATAATTTGAATAGGACATTTAAATTTTGCAGGCTCGTATGAGTGCCCAGGGTATTCCACAGATTGCGTTGGTGATGGGATCATGCACTGCAGGCGGAGCGTACGTGCCTGCCATGGCAGATGAGACAGTTATCGTGCGTGGCAACGGCACTATATTTCTAGCAGGGCCTCCACTAGTGAAGGCAGCCACTGGAGAAGTTGTCACTGCAGAACAATTAGGTGGGGCTGAGTTGCATTGCAGGACCTCAGGTGTCGCAGACCACCTAGCTGAAAATGACGCACATGCTATCGTTATCGCTCGTGATATCGTCGGTAATCTCAACTTGAAGCATCTTGTTCGCAGCCCCCCGTCTCCGTCTAGTGAACCCGCATTTGATGTGAATGAGATGGATGGGATCATTCCGGCGGATCCAAAGCAAAGCTTTGATGTACGGAAGGTCATTGCTCGGATCGTCGATGGTTCAAAGTTTTCAGAGTTTAAATCCCTTTATGGAACCACATTGGTTTGTGGATTTGCACAAGTGCGTGGTATGCCGGTTGGTATTGTTGCAAATAACGGTATTTTGTTTTCTGAGGCTGCTCTCAAAGGTGCACATTTCGTAGAACTATGCAGTCAACGGAAAATTCCTCTTTTCTTCATACAGAATATTACTGGGTTTATGGTCGGCAGTAAATACGAAGCTGAAGGAATCGCAAAGAACGGAGCCAAGATGGTGATGGCAGTTTCTTGTGCACAAGTTCCCAAGATAACTTGTATCATTGGGAACAGTTATGGAGCCGGTAATTACGGTATGTGCGGGCGAGCCTACGATCCTCGATTCTTGTTCATGTGGCCAAACGCCAAGATCGCAGTGATGGGAGGTGAACAAGCTGCTGGGGTTCTGACGCAAGTACAACGAGACAATGCGGAGGCAAAGGGTCAAGTGTTCACAACAGAACAGGAAAACGAAATTAAGGACCCCATTATTGCAAAATTTGAAAGGGAATCACATGCATTCTATTCTTCTGCGAATGTTTGGGATGACGGAATTATTGAACCGAATCAAACCAGAAATGTTCTCGCCTATGCTTTGCATGCTTCAACGGCATACGCAGACCCTAAGGACACCAACTTTGGCGTTTTTCGAATGTAGTTTTTTCAATTAAGATTAAATAGCTATTTGGTTAGTTTATTAACATTTAGAACACGATTTAACTATTTGGATAGTTGATTCAATTGAGGGACCAGCGCGTATAAGATAGTCAACTCATCAGTATCTTGAAGCGAAACGCATTTCCCAAAAACTGTCGCAGATCTGCTGAATAATCTCGAAGATTTAGTTTCGGTGGATAGACTAACAGGACAAATACTACTGGTTATAATAACGTTAGCCGCATAGTTGGTGCTGAGAACTTTATTTTCCAAATACTTTCCAATCAAATACTCCAATCGCCCCAGGTCAAAACCAAGGCTTGATTTAATATCTACGCGACGACCTTTCGATAACAACTGTTGCATCAATTCAACTTGATCATTATTGAAAGTCACTCCAAAGAACATTGAGATATCTAGTTTCAAATACCCGGAGGCTTTGTTGCTATTAACAAGGTAATTAAGTACTCTAGAACTCGTGACTGTCGAACTTGGTGTAATTTCAATCTCGCAAACAACTTCAACTGGGGGCATCACATCGTGCAATGCATTTCTTAAATTTAATTGAAACTTTTGTTCATCTACTATGTATTTGATCCGCTTCCCGGCCTGTGAGAGGGGTACAGCCTCATTTGCTTCTTTTCTGCACGACGATGGTACGCGATATATATCATTTGTATCCGCTGGAGGTCTCCAGCATAAGTCCTGTATCATTAACTCTGATGAAGGCATAATAGTTTATTATTTATTTACATACGATTGAAAAAATCATACATGTTTTCACTCTTTTGAGTTAACCTCAACAAATTTGTTTCTGAATTTCAAAGTACCATCATCTATCTAAAACACTAATAGTAGAATAGCACTGAATGTTGTGATTGTGTCTGAAGTCCGCTCGAGTTTCCAGGTTCCTTGTTGATGCGGCTATTGCCACAAATAACTGTTCAGAATAACTCAAATAAGATATAATTTTGAAAAACAATATCCATTTTATCAAACTCTGATTGTTTATTTCAAATATGTGAAGACGACAAGTGTCAAAACCATCAGGTGAAGTTCATTGTGCATAATGAAATGATTGAAATAGACCCGTATTCAAAATCAGAGTTTAGTTGGAATGATTATTTGCCGAATAAGTTTGCGAAGATTTATCGTATCCAAAAATAAGAAATGCAAGACTTTTTTAAACTAGTCTAAAGAGGACCGAAAAAGGAGTAAGTTTTTTTCAAATAGGTTGAAGATGTATAATCTGAATCGGCTTGTTTCTATCAAATAAAAGAAATAACCCAAACCCTGAATATTGACTTTTTTCTGTCGTAGTGAATCGAAACATTTTATGCCAGCATTTTTATTTTAAAAAATAAGATTATTTCACGTGCTCGATTTTTTAAACACATTTTTTAGATTTTGGAAATGGTGAAATGTAAAATTGAAATTGCACGAAACAAAAGACATGGAAGCCGCAGCAAAAGAAAGTAGTGAAGTGTCAGTCACAGAAAACGGATGGCTTCGCAAGAGCATCCAACGTAAGACGTCTCTCGGTTCTCTTCCCGTCAAAGTCCTTGGAGCTGCTTTCGACCCGTACTTGATGGAGTTAGGGTCAAAGAGTCCTGAAGAAGTCCCGGTGTTCATTGAAGTAGCTTCTGGGTCTAGGAACAAGTACGAATGGGACCAAGAAATAGGGGTCATGATGTTGGACCGGGTTTTACACTCTGCTGGTAAGTTATGAGCAGGTTGTTAAAAATATTTCTAATAGTCGATCAGTTCATTACCCTAGCGACTATGGGTTCATTCCGCAGACGCTCTGCGGAGATGGAGATCCGTTGGATATTCTGGTTATGGGTACACACCCTCTTATTCCCGGTTGTGTGGTGAAAGCTCGCCCTCTCGCGTATATGGTAATGGAGGATGAAAAGGGCATGGATGAGAAAGTACTAGCAGTATTGTCGAACGATCCTGTGTACTATGACGTTAAAGATTTTGGAGATTTGCCAAAACACAAGCTTTTGGAAATAGCACATTTTTTTGAAACTTACAAAGGTCTCGAGAAAAACAAATGGGCTAAAGTGGGAGGTTGGAAAGGCACGCAAGAAACTTATGAGCTCATTAGAAAGACTCATGATGATTTTTTGAAAAGACAAGACGAGATTGAGCACGAACTATAAAAAGCTGCTTGTGTTTCATTTTTACGAAATATAATACATTCTAATTATCTTCTTCAACTATCTGGTCTAGGTTGTCGGTATCTATAGATGCTCTTCGTGCCAATATCTTACTGGCGATATCAGGATGAACTCCCATATCAGCCAACATCAATTCCTTCCTTCTCAACGGAGTTCCTCTATTGGGAGTTCCAAGTATCCTCTCGACCTTACGAGGCTGCACTCCCATGCCAACTAGAATATCTGCAGTACTATTTCGAGGCGTCATTTGCACAAAATCATCAAACGCATAATGATTCATCATATTGTGCTTGTCCACCAAAAGCTCTTCTTGAAATGGATCTTCATTGTCATACCTTTCTACCATACGATCGAACGTTCGCTTGGGCGATTTCCTTCTGGCTAACAATGCCACTCCTGTCATAGTAATGATAATCCCTAGACAAAAGATGCCCAATTGAATATCTGTGAAAGTTTGAATCTCGTCAAAGTATACAAGACCGCCCACCACACCGCTCACGATCCAATACGCTTGGTAAATGGGTACCACTGAAAGAGAATCATATTCCTTCAGTGCGCCATTCAAATAGGTGATCTGTATCAACAAACAGAACAACATGGCTGATACAATCAAATAGGTCTCACCACTGGACCCTAGACCTTGCACTCCATTGTACGCAGCCTTAAGAATTTCCATGGTGCTCTTAGCGAAGATGATAGATTGACCTCCAACCAAACCGGCAGTTCCAGCATATCCAATCATATGCAGTCGTTTCAAAGTACCATATTGTCGACGCTCTTTTGGCTGCATCTCAATCAACTCAATAGTAATGACATGAGCAGCAGCAAGAGTAGGAAAAACTGCAGAGTATATGATCATCGCCTTGCGAAGATACAAGGCTTTTAAACCCTCCAACGTGTATAACGGTGAAGTGTGTGAGGAGAATACAACTGTGACAACGGCCCCTGCGAATATCACAAGGGTAGACAATATTTGATACAAGTCCAGTCGTTCATTGAGAAAGCAGGGCGCTGACAACATATTCCAAACAAGTGACAGAGCGGCTAGAGGGGCAAGAAGACTAGCAGGCGCTAATCCAAAAGCCACGAAATCCATAATTGATCCGGTAAGCAACAACAGGAACCCCATGACCCAAAGTGGTTGCTTAAGAACCATCACATCTTCACCGTGGCGATTCAAGGACAGTTTTTGCAAGTTCAAAGCGATAGAATTGAAAAAAGAAAACCCGACTGCCAGTGACAGGCCTATTGCCCAGAGATAATAGCTAGCACCTGCATATCCCAACAGGAAACAAGTTTCTTCATCTTCCAAATATCCACGTTCGCAAATAACTTCATAGGCATCGTCACTCAACGAGTCATTACATGCGGTTTTCACGACATCACATTCGGAGGCACAAACAAGTTCAGCTTTCTCCTCCAGCTCACAGGCAGGAAAGACAACCGCGCATTGGAATTCTAGAATACTTTGTGTGCATATCTCAGGTAGAACCCCATATAGTTTCTGGATTTTCTTCATTCGTTCAGCCACCAAAAGTTCCTGTTGGGCCACCGACACTTCTGTTAAACAGGCAGTATAAATGGCGAAGTCTTGACACATTTTCAAATCAGCAGGTATGAAGCATCGCGATTCTCCTGTTAACGGATCCCGGGTACACTGAAATCCATTGCAGTAAACTCCTAGGAGCAACACAACACAACAGGATCGTCGCATCCTCCTCACGTTTTTTTATGTTGCGTGTATTTCGAGTGTATCTCAGATGGAATACAAGTGTATTAAAAATGAAGGGGCGGACTCATCATTTTTGTGGGAAAGCAAAACAAATCAGAAACAAGATGGGTCGTCGAGTATTCGTTATCGGTGTAGGTACGTTAACAAGTCTAATGCAATCAACCGGGATTCATAATTGAATAGGCATGACCAAGTTTGAAAAACCTGGTTCTAAAGACTGGGACTATCCAGACATGGCTGAACTAGCTGGGAAACGAGCTTTGAACGATGCAGGAATCGCTTTCTCCGAGATCGAGCAGGTTGCCGTGGGGTATTGCTACGGTGATAGTACATGTGGTCAAAGAGCAGTATATCAACTTGCAGGTGGTGATGTGCTTGAGAAGGACAACAAGAAACGAAGCAACCTCACCGGGGTTCCCATCTACAATGTGAACAACAATTGCGCAACTGGGTCTACGGCACTTTTCATGGCCAAGCAATTCGTGGAAGGGGGTATATGTGAATGTGCGATGGCTCTAGGCTTCGAGAAGATGGAGAAGGGTTCGTTAGGATCCAAGTTCCAAGATAGAACGAACCCGATGGACAAGCACATGATGAAGATGATGGAATTGTATGAATTCAAACCTTCTCCTCCAGCAGCACAAATGTTTGGTAATGCGGGGCGTGAGCATATGGAGAAGTATGGTACCAACAAGGAAGCATTTGCTAAAATCGCTTATAAGAACCATCGCAATAGTGTGCGCAATCCTTATTCTCAGTTTCGTGACGAGTACTCCATGGATCAAATCTTGAATTCACCAATGGTTCATGCTCCATTAACCAAGCTTCAATGCTGCCCTACCTCCGATGGGTCCGCATGTGCGATTGTGGCTTCAGAAGCTTATGTCAAGAAACATGGCCTAGAAGGACAAGCAATTGAGATCATCGGCATGACTATGGCTACAGATACTGTCAAGGCGTTTAACGATAGCATGATCTCAGTTATTGGTGCTGACATGACCGCTTCAGCTGCATCGACGGTATACAAGCAATCTGGTTACAGTGCCAAAGATATTGATGTGTTGGAGCTACATGATTGCTTCTCGGCGAATGAGTTGGTTACTTATGAAGCACTTGGACTTTGTGAGCAAGGGCAAGCAGGTGCCTTTATTGAAAGTGGAGGGAATGATTATGGTGGACAGACAGTGGTGAATCCATCAGGGGGTCTTATTTCTAAAGGACATCCACTTGGAGCTACAGGTCTCGCTCAGTGTGCTGAGATGGTTTGGCAATTGAGAGGAGAGTGCGGGGATCGTCAGGTGAAGGATGCCAAAATTGCAGCTTCTCACAATCTTGGACTGGGAGGCGCTGTGGTTTTCACGATGTACAAGAAACCATCCGAATGGACGGGTTTTAAAACCACCACGAATGCATCTGGAGCGCTGGGCTTTCCAGCTGATACGGCCCAAGTTGCCAAGCTCTAAGTGCCACAAAGACTATATTTTTTAATTAAATAAAGCAGCTACAATTCTTCTTTTTCTTGTACTTCATCGTCCTCCCCCAATGACTCGAACATGTCGTCCATGGAAGTACAAAGTGTTGAGAACGCGATTGGCAGCAAGGGTTTCACTGTATCAAGTTCCAGTCCATATTTCTTCAAGAATCCATCGGCACCATTCTTCATCAGCGCATTGCCTTCTACAAATGCAGCAGCCGCGTCTATCATCTCAGAGACGCAATCAGATGTCAAGCCGCATACCTCACGAAGGACATGCCCTGCTAGTATGGTAGATTTCTTCGATCCAGCTTCCTTCAAGAATTTTCCAAACTCGTTTAATTCCTTTTTGCATTCGTCTCCTTTAAGTTTCATTGCCAGCAACTTCATAAAAGGGTCAGCCTGCTTGAAGTACTTTTTGAACTCAGCAGGGATAGGTTTCGAGGCAGAGTCCTTCATTCCTTCTGCACCTAAAGCCAACGATTCAATGTTAAGGTTTTCCAAAAAGCAATGAACAAGAACTGGCATCATCACCAGCATCAGCAACACAACACATGATAATTTCATCATTTGCTTCCTCCAGTGTGCTTTCGTTCACACAAAAACTGTTCTGAAAAAAACACTAGCAGGTGGCTAGGAACAACTCAAACATCTTGCCTCTGAATCTATTTTTGATTGAACTTTTCGAAATTCGAAATATGGCGACATTTATCTCGGAAAGAATCTTCCTAAAACTTGTTTTGAGAAACAAAACCAAATAAAACCTGAAAGACGAACCATTATCAAAAGATGTGCTATAAAAAGTAAAAAACTCAGAATTTAAATCAACCCGAGTTGAACGATTTTGTAAATGACGACGAAAGAATCAATCGTGTAGGAGGTTGAGCAAACGTTTTCTCAATATTTGGTGCATTTTTCTGATCAAGATATCGAGATGCGTACATATTTGAAGATACCTGGCGGCGAATAGCTGCTAGCATGTGCAAAAAGGTAGGCTCTCGACTAATGACAGAATACATTTCATCGTCTTCCGCCTTAATTGATGACAACAGCAGCAATTTCAAAGCCGCTTCCTCCGAGATTGTATACGGAAGTGGATTAAGAGTTTCATCCGGAAGAACTGGCGATCCATCGTCGATGTCCAAGTATCTTTGAAAGAGTGGTCCTCCTAGAGGGCGAAAACCAATCATGAAATTCAAATCTAGTTCATGGGAGAAGTTTTGAACCCATAAAGCTCTTAACTGCGGGTCAGTGTTCGCCTTCCACTTCGGAATCATCCGTTCAAATTGATGAAGTTTCCGAGTTATCGCTTTTTGTGCTAAAGCATCGGCAGGAAAAGGGAAGTATTTGTAACTGAAGTTCGGCTCCATATTTCAAGACTCGAGAATAGAATTAAGTACTGGGCCCATAACCTTTTGTAAATGACAACCTGGAAACTACTGGAAAGGGAACCAAGAAGTTTAATAAAACAGTTGAACTTCCAGTTCTTCGAATGTCCACGAGTTCGATCTTAAGGAATTCCTTATTCTCAGTATTATCAGACAAACCATGTGTTTATTAATTAAATGTATCAAGAGCGAACCTGCATTCGAAATGTTCCGAATTTAATATTTTAAATTTAAACTTTAAAGGCCTAGAAGGTCACTGATAGCCAGTCTGAATATGCCAAATAAGAATCTGAGTGATCCTGTTAATCCAGATATCCTCCAAGCAGTCAATACTCCCGAAAGTTGTGCTAAAGGCTGTCCACACAGAAGAGCATCTTCACCTGTGAGCCAAACTCCTTCAACAGGTGTTTTCATATCAAGTAGATCCGCCGTGACCTCATCAGCAAAACGTTGAGGAGTAACATCGAGACCAATGGCACCGCCAGCTGGTTTGTTCAAAAAGTACATGATCGACAGAGGAGTTGACAGATCAACAAAATCGATTTTATCTTTGATGGCAGGAAATCGAGCGACGAGGGCGCCTACCATTCTGTCTTGCCATTTTTGTTTCAATTTCAAATATTCTCCGTCGGTAGCATGTTTGCCATTGTCATCCCACCATTTATTGAACCATTCATGGGAGGATAACGCAAGCAATTGGCAGGTGATCCTATTATCCTTTCCATCGACACACGCGCGATCTTTCAAAGAAGGGAATGTGACCATCATAGGAATGGTATCTGCGTTCAAAGGGTCCTTGAAGTAATCAGTGTTGCCTTTGAAGAGATCCCAGCCGTTCTTCTCGGAGCAATTTTGAATCCATGCATTCGTACAAGTGATTCCAACCTCCTCCGGGTTCGCACGAATACCAATGTTCGCCATGACCCATCCCATCGAGTAGGTCAACAAAGGCGGCAGGCTTCGTTCCCCATTGGCGTTTCGAGTCACGTAATTGGATGGCACAACTTGATCAGGAAGTAATTTGGTATATAAATTACCATATCCGCAAGCACCAATAACCAATGGACATGCAATAAACGTTCCATCCTCCATCATGACTCCTTTCGCACAATTATTCTCCACAACAATTTCTTGTACACGAGCCCGCACAAGAACTTTCCCACCATCAACCTCAATTGCTTGTATGAGACTACTTGCCATGAGCTCAGATCCACCTGTGGGGTACGCACCGCCTTCTTTTGGAAACCCAACAGACAAAGCAGCTGTCATCACAAACGAAGCATCAGATGGCGGAGTACCTGCATCCATCCACAATCCACTCAACAATGAAGCGAGCTTCTTATTGCTGACCAATGATGTCGTAACATCTTCCCCAGTCCGTTTCGCATACTTATCCCAAACTCCTGAGAGAAATAGTTTGTTCCAAATTTTGCGGACGCGAGAAGGAAACACTTTTGACAAAATCCATACTGGAATCATTGCATTGATTGTGCTTGAAATTTTCAAAAAAGCTGAAAGTTCTTCCTGGTCTTTCGCATCTGGGAACTGCTTACGAAGATCATCCAAGTGTTTTTGGTCGTGCTTGATCCTGAACCCGTCCTGTGACGGATCGCCCAACACTACCTTGTCAAAACACCCATCTTCCACCCCCAGTTTGTCGAATTCCACCGGTTTATGTCTGGTGCCACAAGCCAACTGAAGAAGCTCGGCACTTTGGGGTACGGTGTAGTGTAAGCCCGAATCAAAGGTGAAATCTTTCTTCCCATCAACCACAAATGTATGGGTACCACCTCCTGCCATATCATGCTGCTCCAACACCAAAACCTTCCTACCAAACCGTGACAGACTAGCAGCACAGGAGAGTCCCCCCATACCACTGCCGATGACAATGGCATCAAATTTGGTTTCCTCCACTTTCTTCTTGGTGAATCGTTCATTCAAGATACCTCTGCGTGGTTTACCAAGTTCCTTGAACGGCAGCGACCAAGGGGAGAATGCTAACCCTCCAACTACAGTCACTAGCGTCAGTACTACAAAGCAGATCAAGCTGAAAAGTTGTCTCAGGATAATTTGAACTTCATTTCCTTGAGGTATGAAGGCAAACAGCACAGTGGTTGCTATGAGAGCCCATGATACAGTGATCCATGACATGCTTCGATTGATTGATATTCGTAATAAAAAACCAGTCAACAAGAAAAAGGAGGATCGATGATGACGACTATCGTTTCGAGTTAGTACCTTATTTAATACTTGTACTTGATTCAAAACAGAAGCAACCACGCTGCTTTTTCACGCCGAACAGTTTAGCTTTACCTTATTTACTGCGCTTGCATTGTTTACCCACGAAATCACTTCTAGCAACCTGCTCTTTCTCAATTCATCAAATGGAGTACGTGGACGTTTGGAAGCGAGAGACTAATGGGAAATCCTCGTCATTCAAAACGAAAGATTGTATTGAGAAGGAACATGTAATAAAGAGTGAATTCGTTTGCAACCCGTTGATTGATGCAATGAAAGCTGCTTCTGTGTGTATTGATCATGAGCATTTATTTAAGGTTGAGCAGACTATTAAACCAATCATGGAAGCCCATCCCGTGGACAAGGCCACAGTTATATCACTGGCACAAAATGCTCGAAGAATCGCCAGGTATTTGAAATTTGTCATTGCCAACAAGCAAGATATACTTTGTAAATTACGACAAACAACCAACGACGATGGAATCATTTTGGATAAGAAGTACCACTCTGATCTGCGATGCATCATGGAAAAATTCAATCAGCTCGCATCTTTAGACGAATACTTGAAGACCATGTCCATTCAAAATTACGATCAATTAAAGTTGGAAGAGTTTCGTCGAGAGGTTTCTCGAACCATAGCGTCGTTGAAAATAGGCGAGTCTTGCCTTACTCGTATCGAGTCGCTTATAGAAAGAAAGAACGATATTTCGTGTGCAGAGAAAAGCAAGTCATTTCCGTGGAGACTAAGCTCCCTGGCATGATACGTTTCTAATATTTAAACAAAACCAAAATCAATTATTTTAAAATACTACAAGTAGTGGCTAGAAGCTATCAATCGCAATATTCTTAAAAAAGAAAAGTATCTTGTTGAAAGAAAAGAGCCTAGTGGCAATTCGTGAGGGAATCAGAAGCAGCAACTTTATGCTGAATTCCTATAGTATCGATCCTGATCATATTCATTCTAATATGTTGGTTACATTCTAATCTTTTATTAATATTAAACCCATGACAATTTACAATTAGTTCATTTCGTGCTCTGATCGTAGATACTCTCCTATATCCCCTTGGTGCAATACTACGATTGCAGTTGGCTCCATGGTGGTACATGCAGCAGTGGACTGACCAGCAACGCCAAAACCTAACGCAGTTCCACCCATATTATATACGACTACTCCTGCATATTGAGGCGTGTTCTCAGTTATTCTTCCTAATCCAGCTTTTGTAATGTGATGACCGTAAAGAAATGACATTTCGCTATTCGGCTTGACCCATACTTTATACTTGGCATATTGAGCAAGATAATCTAAGCAATGGACTGTAAGTTGAAACTTGCCAGTTTTAGTAAATTTTCCAAACATGGTGCCGCAAGAAATAAGTTTCTCTCGAGCAAAACTCGTAACATGCTTTAATTGGGATGCACTCAAATAATAAACTCGCAAATTATGCACCCTAAAACAATGGGCTTCATCTTTGCGATCTATCAATACTGCTATATCTTGGTCAATGAATTTCGCAAGTTTAGTGAAGAAAATCTTCGTCTCTTCATCCGTCAATGGTCTCATGATAAAATTGAATTGGTGGTTTGCGAATTCCACAATATTGATGATACAATACTAATACCGGTACCGGATTTTTTGAAACGTGCAGATCACATGACAGATTGTAGACACACCCTTAATAAGCCGCATGCTGATGACGAGGAAAAGACCATCAGTAGCTACGACGAAGAGGACGATAGATTGCCAGTATCTCCGGTTCGCTCCGTTAAAGAGGATGATGACTGGAATAACACAGGGTCTCCACAAGGCGCTGCAATGAGTAACAACAGCAATACGAAATATCGAACTACCAGTTTTTCAGAAGAGGAAGATGCTGTTGAAAAGGTCGCTGAGATAAAAATTACTACTAAGTCTTCTATTGAAGTGACCAAGTCCTTGATCGGGTTAATGACAAAGAGACTGGCTGTGTCTAAGCCGATGCAATTCTACGAAGCAATTAACGCTTCTACAGATCTCAAGCGGAGACTAGATTCCCTGCAATCTCACAAACGAGAAAGGAAACCAGTCGCAAAGTATGTGGCTACTTCGGCTACAGAAGATAACAAAGTTAAAAAAGAGCCAAAAAAGCGGCGAAAAAAGAATCAGGAGGCGAGTACAAAGAAAGAAAAGAGTGCCAAACCTATTTTTGAAAATGTGCCAAGCAAGAAAAAAACACCAGAGAAAGAGAAGAAAGGAAAGAGTTCCAAACATGTATCACGCAAAAAAAAAATGCCAGCGAAAGAGAAGAAAGTAAAGAGGAACAAGGTTAAAACAGAACGGAGTTCCAATCATGATTCCGAAAGCTCATCAAGCAACGACCTTATACCAGTCCGACCTTCTAATAAACGTCGTCCTCTAGTAGTGGATAATCTGAAGGAGGACGAATTCGAGTGGTCCAATCGGATGGTGTCCTCGGAGGTATTCTCCCATGTGGGAAGGGTCCGAAAAAAACCAATGCTCTTCCAAGCATGCTCTGCTACCAAGGATAACAAGCGCTATCAATAACTTCAATAACTTCACCCTTGCTGAATCTGAAATCTGAATCGATATAATTCTAAATCCTATTTTAAATTTGTCGCGGGGGTCGTACCCTCAACGGATAAAAGAATTCCGCTGAAAAGATGAGCGAGATGGAATGCGAGTCCCCAATACGATCAGACGGTGTTTGCTGTCATGGTTGTTTCTCGTTCTTGAGACGTAAACCAGGTCGAAGCCAAGAGCCTTCAATTGAAACAGCATTTCGAATCCAAGAACCGCCCGTGGATGATGAACCAACCCCGAAACAATTCATCAAAACCATCATTCAATCTGAGGAAGATGGATTCGAGGAGATATTATTGGATGAAATTGCGAGTGTGTGCAGCTCAAGTTCTGGTGACGAGATCAGGTATTGGAAAGAGAGGATCCAAGAAGGTGAGCTATCGATTGAACAGAAACAAGCTCCACACGTTTTGGCTGCAGTTTCTGAGTCCATGAGGCAGGAAAACGAGGCCATGGTAAATTATTTTGTGACTGAAATTGAAAAGCAAGCTGCCGTGAAACAACAAGTCCCTGCTCTCTTGTCATCTTTAAACATTAAAAATGAATCTGAGGCTGAAGCAATTGAAACATCGATTGTTTTTAAGGATGAATCTGAACGAACAACAATTGAACCATCGATTGTTATTAAGGATGAATCCGCGTATACAACAATTGAACCTTCAATTATCACTCATGATGAATCTGAGGACGTAGTACCTGAATTATCATTTGCCACTAGTGATGAATCCGAGAACAAGATAGTTGAACCACCAATTGTCATTAATGATGAATCTGAAGACGCAATTTCTGAGCTATCATCAGATGTTGAAGAAGAAAAAGATGATGATGATTCTCCACCACCGTCTCAAGAAGTGACTTCAAATAGCAGCGGAAAAGAACGCCGACTTCATGTGATATCAGAGCCGAAAACATCCGAATTGAAACCCGCTTTTAGTACTCAGATATGGATGGAGATCAAAGACGGTAAATCTGGTAGGATGTACTATTATAACGTCACTGACAAGAAAAGCACGTGGATTCGCCCAGAAGGATTTGATCACCAGTGCATCGATCTTGCAAAGGAGGAGTCGAAACGGGGGAAAGCAGAGTGGGTAGAATCATTAGATTCTAGAGAAAGAGTGTATTTCTTCAACCTAGCAAATGGTGAGTCCCGATGGGACCGCCCACCCACTTTGGCCTTGCCTGAAGTGGCCGATCGTCTGCGGAAGCGTCGAGAAGTCAGACGCAGTTCTCACTCTACTTCAGAGGTCAGACGCAGTTCTCATTCTGCTTCAGAGGCAGCGTCCAAACTAGAGCAGCGACAAAGTATTCGACGGCAAATGAAAATCCACGCCCAGGAAAAAAGCCAGGAAACCAAACTTGGAATTGCATCTCCAAGAAAAGTGTCCAATTCCATCTTCAACAGTGTAAAATCAGCTGGCGGAGCGGCAGGACATCTTGCAAAAGAAACCAAATCAATGTTATCTGTGTGCATGCACAGCAATAAATTAGATGAAACCAAAGACTGCTTTTAAAACAATTCGTATCCTTCATTAAGAAAAATACATTTAGAATTCCATTGAGACATGTACGTCAAATCCAGGTTTGGAGGATTTGGTATATTTTGTTCCTGGTGGAGATGGAGGTTCATCATCGGGATCTAAAAAGGAGTCAAAGCCCCCCTCCGCATATGCCTCACTGAGTGCTCGTTGTAGCATCTCCGAAGCAAATGTGTCTTCGGGTTTCAGTCCAAGTGCATTATGGTAATTCTGAATAGCCAGCTCCGATTTACCCTGGAGATGATAAGTAAATCCCAGAGCAGAATAGGTGGATGCTTCCTTAGGTGAGTAGCTCAACGCAAGTTCATAGTAGTGCACTGCCTGGCCGAACTCCCGTAGCTTCCTGTATGCATGTCCTAAATTGAAAATGGATGGTTCCCACGCGTGCCGTAACCTCTCAGGTTGAAACTTGCATAGATCTAAAGATTTCAAAAAGCACTCACAAGACTTTTCATATTTTTGTTGTCTGAAATATACAACACCAAGTTCATTAAGTACCAACGGGTCGGTGGAACACATGGACTGTGCCTGTCGACAGAACTGCTCAGCTAGCATAACATTATTAGTGCGTAGATACTCGATGGCAGTGCAGAGAATAGGTAAATGACTTCCTGTGAACAACCTACTAGCCGTACGATAAGCAGTCATGGCTTGGTCCGACTCATCTTGAGCTGCGAAGGCATGTCCAAAGCCAAGCCACGCCGCAGTGAACGATTGGTTCATAGTAGTAGCCTTGTGGAAGAACCTTCTGGCAGCATCGTATTTCTCAATGGCATAATAGTAACAGCCAACTGCGAACCACGAAACAGCTTGAGTGGGATAGGCATCCACTAGGGCGTGAGATGTGTGGAACAACTCACTTTTCTTACCAAGTTCAACTAGACTAGCAAGGTACACTGTAATACTCCTGAGATGATAAGGGTCTTGCTCCCTAATACGCTTTGCCACTTGAAAAGCTCCTTGTGGGTCGTGTTGAGTGAACAAAGCACTGGCTCTATCAGCGGCACAATCTAAATCGTTTACGAGAGTGATATTAGTCGCACATTTTACAGTTTCTAACGGTGAGAATTTTTCATCTACCGGCACTGCATAATCATGTTTACTCAATCGTGATTCGTATATCACTCGCAACCAGGTAGCTTCCCTGCCAAACGCACCACACTCGACCAGCTCACGTATCAAATCCTTTTCTTCATTCGGTTTCAACTGGTTATCAACCAGAAGATCAAAAGCTTCGCTACAGAAGATATCACAAAAAAGGGCCGCTTTATACCATTGTACAGCCTTGGACCGATTGTCCAGGGTTTCAGCCACTTTCCCTTGAAGCAGACACAAAGCTGACAGACTGTTGATGCAACCCACATGGTTCGCCAATCTACGAGCACGCTTACGAAGTGATGTGGTATCTGGTTCACCAAGGAACCCTTCTAACAGACCATGTGCTTCCTCATGCTGTCCACTTTCCACCAGACACTGAGACGCTAGCAAAACGAAATCAATATTCGAATCTTGAGGAGATTGAACCAGAAAACCATTCGTTTGAATCAAGTGTACCGCTCGACGAAACTGCTTGCCTAGGAAATATGCCTGTGCCAGAAGATGGACGTCGCTGGGATTCGCACCCGACAGTGTCACGAGTTTATTTGCAAAAAAAATGGCAGTATCAAACAGGTTTTTATCCAGACTGTCTTTTACAAGCAGACGAAGGTGGTCCAGGTTCACTTCAAGTCCTGGGTCATCCGCAACGTCACTAGTAGTAGCACTCTCCCCGAGAGAAAGCTTCAACCCTTTTCTAGCCATATTTCCTTTTACGAGTATCTTATGAAGAAGTAGTATGGGGACCGTACCTCAAGCTAGGCTGAGCTAGAGTTTGCGTGAAACGCACCTCGTTTCGCCAATGTCAATCTTCCAAGCATCGATTAAAACCAATCACGCCTTACACAAGATAGAGAGACGCATTAATAAATCTTCTCGCGGTAAGGCTTAAATATAACATGCGATTTCGAATCCAGTCTCTCCTTTTGGCTACTTAAATTTAAAATAATCGCCATACGCAGATGTTTTAACGAATCAAGGATCATCCTGAGACCATTTTGTTCCCAAAAGGTTCATTTGATGTTATTTCATTTTCGTTGACTACACTTTTCAGCTTTTGCTATTCTGTCGTCTCGAATTTCTACACATTCATTCCAACAATTTGAAAATGATTCATTTTATTTGGTACCAAGGTACAAGATTCATTATTTCCAAGAAGAATTCAGATGTCATTCAAAACTCAAAATGTGAATAATTAGTATTACAGAAACCGAAAACATAAAACCGAGCTCGCAGTTCAAAACTACTCGTCGGAATTTTTTTATACATTAACGATATGGGGGACTGGCCGCTAAAGTGTTATTTTTTCGACCAATCCCCAATGATGTGTTAGTATCAGACACCATGTTGTTAACATCATGTTACTAACCGTTACTAACCGTTGAGGAAGATAGTGATTGTCAGTTTGTCGCTGGTTTTGGCAACGTATTTGATGATATCTTATCTCTATATTTTTTTAAATCCTCCACTAGGATTAAGTGATTTGGTAGCGTTTTTTCTATGTCGATGGGCTCAACCCGAAAATACAAGACTCGGTGTATTCCTCCGCTACTGGAGGAATCTGGATCCCCGCGAAAACCAAGTACACTTGCCTTTCTTCCTCGTTCCTCGCCGCAACTTTCTTGTTTTATTTCAAATCTCCATCACTTTTCGAAAAGGGGTTAATAAATACAATTCAAAGAAGAGAAAGAAATAGCAATATTATAAAATGATTGAGTGATTTGAATATTCCTCATCAAGGACCTCCGGCTCCCCCTCCAATGTATTGTTTAATTGTTGCGGGTTGTTGGAAAGTGGAACCGCTGATGTAGCTGATGTTGGATCTCTTGAAAATAAAGATGTGATATATTTTGCAGTATGCCAAATTTTATCACAAGATGCGTTTAGAAATTGGGTTCCAACCAATTGCGGAGCGTTTGCGGCGTTGGTCCCCACA